>Ga0335394_10004365_pt1 | contig 16078 bp, 10 predicted proteins | sample MAT03_FD_205741 | JGI IMG/M metagenome (GOLD analysis project Ga0335394, IMG submission 205741) | Freshwater microbial communities from Lake Fryxell liftoff mats and glacier meltwater in Antarctica - MAT-03 (spades assembly) (version 2) ... | reverse complement strand
CCGAAGTCCCGCATTTCTCTTGAATTGCCAAAGAGCTTTACGGTCTCGAGCCCCATTCATGGGGCTTCCGGCGAAGCCGTCTTAGGCCCGTGCTTTAGCACGGGTTCACGCCGAATGCGTTCCATTCCCCCCGCCATTTCAGTTGCGACGGCTGCGGCAAAGCCGCAGCCGTCGCAACTGAAATGGCAGTCGTAGGAAGGAAGGGGGTGTCGCATCGAACCCGTGCTAAAGCACGGGCCTAGGACGGCTTCGCCGCAGAAGCCCCGTAAACGGGGCTCACGGAACGCGTTCGCGCATTTCAGCCCGTGATCCAAGTTGGAAGTTGTGGAATGACCTGTTACGTGCCGAATTATCATCGCACTTCTAGCCGAATTGTCGCTGTAGAGATTTCGGGGTGGAAAGAAGCGGTTTGCCGAATTGTTGCGAATTTTGGAGGGTGCTTCCGGTCGAATTCATCGCACGAGGAGGCATCGATTCGGTGCCAATCGGGGCGGAGTGGACGTTGCGGTCGAACGGCGCAGCAGAGGTAGTTGTTACGTGCCGAATTATCATCGCACTTCTAGCCGAATTGTCGCTGTAGAGATTTCGGGGTGGAAAGAAGCGGTTTGCCGAATTGTTGCGAATTTTGGAGGGTGCTTCCGGTCGAATTCATCGCACGAGGAGGCATCGATTCGGTGCCAATCGGGGCGGAGTGGACGTTGCGGTCGAACGGCGCAGCAGAGGTAGTCGCCCCCATCGCAGGCTATCGCCCGGCATTCAGATGGGAGAGGCCGACTAGATGCTCAAGATTTCGAGCCGGTGCGATGCCCTTGGTAGGCCCGCAGCCATTGTTCGAGAAGTTCGACGGCAGGGACGAAATCGTGTCCCAGCGCGATGAGCAGGTCGATGTTGTTGAAGTTTCGACCGCAGCAGAAGCAGTGGGCCAAGTTGTTGCGCGGATTGACGGTGGCGCGGAGCTCGCTGCAGCCGGGACAACGGAAGCGGAAGTAGCCTTCGATCCGTTTGGAAATCGGACCCTGCCGGCCGAGGCGGGCGATCATGACGTGCATCGGCAGGTCATTGCGGATGGCCCGCAACAGTTCGGGTGGGATCATCGTGGCACCTCGGATTTTTTTGCGAACCGCAGCGCCGCGAGCGACGACGGGTTTCGCGTCGCTGCGACACATCGGGGAGTGGTTGCTCAGAAGTCGGAGATGTCGAATTCTTTTTGCCAGTGGGGCTGGATGAGAACGCGATTGACGAGGTCGATATCGATGGTCCTGCCGGCCGCGGCCCGGACGGCTTCGAGCATGGTGGACAGGCAGAGGTTGCGGCATTTGCGAAGAACGCCGTCGGCGGAGCGGATGATGAGGTCCGTGGCGGCGGCGGTGAAGGTGCTGTGCGGCAGTCCGATGCGGTCGAGTTCGCGGTGGACAAAGTCGCGCATGTCGTCCGGATGGAGCCGCTTGGTGATGACCGAGTAGGTCACGCGGCTCTTGATGTCCTGATTGACGGCCAGGCCGAGATTGGTGAGCAGGACCGGCTGGCCGATCAGGATCAGGTTGTGGTTCTTGGGGAAGTCCTCGAACAGCAGCCGGAGTTTGCGGAGGTTGGCCATGTCCATCAGGTGGGCGTCGTCGATGATCGTGATCAGCATCTTGCCGGTGTGATTGAGGGTGCAGGCCTGTTCGATGAGCCGGCGTTCGCATTGGAAGGCGGAGTTTTCAAACTCGATCCGAAACGCTTCGCAGAGGATCTTGACGGTGTTGGTGTAGGTGTGCAGGGTTCGCGAGACGGTGGCGACGAGGTGCTGTTTTTCCGGGAGCCGTTTGAGCGATTCCTTGAGGACGGTCTTGCCCGTCCCGGGGTTTCCCACGACAAGGCAGAGTCCGCCTTGCTGGCAGTGGACTTGCAGGGTGTCGTGAATTTCCTGCTGGTGACGAAGCAGTTCGATTTCGCGGCGGGCGAAGGGATTGTCGGTCAGGCCGAAGTAGGAGCGGATCATGGGGTTGGTCCTCGCAAGAAAATTCACGGATGCGCGGCAGGGTAAGCGTCCAGCAGGGGGCGGCGGAAACAGACGCCCGTTCCACGGACGCTAGGTCTTGTCGGTTCTGCGTCGGAGCCCGTTGGCGACGGCGTCGAGAGGCCGCGCCAGGCCCAGGCGTCGGCCCTTGTCGTAGATCACGACCGCGCCCTTGCGGTGGCGTTCGTAACGCAGTTCGACCTTCTTGCCGTGCAGATCGACGGGGGTTTCGTAGCGGACCCCCTGGAAGCTGAAGGTGTTGTCTTTTTTGACGGTGCGAACCGCCTCGGCATAGAAGAGTTCGTCGGCGTCCTCAGAGGGCGAGAGAAAGCGGATGCGGGCCAGGTCGACGCCGAAGCGGTCGATGGGCTTCATGCCGAGCGTGGAGTGCTCGGTCGCGTTGTACTCGTGTTCGACCCACTGGGTGAACTGCCTATTGAGTTCATCGAGGGAGGAGAGGTCGAGGTTGCGGACGAGGAACTGGTCGCGGACGCGGCGGAAAAACCTCTCGATCTTCCCCTTCGCGGCGGCGTCGCGGACAGCCGTATGACGCAGGATGCAGCCGACCCGCGCGCAGATGAGCGTGATCTCCTGGCAGCAGTAGATCGAACCGTTGTCGACCAGCAACTGCTCCGGGACCCCGCGTTTGTAGAAGGCGGCGCGGATCGCCTGGATCATCGAGTCAGAGTTTTCCTCGAAGAAGAACTCGCCGTGACACAACACGCGGCTGGCGTCGTCGAGGAAGGCGATCAGCTTGGTCTGCCGACGCTGGACATGGGGACCGAACATGGTATCGGCCTGCCAAAGCTGGTTGGCGTACTGCATGCTGAAGGCGAGCCGGCGTTTGTTTTCGCCGACGTCCTCTTTGAGCAGCTCGTATTCGCGGATCAGCCGGCAGAAGGTGGTCAAGGCGACCTGTTCGGCCCGCAAGAGCCCCTTTTCGATACAGAAGCGGTAGATGGCGGATTTGTTGGGTTTCTTCTGGCGGAAGTGCGGCAACGCGGTGTTGATCGCTTCCAGCGTTTCCTCGGGCGTGACCTTGCGGGGGACTCCCTTGTCGGCGCGGGAACTGCTGGTCATTCCGGTGACGCCGTGGTTCTTGTAGCGGTAGTGCCAGGTCTGGATGGTCCGCCAGGTGAAGCAGTGCGGATTCCCTTCCTCATCGAGAAAGGTCAGGCCGGCGACGTTATGGATTCGCTCGTCGCGGGTCCTGCCTTCGACGACGTCAATCGCGCCAAGCACTTTCATTTTCACGTAGATGGAAGGTCGCTTCATCAAGGGACTCCTCTGGGATTTCGGAACCGCGGTCTCATGGAAGGGCGAGTCTATTCGCGTTCCACCCGGCGTCCATCGACGTGTTGCGTTGTTCGGGTCCCACGCTTCGCCGACCGGCCAGAGGTACGATGGGAATTCGATCAGGCGGAGGGCCGCGCCGCCGTTTCGCCGGCCCCAACGGACAGGTCAGGTGCGGGTCGGCGCTTCGATCAGCGCGCTTCCCCGGCGGCAGTCATGCGGAGAGGGGAATAACTGAGAGAGCCGGGAGTCACACGAAAGAGGTTTGCAGCGTGACCTGGAAGGCGACGAGGGGACAAGGATGATCGCCCAGCGCGGCTTCAAGATGAGCGAGGGTCTGATGGGTCGGTTGGCTGTGCGCAGTCTTGGGCGGCCCACCGAGTCGGCCCAGCGCGGTGCGGATCGCGCTTTGGGCTTCGCGAAATCGCTTCCAGATCCGGTACGGCGCGGAATCGCTCATTCCGCTGTTCAGATTCCGAAACGCCTGGATTTTATTGCCGCTCTCGACGGCTTGCTTCAAGAATTTCCACAAGGCGTCGGCGGTCAGCCAGAGCCGTTTGATCTTGTCGGCCGCCCAGACGCTGAACGTCCGTCCGCAGCCGCCCGACCGCTTCCGGTTATTGCAGAAGATCCGCCAGGCGCGGACCGCTTTCTCCCGCGGATGCTTCTCGTCATAACCTCGCAAAACGCCGTGCCGGATGAGGGTCCCGACTCGTCGGCAATGCGGGCAAGCCGTTGTTTTGAGCTGGGCATAGACCGCCTCGAATTGCGCGGCCGATTCGCAAAACCGCCTGCACACTGTTCACCCAAGCCCCCAGAAGCCGCGTCCCCAAAGCTCGATTATAATTCCCGCACCTCCCCAGGGCGGCACGTTCGCGCGAAGGAAGTCAGGGGCGGGGTATTTGTCGTAGACAGGAGGCGGGGGGCGGGCTGCGGGATACGACTCAGGCGGCTTGCCGAATTAAGGGTGTAAGAAAACTGTCACTCTGCGACGACAATTCGGCAGGAATCGGGGCAAAAGTGCGACCAGAGTGCAGCACGCAACAATGACCTACGCACGCCGTCGATGTAACTTTGCGGGTTGGGGCGCCGAAGTCCCGCGGGACGTCTGCGCCCCGGGAAGCGCGCAACTTTTCGAGTTGGCGCGCCGTCGATGTAACTTTGCGGATTGGGGCGCCGAAGTCCCGCATTTCTCTTGAATTGCCAAAGAGCTTTACGGTCTCGAGCCCCATTCATGGGGCTTCCGGCGAAGCCGTCTTAGGCCCGTGCTTTAGCACGGGTTCACGCCGAATGCGTTCCATTCACCCCGCCATTTCAGTTGCGACGGCTGCGGCAAAGCCGCAGCCGTCGCAACTGAAATGGCAGTCGTAGGAAGGAAGGGGGTGTTGCATCGAACCCGTGCTAAAGCACGGGCCTAAGACGGCTTCGCCGCAGAAGCCCCGTAAACGGGGCTCACGGAACGCGTTCGCGCATTTCAGCCCGTGATCCAAGTTGGAAGTTGTGGAATGACCTACGCACGCCGTCGATGTAACTTTGCGGGTTGGGGCGCCGAAGTCCCGCGGGACGTCTGCGCCCCGGGAAGCGCGTAACTTTTCGGATTGGGGCGCCGAAGTCCCGCGGGACGTCTGCGCCCCAGGAAGCGCGTAACTTTTCGGGTTGGCACGCCGTCCGTGTCACTGAAAGGGTCGACATATCCGCTCGGAGCAACGCGTGTGGGAATCTCGGATTTTGAGATGGGTGTCGCCATCGCCCTTGAGCCCCGTTTACGGGGCTTCTTCGGCGAAGCCGTCGTAGGCCCGTGCTTTAGCACGGGTTTCGCAAGCCGACAAGAATGCGTTTTAGTCATGCATTGCAGCCCCGTTTACGGGGCTTTCCGATCAACGGCTTTAGCCATCGATCATCGAAACATCTCCGGATCGGAAACGATGCCGAGAGGGCCGATGGCTAAAGCCGATTCAGCGAGAAGCCCCATCAAATGGGGCTCCTAGATTCCTGGATTCCGACAATCTCAACGTTGACGAGGGGTCGCGTTCAACCCGTGCTAAAGCACGGGCCTAAGACGGCTTCGCCGGAGAAGCCCCGTAAACGGGACTCAATTCGGACACCATTGTCGAGACACCATCGCGAAAATCCTGTACGGCGTTGCCCCTCCGGGCCAGCCACGCCAGAACCTACCGTTTGGGAATGGACGCACTCCTACGTGTTTCCACCCAGAACCGAGACGCTTACACGGGCGATGCCTCAGGTATCGCGCGAGCCCTTCGCAATGCGCGACACTGTGGTCCGCCCTTTCCAACCTGACGCGATACGGTCCGCGCAGGGACGGAGCTTCCCCACCCCTAGGGAATGCTCGATTCGTGCACTGGCCTGTTGTGCTATCCGCAGTATAGCAATATCAGGTCTGGTTTAGAGCTAAAATTTCACTTTTTTCTAGAACGTAACTTATCTTGCATATGTCCTGCTGCCTCCCCACTCATCCGCATTCCCCTCATTCCTTGACGCCAGCTATTCCGATGATGTATAAATCAATGTGCATACGTTAGCGCCTCTTGTGTACAAGCGGTCGCCCTTTCCTGCGGTGCGTTTCCCTTCTCGGGGAGTGAGTCATGCTGCGAATCCACGGTGCTTCTCACCGGTTCTGCGATGGCGTTTCGCGCCGCTCGTTCCTGCAGATCGGCGGCCTGGGCATAGCCGGCCTGAGCCTGGCCAACCTGATGCAGGCCGAGGCCCTGGCCACCAATGGCGCGGCCCGCTCCACGATTTCCAAGAACCCCAAGTCGATCATCCAGATCTTCCTGGCTGGCGGGATTGGGCATCAGGACACCGTCGACCTGAAGCCCGAGGCCCCCAAGGAGATCCGCGGCGAGTTCAACCCCATCGCCACCAACATCCCCGGCATCCAACTCTGCGAGCTGATGCCCCGGATGGCCAAGATGATGGATAAGTTCTCCATCATTCGCTCCATCTCTGACTCGCGCGACGAGCACTCGGCCGATCACTGCCTGTCGGGTTATCCGGGCAGCGTCCGCAAACGGACCGAGCAGCCCTCCATGGGGGCCGTGATTGCCAAGGTGCTGGGACCGACCAGCCGCGTCATTCCCCCGTACATGGGGCTGACCAAGATGTGCGGGCATCGCCCTTGGGCCGACTGCGGCGAGCCGGGCGTGCTGGGCCGGGCTTACGGCCCCGCCCGACCCGATGGCGAAGACATGACGGCCATGGCCCTGAAAGATGTCACGCTCGATCAACTGCAGAACCGCCGCAAGCTGCTGGCCAGTTTCGATCACTATCGCCGGGGGATCGACCAGACGCAGGCCGCCGGGATGGACTCCATCTATCAGCAGGCCTTCGACGTGCTGACCTCGAACAAGCTGCTCGACGCGATGAACCTGGACAAAGAGGACCCCCGCACCCTCGATCGCTATGGGCGAGGCTCGGACAAGAACGTCGACGACGGCCCGCCGGTCTGGAACGACCAGATTCTGATTGCTCGACGCCTGATCGAGGTGGGCGTCCGCTGTGTGACGCTGGGCTATGGCCGGTGGGACTATCACAACAACAACTTTGGCCAGATGAAGGAGCGGCTGCCGCTCTTGGATCAAGGGATCAGTGCGCTGGTCAGCGACCTGCACGAGAAGGGGCTGGACAAAGATGTCACGGTGATCGTGTGGGGCGAGTTCGGCCGCACGCCCAAGATCAACGGCGCCGGCGGGCGCGACCACTGGGCCCGCGCCAACAGCGCCATCATCGCCGGCGGCGGACTGAAGATGGGCCAGCAGATTGGCAGCACCACCAAGGACGCCGCCGAACCGCTCGACCGCCCCGTGAAGTACCAGGAGATCTTTGCCACGCTGTACCACGCGATGGGGATCGATCCGCATTCGTTCATCCGCGATGCCAGCGAGCGGCCGATTAAGCTGCTGGATCAGAACTGCGACGCGATGCACGAGTTGGTGTGAGGGGGAAGAGAAGAAGTGGCGAGTGGCGGGTGGCGAGTGGCAATCGCATCCTTCCGACCCCGGAGGGGTTTCAGCGATTAGCCGGTGGTCAGCGAAGCGCCACCACCGGAACTCGATCGCGAAGGAGGCAACCGACCCCCGAGGGGTCGCAGCCTTAAGAGAGACGCGATGTAGGCTGTAACCCCTCCGGGGTCAGGTGAATAGAGATGCGGCGAACCGGTGGTGGCGCTTCGCTGACCACCGGCTAATCGCTGTGACCCCTCCGGGGTCGAAGCCGGGTTGACGGCATCACCCTAAGGCAATGACACAATCACAATCCCCGTGGGAATGAGTCAAATTGTTGGCGATTCCCTCGCGATGCGAGACAATGCAGCAGCGGAGCACTCACCACCAACCACTCGCCACTCCCCGCCCATGTTCACACTCCCCGGCCCGACATCCCGCTACTGCGACGGCCTTTCCCGGCGGTCGTTTCTCAAGGTCGGCTCGCTGGCCTTGGGCGCCTGGGGCTTGCCGCAGCTCAATCTGGCCGACGTGCTGGCCGCCGAAGAAAAGAACGGCAAGCGGCGCACGAACAAGTCGGTGATCATGGTCTACCTGTCGGGCGGGATGGCCCATCAGGACACCTTCGATCTGAAGCCCGACGCCCCGGCCGAAGTCCGCGGCGAGTTCAAGCCGATCGACACCAACCTGCCGGGCGTGCAGATCTGCGAGCTGCTGCCCGAGACCGCCAAGATCATGGACAAGCTGGCGGTGATCCGCTCGATCGTCGGCCTGCGCGACGAGCACACCAGCTTCCAGAATCTGACCGGCTACCCGCAGAGCCAGGCCCAGCGCGAGGGCCGGCCGAACATCGGCTCGATCATCTCGCGGATCCAGGGGAACACCGACCCGGTCACGCCGGCCTTTGTCGACCTGTTCCCCACGATGCAGCACAAGCCGTACAACAGCCCCGGTCCCGGCTATCTGGGCCGCGGGCTGGCAGGCGTCACCGCCGATGGCGAAGACCTGGCCAGCATGAAGCCGCGGTACTTCACGCCGGGGCAACTGGCCGACCGCCGTCGGTTGCTCGACCAGTTCGATCGCTTCCGTCGCGCGGTCGATCAAGACGAATCGCTGGGCATGGACACCGCCTATGCCCGGGCGTTCGATGTGTTGTCCTCGTCCAAACTGGTCGAGGCTTTGAATCTGGATAAAGAAGACCCGCTGCTGCGCGATCGCTACGGGCGGGGTTCCTCGAAGCATCAAGGAGACGGAGCTCCGCTGTGGAACGACCAGTTGCTGATGGCGCGACGCTTGGTCGAGGCCGGCGTCCGCTGCGTGACGGTGGCCTATGGCTTCTGGGACACGCACGGCCAGAATTTTAAGAGCCTGCGCAACAACCTGCCGCAGTTCGACAAGGGGATCTCCTCGCTGGTCCGCGACCTGCACGATCGCGGCCTGGCCAAGGACGTGACCGTGTGCGTATGGGGCGAGTTCGGACGCACCCCCAAGATCAACAAGGACGTAGGCCGCGACCACTGGGCCCCAGTCAACGGCTGCCTGTTCGCGGGCGGCGGATTGAAGACTGGCCAGGTGATCGGCTCGACCGACAAGCTGGGCGGCAATGCCGAGGATCGCCCGGTGAACTATCTGGACGTGCTGGCCACGGTCTACGACCGGATGGGAATCGATCCGCATACGTTTGTGAAAGACCTGTCGGATCGCCCCGTGCCGATCCTGCCCGAGAGCGCCCGGCTGATCCGCGAGCTGTACTGAGAAGAAGGGGCCAGGCGCGGCAACGAGCGCGGCAGTCCCCCCCCCGAAGCTACTTCTTCTCGACCGTGATGGGAAACTCGTTCTTTTCCCCCGGTTTGACGGTGACCTTCAGCGGCGAATCTTTGGCGGTCAGGAACTTCTCGGCGACCAGTGCTTCGCGCCCGACGTAGGTCTTGTAGACCGTGACCACCACCTTATAGTCCCCGGCGAAAGCCCCGTCGGCCGGCTTGATCGTCTGCAGAACGAAGGTGCCGTCGGGCTTGATCTTGCCGGTCGCTCGCTTCGTCTTGGGAGTCGCCGGTTCGGGCTCGAAGCTGACTTCGGCCACTTCGCCGGCAGGGATGCTGCCATCGGCGTACTTCACGGTGCCGGTGACCTGGTGCAGATCGTAAGTGGGTTCGCCGCCGCCGCAGCCGGTCAGGAGCAGGGCCATGGCCAGCACGAAGCAGGCGTTGCGCGTGATCAAGAGGGGAGCTCCTGTCAGAAGTTCGAGGCGGAAATCGGATTGTTGTCGGAGGACAGAATCAAGCGGTCCCAAACGCTGCAGCACGCGCCGCTGGTCTGCACCGAGTTGCTGATGAAGTGGACGCTGCCATCGCAGAAGGCAACGTAGACGCCGCCCATGTGCATGCTGCGTGGCGTGGCCTGGTAGCTGGAGCAACTGTCCCAGCAGTCCATGCAGTTTTGCAGCATCACGGCCAGGCCGGGCGTCGTCTTGAGCGAGCTGCAGCCTTTGATGTCGTCGGAGCCTTCGGTGCATTCATTGGGCCCGTTGGCATCACCGCCGAAACCGGACCAGAACAGCCCGCTGGCCCCGGCAGTTCCCATGGCCCAGGTTCCGCGGCGATCGCTGGCGTTAAAGCCGACTCGCACCTCGCCCAGCATGATGGTGTTGCTGGTGCCGTCTCGGATCTCGGCGATGGTAGCAGCCACGTTGCAGGCCATGACCCCCTTGTACTGCTTACTGGTCCAGCCCGGCGCCTCGCGGGCGGTTTGGCCGCTCTTGCCCGGGTGGGTGGGAGTCCAGTTCCCCTTGGCCAAGGCGGCATTCCCACCGTTGGCTGCGTAATTTCCGCGAGCCCAGTTGTCCCCCTCGCTTCCGCCGCCGGCGAAGAGCGTCTCGCGACTGGCCGCGTCGGTCGGACAATTCATCACCGTCAGATTGGTTCCGCGGGCGGTCCGATTTACCGCGTGCGAGATCGTCTGCGTGTAGTTGAACGCGTTGTACAGCGCCAGCTGTTCGATCTCCGGCAGGATCATGATCACCCAATTCGGCCGGAAGTTTTCGCTCGACTCGGGGGACTCGTCGTAGTTGAACTGCACCGCCGGCGGGAAGGTCGTGGTCTTGGACTCGTAGTTCAGAACTGCGAGCGAAAGGTTCTTGAGATTGTTGATGCACTGGGCGCGACGCGCGGCCTCGCGGGCCGACTGCACCGCCGGCAGCAGCAAGGAAATCAGAATGCCAATGATCGTGATGACCACCAGCAGTTCGATCAGGGTGAAGCCAGAACGGTTCTTGGGCGCAATGGAATTGCGAGACATGGAACAACCTCCGCCGCAGGAGAGGGCAAGACGGGGAAGCAACCGGGGAATAACGCGATCTTAACAATGCCTGAGGTGGAAAGCAAACAAAACCATTGCTTTGGGGCATGGCATGGTGGGGGGGCCGACGGCCAGTAGGCGCGACCCTGCCATTCGAAAGACAAGCAGGGTGGGCCTCGCGGTGCGAAGCGCCACCCTGCTCGATTCAACTCTTAATCAACCGGCACTGAGGGCAGGCGGAATGCCTGCACCCCAAGCTACCGGGTGTACTGCCAACCCAGGATGGCGTTGAAGCCGGTCCCTTCCACGCCCGAGCCCAGGACGCGATAGCCCTTGTCGGTCATGTTCTCGAGGGTCACGCTGACCTGATGCTGGTCGTACTCGCCCAGCGTCGTTCCCAACCGCAGGTTGAGGGTGGCAAAGCCGGGCGTGCCGCCGGCGGGGAACCGCGCGTCGGTCAGATTCTGAGCGGCGTAACGATCCTGGCGGTCGACCATCCAGGTATAGAAGTCGATCCAGCCGCGATGATTCCAATCGCGATAACGCAGGCCCAGGATGCCCTGGGTCGGCGGAATGCGGCTGTAAGGTGCGTCGCGGACCACATCCTCGCCAAAGGTATAGAAGAAGTTGCCGTAGGTGCTCCAGCCGCCATCGAACAGGTACTCGCCGGCCAGTTCAGCACCGTAGATGTACGCGTCGAAGTTCGAGCGAATAAAGTTCTGCGAGCCCGGCGTAATCGGCTGCCGCTGGATGGCGTTCTCCAGATCGTTCCAGAAGAAGAACGCCTGGCCGCGCAGTCGAGGGGCGTCGACCTTCATGCCGACGTCGTAGATATAGGCCCGTTCCGACTGCACACCGAGGCTGGGAAGGTCCTGGCCGCCCTGTTGGACGGAGTTATCAGCCGTCAGATCGTCCAGGTTCGGCGCCCGGAAGGCCTCGGTGAAGTTGGTGCAGAGATTGACATAGTCTGTCAGTTCATACACAAATCCGCAGCTCGAGGCCCAGTTGTCATAGCTTTTATTGAAAGGGGTCCGCAGCCCGCTGACCTGATTGATGACACCCGTGGCGTGGGCATTCTCGTAGCGGACGCCGGTGATCATTGAGAGATTGTCCGTCAGATCAACGTCCCAACTGACGAAGGCCCCGGCCCGAGCATAGTCGGAGCCATTAGGGAACTGCGGATTCTGCTGCGAGGGCGGAGTGGCCGAGGTGCGGATACGTGTGGCGTCGACGTGGTCGTAGTAGTAGTCGGTCCCGTAAGTCAGCACGCCCGAGTTGGTCTCGGTGGCGAAGACGAACTGGATGCCACCCGTGTTGACGTCGAACTCCGACTGCTCCACGCGGCCGGCGTTCGGGTCGGGCGGAATGCGTGTTTCGGTCGAGCCTTCCTTGTTGCGCCCGTACATACCGGTGACGCTGAAGCCATCGATGAAGCCCCCCAGATCCGTTCCCATCAAGCGGACATAGGCCAGATCGCGTTGCTGCACGTCGAAGAACGTGGGACGTGCGATGGGCTGCGGCGGGTTCGTCACCGGCGTTTGGACGAACGGATTAAAACGGTCGCTGCGGGGCAGATTGTTCTGCTCGAAGTGCTGCAAGGCGACCGTCAACAGCACGTTGTCGGCCAGCAAGCGGTCGACTTTCACGTCGGCCGCGTACTGATCGAAGTTGGTGAACGGCTGCCGGCCTCGGCCGTCTCCGCCGATATCCAGGTCGTTCACGTTCATATAGCTGGCCCCGGCGAACACGCCGGTGTTGCCCGACCAGCCTTCCACATTCGTGCGGGTGTACGAGGCCGCGTCGGCCGTGCTGAAGTACTCGATGAACTGCCCCTGGCCATAGAGGCCGCGATTGCGGCTGGCGCTCTTGGTGACCACGTTGATCACCCCGCCAATGGCGTCCGATCCGTACAGCACCGAACCGGCGCCGCGGACGACTTCAATCCGTTCCACCTGGCCCGGATCGATCAGGTTGAAGTACTGGTTCGGACCGGCGCGATAGGTCGAGTTGTTCATGCGCACGCCGTCGATCAGAACCAGAATTTGCTGGCCCGTGAGACCGCGGATGAAGGGGCTTGATTGTCCGGCGGCCGTGCGCTGCATCAGCACGCCGACCTCTTGCTGCAGCGCGCGGTACATATCCTGCGGCTGCCGCTCGTCCAGGTCGTTCCGATCGAGGATCGTGCCCGGTTGGGGCAGATCGTAGATCGAGCGGCTGCTCATCGTGGCGCTGTTGAGCCCGCTGAAATCCTGCTGCCGAAGCGGCGGATAGCTGTTCGGGCTGAACTCGCTGAACGGGTCTGCCAGCGGGCGGTTCTCGGGAAGGACGGCCTCTTCGGGTGGACGAACCTCGACGGGCGGAACCACGGGGTCGGGCTGCGCGTTCTGAGACCAGGCAGAGGTGCCCAATCCCACCCACAGTCCAAGCCCAAGCATGAATCGCTGAATACGCATCTGAATCGGTCTCCTGCCGATCCGTTTGTCCTCGCCCGATGCTGGGACTCGCAGAACGGACACCAGCGACGCTGGGGGCGCACGCTGGGGCAGGAAAGGGCCTGCTGTCTCTCTTTTCGTCGTAAGGAAGTAGATTTCTAATATCGGGGGTGTGAGGGTGATATCGATTACCCAGTTCGCCAGGTCATGCCCCCAATCGGACGGTGACATCTCCTTCTTTGGCCTGAACCGCTCGGCTACAATTTGCCTCTCTTTCCTTAGCGGACCGTGCGGAGATTTCCTCAAGGATGACACGCCCGCGGTCGCTCGCGAGCCTTGCCGATTTTAAGACGCCCACCCGTTTGCTCCGACCGGACCCTGATCGCCTATGCGACGACTGCTCGTAACTTCTGCCCTGCCGTATGCCAACGGTCATATTCATATTGGCCACCTGGTGGAGTACATCCAAACCGATATCTGGGTCCGCTTCCAACGTCTGATGGGCCGGCGCTGCGTGTATGTGTGCGCCGACGACACCCATGGCACGGCCATCATGATCCGAGCCCGGCAGGAAGGGCGGAGCGAAGAGGCTGTGATCGCCGACATGCAGGCCGCGCATCAGCGCGACTTTGCGGATTTCGATATCCAGTTCGACAACTACGGCAGCACCAACAGTCCGTCGAACCGCGAACTTGGAGGTGAGATCTGGAAGGCGATTCGCAAGGCAGGGCTGGTAGCCGAGAAAGACGTTAAGCAGTTGTTTGACCCGGTAGCTGGGACGTTTCTTGCAGACCGGTTTGTGAAAGGGACCTGTCCCAATCCGGACTGCAAGTCCCCAAATCAGTACGGAGACAACTGTGAAGTTTGCGGCCGCACTTACAGTCCCGCCGAACTCATCAACCCGGTCAGCACTCTCTCTGGCGCGACTCCCGAAGTCCGTTCGGCCAAACACCTGTTCATCGAACTCGAGCAATTGCACGGATTCCTAAACGAATGGACGCAAATCGGAGGGCACCTGCAGCCCGAAGTGGCCAATTATCTAAAGGGGCACTTTCTGGGCGAGCCGCTGCGCGATTGGGACATCTCGCGCCCGGCGCCGTACTTCGGTTTCGAGATTCCCGATAGTCCGGGAAACTACTGGTACGTCTGGTTCGACGCGCCGATCGGTTATATCGCCTCGACTCAGGACTGGTGTCAGCGATCGGGCGAAAAGCTCGACCATTGGTGGAAGAGCGAGGAGTGCGAGATCCACCACTTCATCGGCAAGGACATTACTTACTTCCACACGCTCTTCTGGCCCGGCATGCTCAAGACGGCTGGGTTCAGTCTGCCGACGAAGGTCCACATCCACGGGTTCCTGACCGTCGACGGCGAGAAGATGTCGAAGCGTCGCGGTACCTTTGTTCTCGCCAGAACGTACGCTGATCGGCTCGATCCCTCGTACCTGCGATACTACTACGCCAGCAAGCTGGGCGGGGGAATCGACGACCTCGACTTGAACCTCGACGAGTTCATCAACAAGATCAACTCCGACCTGGTGGGCAAGGTCGTCAACCTGGCCAGCCGGTCCGCCAAGTTCGTACACAGCGCGGGTCTCTCGGCCGTGTACCCCGACGACGGCGGGCTGTTTGCCTATGCCGCCGATCAGGCCGCTTCAATCGCCGCCGACTACGAGGCCTGCGAATACAACAAGGCCATGCGGCAGATCATGGCCCTGGCCGATCGGGCGAACCAGTACGTCGAGCAGGGCGCGCCCTGGAAGCTGAAGAACGATTCCTCGCAGGCCGGACGGATGCAGGATGTCTGCACCGTGGCCCTGAATCTGTTCCGTCAGTTGGTCGTCTATCTGTCGCCGGTCCTTCCCAAGCTCGCGCGACAGACGGGTGAGTTGCTGGGCAAGCCGATCGAATATTGGAAAGAAGCGGCCGAGCCGATGGTCGGCACGCCGGTGGCCGAATTTCAGCATCTTATGCAGCGGGTTGATCCCGCGAAGGTCAAGGACATGGTCAGTGCCAGCAGCGAAGCGCCGTCGGGCGAGGCCCCCAAGACTCCCGCCCCGGCGACCACGGGCAGCGACGGCCCCGAGGCCCTGGCGGCCGAACCGATGGCCGCTCAGATCACGTTCGAGGAGTTCGCCAAGGTCGATCTGCGCGTGGCTCGCGTCCTGGCGGCCGAGGACGTGGCCGATTCGAAGAAGCTATTGCGGCTGACCGTGACTCTGGGCGGAGACGAGAAGCGGAACATCTTTGCCGGCATCAAGGGTGTCTACGACCCGAAGGATCTGGTTGGCCGACTGGTGGTGATCGCGGCCAACCTGGCCCCGCGGCAGATGAAGTTCGGGCTGAGCGAAGGGATGGTCGTGGCGGCGGGCCCCGGCGGCAAGGATATTTTCTTACTCAGCGCGGATACAGGCGCCGTGCCGGGACAGCGCGTGCACTAGCGGAGGTGCTGCAACTCTGCGAGTTGGCAAGCGCGCAGGGTGGGCCTCGTTTCACTCTGCATCAGCCCTACAGCTCGCAACGAACGCAATCCTGGAATCGCCCGGCGCGGTGGCGACTCCAGGATTGGTGATGTTCGTGCGGAACTCGGCTCGATCTAGAACAGATCGGGAATCGAGTAGCCGTTCTCAAAATCTTCCAGTGTTTCAGGAAGGAAGCTGGTCGGCTTCGATTCCTCGACGGTCTCTTCGGCCGATTCGCCGGACTCTTCGCTCGACTCTTCATGGGCGGGCTGGCTTAAGACATCCGCCTTCGGCTGAGCATTCTCGGTTACCGGCTCGGCGACGGGGATCTCCTGCACGGTCGCGGTCACTCCCACGGCTGACTCGGGCGATGCCGACTCAGGCGAGTCGTCGACACTGACCGTCGCGGCCGAATCGGGGGCGGCCTGCGTTTCGGGCTCGGCGACGACTTCGATCGCCGAGGCTTCTTCGGCGATGGTCCCGTTTTCGACCACGTCCTGGATCGAGGCCCCGGCCGACTTGGCAAGTTCGCCAGCCTCGTGAATGGCCAGGCGATTCAGTTCGCCAACCAACTCGCTGGCCAGCCAGCGGGCATAGCCCCACTCGTCGTTGTCTTGGTTCACCAGGGCCG
>Ga0335394_10004362_pt1 | contig 16086 bp, 9 predicted proteins | sample MAT03_FD_205741 | JGI IMG/M metagenome (GOLD analysis project Ga0335394, IMG submission 205741) | Freshwater microbial communities from Lake Fryxell liftoff mats and glacier meltwater in Antarctica - MAT-03 (spades assembly) (version 2) ... | reverse complement strand
TTGAAACTAAGCGCCCGCGCTGACCTCAACCTCGGCGCTGAGCGGAGCGCGTAGCTTTGCGGGTTGAGCGCGCTCTATCGCACACTGCCCGTGTAACTTTGCGGGTTCAAACTTAGCGCCCGCGCTGCATCGAGCCCCGAAGGGGCGCTCTATGACAGCCTGGGGCGCAGCCCCAGGTAGACGTAGCCAAGAACGCTTCTATCCCCTTGGCGCCTGCTGCGGCTTCGCCGCAGCAGGCGCCAAGGGGTGGACAAAAATAGGGATCGCGGACCTGGGGCTGCGCCCCAGGCTATCTTAGTGCGCCCCTTCGGGGCTGCGGACAAAACGCGGTCCTCAGCGAGCACGTAGAAAACGGTAGGGTTTGTAACTTTGCGGGTTGAAACTTAGTGCCCGCGCTGAACTCAACTTCGGCGCTGAGCGGAGCGCGTAGCTTTGCGGGTTGAGCGCGCCCATCGCACACTGCCCGTGTAACTTTGCGGGTTGAAACTAAGCGCCCGCGCTGACCTCAACCTCGGCGCTGAGCGGAGCGCGTAGCTTTGCGGGTTGAGCGCGCTCTATCACACACTGCCTGTGTAACTTTGCGGGTTCAAACTTAGCGCCCGCGCTGAGTTCAACCTCGGCGCTGAGCGAAGCGCGTAACTTTGCGGGTTGAGCGCGCTCTATCGCACACTGCCCGTGTAACTTTGCGGGTTCAAACTTAGCGCCCGCGCTGCATCGAGCCCCGAAGGGGCGCACTAAGATAGCCTGGGGCGCAGCCCCAGGTAGACGTAGCCAAGAACGCTTCTATCCCCTTGGCGCCTGCTGCGGCTTCGCCGCAGCAGGCGCCAAGGGGTGGACAAAAATAGGGATCGCGGACCTGGGGCTGCGCCCCAGGCTATCTTAGTGCGCCCCTTCGGGGCTGCGGACAAAACGCGGTCCTCAGCGAGCACGTAGAAAACGGTAGGGTTTGTAACTTTGCGGGTTGAGCGCGCCTTATCGCACACTGCCCGTGTAACTTTGCGGGTTGGTATTCTGAGTCCCGTTGACGGGGCTCAAATCGGCGGCTCTGGTGGCGCGAAATCGTTTACGGCTTCTCCCTGCGGGGAACTCGTCTGCACGGCCTGCGCGGTTCGGTCCCTCCCGCCTTCGGGTCCCCACTCTTCGGGAGCGATCGATCCTTGCGATGGCCTTCTATCATGTAGCATAGCATGCAAAGGTTTGATTTCAATCTTATTTTGCATTTTATGTAGACTTGTGCATCGCCGTTTCGCCATGGAGCTTGCGCGCCCTGGCCGACGACTAGTAAGCTGAACGGCCAGTAGATTCCCCGGCCTACGGCCTACGATTTCCCTCAAAGCACCCAGTATGTGTCAGGCGCAAGCCCGAGCCGGAATACGTTTCGACGAATCCCTAATAAATCATTGACAACGGGCGCGAATCACATATGATTCTTCTGATTCAATCATGTCAATCACAATGAGTCTCGCTGTTTCAAGCCATGCCTGTCATCTCAGATCCTGTGGAAAAGTCGGCGGCCGACTTATGGCGACGCGTCGTCGACCGTGCCGAGGAATTGCACCTCCATTCGGGTGATCAGTTGCCCAGCGTACGTGACCTCGCAAGTCACTTGGGGCTCAACCCCAACGCCGTGCGGAGCGCGATCCTACTGGCCCAATCCAAGGGAGCCGTCCGGGTCGTTCCGCGCGTCGGCGTCTACTTGGAGACAGCGCCGGTCAACGCGCGGTTCACCGTCAACGAAACCGTTTCCGGCGTTGAAACGACTTTGCGAACCGGTTTGAGCAGGGAACCGGTGAACGTACTGCACGCCCTCGAAGCGCGCCGCGTGATCGAAGTCGAACTCATCGGCCTCGCCGCCGAGCGGCGACGCCTGGACGATCTACTGCCGGCCCGTCGGTTGCTCGATGCCATGCTGCAGATGCCGATCGAGACTTCACGGCAAGAATACGTCGCGCTCGATTTTCGCTTTCACGCCGAATTGGCGAGGCTTGCCGGCAACGACGTGCTGGCTTCGATGCAGCGAACGTTGACGGACGTGCTGGCGGGGCATTTCGCCGAAGCACCCGGCAGTCTCGATCGGCGGATCGATTCCGAGCGGTTTCATATCGCGATCTATTCCGCCGTGGTGGACGGCGATGCCGTCAAGGCGAGGCAGGCGATGCACGAGCATCTGAGCAACGTCTACCAGTATCTCATCAGCTTCGTGCAGCGCCTGCCGGAACCGCAAGCGACGAAGAAGTCGTAGTCGATCGACTTTCACTTTGAACGTGATCAACTAGAGCCCGCACCCATGCTACCGTCTTACGACAACCACCAAGTGACGTCACTCGTCTTTTGCGGCATGTTGTTTTTGGCAAATGCCACTCGCGGCGAGGAAGCTCCGAATCCCAAGATCGCCCTCGAACCGGCGACCGTGATCGTCAATCCGTGGAAGTTCCACATTCCGCCGACCAAGAGGCAGGGCGTCGCAGGTATCGAGCGGACGGCGAAGGGGCGCTTGTGGACGGTCTTCGGCCGCGACGTCGAAAGTACGCGGAATTACCAGGTACTGAAGAAGAGCGACGACGATGGGCAAACGTGGTCTGACGTCAAGCTGATGGTGATGCCGCAACAAAACGTGCGAGCCATGTCGCCGGCCATCTGGATCGATCCGCAGCAGCGACTGTGGTTGTTCTGGGGACAGAGCTTCGGCCTGCAAGACGGCCGCTATGGAATCTGGGCGATCACGACCGACGAGCCGGATGCGGAGAACCCGAAGTGGTCTGCGCCGCGTCGCCTCGGTGACGGCATCATGTTGAACAAGCCGACGGTGCTGAAGAACGGCGACTGGCTGCTCACCTCTTCGGTGTGGAAGGCGGACGAAAGCATCAAAGTGTATGCCAGTTCGGACCGGGGCAAGACCTTCACGCTCCGCGGCACCGCGAACATTGCGGACCCGGAGAATCGTGGCCCTGACGAACCGATGATCGTGGAACGCCGCGACGGCACGCTCTGGATGATGGTCCGCATGCAAGGTCTGGCGGAGACGATCTCACGCGACGGCGGGAAAACGTGGACGCCCGTCGAGCCCATCACGATTCAGCATTGCACCTCTCGATTCTTCGTGCGGCGGTTGCAATCCGGCGCTCTGTTGCTCGTGAAGCACGGCCCGCTCGATGAACGTGCCGGGCGTGAAAAGCTGATGGCCTTCCTCTCCGACGACGACGGAGGATCTTGGCAAGGGGGCCTCATGATCGACGAGCGCGATCACGTCACCTACCCCGACGGCGTTCAAGCACAAGACGGAACTATCTATGTCGTCTACGACCACAATCGCACGCCCGACGGAGAAGTGCTATTCGCCGCCTTCACCGAGAAGGATGTCCGCGCCGGGAAAGCCGTCTCGGACAAGGTGCGCCTCCGAGCGCTGATCCACCGCCTGCCGCAAACGCATCAACCGACGAACCAACCCGAGGATGAATAATTATGAAACACGCACTCTCACTCCTCGCCGCTCTGATGCTGTTCGCTTCGCACTCATCGCTTCGCGCCGCCGAGGCACTGCTCGTCGATCAAGGCGTGACGCGGGCCCAGATCGTGATTGCGGCGGAGAATCGTCCACGGATGGCGACGTTGGCGGCTCTGGAACTGCAACGCCACATCCAAGTGATGAGCGGGGCGCGGCTGCCGATCGTGACGAGTCCGGATGCGAGCCTGCCCATTAAGGTCTATGTTGGCAAGAGCCCGGCGACGGACAAGCTGGGCGTGACCGATGGCGACCTGAAATACGGTGCGTTCCGGATGGTTTCTGGGCCCGACTGGCTGGTGCTGCTGGGGAATGACTTCGACTTCACTCCCCCTGCGGTGGTCGAGGGCAAGCGCAAGCGGGAGGCGAGCTATTCTTTCAAAGCGGGTGTGCTCGAGGCGCAATATGGCAAGGACGCGGCGGCGCTTTGGCTCACCGGCGGAAACACGACCCGTGGATTTGAATTCGAGGATGAGAACGGCTCGCTCAATGCGGTCTGCGAGTTCATGCGCGGTCTCGGTGCCCGATGGTTCATGCCCGGCAAACTGGGCGAGGTCGTGCCGGAACAGAAATCCATCGCTCTGACTGCGGTAAACAAAACGGTGGCCCCCGACACTCACTTTCGCTCATGGATGTGGAACAATCACTCGAGCTTTTCCTTTGACGACGTACTCTGGTCACGGCGGATCGGAATGAACTCGCCCTACCAGAAGATCGGCCATGCCGGTGGCGCTCACGGCCTGACGAATGTCCACAGCGGCGAGGCGATGAAGAAAGCCCATCCCGAATACTACGCGCTCCTCGGCGGTAAGCGGGACACCGAGCATCGCGGGCACGGTACGCCCTGCTTCACCTCGGAAGGACTCATTCAGGAGACCGTGAACTATTGTCGGCTCCTGTACGACGTCAAAGGAGTGCCTGCCGTGGACCTTTGGCCGGGGGACGGCCTTTCGCTGTGCGGGTGCGACGGGTGCAAAGGGAAGTCGGCTTCCGATCTCGTGTGGGGCTTTACGGACCGCGTCGGCCGCGAGCTTTATAAGACGCATCCCGACAAGCTCATCACCAGCGGGGCTTACACTTCGTACAGCGATACTTCCGACAAGGTTGACAAGTTCTCGCCCAACGTGGCGATCAAGGTATCTAACTCAGGTCGTCCGAAGATGAACGACCCGGAGCATTGGGCAGACTACACGAGCCGCATGGAGCGATGGAAAGCGAAGGTGGCGCCGGGGAATCTCTTTCGCTACGAGAACAACCTTTATCACCTCTGGGGCAGAGAGAATGGCGTCCGAGGCGCGGCGATTTCCTATCCGGTGCTTCACCCGCGGGCGATGGCCAAAGACCTCCACTATCTCAAAGGAGTCGCGATCGGTGGCAGCGGCGAGGTCAGCCAGTATCGAGGCAAATGGCAGGCGATGGGACTGGAGCACATTACCCTCTATGTACAGGCCCGTTTTTTCTGGGATGCGGGTCAGGACGTCGATCAAATGCTGGATGAATACTGCACTCTTTTCTACGGCCCGGCCGCGAAGGAGATGAAAGCGGCGATCGACTTCGCCGAGAGCAATCTGGCCTACAAGGATGAAAGCCGCGGTAGAGGCAAAGGGAATCCCATGAATGTTTCGCTAAACACCGCGCTGAAGTTCAGGGAACTACTCGACAAGGCGAAATCGGCGGCAGGGGACGGCATCTACGGGCAACGCGTCGAGGCGGTCATCTCGGAACTCCAACCAAAGGATGACCTCATCGCCAAATACAAAGCCAAGGAGCAGGAGCTCGCTGAGCTGCGCGCTAAGGCCCCGCTAGCGGTCGGCACGTTGGGCGCGGATCTCTCCCAGTCGACGGTCTATCGTCTAAAGGCCAACCGGGCAGGAAAGGAAGCCGTTGCTGAAACCACCTTCCAAGTGGGCTGGGACAAGAACACATTGCTGCTCGACATTGTCTGTAAAGAACGGGACATGAAGAAGCTCGTCGTCGCCGCCGATGTGGTCAGTGGCGACTACGTGGCGGTTTCTTTGGAAACCGCGAACCACACTTACTACCATCTGGAGATCGATCCTAATGGACGGCTCGTGGAGGGCGATCCATCGGGAGATTGGAAATCGCTCGCCGACGTCAAAGCGGAAAAGGGCGCTGACTTCTGGCGCGTGCAATTGCGCATCCCTACGGTCGGCGAGGCCGAGGCTGAGTCCGACCCCAAACATCGCGTGGCGGGAGCCAAGCCCACGAAAGAAGTACCGTGGTTCTTCAACGTAGGAAGACTGCGAATGGCCGGCCTGGAGGCACCCCAACAGCAGGCGTTCTCCCCTACCGGCGGCTCCTGGCACATCCCCGCGAAATTTGGAAGGCTCGAAGTCAAATGAAGCCGGCCGATGACTTGCCGGATCCGGCTTCTGTACTCCGGCTAACAACCACTGTTTCATAGCTACATCGCACTTGGCCTTATCTCATGAAACTGCTGCGACTTCTTGCGCCGCTTCTGCTTTGCACGGTCACTGCCCGCGCCGCAAATGACCAGTTCGTGTTCGTAGGCACGCAAACCGGTGTCAAAACGTCCAGCAAGGGCATCTACGTTTTCGGTCTCGATTCCGAGACTGGCAAGATGGAGCCGCTGGGGCTGGCGGCAGAGGCGAAAAGTCCGAGCTTCCTCGCCATCGCTCCGAATAAAAAGGTTCTGTTTGCCGTGTCAGCCGGTGTTGGGAAGGAAGGCGGGGTCAGTAGCTACTCACTAGACCCGCAGACGGGAAGGTTGACGCTCCTCAACCAGCAGTCCTCAAAGGGCAGAGGTCCGTGCCATGTGAGCGTCGATGCCACGGGCAAGGTGCTGCTGGTCGCCAACTACAGCAGCGGCAGCATCGCCTCGCTGCCGATCCATGCCGACGGTTCGCTCGGCGAGGCCGTCTCTTCGTATATCCATGGTCCTGCTTCCAAGGTCGATACGGGGCGTCAGAATACGCCCTACGCGCACTCCATCAATCCCGACAAGAGCGGGAAGTTTGCTTTCGCCTGCGACCTCGGCTGCGACAAGATTTTCAGCTACCGCCTCGACCTTGCCGGCGCGAAGCTCACGCCCAACGATCCGCCTTTCGCCGTGGTTCCACCCGGCAGCGGTCCGCGGCACTTCGCATTTCATCCCAGCGGCAAGTTCGCGTGGGCCAACAACGAGATGACGCTCACCGTCACGGGATTTAACTGCGATGCGGACCAGGGCGTGCTCACTCCCATTGAAACGGTGTCCACCCTGCCGCCGGGTGTGGCCGTGATTCCCGCCTATTCGACTGCGGAAACGCGGGCCCATCCGAACGGGAAGTTCCTCTACGTGTCTAATCGCGGCCACGACACCATCGCTTGCTTCCGGGTGGCTCAGACGACGGGCAAGCTCACGTTCATCGAGGCCGCGCCGAGCATCGTCCAAATCCCTCGCAACTTCGACATCGACCCGACTGGAAAATGGCTCGTTGCCGCCGGCAACCGCGGCGGCGGCATCGCCGTCTTCACCATCGACCAGTCCACCGGCAAACTCAGTCCGACCGGCCAGCAATTCGAGGTGGACGCCGCGGTGTGCGTGACATTTTTGCAACGCTATCCATGAAGGAATAACGCGCGCCCTCTTCCGCAGGCGCGTGTTATTCGTTGATCGCGATTGCGACTCTGACTCTTGATTAGAGGGTTATTGGTTCGAGTCCTTGGAGGCACCTTCAAAACCCCTTGGCCGATGGCATAAATCGTTGGGACAGCGAAAGACGTCGGAAACCAGGGGTGTAGTTTGGTGCAAATTTTTGCGTAGTTTGGTGGCGATCGCGGATGGATTTATTCGGATCGACAACCAGTGAGTCAAATCAGGGAACGGCCTTTCGCAACAAGGTGGCCAACTCCGCCGATATTCCCACGCCCGGTCGGACAGCCAGCCAAGTGCCGCCGGCGGCGACCCAATGCTGCGCCAACGGAAGGTGTCGAGGATTTGCGGAATCCAGCCAACCCACGCGGTCAGCACGAGACGGCGAGCCTCCTGCACCCCGCGAATCACCACCCGCAAAACAGCCTGGGATCGAGCCTCGTGAGGAGCTGGCGGATGCGGGGGATCTGTTGCAAAGTCGCGGCGTAGCCGGCAGCAGCGAGACCCGGAGTCCGCTCGAACTCGGCCGGATCAAAGCCCGTTACGTCAGGCTCAATCACCAAGTCGGCGGGCTGCACACCGTGCGCGGTGAGGCAGTGGTTCTGCACCAGGAAGCTGCGGAGCAGCGTCGGCAGAATGCCCGGTCTGGCCCTCGGGGCGGGCTGGTCGGGAGTCAGGCCGCAAAACTGGCTCTCCATCCGGGCGGTCACGCTTGCGGCAATCACCAGATTGCAGCCTTGCGCGACCAGCACATCCGCGGGGATGTTGTTCACCAAGCCTCCATCGACAAGCGCTTGACCGTGACGACAGATGGGGTGCGACAGGACCGGCAAGTTGATGCTCTCGAGGATGGCGTGCACGGCATCACCACGGTCCCGGGTGACCATTGCGCCGCGCACCAGATCGACGGAAACGGCCAGCGATGGAATGGGCAGTTGTTCGAGTCGCCAGTCGTGAAGGTACCTGCGCAGCATGGAATCGAACTGGCCGCTGCGGTACTTGTACAACAGATACCAGTGGCTGCCGTGCGGCAATCGCCGAAAGAGCCACGATGGCCGCAGGTCGCGAGCGAACTGGGCGATGCTGTAGTCGGGATCGAATCCGGCGGCACCCACCAGGCCGGTCATGGCGCCGGCGCTTGTGCCCGCGATAACGTCGACCACGACGCCGCTTTCCTCCAATGCCTTTAACACTCCCAGGTGCGCCATGCCGCGGGCGGAGCCTCCGCCCAGCGCTAAGCCGATTCGCACGCCGCGCAGATCGTGCACAAGTCGTTCGAGGCCGCTGTTGGCCGCTCGGCCCCAGGGAAGCGGGGAAGGTCCAGTGGCGAGCTTAAAGTCGCGGGAGGCTAGCTTGTCCAGGTCGGACACGATAGGTCCCAGGGGCGAATCGGTGGGGAGCAGCCAGGCGATTCTCAGCTTCTCCTGCCAGTGATGGGCCGCCACATCAAGTGACCGCAGCCACACAAGCTGTTCTGAAGTCCGTGCACCCTCGACGAAGACGACGGCCCTGTCGATCGCTTCAAGCAGACGCCGGGCCAACGGAACGGGAAGGTCGGCCCGAATATCGAAAACGATCCTCGCGGCGTCCTGGCGCTCGGCCGACTGACGTCGGATCTCGTCGGGCTCGAGCAGCCGGCCTGCCACCGTCAGCGGTCTTCTCTGCACGCCTGGTACGGCCGGTTCATCGGCCGCATCGCTGAACACCACAAGCTGCTCGCCCAGTTGGCTCAGACGGACCAGGAGCTGGCGTACGATTGGCTTTGCCGCAGGTGAAGCCTGCACTAGGGCCAACAGCATCGGCGCCTTCCGCACGACCTCGCCACATGCAAGCTGGCGATGATGTCCAGCAAAGGCCGCGAGCCATCTGCGGCGAAGGTCAGGATACTGAAGCGTAAGATCGAACGCCTGCTCGTAGTCCACGCTGAGCACCGTGGAGGGCTCAAGGGAGACGACGCGAATCGGGACTGGTTCGCCGAGAGCGCCAATCATCAGGCCAAACTGCTCGCCACGCTCGATCATGCGTAGCAGCGACTCATCGCCATGATGGTCAAGCCGTAGAGCCTTGAGCCGCCCACGGAGCACGAATTGCACCTTGTCGCACAACTGCCCCGGTTCGTGCAGCACCTCGCCCGGCGTCCAGTGGCTGACGCTTGCGTTACGAAGCACCTCGGCAAGAGTGGCGTCCGCCAATCCCTGAAAATACTCGTGGATCTTCAGCAACGGGACGATGTCGTCGCTCATGCCGCCAATCTATCAGATTGCAGGCCCATCGACTAACGTCAGATTCCACCGCCGCCATGGAACGGATCGGAGGAGCTCAGGGTATGTGCGCTCGACCGTACTGGAGCGCACCGGGGGGGCGACCTGGACGTCGCTCCCGTCGTATTGTTGATGTGGCCCAGGCGACGACCTTCGTATGGTTCCGCTCATCGCAGCCATGGGTTGATGTTGCTTCGAGAGTATCGACGCCTGGCGGTCAGGCTTGAGGGGCCGATCCGACAGCTTCGCTCAACATGATAATTGTCGATTGCTCGTCGTCGCGAGTTACCCGGAACGAGTCGCGATAGTCCGGGTCCTTGCTATGCCAGTGGCAGAACATGTTGTGGTAGCGGCAGGCCCAGCCGAACTTCGGAAGCACGTCGTGCCGTGTCGTGGTCGCCAGCGACTCAAGGATCGACTGTCGATGACGCTCGATCAAAGACCAGTCCACGCGACCGTGGTGGACCGCCCCCTGCAGATAGTTCACGAACCACCAGCCGTCGACGTCGCGACAGAGCAGACTTCCAGAGTCGGAATCGACGCCGACTCCGCTCCGCAGAAAGTCCGCCAGTGCTACCTGTAAGGCCGGCGTAACAATAACTCGCGGCACAATCGAGACCTTCGACTCGAGCTGGTAGCACTCAATCAGGGCTCGGCCAAAAATGATCTCGTCGGTGATGCAAACCGGGCCATGGGTCAGGCCTCCCCGCAGGAACAGCCCGCTCAGGATCATCCGCAACTGATAGCGCTGCGCGCAGCGGATAATGAACTGCGCCGCTAAACCCAACGACTCGTTCGCGTCCACCGCATAACCCAACACCAGATTGTCGCTGAAGAACTTGACGCTCCAACCTCCGGGCCGAGTACGGAACTCTTCCGCAAGATCCTGTTGCACGAAGGCCCGCGAGTCGGCAATCGCGGCCGCGATCTTGTCCAAGAGTGACTGCGCCTGCTGTTCGTCGTTGGCCGCCATCACCTGCTGAGAGAATCCCAGCAGATCCAGGAATCCTACGACCGACGGGCGAAGTCTCGCCTTTCCGTCGGCGATGTACGCGGGCTCGATTTTCGCTTCCCCTGCCATGCTCTCCCCCGGGCGTCTGGGTTCTTGGTAGTGCGGCTCAGCGGACGACTGATTGTGTTCGATCGCTCAGCGAAAGTCAGGTGGCGCCAACGGCCGCGACAGGCCTGACAGCATATCAGTGCCACGCATGCAGTGCTGGCGATCACTCGAATGCAATTCCTCTGGGCGGCCAACGTCAGCCTGGGAAACGGCCGATGACAGAAGTGGAATCGCCTGCACCGAATGTTCGGCGACGCCGCCAAGTTCCCGCTAACTGCCATGCGACTCACCCGAGGCCTGTCGTTGGGACTGTGTATGGTGCTGGCCCTCGGCCCGCGCCCAGGGTTCGCTGCTGCGCCTCCCGAAGAGTTATTCGTCGATCCGCCCGTAGAACCGGCGTTCCAAGAGCCGCCGCCGGACGCGCCGATTATGAACCCGGCGACGAGCGATCCGGCGCCGATCCGCTACGAGCCGGTTGCTATACCTGCCGTTCCCGGAGAATCCGTGGTCAGCCACGGCATCGTCTACGACAACGGTTGGACATTACGGCCGTACGATCGAGATCGGACCCCGTTCGAGCTTAAGATCTCCTTTCAGAACGAGTCGCGTTTTACGAACCTGGGGACCGACCAGGACGAAGTCACGACGTTTTCGGGCGTCACCCTCTCGACGCCTGATCGGAGCACGTTCGACATCAATCGAGGACGGTTGATCTTCTCGGGGTATGCCATCGATCCGCGCTGCGAGTACTACCTGAACATCGACTATAACACGGTGACTGACCAGCAGACGCAGGTGCTTCTTGCGTGGATCAATTACCGCTTCAGTGAACGGCTTAGTGCCGGGTATGGGCTCAGCAAGCTCCCAGGAACGTGGGAATGGCACTCGGCCGAGCGCTACGTCCAGGGCCCCGATCGTTCGATGGCCACGACGTTCTTCCGGCCCTCGATCACGGCTGGCGTGTGGACCGAGTATGAGGTGCTTCCTCGGCTGCGGTATCGTGGAATGGTTGGCAATCCGTTCAATTTCCAACCCTGTGCCCGGAGCGTGTCGAATACTTGGCTCTTGGGAAGGCTCCCAGAAGTTTGACGCGGGTTGTTGGTTGCTTAGCCCGCGCAACGGCATCTTCAAGAAATTGGGTTCTTGTAGCCGAAGACTTCGTCATCTTGCTTTCGTTGTTAAGCGAGCTGACGATGCTCATGTGCTGGCCACGGTATTGGGCAGCAGGACTTCTACCGCAATGTGCTGCGGAATCTGCACCCTATTCAATGGACCGTAAAGCAGGCGCGGGCGGATACTTCACCATCCGACCGGTGCGAACTCGAGAGATTCTTCCCGCGGTGCCCCATGGATTCGCAGGATCAAAACATCCGCCGCGTCTTTGAAGAAGGGTTTGCCGCACGCGACCTGGCGCAGTCGCTCCGTTCGTTCGATGCTGAGACTTCGATCGAATTCGCGGCGCGGATCATGAAACGGCATAGCTGCTCGGTCGCCGCCGTGCGAACGGACGGAATCGTCACGGGCTATCTGGATGCCGAATCACTCACGGGAAACCTGTGCGGAGACTGTAGACGTGCCTTCGCGCCGGGGCAAATTGTTGCCGCCTCGCTGCCGCTCGCGGAACTTGTGCTGCAACTGGCGACGCACCCCTACTGCTTTGTAGTCGCCTGGGAGCAACCGAGCGGCTATGTCTCTCGAATGGACCTTCAAAAACCGCCCGGTCGCATGTGGCTCTTCGGAATGGTGACCCTGATCGAGACGCGCTTTGCGCGGCTAATCGAAACCCTGTGCACCGAGGAAGAGTGGAGGGCCTGTATGTCGCCCGGTCGTATTCAAAAGGCCGAAACGCTGCATACCGTACGTCAACGCCCTGGACAGCAAATCTCGCTCGTGGACTGCCTGCAATTCGCCGACAAGGCGCAGATCGTCTCTCGGATCGAGACGCTCCGGCAAATGACGCGATTTACCTCGAAGAAAGAGATCGCAGAGATCGGCCGCAAGCTCGAAAGGCTGCGCAATAATTTGGCCCATTCGCAAGACATCATCGACGATTGGGAAACAATCGTTGCGTTGGCCGAAAACGTCAGATCGATACTCGATGGACCGCCGGGATGAAGTAGCCCGCGCGTCTTACGTGACTCGGACCGCCTGGACTTTCCAGATATCGCGGCAGTATTCGCGGATCGCGCGATCCGAGCTGAAGAACCCGCAGCGGACGGAGTTCAGGATCGACATTCGGTTCCAACGCGGCGTGTCGAGGTAGGCGGCCGCCGCCAACTCGCTGCACTCGATATACGATGCATAGTCGGCGAGCAGCAGGTAAGGGTCGTCGTACAGCAGCGAATCGACGATCGGCCGGAAGAGTTCGCGGTCGCCGCCGGAGAATTCCCCGTCGGCGATGGAATCGATGACGCCCTTCAGTTCCGCGTGCGCGTGGTAATAGTCCTGCGGCCGATAGCCACGCTCCCTCAGGGCAAAGACCTCCGCCGTAGTCAGCCCAAACAGAAAGAAGTTCTCTTCGCCGACGTGCTCGCGGATCTCGACGTTCGCACCGTCAAGCGTTCCCACGGTCACGGCTCCGTTCAGGGCGAACTTCATGTTCCCGGTTCCGGAGGCCTCCATGCCGGCCAACGAAATCTGCTCCGAAATGTCCGCCGAAGGATAAATCTTCTGCGCGGACGAGACGCTGAAGTTTGGAACAAAGACTACTTTCAGACGCCCGGCAATCTGCGAGTCTGCATTCACCACGCTTCCGACGTTGTTAATGAGCTTGATAATCCGCTTGGCCATCGCATAGCCAGGTGCGGCCTTAGCGCCAAAGATGAATGTGCGAGGAACCATTTTGGTCCCGGGAGCCGCCTTCAGCCTGCGGTGAAGCGTGATGATGTGCAAGACCTTTAAGAGCTGCCGCTTGTACTCGTGGAGCCGCTTGACCATCACATCGAACAGGGAGTCTTCTTGAAGTTCGATCCCCAGCTTGGCCTGCACCAACTCAACTACCTCGCGCTTGTTCTGCTGCTTGATCTCGCGCCATTGGCGGCAGAAGGCGCTATCGGTTGTGAGCTTTTCAAGACCGCGCAACTGGTCGAGATCGGTGAGCCAGCGGTCGCCGAGCTTCTTATCGATTAACTCAGAGAGCCGCGGATTGGCGATCCGCATAAACCGCCGGGGGGTGACCCCGTTTGTTTTATTCTGGAAGTGCTCCGGGCGCAGCTCATAGAAGTCGCGTAGGGTGCGCTCTTTAAGAAGCTGCGAGTGCAACTCGGCCACTCCGTTGATCGCAAAGCAACTCGCGGCGGCCAGGTTTGCCATGCAAACCTTGCGGACCGGCCCTTCCTCAATCAGCGACATGCGTGCGAGTCGTGCATCGTCGCCCGGAAATCGCGCGCGGATGTCGTCGAGCAGCCGGCGGTTGATTTCGTAGATGATCTCCAGATGGCGGGGCAGCAGTCCGCCGAATAGATCGACCGGCCATTTCTCCAACGCCTCGGGTAAGAGTGTATGGCAGGTATAGGCACAAGTCTTTTGGGTGATGGTCCACGCCTGATCCCAAGGAACCTGATGCAGATCCATCAGGATTCGCATCAATTCCGGAATGGCAATGACAGGATGCGTGTCGTTGAGCTGTATCACTGCCTTGTCAGGCAGTTGTTTCCAGTCGTCGTTGTTCTCGCGAAAGCGTCGCAGAATGTCCCACAGCGAACAGGCTACGAAGAAGTACTGCTGCTTCAGTCGCAGCTCTTTGCCTTGTCGCGTTCCGTCGTTTGGATAGAGGACTTTGCTGATATTCTCGGAATCGATCTTCTGCTGGACGGCCCGCGTATAGTCCCCCACATCGAAGAGTTGAAAGTCGAACTCTTCGCTCGCCCGAGCCTGCCATAGTCGGAGTCGATTGACAGTGGCTGTTCCGTATCCGGGGGTCAGCACGGTGCAGGGTTGACCGAGTACAGTGCTCGCGGGAATCCATTGGACACCTGTCGGGCTGACTTCGGTGCGTCCGCCGAAGCCGACCTTTACCATTTCGTCCGCCTGGTTGAACTGCCAGGGATTCCCGCGCATGGACCATTCGTCAGGTGACTCTCGCTGCCAGCCGTCCTCGAACGACTGCTTGAAGATTCCGAACTCGTAGCGAATGCCGTATCCCACGCAGGGAATATCCAGCGTGGCGAGCGAGTCGACGTAACACGCGGCCAGGCGCCCCAGTCCTCCGTTACCCAGACCTGGTTCGACATCCAGTTCCAGAAGTTCGTCTGGATCCAGAAGCAGTTCGGTCATCAGTTCGCGCGCCGCGGAGGCCATCCCTGTGTAGAGCAGATTCTGCTCGAGCTGCTTGCCGAGCAGATACTCGGCCGACAGGTAGTACACGAACTTGGCATTCGCCCGGTAATGGGCCTGGCTGGTGCGACGCCAGCGATCGACGAGATAGTCGCGAATGGCATACGACAGCGCCATATACAAGTCATGCTTCGAGGCGGAATGCACCGCCTTTCCGTGCCTGTAGTAGAGGTTGTCGAGAAGGCGGCGTTGAAGCTCCTCCTTGGTCTGCGTCACGGGAAGACCGACGACCGTTTCAGAGGTACTCATGGGGCCTGCCAAGGTACAGAGAGTGGAGAGTGCGGCGCGAGCTTACTATAGCGGCGCGGCAGACTCGTCGCATCAGGCTGGAAAACTGGCCCACGAGGACGCCAACACCCCGGCGTGGTGCTCGTGCACCACGGCCGGGGCTTAGATTGGAAAACGAAGTCGACTACTAAGACTTCTTGTTCGCTTCCAGCGCCGCTTCCTTGGGCTCGGGCAAGCGGACGAGCAGCCATCGCTGCGTTTCGCCGTCGGCAAAGTGCAGCAGGCAGGGCGACTGGTTCTCGGTCAGATTGTGCACGCCGGTTTCCAGGATGGGCGTCTTCTTCTCGTTAAACATCGCGACACGCTGGGTAGCCTTGTCGACCGACCCGCTGATGAGCTGCGTGCTGTTCGAGGTTGCATTAAAGTACGTCCCGCTGATGATTCCCTGCTTGCTTACGGCAAGCTGGAGGTACATCGTGGGCGTGCCTTTCTCTTCCTGCACCAGCGCGAACACACCGAGCGGCATCCACTCTGAATTGTCAGGCTGTTGGGCAACGCCGGCCTCAGCCAATTGCGTTGCCTGCTCGTTGTACTGCTCATCAATCGGGTACTCCTGGCCATCGACGTAGACTCCGCTGTCGGAATAGTCGTAGCCGTAGCCGCCGTCGGAATAGCCGTAGCCAAGCCAGCCGCCCAGCGCCCCCCAAGCGGCCCAGCGATAGGGCCGGTTGAATCGCCACTGAGCCCAGTTCGGGTGATCCGACCAGAAATCCCAGCGGGGATGATTGTCGAGCCACTCGTTGCGAATGTCGTTCCCCCGCTCCTGGCGATGCTGTTGACGCTGGTCCTGGTTCGCGCGGAACTCTTGCTGTCGCTGATCGCGATTTCCGGCGACCTGGTCGCGGCGACTTCCGTCAAGACGGCCATCGCTGGGAAGCTGACCGGGACGATCTCCCACCCCCGGACGATCTGCAATGCCTGGCCGATCTGCAATGCCTGGCCGATCGCCGATGCCTGGCCGATCGCCGATGCCCGGCCGATCGCCGATACCTGGCCGATCACCAATCCCTGGACGGTCACCTCC
>Ga0335394_10004361_pt1 | contig 16086 bp, 14 predicted proteins | sample MAT03_FD_205741 | JGI IMG/M metagenome (GOLD analysis project Ga0335394, IMG submission 205741) | Freshwater microbial communities from Lake Fryxell liftoff mats and glacier meltwater in Antarctica - MAT-03 (spades assembly) (version 2) ... | reverse complement strand
ACTTTACAAGCTCTGCAAGATATGTCTGAGCGATATTTGGCTCAAAAGTTCCCCCACTGGAAACCCTTGGAGAAAGGTCTAATTCCCATGCGTCCAGAGGATGAAGAACTTGAGCAGGGAATTCAGGAATTTAGCAAGCTATTTGATAATTTGGCTAGTCTTTCCAGTTATAAAATTTTAGAACACGAGGATACACCAGCTTTGCGGCGTTTCAGCTTTGAGAAAGATGGAGGTGAAGGAAATATGCTTTTCCGTCCGGTTGCTCAAGTTGCATTAGCGCAAGCTTTGGGAATTTTGGTATTTAAAAAAGGTTTTTCTCTGGCAGATATTTTTAAGAAGCTGCGGAAGTTTGACCAGCAAGGCGGCTTTAGTGGTATGGAATATCCCCAATCTCTTTGGTATGGGGTTTTGTACGACCCAAATAAAAAGCGGGTGCAGGTTGCTGGACGAGATTTAGCGGCGAAGTTATTGGTTTATATTCTGGGTGGAATTCAAGAACAGATGGAACGTGCTGAACTTCGTAAGGCTTTGGCGGATGCTAGGACTGTTGAAGATAAAACTATAAGTTTCGATGGTGAGTTTGTTGAACCGAAAGCGGTAGGACTTCCACCTATTCTGTAATTATGCTTGAAATATATTTTGGCGATGCCATTGCAGCGCTTCCAGTTCGGGAAAGTGTTGCTCTGTATTTGGTAGAAATAATAGGGATCGCCTATTCCTCTCTGTGTCCTTTGTTCCTCTGTGGTTTGTTTCTCTTAGAAAATCCTACTATTGTAGAAATTATTAATAATTGGGTTGAATAATTAAATAGTCGTTTTTCAGTAAAACAGTGTGATACGGTATAGTATTTACATTGAGTTATTTCGTCGTTGATTCAATAAAATATTTTGCTAAACCGGGACTATAGCCATGAGTGAAAATGGAAATAAAGGTGAAGGTGGTTTTTGGAATACACTGAATGGTAATATTGCAGGGATCGCAGGTATGATCGCTGCAATAGGAGGATTGATTGTAGCTGTTAGTTCTTTGCCTAGTCCACCTACTAGTCCATCTAACAGGTATGGACAATCGCAATCGGAGGGTACGTTTGAGGTTCTAGCCCACAAAGAGAATGGTTTCAAGTTTCAACTCCAAAATAAAGAGCCAGTGAAAATAACTCTTACTACCAGTGAAAAATGGAGACTGGGTAGTCAGGGTGATGGATGGTCTTATGTGACAGCGGCCGGTGATGATAGAGATAATGATCAGAAGGCGAAAGATCAACTGAAGTGTCCAAATGTAAGATTGGGGGCATTAGTCTATATACGAAATGGCAAATGCTATTACGCAGGTGAACATAAACCCTCCTTAACTTTACAACCAAAAGAAGAAATTTATTTTTATATGAATGACACTGAAGGGGGTTATGATGACAACAATGGCACTATTAAAGTTAGATGGAGCATTGTCAACTAAAAATATTTATCATTAAAATTTTGACAATAATCTGCTGTATTTTTCATATTTAATTACTTATTAATAAAGCAAGTAAAAAAATCATTTTAAGAATTTACTGAGGTCAAATTCTTCTTCTAGCTGTTCTTTTGTTTCTCTTTCAGAAATAAGAACTAATAGAAGTCGCTCTGAGTAGTCAACAGAACCGCGCAACTCACTTTGTAAAATTTCTAGTCCTGCGTTAGCATACTCTTCAAATATTTGAGTACGTTTATCTTCATCTTGTTCTTCTCTAGATGAGAGGATGTTGATATCTTTAGTTTCAGTAATTCCTAATAATTTAATGATTAGGTCATATCCTAATGAAGCAAAATTTTCTTGTGGAATTGGAGATGGTTCTCTTTTTGTAGTTTCTCCCAAAGGAATGCGCTTTTTATTTTTAACACCCAATGCTGCTGCAAACACCATTACTTCTACATAAGTCTGAAAAGGCCCAGTTGTGTCTTTTGATGCTACCAGAGATTTCACCAATTCAGCCTTATCTTTAGCAACCTTGATTCTGTTTGCAGCCATTGTTTTAATATATACATTGTTGCCATCTTAACCGACAGCTAAAAGCGATCGCTACGTTTACGCACTTGCCAAGGTATGATTTTATGATAGGATGTGGGCGATCGCTAAATAAACAAATCATCCACCAACAGCGAAAAGCGATCGCTACGTTTAGCAATTGCCAAGGTATTATTTTATGATAGTATGTGGGCGATCGCTAAATAAACAAATCATCCACCGACAGCTAAAAGCGATCGCTACGTTTACGCAATTGCCAAGGTATGATTTTATGATAGTATGTGGGCGATCGCTAAATAAACAAATCATCCACCGACAGCTAAAAGCGATCGCTACGTTTAGCAATTGCCAAGGTATGATTTTATGATAGTATGTGGGCGATCGCTAAATAAACAAATCATCCACCAACATAGTCCATCCTGGTAACGCGGGTTCAGCTTCCACCATCTCACCACGGCGATAAATTTGGGGTTCTTCAGGATTACTAGCGCGATATACTCTGATAACTTCCTCTTTGAGTACATCCACATCCCAAACTACCAAAGTACCCGCAGCAAAATAATCACGGCGTTTACTAGCCATATCTTTCTCTGCTGTTTCACCATAATCATTTTCACTTCTCACCTCAGCAGCAAACAGAGGCGCACCATTAAGGAACTTTCCACCTGTAGGTTTACCAGTATAAAATGCGGCATCAGGACTTAAAGAACGACGATGAGGGAGATTGACAATAAAACCGACATTATCAGGTAAAGCATAACCACTTTTTGTCAGTCTTTCGTAATCACGCAAATTAGCATAAATTTCACCGCCTACACGTCCTGGTAAAAATCCAGTTGGAGACATCAGCACCAATTTTCCATTGACAATCTCTGCTTTATAATTGTCAGGTAATTGGTACAAATCTTCAATAGTTGCTTCAGTTTTAATACTCATATAGCGTTTCCGAATCTAGTGAGGTATAGCTTAAGCCTTATCTCCCCTCTCCTTACTAAGGAGAGGGGTTGAGGGTGAGGTTTTAATCTTCTATATTAGTTAGCTATAATCTCAATTTCACCATCTTCTCTTCCCTCCGCGTTCTCTGCGCCTCTGCGGTTCGTTTATCCAAAACTTATATTGCAAACCGAACATCCTCATAAACCAAAGAAATCGGAAAGTGAAAATCAACACTAGTTAAATGAACCTCATCCCCTGCTTCATAAGGATGTAACTCCCAGAGTCCTCTATCATTTAATCGGAAGCAATCTAAACCAATTTTTTCAGCATCGATGAGGATGTATTCTTGCAAAGTCTGAATACGACGATACCGCGTAAATTTTTTACCTCTATCGTAAGCTTCCGTACTTGGGGATAGAACTTCAACAATTAAACAAGGATATTGGAGAAATTGAATAGCTTGTTTATCCCGTTCATCGCAACTCACCACAACATCGGGATAATGAAAAGGCCCCTTCTCCGATACACCTACTTTTCCATCCGCCATATTCACACGACAACCACTCCCTCGCAGGTGACTTTTTAACGCTGAAGCGAAGTTTAGAGCAATATCATTATGGGGAAGAGTACCCCCAGTCATGGCGAAAACTTCACCATCAATATATTCATATTTAATTTCTTGGCGTTCTTCCCATTCCAGATATTCCTGGGGAGACATATAGTTTGCATCTGGACTCGCAACCATAGCTTTATCCTCTAAACATTACGTTCAACCGCGATAATTTCAGTATACTCAAACTCATTCGGACTTTGTTTCACCAAAGGATATCTTTCCCCAGCCAACTCAATATAATCTTGTTCGCAATCAGGCTTAGAAGAATAATACGTAAGCACATATTCTCTACCAATTCTATTTGTCATTTCTGCTTCTACTTCACCCCGCCACTGAGTCTTAGTAACTAAAACTATCAACTGATTCGCTAATTGGGGAATTGTCTTCGCAATGTGTCGCCGCGAACTTTCATCCAAACTACCGAAAGGTGAATCCATGACAATTGGAAAAGTGCTACTATCGGGAATCATCATCATTTTTCGCTTCTCACTCCATTCCCTTACTTTGTCAATAATGCTGGCAATAAAGGATAAACTAAGAATTTGATTTTCCCCGGTGGAAGCTGCAACTGGCGCTTCCATACCCGTGGTATTTTCTACTAATGTCAGTTCATATTTATCGCTAATTTTAGGAATGTATGGAGTCACAGAAATTTCTGTGAATATCTCTTGTACTCGCTTTTCTAGTTGCAAACGAAATTGTTGTTCTTGACGATTTCTAACTTCCGTTAACCGTTCGATTGCATCTTGAGTGGCGTTAATCCGTCGCTGTGCTAAAGTTTGCTTGTCTTCATTCAGCTTTTGTTTAGCAATTTGTTTGTTTAAACCTTCAATTTCAGTTGTGAGTTGAGCAATCTGCTGCTGATTTGCACCCTGTTCTCGATTTAATTCATCAATTTTACTTTCAATTTCATCTAAGCGTTTTTGCAAACTGCTAATTTCTTCATTAGCATCTTTTCGCAACCGTTCTTGAATATTGTCTAAATCGCCTTCAATTTGAGATATACTTTGCCTTAACTGATTAATCCTAGTTTGTTCTCTATCAACTTCTTCCCAAAATCCTATGGCTTGCTTGTCAATTTCATCTACTTGAGCTATCATCCGAATTGCAGTTTCTTCTACCGCCGAAGAACCTGCTTTATTTAACCAAGTACTCACATGAGTATGAGAATGATTACCCTCGGATAATTCTGCACCACAAATACAGCGTTGAGAATTGAGTAAATCATTCACAAATTCCCGTGAAATTCCAGAGGTTAACTCGCCGCGCTGCTTTAAATCATTGATAATTCCGCGAAACTGGGCTGTAGTTTCTGACAGTAAAACTGTATAACCCCGCGCGGAAATAACTTTTTTCAGCGCCTCCTTGGTTTTTTTATATTCTTCTTGATTCGCTGCTTTCTGTGATTCTAAATCCTGCCATCTTTCTTGCAATTCCTTAGCAGCACTTAATTCTCGTAAACGATTACTTGTCTCTTTTTTAAAAGTTTGTTGATATTCTAACTCTTCTTTAATTTCCGTTTGCCGTTTGGTAATGCGTTCACGCTCTCGTTCTATCTTCTCTTGCTGTCGTAATAGTTGTTTAGTTTCAGAATCACCAATAGATTTTAACTCATTTTCTAGAGCTTTTTTGGCATCTCCCAAATGTCTAATAGAACGGTTGATTACTTCCACACCCAAGAAAATTTTTGTAGCTTCAGCAATTTCAGCTTTTTTGTCAGAACGAACGATTTCTTCAATTCGTTCGCCGTCAAAGAAAAAATATTGATGTAAAGTAGCGGGTAAAATTTGATTAATTATATCGTCTGGTTGCTGAATTGGTATATTCCATTTCCCATCATCCGCACCAACCCACATGGTTAATTGAGTTTTACCAGCATCAAAATCACCTTCGTTTTTATAACCCCGACAGGCGCGTTTGACTCGATAGCGTTTACCTTCATGTTCCCAGCCAATTTCTACCCAACATTCTACAGCTTGACCTTTTTGAGTTTCTGCGATCGCACGCTTATTCACCAACTGCTCTATCGATGCAAACGCTGCACTAAATTTATCATACAATACCCATGTAAAGGCATTCAGCAAGCTAGTTTTGCCAGAGCCATTATTGCCATGAATAATTGTCGTGTTCTGAGCATCTCCCCCAGCGATGATCATCTCTGGTGTCGTACCATAAAAGGAGCGAAAGTTGCATAGCTTGATTGAAGTTAGCTTCATCGCACCTCTTCCTTAATAATGTCCAAAATATTATCATTTATATGGCTGTTAATCTTCTTATCTAGCCTGCCTTTTTCCAGCTTCCATACCCGCTCAATAATTTGCCGTACTTCCGGCGGTGCGCTGGTTATTGGCTCCTGCACATCATCGATATTCGTCTCTTGTGACATATTGGATTTTCAAATATAGTTTTTCTATATTTTAACTTTCTCTAGTGCTGGAATAGCCTCCGTAAAGCCACTGTTTGCCTTATATCATGTCTGCTTGATTGCTTATTAAACCCGAAGAACCCCACCCCGCCAAAGCTATGCTTTGTCTCCCCTCCCCGCCGGCGGGGAGGGGATTAAGGGGAGCCAGTGCGGTCTTCTCCCAAAGGGAGAGGCTAGCGCCAAGGGGTCTCCCCAAGTGGAGCATCTGGCGGGTGGGGTGCAATGACTATCGGAATCGCAACTAGTTACCCGGACATGATATTATCTTTAAAATGCTAATTTTTTTTTGAAAAACACTTTATTATTTAATTGTTTTCTGTTATTATTAATTTTAACCAATCTAGATCATAATGGGATGTAAGTAGCTTTAAAAATTTTACTTACATCCCATTATGATCAAACTCATAATTTTATTATTTCATACTTAATGCATCTTTTTTCAAAACTCGAAAAATTTTACAAAAAAATACAACTATTCTCTGATTTATCATCAAATATCTAATAAACCATATCGCTTTTGTAAATCAAGTAACTTCATTCTTGCTTCTCCAGCATTATCAGCCAAATCAGCAAACTCTACAAAGCGCCGTAATTCCTTTTTCAACAAATTACGCTCAACTTCTATCGTTTCTCTATCTAAATCTGGTGGTAAAACAATCATGTCAAATATTGTGGCGCGTTCCTTACCCGGATGAGGACGTAAAACTCGCCCACGTCGCTGAATAAACTGGCGAGGATTACCAGAACTTGATAAAATCACCGCAGTTTGAATTGCTGGAATATCGACACCTTCATCTAAACAACGAATTGCCACCAAACCTTGCAATTCCCCGCTTTCAAATTGATGTCGTAAAATTTCTCGTTCTTGTAAAGTTGTTTGGGCTGTATAGGTGCTTACCTTATACCCTAAATCCACTCCTAAAATTTTAGCAACAGCTTTAAGTTGGCGTAGAGATGAACGTTGTCCCGCATCTTGTGAACCATCGCTACAATAAAAAAGAGTGTGAGTAGTTTCGCGGCGAGTTGCCATTAAATCCCGCAAAGCATTTAATTTATTTTCTGCCGCACCAATTAATCTTGCTCTTTGCATCAACAACGGCTTTAAATCTTCATTGTCTTCAAAGTTTCCCGCTTGTCCATTTTCTCGATCTCTATATAATAGCGATCGCCCAATTCTTTTAGTTAACTTTAAATAAGCAATACTTTCTGCTTCTGTTAACTCCACCAACACCGGATAATACAGATAATGTACCAAAGCACCTTGAGCGATCGCATCCCTCAAAGTAAACTCTGGCTGGAGAACTGGGCCAAAATAATCAAATAGAGATTGCGTACCAAAATCATCAAAATACCTCTCTGGTGTGGCAGATAAAGCTAGTCTCAACCCAACACTACGCGGTAAACTTTCTTCTAACTTGGGTGCGCCTAAATTATGCGCCTCATCCCCAATAATTAAAGTTTTCGCAGGAAAATATTTGAGTTGAGACTGAAACCCATCTCCAATTAATGTGGAGTTCGTAGTAATCACCGTGACAAACCGTTGAGAACCAGAACGCAGATTATAAATTTGCGTAGAAAGTTGACTTTGCCAAGTGCGTAGATTCTCAAAGGCTAAAATGGGTTGCAAATTAAATTTTTCACATTCTCGCGCCCATTGGGTGACAAGATGGCGATAGGGACACACCACCACCAGAACTTGTAAATTAATCTGCTGATATAATTCACAAGCGATCGCTAATGCAGTAATCGTTTTACCACTACCAGTAGCCATTTTCAGCGTTCCTCTGCCATTGTTGGTAAACCAGCTAGCGATCGCTTCTCGCTGATATTGCCGCAATTGCAGAGATAGAGGCATTCTTGGGCATCCTGGTAATGGTTGCGTGTAATAACTGCCCTTACTTTCCCTGGCAATTGGTAATTTCAACCGGAAAGTGGGCAGTTGCCGTATTGAATTTTTCGTCAGGTACATTATGTTAAGGGCATTGAGAATTGGGCAATTCAATTTTGGATTTTGGATTTTAAATTTTGGATTAAATTTCAATCTAAAATCCAAAATCTAAAATCTAAAATTCTTACTCCCCATTTATTCAGTTGTAACCCCGCCAAACACCAATGAGTGAACCTTGCACCTGTACTTGTTGAGCCATGACTTCAATGGGATTGTACTTAGGATTTGCTGGTTTGAGGGTGACGCGATCGCCTTGACGATAGAAACGTTTTAAAGTTGTACCAAATCCATCTACTCTAGCGGCAACGATGGTACCATTTTTCAAATGATTTGGTTCTGCTACTGGACGCAGAAATACCACATCGCCATCAGCAATTAAATCTTCAATCATGCTATCGCCAGCTACGCGCAAAGCGTAGGTTTGGGGAGGTAACTCGAAATTAGAAAAGTCTAGATGATCTGTAGCATCAGTAAACGGTTCTATTAAACCACCAGCAGCGATCGTCCCCAAAATTGGTACACCTTGCTTCACAGCACGCAAAATCCGAATCGTCCGTGCTTGGCCTTCAGTCCATTCTATATATCCCTTAGTGCGTAAATGTTCCAAACGACTTTGAATTGGTGCTGGTGACTTCAAGTTCATCGCTTGCATCATTTGCCGAATTGAAGGCGAATGCTGGTTCGATCGGATGTATTCTGCTAGCCATTCGTAAAGTTCTTGTTGAGCTTCCGTTAGACGTTCCATAAATTTGCGGGAAGTAATTATAAATGTCTCTAGAACATTAGTACTACAAAAAACTCCCCATAACAAGAGAAAAGTAAAAATATGAAAGGCAAAAGCAAGAATATTCTCTTTTCTTTTACCCATTTATTTGGGATTTTTTACCAGCAAGTAGTTAGGAGCCAATCGCACACTAGCTATTCTGACTCCTAACTCCTGTACAGACGCGATTCATCGCGTCTCTTGACTTGTACAGACGCGATTCATCGCGTCTCTCTTTTATTCACTCCGCCCCTAAGATACTTGCAAGTAAAGCTTTTTGAGCGTGCAAGCGATTTTCCGCCTGTTCCCAAACTTTTGATTGAGAACCTTCAATAACTGCCTCGGTAATTTCTTCACCGCGATGGGCTGGTAAGCAGTGTAAAACAATTGCCTCTGGTTCCGCAAGGCTTAATAACTGCTCCGAAATTTGGTAAGGCTGAAAAATTGGCATCCGGTTGTCTGCTTCTGCTTCTTGCCCCATACTCGCCCAAACATCAGTGTAAAGTATAGCAGAACCCTTAGCGGCTAATTCTGGATCATGAGTAACGAGAACTTCCGTTTTGTTATTAGCGATCGCTCTTGCTTGTTCTACAATCTTAGAATCTGGCTCATATCCGCTAGGGGTAGCAATTCTGACATTCATTCCCACCAAAGCACAGCCCAACATCAGAGAATTAGCCATATTATTCCCATCACCCACGTAGGTCAAAGTTAACCCCGCAAGGGTGTTAAAGCTTTCTTGAATCGTCAATAAATCCGCTAATACCTGACAGGGATGTTCTGCATCGGTAAGGGCATTAATCACCGGAATATTGGCATAGTGAGCAAAAGTTTCCAAATCCTGCTGTGCAAAAGTGCGAATTGCCAAAATATCCAAATATCGATCTAACACCCGCGCCGTATCCTGTAAAGGTTCTCCACGACTAACTTGAGTCACATTAGGGTTAAGATCGATTACCTGTCCCCCCAGATGGTACATTGCCACAGTAAAACTTACCCGCGTGCGAGTTGAAGCTTTGGAAAATAACAACCCCAAAACTTTATTACACTGCAACTTCAGCTGTTGTGATTTAAGTTGAGTTGCCAATTGCAGGAGTTCTTGAAGCTCCGTCGGACTGATGTCCGCTAGACTTAATAAATCTCGTCCGAGCAATGCTGCCATGCTTGTAATCTGTAAAAAATAATTATATATTTCTGTTCCTTTATTCAGTCGTCTCCAGAAAATACAGTTTTAGTGATTTTTTTATGGTTAATCACAATTGCAACGCCAACTCAACCATCTAGGGGCACAAAAGCAGCGATATTGCCAAAATCTCTGGTCTTCTAGCCTTATTTAGTCAGAGGTAGATATTTTTTAGCAATTACAGCTAGACAAATAAATTGATTATGGTACAATAATAAACTGTGGTTGCTATTTGAGAGCGATCGCCAAACTTGCCAGCATAGCACAGTGGTAGTGCATCCGACTTGTAATCGGAAGGTCGCGAGTTCAAATCCCGCTGCTGGCTTTTAGTATAAATAATGAAAAATTTTTATGCGATTAATTGTAGATTCATAAATTTCGATGTCACTGTTCACCGATTAAAGCCGATATTTATACTTTCAATAGAACAATTAATAATCTACAAGGCGTTTAGCACGTTTCTGCTCATACATTAGCTTGTCAGCCTCTTGTATCAATTCTTCTAGTGAAACTTTTTCATTTAAGGCGCATTGTGTCACACCAACACTTACGGATAGTTGAGATAAGTAATTATGCCCTTGATTATAGCGATCAATATTTGCTTGCAATCGAGGAGAAAATTCATCTATATCCCTAGACCAGACAGAAAGTAAGATGACAAACTCGTCTCCTCCTAGACGGGCAATAATATCCGACTCACGGAAGGTTTGCTTTAGTAATTGGGCTGTGTCAATGAGAAATTTGTCTCCTATTTCATGCCCTAGAGAGTCATTAATCTGCTTTAAACCATCTAAATCAGCAAACAAAAGACAGCAGAACATTTGTGTACGTTGAGCAGTTTTGAATTGCTGATTTCCCAACAAAAAGAAACCACGTCGATTATATAGTCCTGTCAACTCATCAGTTAGGGATAACTGCCTAACCTCTGTTTCAGCCTTCAGGCGTTTCTGAATTTCATCCTCTAGGCGTTGATTTTGTTCAAAAAGTTGTTGGTATTGCTGTTTGATGAGTAGCTGGTTTCTGACTCGCATTACCACTTCAAGTTCTTGAAAGGGCTTGATGATATAGTCTTGTCCACCCAGTTCAAATGCCTCGATTTTATCACTGATTTGGTCAAGGGCACTAATAAAAATAATAGGAATTTGATCTGTTATTTTTGATGCTTTCAACTGTTTACAAACCTCATAGCCATTCATTTCGGGCATAAAGATGTCAAGCAGAATCAGATCCGGCGGATATCGATAAGCAGCTTGTAATGCCATTCTCCCGTTAAGGGATTTACGGATGATATAACCCTCCGACTCTAGTATTTTGGTTAACAACCGCAGATTGTCGGGGGTATCATCCACGATTAGGATATTCGTTTCCGAAGCGGATTTAAGTAAATTAGCTATAGCCTTTTTCCTAAGTTTGGGTAAGAGTTGCTATCGCTTCCAACTGGAAATTATCGACCAGAGATTTCAGAGCATTGGCGAGAACTTGCTCCTGGTTGGGGATTTGAGCAATGAGATTGTAAAGCTTGCCATCGTTGAGATCCAGAGCTGCTTGCTGCACCTGAATAATCCACTCTGGCGACATTACCTGTAAATCTTTGGCGGTTAGGGATTTCTGAAGTAAGGTTTGCTGTTCTAATATCGGTAAAGCTTCTTCCCTGTAGCGGTAGCGGACTCCCAAATAGTGTGCCATCTTATCAAATAAGACACTTTCTAGAAATGGTTTGGTGATGTGGTCGTTGCAGCCTGCCTGAATGCTGTTGGTGTAGTCTTCCTTAAAAGCATAGGCTGTCAGCGCAATAATCACCACGTCTTTACTTGCCTCCCTCCCTCGAATTTGCTGAGTAGCCTCGTGGCCATCAATTCCCGGCATTTGAATATCCATCAAAATCAGGTGAGGATGCCATTCTGACCACAAAGCGATCGCCTCCTTTCCGTTCTCGACTGCACAGACCTCGAACCCAACTAATTCCAATAGCCTGACGAGCAACAGACGATTTTCTCTCAAGTCTTCCGCCACCAGAATGCGATAAGTGGGCTGTCCCGGTTCCAGACCGATAACAGTGCGAGTCGTTTCCGGCGCAATGATATCCACTGAGCTTACCAGACTCAGTAAAACCTCACAAATAAAGGTTGACTCTTGATTCAGGGTGCTTCGCGCTGTAATATCACCACCCATTAAACGGGCAAACTGACGACTAATTGATAAGCCTAAGCCTGTACCTTGAACATTGTGACCTTGTTCTGTTTGCGTGAAAGCTTCAAACACAGTCTCCAGATCGGACTGAGCGATACCACATCCAGTGTCTTCAACTTCAAAATGAAGAGTGATAATTGGTTTGGAATCATCGGTAGAAATCGAATCAAGTAACTTGACGCTGCCCACTTTCCCAGTCAAAGCTTGGAATCGCAGCGTGACACTACCTGTTGTCGTAAATTTGATCGCATTGCTTAATAGGTTGAGCACAATTTGCAGCAGTTTTGATTCGTCACCATACACATAGCGAGGAACGCTGAGATCCTGCTCTGTGATCAGATCAATTCCTTTCTCTATAGCTTTGAGAGCAACCATCTCTCTGATGTAGTAGATTAGCTGATGCAAATCGAAAGAGCTTTCTGTTAACTCTAACTGACCCGCTTCAATTTTGGACATTTCCAGCACATCGTTGATCAGATTTAGCAAGTGTTTTCCACTGCGGCTAATGATGCCTAAATCCTCTTGGAACTCAGATGGAATCTTCTCGCTGCGGTTCATCAACTGAGTAAATCCCAAAATGGCATTGAGGGGAGTCCGCAGTTCGTGGCTCATTTTAGCGAGGAACTGGCTTTTGGCGCGGTTGGCGATCGCGGCTTGTTCTAGGGCGATCTGGGAAAACTCCAGCACTGCCAACATCAGCGTATTTCGCATCTCAGTAGCGGCTTCCAGTTCCGTAACCTCCCAAGGCAAGGAAGTTTCCCGCACGGTTTCCTTCCACATTGCAAAGGACTTCCGGGGAGACAATTGCATCTCTCCAATTTCGTTGATTGTTACCGTATCGTGGGGGTTGCCTGCCCAATTCACCGTCTGGATTTGCTCCGGTCGAAACCAGATAATGTGGTAAGACTTTTGTTTAGAATGGTTGAATAAAATTGAAATTGCCAGGAGGCCGCTAGCTTGATCTTGGAATGCCTTCGCTTCTGGATATAAACGTGAGAGAGAATCGGTAGCAAACACTCGTTTCGCCTTATGTTGCACCAACCATTTCACAAGCTCCTGCACCTGGGTAACTGATGGTGTTTGACCAACTAATGTCAGATGACCGTCAAGCAAAATCGCGGCTCCTTGAGCATGAACTAGATCGAGCAATTGAGAAGTATTTCTGATCAGCACTTGCTCAATAAAATTGGACTCGTGCAAAAACGCCTGTTGCAGTTTATCCTGAATCGCTTTCACGTGCCTTCGGTAAATATCCAATTCTCGTTCTTGCTGATGCACCAGTTCAATCGAGGCAAACTGTCCTAAAAGTTCACAGGCTTTGCGAGTTTCATAATTCACTAATTTAGTGCTGTAGTGGTGACAGGCAATTAATCCCCAGAGGCGTTTGTCGTTGATCAACGAAATCGTCATCGACCCGGCAACCCCCATATTCTGTAAGTATTCAATGTGAAAGTGAGACACTCCTCGTAACAGAGAATTACTCAGATCAAGGGGTGTATCCGTCAGAGGATAGTTGGTGGGAATCAGCGAAACAGGGGTGTAATTGATATCGGGAATGAATCTGATCCGGTTGCGGTAAAACAACTTGCGGGCTGGCGCGGGAATATCTGTTGCCAAATAGTGCAGTCCCAGGTAGCTTTCTAAATGCGTCTGTTTTTCCTCCGCAATCACCACACCACTGTCGTCTGCCTCAAAGCGGTAGATCATCACCCGATCAAACCCAGTCATTGCTTTCACTTCTCTGGCAAGGGTTTGAGCCAGATTCGTCAGGTTAGTGGCATTACGGAAATTAGCGATCGCGGCTTGCAGACGATGATAGAACTGGATTAAATCGGTGCTTTTGAGCGATCGCATAGGTTCTAGTTCTATGATCAACCCATCTACGATCCGGTGCATTACACCTGTGAATGTCTGATTTTGCCGTTGCCAATCAGTCTGGGCAACCCGCCGTATTTTTAGCTCAAACGGATTGCAAAGCTCCAGGTTCTCTTCAGCCAGATAGCCAGTAAGCTGCTGTACTTGATCGCGAGAAAACAACCGTTGTAAGGGTTGACCCAGCAATGCTTCTGCCGAAATCCCAAAAAACTGTTCCACATTATCACTAACCTGCAAAATTGTTAGCTGTGGCTCTTGCAGCATCAGCAACATTCCATGCGGCTGAATATAACCGGGAGCATACACCGATTCATCACTGCACACTTCTAAAGCCGTCAGTATAGGAATGAGTGAGGAGAGGGAGATAGGATTTGGTGACTGCATAGCTGAGGTAAGCGGTTTTGGAAACCAAAAAGTTGTGAATCTAACTTGAAAATTCAGACAAAGAGAATTGCTTTGAATCATTTAAAGGATTCGCTCAAACTGATACTCAATAAATTGAAAAGTTTTTTTCAAAAGAGCGATACCTGCGGCGGGCTACGCCTACGCTAAAATTCGTAATTCAAGATACTTTTTTACTTAACTATCTATGTGAAATACCCATTTATAGTATTTTTTGGTAACAACAACTATAGCCCTTGATATACAATGGTTTTAGCCAAAAAATGCAACATCATTTTGTGAAATGGCGACATTTATTTTATGAATGTATATAGCGTTTCCAATTCAGATGCGGTAGCATATTATATGCCCTGATGTAGGGGCACGGCAGTGCCGTGCCCTTACGGGTGTACTTGGATGAAGAGTTTTTCCCCGATTCATTCAAGTTGCGATTTTCTATTAATAATGCATAAGTCCTAGAGTTTATGTTTTAGTCTCTAACTAAACCCTATTGGTTCATCTTCAGGACTTCTACCAATTTATAACTCTTAATTACGAATTACGAATTAGTACAAGTCCTATTGCTCATGAATTCGCAAGTTGTCGATAGCGTTCTTGTACTTCCTGAATCGAAAACAAAGTTTCAAACTTCAACCCAGCTGACTGGTACAATTCACCTCCCCCTTGCTCACGATCTACCAGTGAAATTACTTGATTTACAGTATAACCTGCATCTTTAAGACGCTCAACCGCTTTCAGAGCAGATTGCCCAGTTGTTACCACATCTTCCAAAACTACTACTTTTGCACCTTCTGGTAAACTGGGGCCTTCTATATAAGCTTTCGTTCCATAACCCTTAGCTTCCTTGCGAATAATCAGCGCTGGTATCGGGCGATTTTCATAAACAGAAACTACACTCACTGCTGTCACAATTGGGTCAGCCCCCAATGTTAAACCACCCACAGCCTGTGTATCTACAGGTAGTAAAGGAAACAGCAAGCGTCCAACTGCCAAAGCGCCTTGAGGATGGAGTGTTACCTGCATCTTATTGACATAATAAGAACTACGTAGCCCAGAAGACAGGAGAAAATCACCCTCTTGATAAGCCAGTTGAGAAAATAAATCTAGTAGCTTGTGGCGCAAGGTGGTCAAATCAGCAGTGGTTGCCCAAATATCTGAGTGGGTAAGAGTTTCAGTAGGATACGTCATTACAAAACATTAAAAGTTGTGCTACACCAAAGGTTGAACTCATCAGAGTTCTGAACTTAAGCATAAATTAAGATTGCCTAAAAATTGAGGAGTTAGGAACGTGGGTATAAAATTTAAAACTTTTAGTGGTTTATTGGTACTGCTTGCTGCTGGTATTGCTTTTCCCTCCGTTGCATCTGCCCAAACGGAAAGCCCCAAAACTGAAACTACGAATGATGCATTTGAGCGAGCTTATTTTCGTCACGATCGCAATTTCTACGAAAATGGTAGCCTCAAGCGTCAGCTAGACTCATTTCTAGGATCTGGTGCCAGCTTCGGTGGTTCCTTCCCAGAAAATGAAATTGCCCGCGATGCTCAGTTGATTAACACTTTATATCATGATGTCCTGACTCAGCAAGTTGGCAACGATCCATATATTCGCACTCCCGATTTACCAAATCCTTACGACACATCACTGATGATGTCTCCTCGTTTGAATAGTAACAAACTCAAAGTGGGAACTGAATTCAGGTTTGAAACTTTACCACCTCGGTAATATTGGGGAGTGGGGAGTAAGAAT
>Ga0335394_10004360_pt1 | contig 16087 bp, 11 predicted proteins | sample MAT03_FD_205741 | JGI IMG/M metagenome (GOLD analysis project Ga0335394, IMG submission 205741) | Freshwater microbial communities from Lake Fryxell liftoff mats and glacier meltwater in Antarctica - MAT-03 (spades assembly) (version 2) ... | reverse complement strand
TGAACACATGCACATCCCAACTCTCCAGATCAAGACCAACAAGTTGCAACTGCGGCAAACGCTCACCAAGGTCCTGCACCGTTGCCATGGCACCACGAACAACGAGTGTGTCCGCACCGAGCAAGGCGATGGAGGCGGCACCTCGGCCACCAATGCGCGCGAAGGGGTCCGTGAGGTCCACGTTCTTGCCTCCCAAAAGATAATTGATCCTGGGTCCACGGAGCTCGAAAGCCTGGACCTTGAATTCATTCTTCAACAACAACCGCCAGAACGATAAGCCGCGGAGTTCGATCCGATCTGCGCTGGCAGCGAACAAATACTGCACGGCACCGCTCCGTAAGCTGTCCATCAAGGACGGTGGAAAATCCAGTTCCACGCCACTGATGATCAAACTTTGCGTGTGTAGATCGGTCTCCAACCTCTCCATGTGGAAGTGGTACCCTTCCACACTGGCATTATCCACGATACGTGTGATGCGTGTTCGAAGGGTGCGGTCCAGCCATGCCTCGCCATAACGTGGAACCCACCACGCCGCTACGGCGAACACCACTACCAGCAACAAAGCCAAAGCGATGAACAGGCGTAGCAACAGTGTGGTGATCCTCCTGGATGGCCCCATGGTCGGCATTGGTGGTGCGAAGATCGTGCGTTTAGTGATCCGGGTACAACAGGTCCACAGTTCATCCTTGTTGGGGATGAATGAAGAAGTTCTGCCGCGACAACATGCCCTACTCCCGTATTTTTGCCCCACACATGCTCAAACAACACCTTTCCCTCAAACTACAGCAGAAGCTCTCGCCGCAGCAGATCCAAATGATGAAGCTGCTGCAGGTGCCCACCGTGGAGCTGGAGCAACGGATCAAGCAGGAGATCGAGGAGAACCCTGCGTTGGAGGAGGGTGAGATCCAGGACGAAGAGGACCAGATCACCGAGGAACAGGCCATCAACGAAAGCCAAGATGCCGATGCGAACGAGGAGAACGAACGGGATGATTTCGATATGTCCGATTACTTCCAGGACGACGACACGCCGGACTACAAGTTGAACGTGAGCAACAGCAGCCCCGACGAAGAGGACCGCGAAATGCCCCTGTCCGGTGGTACCACGTTCCAAGAGAACATGAGCGCACAACTCGCCTTGCGTAGCATTGATGACCGCACCGAAATGCTCGCCGAACAACTGATCGGCAACCTGGACGAGGACGGCTACCTGCGGCGCGATCTGGATTCCATCGTGAACGATCTCGCATTCAGCCAGAACGTGATCTGCGAAAAGGAGGAACTCGCTGCCGCATTGAAGGTGTTGCAATCCCTTGACCCCGGTGGCGTTGCCGCAAAAGACCTGCGCGAGTGCCTCCTGCTGCAAGTGCAACGTATGCCGCACAGCTTGGAGCAGCGCGTGGCGCACGAGATCCTGAACAAGCACTTCGAGGCCTTCAGCAAAAAGCACTACCAGAAGATCCTGGACAAACTGGAGATCGATGAGGAGGCCCTGAAGGATGCGATCGACCTGATCGTACACCTGAACCCCAAGCCGGGCAATACCAGTCGCGATACCAGCAAACCAGTGCAGGAGATCATCCCTGATTTCGGCGTGATGTCCATCGATGGCATGTTGGACCTTACGCTGAACGGACGCAACGCACCCGAATTGCGTGTGAGCCGGGCGTACCGGGATATGATCAAGGACTACAGCCGCAACAAGAAGGACAAGGAGCAACGCGAGGCACTGCAGTTCATCAAACAGAAACTCGATTCGGCCAAGTGGTTCATCGATGCCATCAAGCAACGGCAGAACACGCTGCTCGTGACCATGGAAGCGATCATGGACCACCAACGCGAGTTCTTCCTTACCGGCGACCAGACCAAGATGCGGCCCATGATCCTGAAGGACATCGCCGAACGTGTGGGACTTGACATCAGTACCATCAGCCGTGTTGCGAACAGCAAATACGTGCAGACCAATTACGGCACTTATCTGTTGAAGTTCTTCTTCAGCGAAAGCCTGAGCACCGACAGCGGTGAGACGGTGAGCACCCGCGAGGTGAAGACGATCCTGGCCTCCGCCATTGAAGCCGAGGACAAACAAAAGCCATTGACCGACGACGAACTCACCGAGCTATTGAAAGGCAAAGGCTACAACATAGCAAGGCGCACCGTGGCCAAGTACCGCGAACAACTTGCCATGCCCGTGGCGCGGTTGCGAAAGCAGTTGTAGTGGATCCGGACCGCCGTGAAAGCCCTCGCCCTTTTCCTGTCCTACGCGCTGCACCCGCTGTTCATGCCGTTGCTCATGGTGTGGCTCGCGTTGGAATTGGACCCGCACTTGGGCTATTTCCTTCCGCCTCCCAGCAGGTGGTTGATGTTGGGGATGTTGGCTATTATGACGATCGCCTTTCCGATCACCAGCGCGTTGATGTTGGAACGTGCCGGGCTGATCAGCAGTTTGCAAATGCCTGATCGCCTGGAGCGAACGGCACCGTTCGCCATCACCTTGGTCTATTATGGCATGGCCTATTACCTCTTGCTCAAGACCCCTCTGCATCCGCTGGTGAATGCCATGTTCTTGGGCGTGTTGGTGGCCTTGCTCCTTACCATTTTGATCAATTTGCGTTGGAAGATCAGTGCACATATGGTCGGCATCGGTGGCTTGGCCGGTGCGCTCATCGGGGTCGCCATGGTCCATGCCTTACCGCTGCTGCCTGTTGTTGCGCTGGTGATCTTCATTGGTGGTCTGCTCGGTTCCGCCCGGTTATATGTTTCGGACCATACTCAAGGACAGGTCCTGCTGGGAGCCGTGCTCGGCAGTTGTTGCACGTATGCTGCCGTGGCTTCCGGTTGGTCCCTATAGACACTGATCTTGCCCTCTTCGTGGAACATGGATCGTCCAGTTCGCCCACGATCGTGCAACTTCGCGCCCAAGGCACCCGCCCCCAAGTGTATGTCCGCCCAGAAGTACCGTTCCGTTTCCTTGATCGTGGTGTATGCGCTCGTGTGCATCACCGCCATGGTCACCGTGAAGGGTCTCTGGCAAACCAACAATGGCTCCGGTTGGAACCAGACCATCCGGAGCGATGCCAAAGGCTATTACGGCTACCTGCAAGCGATCTTCATTCGCCATGATCTGGGACATGAACCCCACATTGGTGAGTACACCCAACATACCGCAGAAGGGCACACCTTGAACAAGTACTTCGGCGGCACCGGGATCATGATGGCACCTTGGTTCGCGATCGGACACACCTTGGCCGTGAACGACCCCGGAGTTCCACAAGATGGAACGAGCGAGTATGAACAGAAGGCGATCGCCATTGGCGCTTGGACATACCTGCTGCTCGGCCTGCTCGCCCTTCGTGCCCTGCTCTTGGGCTTGGGCGTAAGCGATGGACTTGTTGCGTGGGTGCTTGCTGGGCTGGTCCTGGGCACCCCGTTGATCCAATATGCAGCGATACAACCGGGGTGGTCGCACGTGTATTCGTTCTGCTTGGTGAGCGCATTTCTTTTGGTCGTGCATCGGTTGGCAATTGGCGGTTCCATGCTGAACGCGTTGGCGGCTGCCGCTCTCCTTGGCCTGATCATATTGGTGCGCCCGGTGAATGCCGTGGTGATCCTGGCCGTGCCGATCGTTGCGGGACCGGACACACGAACACTTTTCACACGCCTGTTCGCGCATCCATGGTGGCTGGCCGGATCCGTTATCCTGTGCATGGTGATCATGGCCATTCAACCTGCCCTCTGGTACATCCAGACCGGAAATTTCGTGGAATGGGGCTACACCAGTGAAGGCTTCTATTGGACACGCCCCGAAATAGTGAAAGTGCTTTTCGGTTTCCGCCGCGGACTCTTCTTGTGGACCCCCTTGATGTTATTGGTGGCCCTCTGCACGATGCTCCTGTGGCGCACCGATAAACAGCGAAGCGCATGGGCCTTGGCGTACTGGGCCGTGATCACCTACATTATCAGTAGTTGGTGGATCTGGTACTACGGCGGTGGTTTCGGCAGTCGCGTTTACATTGACCACTTCCCTGTGTTGGTGCTGCCCTTCGCTCTGGTGCTGCAGCAGTGGAGCAAACGCTTGGTGATCGCCGCACGTGTCCTGATCTTCCTGTGCATCGGGCTGAACTTGGCGCAGCTTTGGCAATACCACCACGACATCATCCACCATGTGGGCATGGACCGTCGTATGTACCTGTACTCCTTCCTGCGCTTTGATGCCGACCACACCAACAAGCTCGGGGGCAATTACCAGGAAGCTCCGTACCACCCCAACGGCATGCGCCCCATCATTACCGAAAGTTGGGACCTCGACCATCCCCCTCGTTTCTGGTCCGGCAAACCAAGTGGTCATCCACTGGCATTCAGTCTCCAAAAAGTGATCAACTTCAATGCCAAGGAGGAATTCGCGTTGACGTTCAAGGCCGGCACGGATACTCTGCCTACGGGTACTTGGCTGTTCCTGGAGGTCGGGTTGCAACGCTATGAAGCCACCAAGGAGGCTTCCCTGCCCATCTTGGGAGTTATAGCAGTGGTGAATGACCAGCACAAAGAAGTCTTCTATAACTCGTTCCCGATCAATGCCCTACCCGGCACACCCGGCGTATGGGAACAGCTGGAGTACCGCATCCCCATACCGCCACTGCACAAGGGGGATCAACTCAATTTCCACTTTTGGAACCACGACCGAAAGGGAACCGCCCTGATCGATGACGTGTACATGCGGGTCTCTGCTGTTAACCCGCCCTGAGTTGTAGGGAAGCGAAGTGGGCCCAGCAGGATTTGAACCTGCGACCAAGGGATTATGAGTCCCCTGCTCTGACCGCTGAGCTATGGGCCCGGTCTACCTGCCTTCCGGTGTTGAACCGCGGCGGGAGCGCGAAAATAGAGCGAATGCACCAATGGGGGTCAGAAGAATAGTTTTGCCATCCATGAAAATTCCCTTCTCGACCATCCTGCTCGATCTCGGCGGGGTATTGATCGATGTGGACTACCACGCCGCGGCCCGCGCTTTTTCCGGGCTGGGTTTTTCCGACTTCGAGGCACTCTACAGCAAGGCCCAACAGGATCATTTGTTCGACGGCTTCGAGACCGGGGAGCTTTCGCCGGCCCAATTCCGCGATCGTATCCGTGAGCTGCACGCTTCCGCACTTTCCGATGAGCAGATCGATCAGTGCTGGAATGCCATGCTCGGTTCCATACCGGCTGAACGATTGCGCTTGGTGGCCCAACTAAAAGAACACTACCAAGTACTCCTGCTGAGCAACACCAACGCGATCCATGTGCCCGCCTTTGAAGAGATCATCGCCCGCGAGAACGGGATCACCGACTTCAAGAGCCTCTTCCACGGGGCGTACTATAGCTGTGAAATGCACTTGCGCAAACCGCATGCTGCGGCATTCCATCACGTACTGGAAAGGCACTGCGCCGACCCGGAGCGGACGCTGTTCATCGACGACTCCATACAACATGTCGAGGGTGCGCGCAACGCCGGACTGCATGCGGAACATTTGGACCTGGCGCAAGAAGATCTTCCGCAACTCGTTCAGCGCATGAAGCTCCTTTGACCACCTCGGGGTGGTCAAAGGATCAGCGGGCCACCACGTAACGGCCAGTCCAACGGGTCGCGCCTTGTCCCAGTGAAACGAAGTAGATCCCCGCTCCGTATCGACCCAACTCCAGTACCGTGCTGGTGCCGATCAAGGTTCGCGTTTCGATCACTTTGCCTTCCGCAGTTGTAATTGAAAGTATGGTGTGTTCCGTTTTGGGCGATGTGCTCAAATACAACAAACCGGACTGGGGATCGTAGCGGTCCACCACCTGGACACCCTTTGTTTCGGCGATCGCTGTTGGATCACCGAAGCTCAATGTGTAGGCCATGTTCAATTCGTTAGGTGCCAACAAACGACCGTACATCCGGATCTCGTCCATGGCACCAACAAGGTCCTCGCCAAAGGTGGTGAGCTGTGTGTTATTCTCGTTCGCATTGAAGTTGCAGCCCGTGATATCGACCATGATTCCGCTCACTTGAACACCGCATACCGTGCCTGCGAGAGGTTGCAGCACATTGTCCACGTTCATCCGAACGGTCATGCTGGCCTTGTCCACCAGCAGCGCTACTTGGTGCCAGGCCCCATCGTTGAACGTTGTGGCGGTACGGATATCCACCAAACTCGACCCCATTCCGCTTTGGAAGGAAACGTAACCGGTGTTCCCGTAGAACCCGATCCTCCAGCCCACTCCCGAAGTCAACAGGTCGCGGAACAAGTTCTGCTGTGCAGAAGAGGACGAACGGAAATCCGTGATGAAGGTGAAACTGGTGGTCAGCCCAAAATCTATCAGATCATCGGTATCCACCCACAACTGCGGATCGGAGCCTCCAAAAGCCAAAGCCTGATCCACCACGCCCAAGGCGTTCGCGGTACTCGTGGTGCTTTGGGCGAACAAGGTGGAGAACCCGGTACCCGCTTGGTTGCTCGTGTTGCCGTTGTTGAACGGATAATACGCGATCAAGCCATTGCTCAACTGTGCTGTTGCCGTGAAAACACCAAGAATGCCAATAAGTAGTGAGGAATGTCGGTTCATGGTGAAAAATTCAAGTACCACGAAGGTAGTCCAAAGGACTGGATGGAATTGGTCTTGACCGATATTGTGGTACGGCTCCACCAAAACGCCATTTGCGCTCTTCGGGTGAACGAAACACACTAATTCATTGTCCGCGCCGTACTTGGGTTCCTTGTTCAAAAACGCGAAGCCGCCTGCCGAGCACTAGGACCGGGACAAGAAAGAGTTGATCGGAATGGTACGGCGGTTGGGGCTGACTACCGCTTAGGATCGGTACTTATACCAATTCGCAGTACAGATCCACCCGATCTACTTGATCTCTTGGCACAACTCCACTAAAACCCCGTTCGCGCTCTTCGGGTGAACGAAGCACACCAGCTTGTTGTCAGCGCCCCGCTTGGGTTCCTCGTTCAATAAGGTGAAGCCTTCATCCTTCAAACGTGCCATTTCCGTTCGAATGTCATCCACCTCGAATGCGATATGGTGCATGCCCTCGCCACGCTTTTCGATGGCCTTGGCTATTGGACCATCCGCACGGGTGCTTTCCAACAGCTCGATCTTATTGGGACCCACCTGGAAGAAGGAGGTGATCACGCCTTCGCTCGCTACCTCTTCGCGCTTATAGCTGCCGGTGCCCAACAATTTGGCGTAGAGCTCTTCAGCCTTGTCCAAGTCCTTTACGGCAATACCGATGTGTTCTATGCGGATCATTCAGGAGTGTGAGGAAAGTGAAGTGGTGTACCTCGACTTCGCTCGGCAGCCAAGGAAGTGAAGAGTTGAGGAGGTGTACCTCGACTTCGCTCGGCAACCAAGGAAGTGAGGAAGTCGACGCTAGGTTTTGGTTGATCGCAAAACGGTGTCCGGCATTCCCCAAAAATAACAAAGCCCCCGAAACGAGAGGCCTTGCAATGCATGCTAGGGAAACTTACTTCTTAATAAAAGTCTCGCCGGTCTTGTTGTCGTAGTTCAAATAGTAGAGGTCCTTTTTCAAGGAAGCCACTTCCAATTTGTCGGCAAACCCGCGCTTCACGATGTTGCCATATTGGTCATATACCTCGAACAACGTGGGGCGATTGAACACGATCTCTTCCTTTACTTTTACTGGACCCCAGGTCACCGGCATTACGCTGGCATCGGAGTAGTCCACGGATTCACTGTAGCGGGCGCGCTTGGTCAGGTCCACCTGCTTCACGCGGAAGGTGTTCACTCCACTGTGTGGAGTTACCTTGAAGGTATAGGTATGCTCACCGGGAGCGCCGGATCCCATGACCTCGCCCACCTTCACCCATTTGTTCCAACGCTTTTGCTCAACGATATACGGCAACTCGCCGGTCTCGTTCGTTGCCACCCAGCTAAAGGTGCCATCCGTACCGATGGACTGCTTCACGATATCGAAGGTGCTCTTTGGTTTCAGCACTTCGGGGTTCAACACCACCGGCGTGCAACCGTCCTTGTGCTTGATCTTCACCACGACTTTATCCGAGACCTTCAGGCCGAAATTGGCCATGTCCACCTCGAATGCACTGCTGTTGATCTCGTCCGTGGCGATCTGATCGTTCACCGTGACCTCGAAAATGCAGAAACCGACCCCGGCCTCGGAGAACGGGTTCTGGATGAAGAGGTTCTTGCCTTGATAATTACCTTCTAGCACGATCACACCAGCGGTTGCTGGCATGCTCAGTGCGGCGGCGAGGAGGAGTGGAAGTATACGCATGTTGTGGACCTTCAGAACTGCAAGGATACGGGATCCGGATCGCATTTCCGAGGGATTTTAGACGCGTGTTTACGGATGGGCCATGAATGGGGTTACAAGCACCGGAAAAGCGAACCCAGCACCGTAGTGGTCAATGGTATTTCAGAACCCCGGCCCTTACCGCTACTTCCAATTGGTTCTCGGCAGGTGGAATGGGGCAGGAATAGAGTCCACCATATGCACAGTACGGATTGTAGGCACGGTTCAAGTCCAGCTCCACTTCCTCCCCAAGTGGACCATCGAGGTCCAAATAACGACCGCCGCCATAGCTCTCCTCGCCACTGGTAAGGTCGGTAAAGGGCACGAACAAATAGTTCACGTAGTCCGGTAATCGACTGAGGTCTATGTTCTTATACACGGTAAGAACCTGTTCCTTGCCTTCCAAGTTGAAATGGAGCGTTCCCACGCTGCGGTATTTCGGCTCGCGTTCCGTGGAGGTCTTCATGCCGAACACGGGTCCTTCTGATGGACGGAAATGTGCTTTCACCCGATATTTCGGGTCCACGGGAAAGCGCTCCAGCCCTTTGAAATGCTCCCGTTCCTCCTTGGGCAATGGGGAATGCACCGTGTCGCTGTAGGCCGAATCGATCTTGGCCCAATAGGTGTCCAATTCTGCACGCCAATTGCCTCCCGCAGGCTGCGCTTGCACCGATACCGCCCACAGAACGGAAAGGAGGCCGATCACAGCATACTTCATACCCCTTCCTTCGCCATAACTGCGTTCGCCATCCGTTTGATGTCAGCCTCATTGAACCGACCTTCAGCAGCATCGTCCACAATGAAGGTGCGACCACCGGCCTTGATCACTTTACGGAAGTGGATGAAGACCAGTTCATCATCCGGGAACTGCGAGCGGTAGATGATCATTTCCGGGGTTTCCTCGATCACGGTGTGCTTCTGCAACATGTCGCGCTCCAGATCGGCCTTCAACCGTTCAAGGTCGCCAGATGCTTCGGTAACGGTAATGGAGAAGCGATCACCGGCCTTCACCCGCACATGGCCGAATTCCTCATTGAATGCCACCTCCGCCGAGTCCGCACCCAAGGTGCTGCGATCGCCCAGGTCCACGTTGAGCGGCAAGTCCTCGGAGGATAGGTCCACTACCCACGCCTCGGCCTTTGCAGGGGTCGCTTCAGCCAATTGTTCCGCTGCTTCCTTCTTTCCATCGCCACAGGCGGTCAACATGGAAACGGCGGTGAATGCCAGAATGTACTTCATGTCGGTAAAAGTAAGCGCCAGCTTCGATCAAGGTAGTTGCTCGGTCCTGGTATTGGTGGCCACCGATCCACCGATGTTCACAAGGATGATGTCCCGATCGTTCCCAATGTTCGTGTACTTCACATCACCATCCAAATTGACATCCTCCTGATAGTAACCACTTACCACGTTCGTTGCCACGTTACCACCAATGCGCGTTAGTATGGGGTCCCGGTCGTTCAAGGTCCCGGTATACTTCAGGGTTCCGTCCACAACCACATTGCCTGCCCATAATGCGGCAATAGCGCCAATGGTCTTACGCGCTCCATTACCATAGGTAGAGGTGGAAAGGCTCCGTAGATCCACCACTGCGGGCAAGTTGCCCAAGGCCACAGGATCGGCAGCCATGCATCCGAAATGGTTCCGATGTGTAACGGCCACGTGATAGTTACCTGTGGAAACGGAGAACGCAAGCGGCGAAGTACCGTCCACATCCACGATATCGCCATCCCGCTGCAACAAACCAGCACGCACCGCCACGATCAACGACTGATCGGCGGTCGAACGCAATTCGACCAGGACCCAATCCACGATGGCATCGCCGCCCGTTGTAGTGAAGACCCCGGCGGTGGTTGTTTCGCCTCCCGCACCAGCCATGTCAAAGCCCAAAACGGTGTAGGGCTCGGCAAGCGGAATAAGGCCACTGGAACGCAGGCTGTCCGTCATAAGTCCGTTCGCTGTTTTGTACGGCCCTTCCAGGAAGACTTTCGCACTGAGTGATATGCCTGCAGCGGCCGCGCCATCGATCACGATATCGTCGATCGCCATATCGCTGGCGAAACCTGTACCGGTGATCCCCCTGAAGCGGACACGGACCGTGCCACCAACATAGGTGCTCAGATCAACTGTGGCTTGTACCCAATTTGCACCTTGGTCGCCGGAGATCGAGAAGGCGGCCAAGGACCAGATGCTCCCATTCCACACATCCACGTTCAGGGTGCCCATGTTCGCACCCAGCATGTTGTACCAGAAGGTCATGTTGGCACTACCAAGTCCGCTCAGGTCGATGCAAGGTCCGATCAACTCGGCCACCTTGCTCGGAAAATTCGGGGAACTTGCCTCGGTATAGAGGTAGAACCCACTTCCCGTGGTATGGTCGCCCGCCGGACCTGTGCCGCTGCTCGGTGTTGTGCCCGAAAGACGTGTCCAATCCATGCCATCCGTGAAGCTCTGCGTCCATTGCCCGAACCCGGTCTCGAAATTTTCGCTGTACGGCAACGTGCTGATGCATGTCCCGATGCAAAAATTGACAGTGACCGTGCTTGTGAAGCTGCCCGCATAGGCCAAAGGGATGTTTCCATCAACGACCGCGATGTACCCACTGCCATAGGCGCAACACATTCCGTCGTTGGCCGAATCATTCACCGTAAGATCATAACAACCTTCGGGCAAGCACAGTTGGATGTCCGGTTGGGGATATTCTCCGTTCGTAGCTACCGTCGTGTATGGCCCGCCACTGGCGATCACCGTCTGCGCAGCGTCCTTGATCGTCCACGTTGTTTCCGCTCCATAACGGTCCAACACGATCTTCACTGTTACAGGTGTGCAATCGGTCGTGGTGTACGACCAAGTGGTACTTGCTGGACCCGTGCCGCAACTATTCACGGAACGCACATTCCAGTAGTAAGTGGTATTGGGCTGGTTGGCAGTGGTGGGTTGATAGGACGTGCCAACAACGCCGGTACCTGTCTCGAGGATGTTGTTCATGGCTGCATCGGATGCAACGTTCACAGTGTACGTTGCTGCATTCGGATCAGCGGTCCAGACCAAGGGTCCAGTTGCCGCCGGTTCACCGTTCGCCGGAGAAACCAAGGTCACTTGCGCCGGTGCGGCCAAAATGGTGAGTGTCAATGACAAACTCTTCGGACCGCTGGCGCTGCTTGCATTCAGGTTGAAGGTGTATTCACCCGGGGCCACGGAACCCGTGTTCGTGATGGACAAGGTGCTCGTTCCGGCAGGTGTTACCGGGTTGGTGCTGAAGGATGACCCAAGCCCAAGTGGAAGGCCGGAAACGCTCAGTGTCACCGCGGAGGAATAGCCCAGGATCGAACCGACCTGGACCGCATAGCTGGCGTTCGACGGTTGACATACGGATGCCGTATTGCTCGTAACGGCCAAGCTATAATCCGGAACGGTAGGCACGGTAATGGTGAAGTTCGTATTGGAAATGTCGTAGAAGATGTTGCCATTGGCACGGACCATAACACGGGCGGTGATGCTCTGCTGGTTCGGGATCGTCACCGATTGCGTTCCGTCGTTCGGGGTGTTCGCCAGCAGCGTGAAGGGATAGGTGAGGCCTCCATCCGTGGACAACAAGATGTCCACGTTCGCGCAACTCACGGGCGATGCATTGGTACCCGCCACAGCCCACGTAACGGTTTGTGCTGAAAGACCTTGCCATGACACGGCCGTGTTCGGTTGTGTAACGAGGAAGGGTCCGCTGGCGCCGTGTACGGTCACGACCATATTGTCCTGTCCGTTGCACGCACCGCCGGGGATGTTATCGCGCACCGTGAGCCGGAAATTGTATGTTCGACCAACGCTGGACAACACCTCCCACGTGGGTGTTTGGTTCGCGATCACCGCGGGCAAATTCGGCATGTAACGCACGGGAGTGGTCTTGGGCAACAGCGGTTCCCATGCAGGACCACCGGTATTGGTCGCTACAGGTGGCATGGTGGCCACGGCAGCATCCATCTGTTCCCAACTGTAAGTGAGCAGATCGCCGGTGTTGGGATCGGTGCCGGTACCCGTAAGGATGAAGGGTGTGGACTTCGGGATCGTGCGATCCAAACCCGCGTTCGCGGTGGGTCCCGTTTGGCCGACCAATGGGATCACCAACGGACAACTGCTGCTGGTCCCGTTTACCACATTGGCGGCCATCTCCTGCATACTGTACGCACCGAACATCGCAATGCTGTTGATCCCAACATCCGGCGCACAAATGCCGGCGTAGCCCATGATCGTGATCCCGCTACCCACTTCCACCGCTGCTGCCCCGGCCCGATTGCACGCGTTGTTCTGCGTATGGTTGCCCCCGTATTGGTGCCCCATCTCATGCGCGACATAATCGATGTCGAATGCATCGCCGATCGGCGCGCCCCTACCGGTAACGCCTTGCGCCTTGCGGGTGGACGAGCACGGTGAATTCAACGAAGCAACACCACCACCTCCCGTGCTGAACACGTGCCCAATGTCGTAGTTCGCCGTACCGATCCGTGTATCACAAGTGGACTGGTTCTCACCCAGCATGATACCACCATTGCCGTTGGTGTACGGGTCGGTTGCCGCATTCAGATACACCACTTGGTCGTTGTTCGCCACCAGCTCCATGGTCAAGGTCGCATCGCGTTCGAACATGCCGTTCACCCTGTTCATTGTGGTTGCCATGGCCGCCAATACAAGCGGTACCGTGCCTCCGTGGAAGGTGGCGTACTCACCGGTGCATGCCAAGGCCAACCGATACTTGCGCAATTGGCAATCGCCCACGCGATCGGTTCCCAACTGCGCGATCCACGCACGGGTCTGCGCTTCGGCAGCGGGTATGTCGTTCACTTGATCGTAGGTACACCCTTGGAACGTTTGTGCGGCGGACCGGCGCAGGTCGCGTTTGCGGTAGACCTGGTGCGCTGTTGTATTGCCCACCACCAACGGATCGATGAACCATGCATCGCGATCACCCGGCAACACCATGGCATGGAAACCCCGTTGGGTCAGGTCCAGCTTCACGGTTGCCGTGGGGTCTTCCACCCCGACCCCTGAGTAGGTGCGGATCATTGGAAAGCGTACTTGCAGGTCGGGATGCATCACCGGGGTCTGCACCACGCGGAAGGTGGCCGTACCTCCATCGGGCGTGGGCAATTGGATCAAGGTGTTCGCTGTGCGGAGATCCGCTATGGTACCCACCTGAGCCTGAGCCAAACGGGCCTGCAATGCTTGGACATCCAACGAAACATAACGCGCCCGATCCGGAACGATCTGCCGTGTGCCTGCACTTTGCGCAAGCTCGTTCGGGGCCATTTCCGACCAGATGGCGCGGGTTTGGCCATGGCCCAAAAAGGGAAATACGGGAGCAACTAGGAGGAGCAATAAGGCACGAAGGAGCATAGGCGCGAGGTTATGTCAGCAGGGAGGTACCGACGAAAAAGTGGAATTGGAGCAAACGGAAGGCAACAAGGATAGGGTTTTTGCCGAAGCGTTGTTAGGCGAAATTGGGGGGAAATGTGAGGGCTAGTGTGGTAACCCCTAAGTTCATTAACCATCTCCGCCCCTCTTTCACCTTCCTGCCGCGTTGGAACATTTCGCCGTAGCGCCCGCTACGCAGTGCATGTTCCGCCTTGCATGAAGGCGAAATAGTGACCGATCTTCGGTTAACCAACTTACGGGTTACCACACTAGCGGGCTATGACCAAGGAGTCATGGATCACGGATCGGATCTCGAGTTGAGGCCGAATCGGAAACCAGATAAGGAACGACCGAGGATATTGTTCAATTCAACACCACCGTCACATGAACAACAACCCGTGGTCTTGGCCCATGCAAAGCAGCACGATCCAGCTGGATGCGCCTGCTAATACCATTCGGAGGTAGAGATACTCCCGAATGGTATAAGACCGCTATTGCTTAGTCCACTTCGTTGAGGAATACTGACCCGGACCACCCACTACCGAGAGAATGTATTGGCCGGAACTCCATGAGGACGTGTCAAGTGTAAGCGGGGATCGCTGGACCGGAAGTTGTGTGACAAGCCTGCCGTGGACATCGTACACGAGCAGGGTGTTGGCAGTCACTCCATTCGAGAAGGAGATCTGTAACTGATCGTTGCCGGGGTTCGGAAAAACCGAAAATTGAGCGGAACCAGCGGACTCGGAAATTGCGTTGAAGGAATCGCAGAAGGATGCTGTCCCGGAGTCGTAGTAGGCCCCGGTATTATCGGAATAGGTACGCGACCTTGGCCACAGTTCCCCCAGTTGACAAAACTCGTTAGGCATTATCATCATCGGTGTGCCAAGACGTTCAGTCATTTCAAAAAGCGGATAATCGTACGTCCCATCCACATCCAATATGCCAAGTCCGAAGACCCTAAGTGGAACATTGCCAAAAAGTTGTTCTTCTATGCTTACCACTTCCACCATACCATAGTAGCCCTCGCACCATTCTGTGGATCCAGGTCTATACCAGCGATCACCCACTTGGGCACTGAACCAGTACAATGTGTCCCAACTCGTGAGGCCGTTGTTCAAAACGTAGACAACACTGTCTTGTACGCGGGTGTAGGTATGCCTATAAGACGTGTCCGTTATACCAGAGTTGTAGTCGTGTGTGATCGTTTCGATCCTAATATCCTGTGCGTCGAAGCCTGCAACGACCGTTTCGCCCAAGTAGGTTCGTGTCTGGCAACCGATGTCCCACCAGACGGAGAAATTGTAATTCCAAACAGCACCTTCTGGGCACCAAAGCTGGCCTTGTGTGTGCATGGCCAACAGGAGCAAGGGCATAATGAGCAGCGTTTTCATGGCTTGGTCCATTTAGTGGAAGTTCGTTCACCGGTTGCCGCAACAACCTGCACCGAATACATACCAGACGCAAGTTGCGCGACTTCCGCTGCATAGGAACCGTTCGAAACTCTCTCCTTTAGAACACTGCGCCCAACAGCATCGTGAAACGTTACTATAAACTGCGCGTGACCGGGCCAATGGAGCTGCACTTGATCCATTCCCGGGTTCGGCCAAATGCGTAGTGTGGTTGGGGCTTTTCGTTCCTCTAACCCAACGGCAGGACCGTACAAACGCGACATCACAACCTGATCGGGATGCTCTCCACTATCATCCACAAAACCTTTGTATTGGCCGTACATGTACCAATCGCCGTTGCTGAATTGCTTGAAGCCTGCGAGGCCCATTATTGGAAAACCTCCCGGTTGAACGGATGTAGGCATTAGCCCCCCACCTGCCCAACAACCCAAGAGGTTGCCCAAGGTATCCACACAGGAAATGCTACTGCGCGGCTCACCGTTCACCGTGGTGAAAACCCCGCCCACCACGAAACGTTCCTCATCTAATTTCGAAACCACATTGACAGTTCCTAACAAGTCACTAACCGGACTAACATTTATCCGGTAGTTCCCATAATTATTAAAGCTTGGATCCAAGGAACCATCCACGTTCAAGCGCACCAGATTCAAGGTATCGAGCTGGTTGTTCATGAAGAAACGGCCGCCCATGATCAACTTGCCATTCTCTAACTCATGGACCGCATTGACATTTCCCCGGAACGCATCGAACTGGAAACTAAGGTCCGGGCTGCCATCGGCATTGATCCGAACAAAAGGACCCGTCGGTTGGCCTTCGTAATTGTCCCAATTGCCACGGACCAAATACTGGCCGTTCGTAAGTGGGAACATTTCGAACATCTGCCGGTACGGGTCGCAATGGCGTACCGGCCAAGTGGTGTCCAACTGCCCATCATTTCGCAGCTTGATCAAGCAGATCGTCGGCGGTTCACCGAATTCAAAGTTGAA
>Ga0335394_10004356_pt1 | contig 16090 bp, 16 predicted proteins | sample MAT03_FD_205741 | JGI IMG/M metagenome (GOLD analysis project Ga0335394, IMG submission 205741) | Freshwater microbial communities from Lake Fryxell liftoff mats and glacier meltwater in Antarctica - MAT-03 (spades assembly) (version 2) ... | reverse complement strand
CTTTCGCAGCGCTCATGATGCACCATCCTTTTCGCGGGTCATTTTCTCGAAGGTCTTGCCGCTGCCAAAATAGACTTCCTGGACTTGTGGGTGGTCGCGGATCTCCAGCGGTTTTCCTTCTGCAATCAGCCGGCCCCGCGCCAGCACGATCATGCGGTCGGCATAGGCGAACACCACGTCCATGCTGTGCTCTGTGAACAGCACCGCCATGCCGCGGTCTAGCACCAGCTGTTTGGTCAAGGCCATCAGCGCGTTGCGCTCCTGCGGCGCCATGCCAGCCGTGGGTTCATCCATCAACAGCAGTTTCGGGCTGTTGGCCATGGCAATCGCCAGCTCGACGCGTTTGACGTCGCCATAAGCCAGCTCGCTGCAGGGCCGGTCGCCCTGGGACGCCATGCCGACCTGCTCCAGCAGGGACAGCGCTTCCCCGCGCTTGTAAGCGGCAGCGCTGCGCCACATCGAAAACAGCTTGCCGTCGTGCGACAGCAAGGCCATCTGGACGTTCTCGGCAACCGTCAGCGAGGCAAAGGTTTCGGCGATCTGGAAGGTGCGGCCCACGCCGAGCCGCCAGATGTCGCGCGGGGCCAGCCCGATCAGCTCCTGCGAGTTAAGCTGAATAGAGCCGGTATCGGCGCGCAACTGACCATTGACCATGTTGAAGGCCGTCGACTTGCCGGCACCGTTGGGTCCGATCAGGGCCAGCAGCTCGCCGGCCGCCAGCTCGAAGCTGATGCCATCGACCGCCTTGACGCCGCCGAACGATTTGCCCAGGCCGGATACTTTGAGCAAGCTCATAACCGCTCCTCTTTCGCGCCGCGCAGGATGAGCAGCAGTTGTTTGACAGCGCCGACAATGCCCTGCGGAAACAGCAGCACCAGCAGCAGGATGATGGCGCCCAGCACGGCGCGCCAGTAATCGGTGTTGCGCGCCACGGTGTCGTGCAGCCAGATGAAGGTAACGGCGCCGACGATGGGTCCGACCAGCGTCTGCACCCCGCCCAGCAGCACCATCACCAGACCGTCGATGGATCTGACCACATGCAGGATATCCGGAGAGATGCTGCCCTTGGAAAATGCGTAGAGCGCTCCGGCCAGGCCCGCAAAAGTGCCCGCGATGACGAAGGCCACCCATTGCATGCGCTTGACGTTGATGCCGATCGCGTCCGAGCGAAGCACCGAGTCGCGCGCGGCGCGCATGGCGTAGCCGAAGGGCGAATACAGCATGCGGTGCATCAGCAGCACGGCTCCCGCGACGAGCGCCAGCGTCAGGTAGTAGTACATCTTTCTATCGGCCAACCATTCCGTCGGCCAGACGCCGGTCAAGCCGTTGCTGCCGCCAGTGACCGCGTCCCACTGGAAGACGATCGCCCAGGTGATCTGCCCAAAAGCCAGGGTCAGCATGGCCAGGTACACGCCCGACAGCCGCACGCAGAACCAGCCATAAACAAAGGCCCCGAGTGCCGCCAGCGCAGGCGCGACGACCAGCGCCACCTCCATCGGCAGGTTCAGGTTGCGCAGCAGCAAGGCCGCACCGTAGGCGCCCAGACCGAAGTAGGCCGCATGGCCGAACGAGTGCATGCCGGCCGGCCCCATGATGAAGTGCAGGCTGGCCGCAAACAGAACGGCCACCAGCACATCAATCAGCAGGACCGTCACATAAGGCGACTGCGCGGTCAGCGCGGGCATCAGAACCAGCAGCGCCAGCACTGCTGCGCCGCCATACTTGTAGAGACGATCCGGCGGGCGCAAGGGCTCCTCGGCCGTTCCGGCATGGCGGCTGACGGCTTGCGGCCGGCCGAACAGGCCCCAGGGCCGGACCACGAGCACGACGGCCATCACCAGAAACTCCACCACCAGGGTCAGTTTGGAAAACGAAATGCTGATGCCCCAGATTTCGACCAGCCCCAGCCAGATGCAGATCGCCTTGAGTTGAGCGATCAGCAGCGCCGCCACATAGGCGCCGGGGATCGAGCCCATGCCGCCGACCACCACCACCACAAAGGCGGCGCCTATGATGTGCAGGTCCATCTCCAGATTCGCCGGTTCGCGCGGAAGCTGCAGCGCGCCGCCCAGGCCCGCCAGCAGCGCACCCAGCGCAAACACCGCGGTGAACAGCCAGGCCTGATTGACCCCCAGCGCGCTGAGCATCTCCCGGTCCTGGGTGGCGGCCCGCACCAGCGTCCCCCAGCGGGTTTTCGTCAGCAACAACCAGAGCAAGCCCAGAACCACCGGACCGGCAACGATCAGGAACAGGTCGTACTCAGGAAATTGCCGTCCGAGAATGAGCACCGAGCCCGTGAAACCGGGCGCCCGCGGACCCAGCAGTTCTTCAGGACCCCAGAACCACAGCACCGCGTCCCTGATCACCAGGGCGAGCGCAAAGGTCGCGAGCAACTGAAACAGCTCCGGCGCATGGTAAATGCGGCGCAGCAGCAGCACCTCGACCAGCGCACCAAGCACACCGACGGCCAGGGCAGCGAGCAGCAGGGCCGGCCAAAAACCCACGGTGCTTCCCAGGGTAGCCACCAGCGAATAGGCGACATAGATGCCGACCATGAAAAATGAGCCGTGCGCGAAGTTGACGATGCGCGTGACGCCGAAAATCAGCGACAGTCCGACAGCCACCAAAAACAGCGACGACGCACCGGCCAGGCCGTTGAGCAACTGGACGATCAAGCCTGAAAAGCTCATGAATTACCTTCTTTCTGCGGGGGAGACAGACCACTTGCAAGCGCCCTGGCAGGCATGATGCCTTAGCGTACGGGCTCAGCACTATCGGGAAAACTATCTGCCAGCACCCGCGCACCCGACGCGCGGGGTACCAGCCATGGGTTCGCGGTGCATCGGCCCAGGTTTAACGTGACATGGAAACTTCAAACATAGCTGTTTTCGTCATTGCGAGCGTAGCGCGGCAATCCACTGTCTTGGGTAGCACCCGCATAGATCGCCACGGCCTTTCGGCCTCGCGATGACGCTCTGAGGGTATTTCTGCTATTTCCAAGTCCCTTATTTTGATGCGTCAGCAGGGCGCAACTTCGTGACTTCTGCGTCTGTCGGCTGAAACTTCGCACCGTCCAGGTAGCGGTAGTCGACCATCACGCCCTTGCCGCCTTCGTTTTTGATGCGCCCGACAAAGGCGCCCATGGTGGACTGGTGATCTTGCGGACGGTAAACAATGGGGCCGAAAGGCGTCATGAGCTTCAGGCCGCGGAAGGCTGTAATCAGCTTTTCGGTATCCGTTGATTTGGCTTTTTTCATGCCTGCGGCCAGCGAATGGATGGCGCTGTAACCGACGACGGAGCCGAGGCGCGGATAGTCCTTGAACTTGCCGTGGTACGCCAGAAAGAATGCCTTGTGTTCCGGCGTCTGGATGCCGTACCAGGGGTAACCGGTGACGAGCCAGCCATTGGGCGTTTCGTCTTTCAGCGGATCGAGGTACTCGGGCTCGCCGGTCAGCAGACTCACGACTTCACGGCCCTGGAACAGGCTGCGGGTGTTGCCTTCGCGTACAAACTTGATCAGATCGGCGCCGAAAAGCACATTGAAGATGGCATCCGGCCTGGCGTCAGCCAGGGCCTGCACCACGCTTCCGGCGTCCACCTTGCCCAGCGGCGGCGCCTGCTCGGCGACGAACTCCACATCAGGCTGGGCCGCCTTCAGCAGCGTCTTGAAGCTGGCCACAGCGGACTGGCCATACTCGTAATTGGGGTACACAACGGCCCAGCGCTTTTTCTTCATCGCAGCAGCTTCCGGCACCAGCATGGCCACCTGCATATAGCTCGAGGCGCGCAGGCGGAAGGTATAACGGTTGCCGTTTTGCCAGACGATCTTGTCGGTCAGCGGCTCTGATGCCAAAAAGAAAATTTTCTTCTGTTTTGCAAAGTCCCCCAGTGCCAGGCCAATGTGGGAAAGGAAGGAGCCGGTCAGCACATCCACATTCTCGCGCGAAAGGAGTTCCTCGGCAGCACGCACCGCGTCGCCGGGGTTGGCGTTGTCGTCCCGAATGATCAACTGCACTTTCTTGCCATTGATGCCGCCGGCGGCGTTGATTTCCTCGACCGCCAGCTCCATGCCCTTCTTGTAGGGCTCCAGAAAGGCGGGGTGGGCCTTGTAGCTGTTGATCTCGCCAATCTTGATGACCCCCTGGGCGTGCGCGGTCGCCAGCGAGGTCATCAACCCCAAAATAGTCATGGCACCCAGTATTTTGTATTGCATCTTCATAAAAACTCCTGTTTGTAGTGGATCGGAATGAGTTGTGACGGGTCCGTGCTAACGGAGCCCATCTTCGCCTTTGATGTCGTGGATCTGCAATCCGCCCACGCGCGGAAGGGGTCGGCCACTGTCTGTCACAACGACAGCGACCACAATTTCATTGGCACGCGGCGCATCGGCAACCCGAGCCTCCATCGCATCGAAGTGGCTGCGCACAAAGGCCGCGTCCTTGTGGCCCAGCGGCACGTCAATCGCCGTGCCCAGGCCGCCGCGCTTTTTGCTGGAAGGCACAAGGGCCGCGCCCTTCTCCACAGCCAGACGAAGCGGAGCGCCCAGCTTGGGGTGCAGGATGGCCGCAGCGTGCTCCAGCTCGCCGGCCTCGCCAACAATCGCGGCCTTGCCATAGCTCTGTGCCTGGCCCGGTGCGATACCCAGGGCCTCGACACATTTTTTCCCCAGCAGCGCACCCAGCTCTTCGCCCATGGCTATCAGCTCATCGAGGTTTTCCTGGTACACGCCGGCAAACGGGTTGGCGATCACTGCCATGGCTAGCGCCCGGCGTGTGGGCGGATTGACGCGCTGGCCCATTTCCATGTGAATTTCGTCAACCTGGACGATGATTTTCCGGATGCTCGCTGTCATGTGTTTTCCTTGTGCATGTTGCCATGGTGGCGCCGGTTCAGCGCAGGCCGTTCCATTGGCTGATCGCGCCTGCGGCGAGACCACCGACACGCGCATGAATGCGCGGCCCCGTGCTCATCGCCAGGATAAAAACAATTTCATCAGGCAGCGGCGCACCCGGAACCCGCACTTCGATCGCATCAAAGTGGCTGCGCACGTAGGCGGCATTGATATGGGTCATCGGCACGTCCAGCGCCGCGCCCGGCCCGCCTACTTTTTTGGTCGAAGGCACGATGGACAGGGCGTTGCCCGGTCGCCCGGTTTTTTCCTCGCCCTGCCCCTTGGCATACGCCGCAGCATCGCCCTTCCACCCCAGCAGCTCGCGCATGGCGTACCCCCCCGGCACGTGCCATAGGGCACCATGCTCCAGCTCTCCGCTGGCACCCACGATGGCGCCCTTGCCATAACCCTCGATGCGCGCGGCGGGCACACCCATGGCTGCCAACAGTTTCTGCGCCATCGTGAGCCCCACCGGGTCCAGTGCGGCCATCATCGGCAGGATGTCAGCTTCATACCGGCCGGCAAAGGGATTGGTCAGCACCGCACCGATGGCACCGCGCAGCAGCGGGACGTCGGCCACCGGGCCAAATTCGTGCCGGATCTCCTCCACGTGCGTGAAGATGCGTCGTAGTTCAATCATCGCTGTGCGTCCATCTGTTTCATTAAGCAAATACCGAACCAACCCGCGTGCCCAGGCGCTGGTTTTCCAGCGTTTTCAGAGTTGCAGTATCGGTGCTGGCGACCTGATTCTGGCAAATCAGTGCTGCGGACCAGATCAAGCCCGCAGCGCGCAAGGCCTGCGCGCGCCGCAGGCCGGCGCGCAAGGCCTGCTGCACCAGCGCAGGCTCCAGCAGCGGGACCTCCACCGTGACCGGCAACAGGCCGAGGTCACAATCGTCTTTCAGTTCACTCGCGGGCCGGCGAATCACCCGCACATCGTCAAGGTCCACCGCATTGGCAATCACCGTCGCGGCTGCATCCGCCTCGGCCGCGGTACGCGCCAACACCGTCACGCTGTCGGCAATACCCAGCGAAAAGCTCCTGCCGCGCCACCCGCTGGTGGCGACGCCGCGCACCGGCAGCAGGCTGGAAACCTCAAACTGGCCGTCGGTGCGGATACCGTCGCGGATTTGGTTGTGGTCCAGCCGCGCCAGGTCTGCATACAGGCCCACCCGCACCGACTGCGACGGCGCCAAGTGCAGCGCAATGTCACCGCCGTTGTTGACCCAGGCCCGCGCCACACCACCCACCGCGTAACAGGCCATGAGCTCTTGCGCAACGGCGCCGGCCACCGCCGCCATCGGCGTGATAAACCCGCTTTTGTAAGGCTCGCAGGCATGCCACATGCGCCTGGCGATGGGCCCCTCCAGGGGGCAGGGGCCCTGCACCGGGTGCCGCAAGGCCGGGAGCTCCTGCACGAGTTCGTTCAGGATGCCGCAAAAGCGCCGCCACGCGTCCTCGTGCGCATCCTCCAGCGCCGACGGATCCCCACTGGCGCCAATCACAACATCCATGGGGCCATGCTGAAAATGCCAGCGGCCGTCGGGCAAAAGGGAGCGTTGGGCGTTCATGGCAGGGGCGCTTCAGCCGAGCAGGGGGGGACGCGCCAGCGGCCAGGGGTTGGCTGCCGGCAGGGCCGTCCATTGCAGTGATGACGGCGCACCTTCGTTGTGCCACGCACCCCGGCGCAGCGCCTCGTCCAGCGTGCGCACATGGTCCATGTGGCCGCCGAGCGCGCGGTAGTCGTCGAGCTTCATGCTGAATTCAATCGGTGCCACAAGGGCCGGCGTGGGCACGGTGCCAAAACTGTTGTCCGGCATGCGCATGACATCGGCCATCACGGTGATGCCGCCACCGGGCCAGATGTAAGCCGGCGCGCCGCCGCAGGTGACATTGACCAGCGCATTTTTAATGGCACGGGTCAACAGGACCGGGTTCTCGGTGACGCCCGCGCGCAGGCTGCCGCCGGCGCCGCCGAGAAACAGCACGGTGGACAGGGACGGTTCGCAGTTCTCGCCGATACGCTCGACGATCAGGCGCACTTCCCCGGGCATGTCCTGCTCGACCGGATGAAGTTCTTCATTGAGCACATACCAGCTGGCGTGTTCGCCGGTGGTGGAGGTCATCAGCAGGCGCAAGCCCGGCCATGCGACATCGGGGTCCCAGCCCTCGATGATGGACAGCGGATCGGCGATATCGGTACCGCCCCATCCCGTGCCCGGGTTGGCCACCTGGAAATAGCGGCCCGGTGTCGATTTTCGCCCGCGCATCTTGAGTCCCGAGGCACGCATGTCCAGGCAGCGACCTGCCTGATGCTCGGTCAGGACACCGGTGATGTGGTCATCGACCACCACCACCTCATCGAGCTTGCCGAACAGCTGCTTTGCAAAAATGCCTACCGTGGCCGAGCCGCAACCCACACGCATGCGTCTTTCCTCGACGCCGTTGACAATCGGCGCGCGGCCGGCCTGGATCACGACCTGCGCGCCCCCGTCAATCGTGAACTCAACGGCTTTTTTGTTGCCTAGCGACTGCATCATGTCCATGGTGACGCGGCCTTCTTTCTTGCTGCCGCCGGTCAGGTGATGCACGCCGCCCAGGGACAGCATCTGCGAGCCGTACTCAGCCGTCGTCACATGGCCGACCACCTCGCCCTTGCAGCGCACGTTGGCCTGCTCGGCACCGAGAAAGCGGTCGGTGTCTATCTTCACCTTGAGGCTGCAGTAACTGAAGATTCCCTCGGTGACTACCGTGACCATATCGACGCCCTCCACTTGGGACGAAACGATGAAAGGCGCCGGCTTGTAGTCGGGATAAGTTGTTGACGAGCCCACGCCGGTGACAAACACCTCATCGGCCAGTACCAGATCGCCACTCCAGGTCGCCCCGGCCAGGGCCTCGTCCGGGGTGCCGGCGACAGCAACGCGCCCGGCAAAAGGAACCACTTTCGCCTCGGCATCCGACAGGCTGCGGCGCAGCAAAAGCACGGGGTCCACGCGGACCAGGATGCCGCTGCGGTTGGCGTAACGGTCGCATGCGCCGCTGCGGCCCTCGGAAATCTGGCACAGCACGGGACAGGCATTGCATTCGATTTTTTCGCTGTTCATGCGTTCGTTGCGCGGGCGGGCCTTTTCCAGAACCTGGGCAAACGCCGCTGCATCCAGGCCTGGCAAACCATCCGTCTTGGTATGTTCCGTCATCGTGTTCGCCTCGTTGTGGCTCAGCCAACCATCCTGGTGCACAGACACCAATGTAGTGCACACTTAATTTATATGTTGTAATTGCTACATCTAGAATCAATGTAGCGCATAGAAATTCCAGATGCAATAGTATTTGCACCGCGCCTGAACTTTTTTTGTTGTCAACACTAAACTTGAATGTTGCATTCACTACATCAATGTGGCACATTGCGTCCATGCTTGGCCACACGCCATCCCGTGCCACAGCCACAAAAGTGATCGCCGTGACTCGCCTTTCCCACCTTTGGCCGCGGCTCCCCGAAAGCCGCCGCCATGCGGAGGCGGCACAATGGAGGGCTAAAGCCGCCAAGCTGGCGAACCCGGGCCACGGGCTGCTGGCGGCCCCACACGTACCCCCTACTTCCAGCCCTTTATCACCATGAGCGCATTCAACGAAGAAACAGTTCTGTCCGTCCACCACTGGACCGACAAGCTGTTCACGTTCACCACCACCCGCGACACCTCGCTGCGGTTCAGCAACGGTCATTTCACGATGATTGGTCTGCGCGTCAACGACAAACCACTGCTTCGCGCCTACAGCATCGTGAGCCCCAACCACGAGGAGCACCTCGAGTTCCTCAGCATCAAGGTGCCCGACGGCCCGCTGACCTCGCGCCTGCAGCACATGAAGGTCGGCGACAAGATCATCGTCGGTCGCAAACCGACCGGCACACTGGTCATCGACTACCTGCTGCCGGGCAAACGCCTGTATCTGCTGTCCACCGGAACCGGCCTGGCACCTTTCATGAGCATCATCCGCGACCCGGAAACCTATGAGCGGTTCGAGCAGGTAGTGCTGGTGCACGGCGTGCGCCAGGCTGACGAGCTGGCCTACCACGACCTGCTGGTAGAGCACCTGCCCCAGCATGAGTTTCTCGGAGACCTGATTTCCAAACAACTGCTCTATTACCCCACTGTCACGCGGGAAAGTTACCGCACCATGGGTCGCGTCACGGACCTCATGGAAAGCGGCAAGATGTTTGAAGACCTGAAGCTGCCGGCGCTGGACCCGGCCAGCGACCGCGTCATGATCTGCGGCAGCCCGGGCATGCTCAAGGACCTCAAGCAGATACTGGAGGACCGGGGTTTCAAGGAGGGCAACACGTCCAAGCCGGGCGACTTCGTGATCGAGCGGGCCTTCGCGGAACAGTGAATATGGCCCCCACGCTTGTCGCTTCGCGTGCCTTCGGCGTTTCGCTGCCCCATGCACGAAAAAAAGGGGCGCTGCGCCTGCGGCCCGGCGAAGCCGGATCCGCGGCCCCGGCTGGTGGAGAGGGGGCCCCCACGCTTGTCGCTTCGCGTGCCTTCGGCGTTTCGCTGCCCCTTGCACAAAAAAAAGGGGCGCTGCGCCTGCGGCCCGGCGAAGCCGGATCCGCGGCCCCGGCTGGTGGAGAGGGAGCCTTCACGCTCGCGGCTGTAAACCCATGACGGCCAAGACCACCAAAATCCGCACGCCTGTTGCCCGCCTCGGATCTGCAAAACGTCCGGGCGTTCGGGAGCAGGCGGCGCAAACCACCCGCGACAACATCTTGCGTGCCGCTACCAAGGTTTTTGCCCGCTACGGCTACGAAGGCGGCAGCGTGGAGAAAATCTCCCACTCGGCCAAGTCTTTCGACCGGATGATTTATTACTACTTCGGCAGCAAGGAAGGCCTGTTCATCGAAGTGCTGGAAGACATGTACCGGCGCATGAACGATGCCGAGCTGAAATTGACGCTGGACATCGGGCAGCCGGTGGAGTCGCTCAAGGAGGTGATCAATTTTGTTGTCACCTACTACAGCAAGAACCCCGAATTCATCACGCTGCTGAACACGGAAAACCTGCACCGCGGCAAACACATTTCAAAGTCGGCCCGTGCGCGGGAATACTCGTCGCCGGCCATTGCCATCATCCAGCAGCTGCTCGAAAGCGGCGCCAGCAAGGGCGTCTTTCGGCGCGACATCTCCGCACGCAATGTCTACCTGCTGATCGCGGCAACGGGTTATTTCTACATCTCCAACCGCCACACGCTGTCCGCCTTCCTGGGCGAAGACCTGCAGACGCCGGAAGCCCTGGCCCAGTGGCAGGCCTTCATCATCAGCACCGTGCTGCGCACCGTGATGCTGAACCCCTGAACCCCTGGTCCCCTGGTCCCCTTTACCGAAAGCCCCCCATGGCAGAAGCAGCAATAACCGGCAAGTCCGGAAAAGTGGTCATCACCAACATCGGCCTGCTGCTGTCCGGGGACATTGACCAGCCCATTCTGGACGCCGACACCATCGTCGTGAACGACGGCATCATCGTGGCGGTCGGCAAAGCCAAAGACTGTGACATGGCCCACGCGCAAACCGTGATCGACGCGCACCAGACCTGCGTGGCGCCCGGCCTGATTGACAGCCATGTGCACCCGGTTTTTGGCGACTGGACGCCGCGCCAGAACCAGATCGGCTGGATTGATTCGACCATGCACGGCGGCGTCACCACCATGATTTCTGCCGGTGAGGTGCATCTGCCCGGACGCCCCAAGGACATTGTCGGCCTGAAGGCACTGGCCATCACCGCGCAGCGCGCGTTTGACAATTTCAGGCCCGGCGGCGTCAAGGTACTGGCTGGCGCGCCCATCATTGAAAAAGGCATGGTTGAGCAGGACTTCAAGGACCTGGCAGAGGCCGGCGTCAGCCTGCTTGGCGAGGTCGGGCTGGGCTCCGTGAAAGCCGGCTACGAGGCCAAAGAAATGGTGGCCTGGGCGCGCAAATATGGCATCCAGAGCACCATCCATACCGGTGGGCCATCGATTCCCGGCTCGGGCCTGATCGACAAGGACGTGGTGCTGGAAGCCGATGCCGACGTGATCGGCCACATCAACGGTGGGCACACGGCCCTGTCGGAGCAGCATGTCTGCGAACTCTGCGAAAAATCCTCGCGCGCGATCGAGATCGTGCACAACGGCAACGAGAAAGTAGCGATTGCTGCAGCGCAGGCTGCGCTGCAGCTCAAATGCCCGCACCGGGTGATTCTGGGCACTGACAGTCCAGCCGGTTCCGGCGTGCAGCCGCTGGGCATGTTGCGGCTGATCTCGCTGCTGTCCAGCCTGGGCAACATCCCACCCGAGCTGGCTTTCTGTTTTGCCACCGGCAACACGGCGCGCATACGCAAACTCAACTGCGGCCTGATCGAGGTCGGCCGTGATGCCGATTTTGTGTTCATGGACACGGCCCAGCATTCCGCGGGCCGCGACCTGCTCGACAGCGTGCAGCGCGGCGACATCCCGGGCATCGGCATGGTCATGATTGACGGTATCGTGCGCTGCGGCCGCAGTCGCAACACGCCGCCGGCCACCACCATTCCCAGCGTGCAGACGCATGCCTGAGCTTGCCGCCGTGCCGCGCGCTGCTCAACCGCCGGGCGGACGCTGAACATGCCGAAATTTCCCTCGCCCACCAAGGAGGAACTCTCCGCGCTCGAACCGCTGGACCGCCTGGCACTGCCGGACATCGTGCTGGTCGCCACGGCGCAGCAAGCCGACGATGCCTTCCAGACCTTGACTGCCTGCACCGTGCTGGGTTTCGACACCGAGTCCAAGCCCACCTTTTTTCGCGATCAGGTGTCCGAAGGCCCGCATGTGGTGCAGTTCGCGACGCTGCACAAGGCCTGGGTCTTCCAGCTGTTCGATAAGCGCTGCCGCGAGGCGGTGGCCACCCTGCTGGAGTCAGCCGCCATCACCAAGGCCGGCTTCGGCCTGGCCGGCGACCACCAGCAAATCCGCCGCACCCTGGGGGTGGAGCCGCGCAATGTGCTGGACCTCAATGTGGTGTTCCGCCAGAGGGGTTATGCCAAGGAGATCGGTGTGCGTGGCGCGGTGGCCGTGCTGTTCAACCGGCGTTTCCTGAAGTCGAGAAAAGCCACCACCTCCAACTGGGCCAACCGCCAGCTCACCGAAAGCCAGTTGATTTATGCGGCCAACGATGCCTGGGCCGCCATGCGGGTGTTTGGTGCGCTGGGTTTGCCGCTGCACCCTTGATGCGGCCACGTGAAGTGTTCAATTCCGTTCGGGCTGAGCGTGTCAAAGCCCTTCGACAAGCTCAGGGCGAACGGTTCATATTTCGCGGAACCCGCACCGACGCCATGGCATCGAAAGTGCCGACGTCTTCGGGATCCTCGCTGTAGCCGAAGTCCAGCAAGCGCACACTCAGTGGCCCGGTCCGGCGTCCTGCGCCGCCGCGCCGCTGCCGGTCTCGTCGACCGGCCTGGGCCTGGCACTGCGGTGGCCGGTCTTGGCCAACATCTCCAGATAAAAGGCATCAGAACCGTCTTTCGCAGCCGCGTCCACCAGCGGCAGAATGGTCGCGAAATGGACCACGGCTGCGGTGTCCTCGCTGCTGCCGAAGCGGCAGTCGAAGTCCCAGAAATCCGCACCCTCGGGCAGCGCCACACGGCGCTGCCTTTTGACGTATTTGCGGATGTCGTGCTTGATTGCATCGAGCACGCGGTCGCGGTTCTTGCCTTCGATGTTGAGCTTGAATGTCTTTTTCACAGCGGCCTTTAAGTCGGGCGGTGTTCAGCGCCAGCGGCGCTGATTCGCAAGGGGTCGATTATGCGGCTTCAACCCGCTGCGGGCCGGAGGCTTAAACTCGGCGTTTGCAGCGGCTGTTTACGGTCCCCTGCAACCCTCACAAAGCCCTGTCATGCCATTTACCTCCCTGGGCTTGTCCCCCGCCCTGCTGCGCGCTGTCAGCGCCAGGGCCTACCTGCTGCCCACCGCCATCCAGGCAGCCGCCATTCCTGCCATTTTGCAAGGGCGCGATGTGCTGGCCACGGCGCAGACCGGCTCGGGCAAAACGGCAGCTTTTGCGTTGCCGCTGTTGCAGCTGTTGCAACAGGCGCCCCCGGAAAAGCCACGCCGCGTGCGCCTGCTGGTGCTGGTGCCCACGCGCGAGCTGGCGGCGCAGGTTGGTGAAGAGATCCGCAGCCTGGCGCAGCACCTGCCGCAGGCGCTGAAGGTCGCCATCGTTTTTGGCGGCGTGTCCATCAACCCGCAGATGATGAATCTGCGCGGCGGGGCCGACATCGTGGTCGCCACCCCCGGCCGCCTGCTGGACCTGACCGACCACAACGCGGTGGTGCTCTCGGGTGTGGCGGCGCTGGTGCTCGACGAAGCCGACCGGCTGCTGGACCTGGGCTTTGCGGATGAGCTCACACGCATCCTCGCTCTGCTGCCGGCGCAGCGGCAGAACCTGTTTTTCTCGGCGACGTTTCCGCCCCCCGTGCAGGCCCTGGCCAGCCAGCTGCTGCGCGACCCGGCGCACATCGACGCCCCGGCGGAGCCGCAGGGCGAGCCGGACATCACGCAACGCGCGATTGCGGTGGATGCCGGCCGGCGCACGCAGTTGCTGCGGCACCTGATCGTGCAGAACGCCTGGCGCCGGGTGCTGGTGTTCGTGGCCACCAAACATGCCGCAGAAATGGTGGCCGACAAATTGCGCAAGGCCCGCATCAACGCCGAGCCTTTTCACGGCGAGCTGAGCCAGGGCAAACGCACGCAGGTACTGGCCGACTTCAAGGCCTCGCGGCTGAAGGTGGTGATCGCCACCGACGTTGCCTCGCGCGGCATCGACATTGCCCAGTTGCCGGTGGTGGTGAACTACGACCTGCCGCGCTCGGCGCAGGACTACCTGCACCGCATCGGCCGCACCGGCCGCGCGGGGGAAAGCGGCCTGGCGCTGAGTTTTGTCAGCGCTGGTACCGAGGCGCACTTTCGCCTGATCGAAAAGCGCCAGGGTGTGCGCCTGCCGCTGGAACAGGTCGAAGGTTTCGAGCCGCTGCCGGCCGCCCCGGCGATGCCGCTCGCCGCGCCTGACGCGCCGTCCACCGGCGGCATCAAGGGCCGGCGCCCCAGCAAAAAAGACAAGCTGCGCGCAGCAGCGGCTTCGGCTCGGGACGCCTGAGCGCCTGGCTCAGTCGCGCGCGTTTACCCTGGCGTTGACACTGGTGATGGCATAACCTTTCTCCGTGATCTGCTGCTCCAGCCTGGCGATGGCGTATTTGCCCAGTTGCTCGGCGTGGGCCCCGCCTTCCAGCCCACGGGCCTCGGACTCCCAATCCGTGTTGGTGGCTTCCTGGGGAATGAGCCGGCCCTCAGGCACGGCCAGGTAGGAATAAAGGTGCCCTGATTCGGCCCGACGGTAAATATCCACTCGCATGGTTGCTCCTTTGCGCTCTTGCTGGAGACCCCACCTTACCGGGCCACAGCCGCAGCGCTGTAGGAGAAACCCGCATTTGCACTTTTGCAAGCCTGCAACTGCTGGCCAGTGCACGCGATTTGCTCCTCTTTTAATAGCTGCTTACGCCCGCCACTGAAGGGCTTGAGGCCAATTTTGCTTAAGAAAATGCGGCCGATGTGTCCACGCTGGAGGGCGTGGCCGCCCTGGTGGCGGCGTTTTCGAAGCACGAGACCCAGCTGGACATCCTGGTCAACAACGCCGGTGCCGCCTGGGGCGCACCGTTTGACGATTTCCCCGAAAACGGCTGGGACAAGGTGGTGGACCTGAACCTCAAAACCCCGTTCTTCCTGACCCAGGCCTTCGCCCCCCTGCTGCGCAAGGCCGCAGCGCAGCGGCCAGCCAAGGTCATCAACATCGCCTCCATCGACGGCATCTCGGTCAACCCGATGGAAACCTACTCCTATGCCGCCAGCAAGGCCGGGCTGATCCAGCTGACACGCCGCATGGCGCTGCGCCTGATCCAGGACAACATCGTGGTCACGGCCATCGCACCGGGCGCCTTTGCCTCGGACATGAACAAGGACGCGCGGGACCACGGCGAGGCGGTCGCCGCCCGCGTTCCGGCCGGGCGCGTAGGGGAAGACGCCGACATGGCCGGCGCAGCCATCTACCTGGCGTCACGCGCCGGCGACTACGTGGTGGGCTCCACCCTGGTCGTCGATGGCGGAGTGACACACGCGCGCTGAGCTGCAGGCGTGCGGCGCGGACACTTTTTTTCATTGCGCCCATGCGCAGTCCGCGCAAGCGGGGCTGGTAAAAAGCTGGCGCTTGCCTTGGCCGCACGCGCCACCGGCAGCTGGCCCCTGCCACAGGTAAAACTACCTAAGTCCTAACCCGCTGGCGTCGGGCACCGCAACTCGTTAATATGCATTTTTCCTGTGGCGGGGCCTGCGCGTCCGTCCATGCAACTTCAATAGCCGGAGAGCAATTTGTCAGCCGAGTTCATTCTTGAAACGCGAGGGTTGACCAAGGAATTCAAAGGATTCGTGGCTGTCAACAACGTGGACCTCAAAGTCCAGCGCGGCCACATCCACGCCCTGATTGGCCCGAACGGCGCGGGCAAAACCACCTTTTTCAATCTACTGACCAAATTTCTGTACCCGACCACGGGCACCATACTGTTCAACGGCACCGACATCACGACTGAAAAGCCCGCGCAAACCGCTCGGCGAGGCATTGTCCGCTCGTTCCAGATCTCGGCGGTGTTTCCGCACATGACCGTGCTTGAAAACGTGCGCGCCGCGCTGCAGCGCAACCTCGGCACCTCGTTTCACTTCTGGAAATCCGAAAGCACGCTGTTTCACCTGCATGAGCATGCCCGGCAACTGCTGGCCGAGGTAGATTTGCAGGACTTCGCCGACGAACTGACCGTCAACCTGCCCTATGGCCGCAAACGCGCGCTGGAACTGGCCACCACACTGGCGCTGGAGCCCGAACTGATGCTGCTGGACGAGCCCACCTCGGGCATGGGCCACGAAGACGTGGACCGTGTGACGCAACTGATCAAAAAGGTCTCGACAGGCCGCACCATCCTGCTGGTGGAACACAACATGAGCGTGGTGTCGTCGATTGCCGACCGCATCACGGTGTTGCAGCGCGGCGCCATCATTGCCGATGGACCGTATGCCGAGGTGTCAAAGAATCGACTGGTGATCGAGGCCTACATGGGCACCGCCAATACCGAACTGCAGGGGGCCCA
>Ga0335394_10004353_pt1 | contig 16092 bp, 14 predicted proteins | sample MAT03_FD_205741 | JGI IMG/M metagenome (GOLD analysis project Ga0335394, IMG submission 205741) | Freshwater microbial communities from Lake Fryxell liftoff mats and glacier meltwater in Antarctica - MAT-03 (spades assembly) (version 2) ... | reverse complement strand
GATCCGTCGCGGTCGGCGCGCAATATGAACGGAGGGCGCGCAATTCCCTTGAATTCGCAAGGGCACCCGTCCTATTACGCGCTTTCGCCGGTCGGGTGGATACGCCCACCCAGTTTTGAACAGTTCTAAACTAGCTTCTATGAACAGGAGCGATCCGCGTCAAGGCTGCGGGGAGAATTGTCGACCGGCAGCGTACTGATGCAGTGATGGAGTTTTCATGCCTGAGGTCATTTTTGCGGGTCCGTCCGGTCGCCTGGAGGGACGCTATCAACCCTCCACGCAAAAGAATGCGCCGATCGCGATCATCCTTCACCCGCACCCCCAGTTCGGGGGAACGATGAACAACAAGATCGTCTACGATCTTTTCTACATGTTCCAGAAGCGCAACTTCACGACGCTGCGATTTAATTTCCGTGGCATCGGCCGCAGCCAGGGCGAGTTCGATCACGGAACCGGCGAACTGTCGGACGCGGCCGCCGCGCTCGACTGGATCCAGGCGCTGCATCCGGACTCGAAGACATGCTGGGTCGCAGGTTATTCGTTCGGCGCGTGGATCGGCATGCAGCTTCTGATGCGTCGTCCGGAGATCGAAGGCTTCATCTCGATCGCGCCGCAGCCCAACACGTACGACTTTTCTTTTCTCGCACCGTGCCCGTCGTCAGGTCTCATCATCCATGGCGACGCCGACAAGGTCGCGCCGCCCAAGGACGTGCAGACTCTCGTCGACAAGCTGCACACGCAGAAGGGCATCACCATCACGCAGAAGACGCTGCCCGGCGCGAACCATTTCTTCTCCAGCGACGCCGATCTTCTGCTCGAAAAATGCGCCGACTATCTCGATCGCAGACTCGCCGGCGAGTTGTCGGACCCGCGACCAAAACGTCTGCGCTGACTCTCGCACGCGAACACGTCGACCATTTTTTCCGCGATGAACTTGCGTGACCTTCTTGACAGGTCCGGTGGAAAGTTTTGCCGGACACACTACAGATACTCGACAGCCGACTTACTGCGTGTCACGTTCCTGTTGTGACGAATCACAATCCCTAGACGAGGGGGAACTCACGTGAGCAAGACTGACACTACCAAGAAAAAGCCTGCCATGGCTGCAATGGCCTCTAAGCCGAAAGCGACGGCTAAACCCGCCGCCAAGAAGCCAGCAGCGAAAGCTGCTGCGAAGCCAGCCGCCAAGACCTCGGCGAAGCCCGCTGCGAAAGCAGCGGCCAAGCCTGCTGCGAAGAAGCCGGTCGCGAAAGCCGCTGCGAAGCCTGCTGCCAAGGCAGCGGCCAAGCCAGCCGCCAAGAAGCCTGCTGCTGCGAAGAAGCCGGCTGCCAAGGCTGCTGCGAAGCCCGCCGCAAAGGCGACGGCCAAGCCTGCCGCCAAGAAGGCGCCTGCAAAGAAGAAGTAAATCTTCCGCAGCTTCTGCTGTGTAATCCAAGGGCGTGCGGTTCCACCGCGCGCCCTTTTGATTAAAGCAACTGATTACGCGGCGCGTGGATTGTTGAGCACGCCGCCGCTCACTGCATGGTCGCATCCGGTCGTCGTCGAAAAGGTCAGCGGCAGTCCCTTGAGCGAACGCACTGCGAGGAAAGCCCAGGCTTCCGCTTCCGTCGCATCGCCATCGAGACCCGCGGCCTCGGCAACAATCACCTTCGCTCCCACCTTCGCCGCGCCGTCGTGCATGTCTTTCACGATGTGCGGATTCTTGCGGCCGCCGCCGCACAGCACCCAGAGCTTCGGTTGCGACGGAAGATGATCGCAGGCTTTCAGAACTGCTTCGGCGGTGACGGCGGCCAGGGTGCGCGCGCCATCGGCAAGCGACAGTCCACGCGCGGCGTCGAGTGTAAAATCCAGACGGTCGAGCGACTTGGCGCCACGCTTCAGGAAATAAGGATTGTCGAGATAGCGCGCGACCACCGCGCGATCGACAACTCCTTTGCTTGCGATCGCGCCGCCATCGTCAAACGGCACGCCGCCCTCGCGCATCACCCACTGGTCGATGAGCGCGTTGCCGGGTCCCGTGTCGAAGGCAATCGGGTCGCCATCTCGCAGAACGAAAGTAATGTTCGAGATACCGCCGATGTTGACAAAGACGACAGGCAGCAGATGACCGCAATCTTGCGGCAGAGACCGTGCGAGCGCCGCGTGATAGACGGGCACCAGCGGCGCGCCCTGCCCGCCATGCCGCATGTCGTTGGCGCGCATGTCGTTCACCACGGCGATGCCCGTTTCCCTCGCCAGCAAAGCGCCGTCGCCAAGCTGGACGGTCAGCGCTTCGGCGGGACGGTGCAGCACCGTCTGTCCATGAAAGCCGATGACATCGGGGCGCTGCCAATCCTGCGGCGCGGCCCGCAGAAACTGCTGCACGGTCCTTGCATGATGCATGGTGATTTCGCGTTCCAGATCGGCGAGATCGCCCGGCCTCTGGTTTCGTTCGGTGATCGACTTCGCCGCGCCGAGCGCTGCTTCCAAGCGTTGGCGAAACGGAGCGTCATAGGAGATCGACAGCGACGGTCCCCTTGCCGTGACGGTAACGCCGTCGGTCTCGATCGCTGCAACGTCGATGCCATCCATCGACGTTCCACTCATCAGACCGATTGCTCGTATCGCCGTCATTTTCGCCGCCGTTCTTGTGATTCACCGCCGCCGGATGCTAAACGCCCGCGACCGAACTTTCCATGCGCCGACGGCGATCTCTCGGGAATTAGAAATGTCCGCCTTCAAGTCCGACTTCCTGCGCGTGCTCGACGAGCGCGGCTTCATCCACCAGATTTCCGATCCGGAGGGGCTGGACGCCGCCGCGAAGGCAGGGCGCATCACCGCCTATGTCGGCTACGACGCGACGGCCACCAGCCTGCATATCGGAAACCTGATTTCGGCGACGATGCTCTACTGGCTGCAGGAGACAGGACACAGACCGATCGCGCTGATGGGCGGCGGCACCTCGATGATCGGCGACCCATCCTTTCGCGACGAGCAGCGCGGGCTGCTGACGCCGGAGGCGATCGCCACCAACATCGAAGGCATCAAGAAGATCTTCGCGCGCATCCTTCGCTTCGGCGAGGCAGAGACCGACGCGATCATGGTCAATAATGCCGACTGGCTGATGAAGCTCAACTATGTCGAGTTCCTGCGCGATGTCGGCCGGCATTTCTCGGTCAATCGCATGCTGACTTTCGACAGCGTGAGGCTGAGGCTCGAGCGTGAGCAATCGCTGTCGTTCCTCGAATTCAACTACATGATCCTGCAGGGCTACGACTTCGTCGAGCTTAACCGGCGCTATGGCTGCGTGCTGCAGATGGGCGGCTCCGACCAGTGGGGCAACATCGTCAACGGCATCGACCTCGGCCACAGGATGGGGACGCCGCAACTCCATGCGCTGACGACGCCGCTGCTCACCACGTCGTCGGGCGCCAAGATGGGCAAGTCGGCGACCGGCGCCGTGTGGCTCAACGAAGCGAATTTCTCACCGTACGATTTCTGGCAGTACTGGCGCAACACAGAGGACGCCGATGTCGGCCGCTTCCTGAAAATCTTCACGCGCCTACCGCTCGACGAGATCGCACGACTGGTGGCCCTCGGCGGCTCCGAGATCAACGAGGCGAAGAAGGTGCTGGCGACCGAAGCAACCGCGATCGTCCACGGACGCATCGCTGCGGAACAGGCCGCCGAAACCGCACGCAAGACCTTCGAGGAAGGCTCGACGGCCGACACGTTGCCGTCCATCGCGATTGATCGGGCCGAACTCGCCGGCGGCGTCGGCTTCCTTTCGCTGTTCGTCAGCGCCGGACTTGCAGCGTCGAACGGAGAAGCGCGCCGTCATGTGCAGGGTGGCGCGGTGCGCCTCAACGATCAGCCGGTGACTGACGACCGCCGCATGGTCAGCGACCAGGATCTGACCGGCGACGGGATCATCAAGCTGTCGCTCGGCAAGAAGAAGCACGTGCTGGTGCGGCCGGCGTAGGCGCCTACCGGAACTCGAAGATCGAGCGGAAGATACCAGGCGCGATCACCGAAAGCGGATTGATTTCCACACGCGGAGAGTCCGCGTCGCCCTCCAACTTGAAGGTGACGCCGATCAATCCCCGGTCGCGACCGTTGCCGAGCAGAACGCCGACGATCGGTATCTCTCCGAAGATGCGGTTCAGTCCGTACGCCGGCATGAAGGTGCCGGTCATGTCCATGTTGCCCTTGGGATCGTAGAGCGTTCCCTGAAACGACGCGCCGAGCAACGGGCCGCGCAGAATTCCGTCCGCGAGGCGCAGATACCCGGACCCCTTGTCGATCTGCGAATAGAGACGCTCGAAGCTGACGCGCGAGGTGTCGATGTCCCGCTTGACCGCCTGGTTCAGGCTCCTGTCGCCGCCGGGCGGAGTGGTCGACACGATGGAACTCAGCCGTGGCTCGTTGACGACGACGAAGTCACGCGCATCGACCCGTCCCGAAAGGGGGCCCTCGTTGCCACCATTCAAGGACACATCGATCCTGCCGCCTTCCATATGCTCGTAGATATCGAGGAACCGCAGGATCGCGCCGGCGTCCGCGGAGTTCATCTGCATTGCACGGCCGCCGTCCTGGCTGCCGTTGCGCAGTTCGACAGCTCCTCCAGAGCCCGTGGTCGCGGTCACGTCCAGCCTGTCGACGCGATCGCCGGACCCCCGGTACTGGAGTTTGACGCCGGAAAGTTTTTCGTCGTGGAAACCGGTCACGCTGTCGACGTCGACGTTGACCGAAACGGAACCACCGCTGCTTGCCTTGGTGGCAGTGGCCGAATCCGCGGTGAACTGCCTGACCACCGATCGTGCGTCGAGCGACTTGCCCTTGACGTCGACCGCATATCCCTTGCCCGACCGGCTGACCGTCACGTCGACATTGTCATTGCGATTGAGTTTGACATTGGTGAACGTGGCGTCGCTGAGACTGCCGCGAGACAAAACGATCTTGCCGGAAACGTCGAAAGTCTCGCCACTCAGGTCGAAATCCGAAAGGGTCGATTTGCCGTCGACGTTCTCGAGCACGAAGCTCACGTCGCCGCCAATTCCCTTCCCCTTCGACCAGCCAACCCACGGAATGTTGAGCTGCGCGTCGGTGACATCGGCCTTCACCAGCTGCTTGCCGCCGCCCTTGGCGTCAACCGTCACCTTGACGGGACCTTCGAGCAACCCTTCGAGACCCGGAACCACCAGCTTGCGCGCCTTCTCGTCGAGAACCACCGTGATCAGCCGCTTGCGTTCCATGTCGCCCCGACCCAGCGGTTCGACCGCATCGATGTCGGCCGGTACGCCGTTGAGCTTAGCCTTGGCCTTGATCACCGCGTTGGTCTTTTCGATGGTTATCGTGCCTTCGGCCTCGGTAATCATCTGCCCGTCAAGCGGCTTGGCGATCGCAAGGTTCTTGTAGTCGAGCGCCACCAGCCAGTTGAGTTTCTCGCGGTCGATGCCCTTATTCAGCGGGATGTCCGCCTTCACATGTCCGGATACCTGGCCGGTGAAATCGTCCGCCGAAAGGCCGACGAACCGCATGGCGTTGATGGGATCGTAAGAGGCGAATTCCGCGACGGCCGGCGCCTCGCCTGCGACATCGATGTCAAGCACGCCGATGACGGGCGGAACGTTCGCCTTCTTGATCACCAGCTTGCCGTTGCTTGCGGCAACCGTGCGGCCACTCGGCAGATAGACTGTCCCAGACGACAGCGCGATGTCGACATCGTTGCCCCTGTAGTCAACCACTCCCGTGGCATCGCGCACAGGCGGTATGAGGCCCGCGGTGTCGAAGCGCGTGCCTTCGAGCTTGAAAGTGCCGAAGGACTCGGCTGCGGAAAGCGGCACGCCGTTGCCGAGCCGGCCAGGCTCTACCCGGAACTGCAACTGCCCCTCGGTCACGCGGCCGCCGAAAACATTGTTCAGGACCCAGTTGCGCGCACCGCGCGCCGAGAACCATGGCCAGAGTTGCTTGGCCTGCGAGACCGGCATGTCAGTGACATTGAACGCGACCGACATGCCCGGAACCTTGCCCGAGGCAAATCGCAAGGTAGCCGCGCCCAGTGCGTCGCCACGCTGGCCCTTGAGCACGATCTCGTCGGCCGACAGCGTCGCCGACTCCGGCAGGTACGCGCCGGTCAGTCGAACCGCGGCGTTGGCCGCTGGCTCCGGCGAACGGTCCGGAGCGAAGGTCGAGCGCGCGCTGACGAGGTTGAACCGATAAGCGGGTGCATCGCCGGGCGACTCCGTTGCGGGGCGCGGCCCTATGAGGCCGCGGAAGTCGAGCAGCGAGCGGCCGATCGAAGCTCGCAAACGTCCGACTTCCATGCGGTCCGTGCCTGTCACCAGCCGCCCGTCGAAATCCAGGTCGCCGGAGATGATCCCGCGCGCACCGAGGTCGGCCGTCCACCCTGCAATCCTGACCGACGCTTCTACTTCGCCAGCGTCGGCGCCTTCCTTGCCGCTGAGCTTGAGTTCGACCGCGCCGAGCCGGCTGCCTGTCGGCTGCGCCGCCTTCGGGTCGGTCGCGGATGCGGTAAGGTCGAGCGCCGCAATCTTCCGTGTTTCGATGTCGCGCGACGCCGACGCCTGAACTGCGATCGCCCGGCCACCGACATCGATGGTCGACGATAACTCGAGACCGTCGCCGGAGGTCTCGGCCAATTGAGCATCGATCACGCGCACGGTGGTCACGCTCCCCCTTGAGGGAACCACGAGTTCCACGTTTTCGAGCGCGACGCGGCGTAGCGCCTTCGAACCCACCGCATCCAGAGCCTGGTGAGCGGCCGCGAACAGCGCCTTGGCCACGAGGTCGGGCTCGATCAAACCCCGCTCGTTCTTAAAGGTTATGGTCCAGTCGGTTTGGCCCGTGCCCAGGGCCGCCGTGAAGATGCGCGCATCGGACAGGCTGGCGCTCGACACAACAACGTCGCCAGACAACAGGGGCAGCAGGCGGACGCCGAAGCGGAGCGAGCCCGCCTGCGCGATGTCGGCGCCGCCGGTGCGCTTGAGGCTGACATCGCTGACATCCAATGCCAGGAACCGCACGCCGTCCAGGGTGATGCGCGCGGGCCCCATGGCCACATCGACGTCGGCGCCCACCGCCTGCCTGACGGCGGTCTCGGCGGCAAGGCGCAGCCGCTCGGAGCCGATGCCCGACAGGCCGATCGCATAGAGTGCCGCGATCGCAAGCAGGACGAAAGCGGCGAGACCGCCTATCGCGCCAAGCAGAATCCTGCCGGCTCGCTTGGGTAACCAGTTTCTTTGGGGAAACCAGCTTCTTTTGGGGAACCAATCGCGAGCAGGTTTTGGTTCGGTCGCGGCTGACGGCAAGCTGGAGAGGTCGGTGATCTCGTCACGCCGGAACCTTATCTTTTCGTGCTGCTGCGGTTCGTGATCCACACGATCTTCCGTATCTGGTGCTGGCGGCGTGGACGAGTCCGGCCACACGCCTTATCTGTGCGGCATTTCGTACAAACCGATCAAGGGCATAGCCATGACCGAACTGGAAGTTGGAGATGTGGCGCCGCAATTTTCGCTGCCGGCCGACGGCGGCGTAACGTTGGGGCTCGCAGAGCTTCGCGGCAAAATCGTGGTGCTGTTCTTCTATCCGCAGGACGACACGCCGACCTGCACGACCGAAGCCGTTGATTTCTCTCGCTTAAACGCAGCGTTCAAGAAAGCAGGAGCCGTCGTGATCGGCATCTCGCCGGACAGCCTGGCGAAACACGAGAAGTTCAAGAAAAAACATGGCCTTGCAACCGTTCTCGCAGCCGACGAATCAAGGCAGGCCATCGAGGGCTACGGCGTTTGGGCCGAGAAAGCGATGTACGGCCGCAAGTACATGGGCGTGGTGCGCTCGACTTTTCTGATCGACCGTGACGGCAAGATCGCCCGCGTCTGGAGCAAGGTCAGGGTGGCCGGGCATGCCGACGAAGTTCTTGAGGCGGCCAAAGCCCTCTGATCCCTGCCCAGGAAATCGCCCGATCTTCGATGCGGACTTGCCGCTAAGGGCTTTGTTAACCCTAACGATGTGTAATCAGCAGCGTCGCAATTGTAACTTTATGGACGCTGGTTCCGTTGAAAGAAGCTGTTCGCCCGACTGTCTTTGGCAAGCGCAGGGAACCGCACACGGTTATCATCGCCCGTGGCGACGACATCCGCCATTTCCAGGTCCGCCCATGGATTGCCACGCTGGCCTGCTCCGTGCTGGCCTCAATGGCCGTCGGCTACCTGCTCGCCACCTCCTACCTCGTGCTCCGGGACGACCTCATCGACGCCACGACCGCACGGCAGGCGCGTATCCAGCAGGCCTATGAAGACCGCATCTCGGCGCTGCGCGCGCAGGTCGACCGCATCACCAGTCGCCAGATGCTGGACCAGCAGTTGATGGAGACCAAGGTCGGCGAATTGCTCGACCGGCAGAGCAAGCTGACGCAACGCCACGGCCGTCTCGGTCCCCTGCTTGACCGCGCCGAAATCGACCCGGCCGCCCTGCCCGCCAGCGTTCCCCTTCCGGCCAACAAGCCGGATCTACGCGCCGCCTACGCAAGCCCGACCGGCCAGGTCGAGCTTGCCAGCGCCGCCGGCGCTCCGTTCGCGCTGTGGTCAACCCGCAAGTCGACCGAGCAAGGCGAGACGGCGGCCGACCGCGCCGACCGCGCCTTCGTCGCCATCAACAGGTCGCTGAGTTCCATCGAGACGGAGCAGCTCAGCCGCATGAACGCGATCGCCCAGGATGCGTACGAGACGGCGGATGCAATTTCCGCAGCTCTTCAGGACGCGGGGCTGAAAGCGGAAGCCAGCGACAACAGGAACGCGATGGGCGGACCTCTGGTCGCGGTCGAAAGCCCCGCGCTGTTCGACAGCAAGGTCAAGGAACTGGACGAGGCGCTCGATCTGCTCGACCGCATGAAATCGCAGGCGCGCAGCCTGCCGATCTCCAACCCGTCGCCCGGCCATTCCATTTCAAGCACGTTCGGCGTACGGCCCGACCCGCTGCTCGGCACGCCGGCCATGCACTCCGGCATGGACTTCCGCGCGCCGACGGGGTCGCCGGTGCGCGTGACGGCGGAAGGAAGCGTTATCTCGGCAGGCTGGAATGGCGGCTATGGCCGCATGGTCGAGGTGCAGCACGCCAACGGCTTCACGACCCGTTATGCGCATTTGAGCAAGATCCTGGTGTCGGAAGGCCAGAAAGTGACGGCCGGCGACATCGTTGGCAAGGTGGGCAGCAGCGGCCGCTCCACCGGCCCGCACCTTCACTACGAGGTTCGCCGCAACGGCGACGCGCTCAACCCGGTCCGCTTCATCAAGGCCGGAAAAAAAGTCAGCCAATACCTCTGACCGGCCGAACGCGACAGGCCGTCCCCGACAATGTCCCGACGCCAGCTCAGGCGCGCGGCATTTCTTTTCGCGACAAGGGCGGCCCAAGAGCCACAAGAAGAACGGCGCACCACGCCGCCAGCAGCAGGCCAACAAGGACCCCCACCCCCACTCCAACCAAAAACATAAGGCTGCTCCCCAGCAAAGCCTGTTAGACGGACAGTTTGTAGGGTGTTCCGCAGTCAATTTGAAGAGTTGATTTGTCGCAGTGCCATGCCATCCACAATCAACTCACTTTGGTGGCGGGCGAAAGGCATCAATATGGCCTGCACACTATTCTGTTTTGCCGTGCAGACGGCGAAGCGCAATATTGATATGCGGTTTTCACATTATTGATGCCTTGACCCCATCGTACGGTTCGTATTGGGAGTACGCCTTCGGACTGCGGCGAGACGTCCGCGCCGATGCGCGCTGATCAGGCAAGCCGATCCCGACTCTATCGAGGAATGGAAATGGCGGGATGCACCGGTCCTTCGCCAAAGGCGCTTCGATCGACGCCCCCGCGGGCCCGCCGGCCGCGTCTACCTGAAATCGGTACGGCGAATGTGATCGGCGACGCGCAGCGCCTGCGCCGCGACGGTGAGCGCCGAGCGGCTTTCCACCGCTGCCGCCCGACAGGTAGTAGTCGTTCAGCATCAGCGTCTTCTGGTAGACGCTGTCGTTGCGGCGGCGCGGGTCGATGGCCAGCATCGCCACCGAATTGTGGTTCATGAAGTTGCGGCCGACCTGACCGGAACTGTTGGCGAGACCGTTTCCCTTTGGCGATCGCGAGCGCTGCAGGATGACCGACGACATGATCGCCCCTGCCGACAGGATCACCAGTTTCGGGCTCACTTTTGTCGACTGCCCGTCGTGGCGGTAGTGAACGGCGGCGATCGTCCTACCGTCGGACGCCAGTTCCAGATGGCCGACATGCGCGCCGGTGAGGAGCGTGATGTCGGTGTCGCGAAGTGCCGCCACAAGCGGGGCGCTCTCGGCATCCATCTTGCCGACGCCGGTGTTCGGGAAGGCATCCCAGCCGGTCCTGCCGCCGTTCAGCCAGGCCTCGATATCAACGCCGAGCGGCAGCGTGGCCGGATGCAGGCCGAGCGCCTTCAGCTCCGCCCGGGCGCGGGCGATTGGCGGTTCGTCCGGCACAGGCGCAAAGGCGCAGGGAACAGAGTGGAAGGGCTCGGTCGGGTCGTCGCCTACTTCGCCGCGCACGCGGAACAATTGCTCGGCCTTCGAATACCAGGGCTCCAGTTCTTCATAGGCGAAGGGCCAGGCGGGCGAGACACCGCCGAAATGCTGCATTTCGGAAAAATCTTGCCTGCGGCAGCGCAGCAGCACCCCGCCGTAGAATTTCGAATTGCCGCCGACGTTGTAGTAGTTGCCGGGGTTGAAGCGGCCGCCGCCGGCTTCTCGCCAGGTCTCCCTGGGGCGGAAATGGCCGTCGATGAAGATGGAGCGCGTGTCGCGTGCCTGCGGCGACGGCGTCAGGCGTTCGCCGCGTTCGAGGATGAGAACCTTCGCGCCGCTGCCTGCGAGGCCGCTCGCGATGGTCGACCCGCCAATGCCCGAGCCGATGATGACAATATCAGGATTCATGCCGGCCAGCCTTAGCGGGCCCGGTAGCCCAGTCAATCAGGCGGACAGGAGCTGGAAGAAAACCTACCGGTTGCCACCGGAGGCCCGTACGCATTTGCGCACGGGACAATTGCGGGTGTCGGCAGCGGGCACGCTCTTGATGTCGGCGCGCTGCGTTGAACTGCAGAAGGATCTGTCGCGGACATAACGGTCGTAGCGCTGCAGCGACGGGTTGTCGGGAGCCGCGTAACGCAGGATCGCCGCACCGTCGTTCTTGACGGCGGCCTGGACCCTCGCGCAGCTCATCGAGGTCGTCTGGTAGCGCGAGATCGCAGAAGCCTCGCCGGCGAGAAGCAAGGCTGGAAGAAGAGCTGCTAGCCGCCGCATCTGCATTCCCCGTCTTGAGATGGGACTAGACTAGCAAACCCTGAGATGACGCCGGATGACAATCTCGTGAGGCGGAATCCGCTCTTTCAGGCGCCCCAGCGGCGACGCGCGTCAGGCGGCGGCCTTCTGGCTGCCAACCGTCGCGCCGTGGCTGATTTCGGTGCCCAGCACCTTGAGGCATTCGCGCATGAAGGCGGCAAGGCCGGTCCAGCCCTTGGCCGAAACCATTGTGCCGTCGACATAGGCCTCGGTCGGCTTGACGTCGATATATGTGCCGCCAGCCAGGGTCACTTCCGGCTCGCAGGCGCCGAGTGCGGCGACCTTCTTGCCGCGCACCACGCCATCGACGGCGATTAGAATCTGGACGCCGTGGCAGATGGTGAAGATCGGCTTCTTGGTCTCGTGGAAATGGCGGACCATCGCCTGGATGCGCTTGTCGGTGCGGATGTATTCCGGACCGCGGCCGCCGGCGCAGTAGACGGCGTCGTACTGGTCGAGCTGTTTCTCGGCCTCGGAGAAGGTCTTGTTGATATCGGCAAAGTGGCCAAAGCGCTCGATGTAAGTCTGATGGCCCTCGAAATCGTGCAGGGAGGTCTGGATCTTCTCGCCCGCCTTCTTGTCGGGGCAGACCACGTGAACTGTATGGCCAACGGCCTCCATCCCCTGCTGGAAGACGAAAATCTCGTATTCCTCGGTGAATTCGCCGGTGAGCATAAGGATCTTCTTGCCAGGCATTTTTTTCCTCCGTTGGTTCGCAGCGGGGCTCGGCCCCGGATTTCAGTCTTGCCGCCATTCACTCGAAGGCCGGCAGCAGCCGGTCGCGTGAACGTTCGATGTGTTCGCGCATCGCGCGCTTCGCAGCTTTTCCGTCCGCCGCCCCGAAGGCGACGATCAGCGCCTCGTGTTCGTCCAGCGCCTCCTCGGTGACGCGGGAGTGGAACATAAGCCGGAAGATGTGGAAATGGGTATGCTGGTGCGCCAGCGTCTGGCGGATCAGTTCATTGCCCGCGAATTCGAGAATCCGGTCGTGGAAGATCGCATCCTGCCGAGCGAACGCGGAATAGCGGAAGCGTTCGTCGCCGCCCTGATGCCGCGACATGACGCCGGCGACGTCCTGCAGGACGGCCATGCGCTGAGCGTCCATCGCGCGCGCCGCGCGCTGGGCCGCCTCAGGCTCCAGAAGCAGTCGCAGGTAATAGAGTTCGTCGAAGCGTCGGCGCGAGATCTGCGGCGCGGCGCTGTAGCCGATCAGGTGCGTCTTGATGACGAGCCCCTCGCCCTCGAGGCGACCGAGCGCCTCGCGGATAGGGGTCTGCGAGACGTTCAGCTCGCGCGCCAGATTGTCGACCGTGATGCGCGAGCCCGGCGCGATCCGGAGCGCCATAAGCTGGCTGAAAATGGCTTCATAGGCCTCTTCGGCTAGGCCGTGATGGCGATTGATCGCCCTGACGCCGGCAGCGGCTGCACCGTCGTGCAGCACCTCAGGCGGAAGCAGGCTGGTCATGTTGGCCCCTTGACATAAAGCACCCTTAGCGAAGTGCTCAGGCCTCGTCACCCCTATATCCTATACGATTTTATATCGAGGGCGGCCTTGAATCATCTGCGAGCCGACGCGCTGGAAGCCACGACGCGTCCGCAACGCGCAGCGGGCGACCTGAACGGGTCGCAACTCCCCTTCCCTCCACAATGTGTTTTTCATGAGCCTTATGCAGCGCTGCGGCCGCCACGCGAAATCCTGTTCGGCAAGGGCCAGTCCACCGCGATCGGAGCGGTGGCGGCGCGCCATGGCTCGCGCGCACTGGTCCGCACGGACGCCCGTTTCGCCGCCACCGCGACCTTTTCGGGCATCATCGACACGCTGAAGGCCGCCGGGGGCTCGCCATCCATGTCTACGACCGCGTCGAGCCGGACGTGCCCTACGACAGCGTGGCCGTCCGCGCCGACGACGCCCGCGCCTTCGGTCCGGACGTGGTTGTCGGCGTCGGCGGCGGCAGTTGCCTGGACATGGCTAAATGCACGGCGCTCATGCTCAGCCATGGCGGCACGCTGCGCGACCGCTACAGCGAGTTCAAGGTGCCCGGCCCTACCCTGCCGGTGATTGCCGAGCGCTAACCCGGTCAGCTTGGCTCAGGACCTCAAGACGCGTATCCTGCCGGCGATCCACTGATGGATTCGCCTCTGAAAGGCAGCGATGAGCCCCGCTGACGGTCGATTGTGAAGAAGAAGAATGCCGAGGAAATCGTGCGGAGTCATGGCTGGCTTTCGCGCCAGCCCGAGCCCTTTCGCGTCGATCTCCTCAAGCCCTGCACCCTGCGCCACTTCGAAGCGGGTGAGACGCTTTATGGCGTCGGCGACGACGCAACCGGCGTGTACGGGCTGGTCGAGGGGGCGATCGAACTCACTCTGGCGAACGGCCACGTCGGAACCATCAGGACGGCGGGCTACTGGATCGGCGAAACGGCTGCGTTTCGGGGGGCACCGCGGCTCGTGTCGCTGGAGGCGATCGTGCCGTCATACGCCCTCTATCTGCCGTTGGTCGAGTTCGAACGCCTTATCACCAACGCCGAATACTGCAGGTACTTCGCGCTGTTGATCATCGAGCATGTCGAGGAGGCGGTTTCGATCATCGCCGACCTGATGGCCTCCGACCCGCTGGCGCGCGTCGCGGGCCGTCTGGTGACGCTTGGCAGGGCGCAGTCGAGCGGAGCGAAGACGCTGCCGTTGACCCAGGCCGAACTCGCGTCGATGTGCGGGCTGGCGCGACCGACGGTCAACAAGGTCATCAAGGTACTCACCAAGAGCGGCGTGCTGGAAAGCCACTACGGCCGGCTGACAATCGTCGACGTGCCCAGTCTGGAAAAGCTGGCGAGGCAGGAACCCTAGAAGCTGGCCGACGGGCAGCCGCCAGCTTCTCGGGATCGGCAACCTGTGCCGGCCGGATTCTCCCGCCCTACTTTTTCTCGGCGGGGTAGACCGTCGCCCAGTCCTTTGCCATGTCCACCACCAGCCAGCCCGCCGCCGGAGCTTGATCCAGCGCGGCGCTCAGCTTTCCGATATGGCTGTCGCGGTCATAGGCCCATTCGCGCGCGGCGTCGGTGTGGTGAACGATCATGCCAAAGCGCGGTCCTTTGCCCGCGGTGGACCATTGCAGCATTGCCAGATCGCCGTCGGAATTGCCGGCGACGAAGACTGGCCGCTTGCCGATGTTGCGCTCGATTCCCACGGGCTTGCCACCCTTGTCGTCGATGAAGGCGATGCCCGGGTCTTTCATCACCTGCGGCTTACCGTCCACCATCTTGAAATCGGCCTTGCCCAGCGAGCCGATCACCTGCTGCGGCGGGATGCCGTAGACGGGTTCCGCGAAGGCCCGCATGAAGTCGACTCCGCCGCCCGAGACGATCCAAGTCTGGTAGTCGTTGTCACGCAGATAGCTCAGGAGCTCCAGCATCGGCTGATAGACCATGTCGGAATAGGCGCGCCCGGTCGTCGGGTGTTTCGCCGTGGCGATCCATTCGGCGGCCTGCGCCGTGAAGTCTTCGACCGTCATGCCTGAATGGGTGGCGCCGACGACCTCGATCAGAGCCTCCTCACCGCCCGCAAGCACACCCTTGATGTCGCCCGCCGCCGCGGCCTTGAGCGCCGGGGTCGAGGCCCACGCAGGATCGGCGGCTGCCTTCTTCTTGGCCGCATCGATGGCAAACAGAAACTGGAAATACACCGGCTGTTCGGCCCACAGTGTGCCGTCATTGTCGAACACCGCGATCCGGTCGCCGGGCGTCACATAGGTGTCGAGCGAGGGGGTGGTCGTGCTGTCGACAAACGCGATGATCGCGGCTTTGGCTTGCGTGTCGTTCCACGATGGAAGCGGGTCCGCCGCAGCCGTCAAGGGCAGGGCGGCAAGAATCAAAGCGAAAAGCATTGCGCGCATGGCAACCTCCGATTGTATCCTACACAAAAAAGCGAGCACCCCGGTTATACGGGGTGCCCGAAATCGTCAAGGAGCAGCGGTTACTGGTTGCCCTGATTGCCCGAAGTCACGGCTTCCATCACGCGGTCCAGATTGAAGCTGCCGGGTTTCATGCGCGGCGGGAAGTCCTTGAAGCTTTGCAACCAACCGCCGACATAGGCACCGGCCGGGGCGATCAGGAACATCCGCTCCATGAACCAACGCGTATAGCCCATCGCGTCTTCCGAACGGGCACGTTCAAACGGGTCCATCCGCAGATTGGTGATCACGGGCGCCCGCATCACGTCGAAGGGCTCCTGCCAGACTTTCAGACCTTCGGCCTTCTGCTCAAGAAAGCTGATCTTCCAGTTGTCATAGCGCAGGGCCGCAACCGAACCGTCGTCGGTCCAGTAGATGAACTCGCCGCGCGGCCATTTGGCCTTGCCTTCCAGCGCGGCGGTCAGATCGTAGCCGTCGAGATGCACCTTGTAGTCGCGGCCGTTGACTGTTTCACCCTTCAGCAGGTCTTCCTTGACTGTCGGATCGCCAGCAGCGGCAAGCAGTGTCGGCAGCATGTCTTCATGCGCGACGATGTCGTTGACCACGGTGCCCGGCTTGATGACGCCCGGCCATTTGATCATGGACGGAACGCGGTAACCGCCTTCCCACGGCGTGTTCTTTTCGCCCCGGAACATGGTCGTGCCGCCATCCGGCCAGGTGAAGGTCTCCGCACCATTGTCAGACGAGTACATCACGATCGTGTTGTCTTCGATGCCCAGCTCTTTCAGCTTGGCCAGCAGCTCGCCAACCATGCCGTCGTGTTCGACCATG
>Ga0335394_10004348_pt1 | contig 16106 bp, 11 predicted proteins | sample MAT03_FD_205741 | JGI IMG/M metagenome (GOLD analysis project Ga0335394, IMG submission 205741) | Freshwater microbial communities from Lake Fryxell liftoff mats and glacier meltwater in Antarctica - MAT-03 (spades assembly) (version 2) ... | reverse complement strand
CGGATCGGTGGCGAGATCGCGCGCACCCGGGCCGGGCCACAGGAGAATGGCCGGGCGCGCCGGATCCGACAGGGCAGCGACCACGGCCTTGTCGTCGTCGACGCGGGTGCCGACCACCAGCGTCGAGTGCGGCAAGCAGAGCGACGCCATGCGCGCTGTGCCGATGGCGACGTGTCGCTCGCGAGGGTGCTGGAGCACGAGCACCGGCGTCTCCGTCTCGATCTGCGGCAGGTGCGCGCAGAAACAGACGCGCTGCGGGCGCTCGCAGCGCGGGCACATCGCGCGCGGCTCCCAGGTCTCGATGCTTGCAGTCATGGCGAAGGCGGCGGTCCGGAGGCGGTCCTAGCACGGCGCACCTTCCGATTGCCGCTGCCCCCGGGACGCCAAGCCAGCCGCACGCGCGCCGTCGGCCCGCTTGCGGCCGAAAGCGCGATGGGCCGCGCTACCGGGCGCGCTGCGACGCCGGCTCCGCCTCGATGGCGCGCCAGTTGGTGGTCGAGCCGGCGACCTCGAGGCCGAGCGGCTCGAACGCGACGCCCGACGCGCCCTCGACGGCCTTGCGAAAGTCCTCGGTGACGAGGATCTCGCCCGCTCCGGCCGTGTCCTCGCCGAGCTTGCTGGCGGCATTCACCTCGCGACCGAAGACGTCGGTGTCGCCGATGCGCAGGATCGGGCCGAAGCCGAGGCCGAGGCCGAGCAGGATCTGCTCCTCCGGGTTGCGACGGCGGTTGATCTGCGCGCAGGTCGTCATCATCGACAGCGCGCAGCGGAGCGCGCTCTGGGGTCGCTTGAAGAGGATGAGCTGGCTGTCGGCCTCGGTCTTGACGATGACGCCGTCGTGCCGCTCCACCACGGGCTCCAGGTGCTTTCGCATCTCCCAGATGACCTGCAAAAAATGGATGATCCCGAACTCCGCAGTCTTGCGCGAGAAGCCGCAAAGGTCGGTGAACATCACCGCCCACTCCTGGCCGAACAGATCCCAGATCCGTTCGTCGATGCGCTCGAGATCCGCGTCGGGCTGCGTGCGCTCCTCGATGAGACGAAAGAGCCGCTCTTCACTCGCGCTGTGCGCCTTGGGTCCGTCTTTCGTCACGGGCGCGACAATACCCTGGCTGGAGCCCTGGCTGGAGCCCATCGAGGACCCTTGAAGCCTTGGGTGACGGCGCGCTGACGCGCCTCACGAGCGAGCGCCGCTCAGCTGGGGGCGGGGAGAAAATCTGCGGAAGCTTCTACTCCGCTGGTCTCGATGACCGACAGCTTCACTCGGCCGACGGCCGCCAACTGACCCAGCGACGAGTTGCAGCCGAGCTCCGTCGGGATATCCCCGACTTGCGAGAACGAGATGCTGCAGAGCCCGTCGTCGGTTCGCGACACTCCAATGTAGCGCGGCGCTACGCCTTGCCCGCCGCTATTGGAAGGCTGCGTGTTCCACCCATAAAGAAGCTCCCCGTCCTTCAGGAACGTCCCGATCCAGCTCTCCGGGGTTTCACCGTCGGTCAGCTGAATGCCGACTTGCGCGGAGGTGGGTGAGTAGCTCGTCAACTGGACGACGAGCGAACAGCCGACCGGCAGACCCACCGGCTGAGATGCCGTCGACTCGACCACGAAGAACAGGTCGGCGCCGCCGACCAGCGACAGTTGCAACCCCGAACCCTCCAAGACGGGCTGTCCCGTCCCGAAGCGCGCCCAATCCTTGAGGACGTCGGCAAAGCTCGCGACATTGGCTGCGACACCACAGTCCGGAATGCCTCCACTGGACGACGACGCAGAGGCCGATGCGGACGACGACACCGTTGCGGTCGTTGCGTCGCTCGACGAGCCGGATACCTCGCCCGACGAGCTGGATGCCGCGACCGTGCTCGCGCCGCCGTCGCCGCCGCCGCCCGTCGTGGAGCTCGGATCGCCGCCGCCTGGCCCGCCCGGCCCGGCGCCACCCGAGCTGGCCGCCTCACCGCCGTTTCCCTGACTGGTGCCGCCGCTGTTCGTCGAGACCGAGGAGCCGAGGGCGCCGCTCGAGGCAGGCTCGCCCGTGCCGGTCGCCGCGGAGGTCGCCGGCCCCTCGACCACCGCGCCCTCGAAGGTGCAGGCAGCAAGGAGCGTGAGAGACGTCATCAAGGAAGCTGCGCGAAAAGACATTCGGACCTCGTGGGGCATCACACAGGACCGCTCCGACGGCGGCAAGACGCGCCGACGCCGCAGGGTGCGGCTTCGTGGCCGCAACGCCTTCCGCGCCGGCCGCGGTGTGGGCGCGTAGAGTGCTCACACGATGGCCCCGTGGTCAGGCCTTGAACCCGAGCTTGCTGAGGAGACGGCCGAGGTACGTCCGATCGAGGCCGGCAAGGCGAGCCGCGACGGACTGGTTGCTCTCGGTGTGCCGCAAGAGGATCTCGAGATAGCGGCGGGTGAATCGGTCGACGAGCTCGTCTTTCTGCTCCGCGTACGGTCGTGTCGGATCGACGAGCTCATCCAGTGCGAGGTCGAGCAAACCTCCCTTGATGCGCGTGGGGCTTGGGACGGCGCCGAGCGCAGCAAACGCCTGGACCGCGCTGCGCAGCTCCCGGAGGTTGCCCGGCCAGCTGCGCCCGCGGAGCTCTTCGATGACCTCGGGCGGGAGACCTTCGAGTCCCAGCTCTTGCGCGAATGCGAGAGCGAGCATGGGGATGTCTTCGCGGCGCTCGCGCAGCGGGGCGAGGCCCAGGCGCACCGCTGCGACGCGGAAGAAGAGCCCTTCGCGGAAGCGGCCTTCGCGCACGGCAGCCTCCAGATCGATCGAAGTGGACGCGATGAGGCGAAACTTTGCAGGCCGCACCTCACCCGTCGCGACGGGGAGCTCGCCCGACTCGATGACTTCGAGGAGAGCCGGCTGCACGTCGGCCGGGAGCGCGTCGATCTCGTCGAGGAACAGGGTGCCCCCATCCGCACGTTCGAGCGCGCCGATCGCAACGTCGGCGCCGCGGCTGCCAAACAGCGCGGCTGCGACGAGGTCCTTCGGGAGGGCAGCGCAACGGACGGGCACGAAAGCTCCGCCTGCGGCAGACGACAGACCGTGCAGCGTCCGGGCGCAGGCCTCTTTGCCCGAGCCAGATTCGCCTTCGATGAGCACGGGTACGACCGAGCCGCCGAGGCGCCCGATGGTCGTGAAGAGCCGTCGCATCGGGAGCGATTCGCCCGAGAGACGCCCAAGGTTCCGCTGCGCAGAAGGCTCGACGCGACCGCGGCCGATGTCCGATTCGATCGAGACGTGCACACCGCCCACCACGAAGGTCGAGCCGGGCGGGAGCACGATGCTCTCGATCCGTCGATCGAGGTAGTACGTGCCGTTCCGACTCTCGAGGTCCGTGACCGAGACGCCACCTGGCGCGAGCTCCACCTCGCAGTGCTTTCTCGAGACCGTCGGCTCTTGCAGGACGATGTGCGCCGCCGGGGACGTTCCGATCAGGCACACGCCGGCAGCGAGCCTGAAGTGCGTCGGCGTCGCGGGCGCATCGAGTATGCGCAGCACGACCGGAAGCGGCGGCGGGCTGGGGGCGCTCTGGCAGCTTGCCATATCATCCATCACGCGTCGACGCGACTTTCCGCCAGACGTTGCCGATGCCAGGGCCGGTCACGCGACCCCAGCTCGCCGAAGTCACGGTCGCCGCGGCCACGACACGAATGCCGGCGAAGAAGCCTCCGCTGCTCCGGTGGCTCGCGGTCGGGACGTTCGTGGTGGGCGCAGTTGGCGCGGTGGCGGTCGCCACGGTGAAGGGGGTGTTCTCCTCACCGCACGCCGCAGTGGCCAGCTCGCCGGATACGTCGCCCGCAGCAACCGTCGAGCGGGTCGACAGCGATCCCACCGCCACACCCACCGCCCCCAAGGAGGTCGTCTCTGCGCCGTCCGCTGCGCCGTCCGCTGCGCCAAGTGCGAGCACCCCACCTGGCGCGCCCAGAGGACCGGCAGCTGGTCGGCCCTTGCCCCGCCCCGCCACTCCGCCTACGGCGGCGCCGCTCGACGTACCCGACAATCCGTACCGCAAGAAGAATCAGCCTCCCGGTCAGAACGCTCCGCGCTGAGCTATTCGACGGCGACTCGTGATCACCGACTACGCCGCATTGCGTCCGCTTCGGGCAGGGCTCGTCGCCTGGCCCGATGGTCGCGCGACGGTGGTCGTGAAGCTGACCTTCGCCCTCTCCAACGAGGGTACTTTCTGCCTGGCCGAGGATCAGGATGCGCTGTCGCTCGACGTCAGCGACCCGAGCGGAGAGCTCATCTACCCATCGGACTTCGCGCCGTACAAGCCGGTCTGTGATGTCGCGGTGGTGGGCCAAGCCGCGCTCGAGCGAAGCGAGCCAGGGCGGCTCACTGCCGGGGCCGTGTGGAGAACAGTCGAACCCCACGAGACCCTGGGTCCCCGGGAGACCTTTTGCCCGCGAGGCGACCCGACCGACCCAACGGTGATAGGGCTGTGGTCGACGGGGAAGGTGGATTTTGCGCGCTTCCAGATGGCCCCGCCGGACCGGCGAATGCCCTGGCCGGCGCAACGCTTCACCGTCGAGTACCAGCGCGGCGCCATGCGAATCGGCGGTCGCTTCGACGGCCCCATCCCGCGTGCGTGTCTTCTTCGCGACACCTCCGTGATCGTGGCCAAGGTCGCGCTGTCGCTCGATTCCGTACTCATCGATCCCTTGCTGCGGCGAACGTGGATGCTCTTTCGCGGCGTCCATGCTCCGGCGCACGTGAAGGACGCAGACGCGACCGCTCGCTGCATCATCGACTTGTCCTCCACGCCGACGCTCGATCCTCGGATCGTCGGAAGGTGGTCTCCGTCGACGCTCGCGACACCCGCCACGGCGATGACGCCCATCATGGCGACTCCCCTCGAGCGGGTGGGAGCATCGATTCCCTCGGCCGACTTCGTCGTGGACACGACGGCCCGCCTGGTCCAGCCCGCTGCGGGCCCGGCGCTCCCCTTTGCGGCGCGAGCCAACGAGCCAGCCGCTTCCCCGGCACGCGCGCGGCGTGACGAGCCGCGGCACACCTTCGACGACGACACGGCTCCCGCCCTCCATGGAACCGACGCATTCCCTTTCGCGAATCGTGAGAATGGGCCGAGAACCGGGCGGCCCCTGTCGCAACAGGACCTCGAGGAGCTGCGACAACATGCGGCAGAGCCCGTAGCGCCCGCGTGGGAGGCCGGCAGCAAGACCCGCTTCCTTGCGGCTTCGAGAAGCGGCGCGCGCGTGGCGCCCTTCGACCTATCCCCAGTGGTTTCACTGCCGTCCCCAGCGACCGTCGCAACGACTGACCCGCTCCAAGAGCTCGTGTCGGACGGCGGAGCTGCCCGCCGCGCGCCCTCCGAGGTGCCGATCGCGGCAGCGACCGCCGAGCCGTCGCAGGCCGACACGTCGCCACCGATCGAGCCTCGTACGGAAGTACGTCCGAGCTTGCAGCGGTACGCTGCTATCCGCGTCGCCATCGAGACGGGAACGTCGATCGGAGCGGCGACCGCGTCCTGCGGTATCGAGACCGCGTCCTGGAGCAAACACCATCGGCGAACGTTGCATCGTGCTCGCGTGGAGCCCGGCTTCGAGCGTGAGCTGGCCTCGGCACTGGCCGAAGCGCGGCGCGAGTACGCTCGCCTCGCGATCAAGCCGAGCGGAAGCGAAACGCGACCGTGAGCGCTCGCGCGGCGCGCGTGTTCGGCGAGGTCACGGCCAGCCATCCATTGGCCTTCGGACTGGTTGTTTGGCCGGATTCGCGAGCCACCATCATCGTCAAGACGACCCTGATCGCGGCGGCTGCGAGCGGGTTCGAACCGCTCCAGGACGACTCCAAGCTCGAACCGCTGCGGCTCGACACCTTCGACAGTGGCGGGCGAATCGTCGCAGGTACCGACTTCGCGCCCTACAAGCCGCGCTGCGACGTCGTGGTGCTCGGTGAAGGCGCGCCGGAGCGGAGCGAGCCCGGGCGGCTCGTCGCGGGGCCGATCGACGCGCGCGTCGCACCTTCCGAGTCGCTGGACCCGTTGCCGAGCACGATGGCGGACGGAGATCCCGATCGCGCCTCGCGATCATGGTCGTCGGGCGAGGTCGACTTCCTGGATTTTCAAGCAGCGCCCCCCGCTCGACGCATGCCCTGGCCTCAGGGCGATTTCGAGGTGAGCTACTCGCGCGGATCGCCGCGATTGATGGGGCGATGTCCTGGCTTTGTCCTGCGAGCGTCCCTCGTGTCGCTCGACGGCGGTCGAGCGCTGCCGAATGCGGCGATGGCGCTCGACACCGTGGCGCTGATGCCTCGCAAGCGGCAGCTTACGCTCACGTTCCGCGGGGTCCTCGAAGCTCGCTTCGACCTGCGAGAGGCGCGACTGGAGATCTCGCTCGTCGACCGGTGGGGCGCGCCACGTCCCGATGCTCGGTGGCGAGCGCAGTCGACCGATACCCCCGCCGAGGCTCGCACCCGGCTTCCAGCACGGCGAACCGCCGAATCGTTTGCGGTCACGACCACCGCAGTGGCGAGGCCGTCACCCGCCACAATGCAAGGTCGAGGCGTCCACGGGCTCGGGACCTCGCTCCCGTTTGCAAACGTCGCGCCCGACCCGGCAGCGGCAAGAGCCATGGACCCCACCGCGTTCGCGGCGCTGCGCAGCACCAGCAGCGAGGCGACCCCGGAGCCTCCCGATCTCGGGGCCTCGACGGTCGCGCTGACGGTATCTCCTGCATTCGCGCTGGCCCCCGCCTCGCCGAACCCTCGCCCACCCAGTCTCCTGGGTCGCAGCTTGCGCCTGTCCCTCCCCTCGACCGTCGCGTCCCCGGCAACGATCGCGACGCCCGCATCTGTCGCCGGGCCGGACGGCCCCGTCGAGGACGAAGACCTCGGAGCTTCCACGGTCACCCTCACGGTACCCGAAGAGCTTCGCAGCCCGCGCGTCGTCAGCGCTGGGGTCCCCTCGCCTCCCCTTCCGCGCGTGCTCCCGGCGCTCTCTACGACGACTCTGGAGCCTCCACGACAGCCGCTGCTTCCACAAGCATGGGTCCCACCGCCAGCGACGATGACGGCGGTGCCGAACGTCCCTGCGGGGGGGATCGATCAATGCATGCGAGTGTGTGCGTCCGTCCGCGCATCGCTCTGGCGCGGCATTCCGCTCGCCGATGTCCTGGACGAGCACGGATTGGACGAAGCGAGCTATCGCCTGGAAGAGGGACGCATCATGGCCGCGCTCCAGCACGACATCGGAGAAGGTCGGCTCGCCACGAGCGAGCAATGGCTTCGCCTTCTCGACGACGCGGGTCGCGCCAAGTACGACACTGTCAGGTCCTAGCCCGTCCTAGCCGGAGGAGGACGAGTCGGGCTCGCAGGAAGCTCTCCGAGCGCGTTCACGCCGGGCCCGTGCGTGTGGTGAAGGCCGCACAGGGTTGCCCCGAGGCCGCAACGCAAAGTCGGGCTCGATGTCGCCGCACGTTGCGTAGGCTGTGCGCGGCGAGGCCAGCCATTGGACCCTAATCAACTGCTCGGCAATGCGAGCCCCGCCATGGGGCGTGCGCTCCAAGTCACCGATCGTCACGGGCGCGAGGTGGTCGTCGTCGTGGCGAAGCTGACCCTCGCGGTCTCCCCCATGGGTGACGTCGCGATCGCGATCCCTCCTTCTGCCGTCCGCTTCTATCCGGAGGCTTACGAGAGCGGTGGGGTGCGCTACCCGGCCGACGTCTCCGACGAAAAGCCAGGAACGGACGTGATTCTCGTCGGACACGCCACGCCAGGACCGGCAAGCAAGGCGACGTCGATGCAGGTCCGCGTCCGTGTCGGGCCACTGGCCGCGGCGGTTCGCGTTGTCGGGCCGCGCTTCTGGCTACGCAACGCCCGCCAGCTGGTTCTGGGACCGAGTGCTGGGCTCGTGCCGACGCCGCTATCGGGCGAGATGACCTTCGGCGCTGCAGAGCCGGTGCAGTCGGCCCCCGCACCCACGATCGAGGATTTGGAACGGCCGGGACAATCCGCATCCCTGGGCGCCGTGGAGATGAGCTCCCCGCTGCGCACGAAGTACCTGGGGACGATGGACGCTGCCTGGGCTCGGGAGCGAGCGCCGCTCCTTCCGACCGACTTCGATCCGAGGTTCCATTCTTGCGCCAGCCCGGGGCTATGGTCGAGCGCGCCGCTCCTCGGCGACGAGGCGGTCGAGGTCATCGGCGCGACGGACTCCGGGTCATGGCTCTTTCGCCTTCCCCGCTTCGCGCCTCGTTTCGTCGTTCACGAACGCGACCGCGAACCGGAGGAGCTCGACACGCATCTCGACACGTTCCTCATCGATGCTGAGCACGGTCGAGTCGAGCTCACGTGGCGAGCCAAGGTGTCGGTCCCGAACAAGGCCGCGCGCTTGCAAAAGATAGCGATCTTCCAAGGACATCGACTCCCGGAGGAACTCTACCGGCGCGCGCTGCAGGATATCGACCGGGCTGCGACGAAGGAGGCCACGACGTGACGACTTCGGACCTGAACCAAGCCCCAACGATGGACGCCACCGTCGACCTGCCGATCGGCGAGGCCAACCTCGTCGCGTTTCGCCTTCGTGAGGGGCTATCGAAGCACACCGAAGCCACACTCGAGCTGTCGAGCACGGTCGAGATCGACGTCGAGTCGCTGCTCGAGAAGAGCGCAGTCGTGATGATCCGGCGCCGCGGCGTCGAGACACGGCGATGGACCCTCGCGGTCATCGAAGCCGGATTCACCCATCTCGACAATGGGGCCTATCGGTATGCGCTGGAGCTTCGCAGCCCCTTCTGGCTCCTGGAGCACACGCTCGACACGAGGAAGTTCCGCGCCGTTTCGGCAAGGGAGATCGTGGCGTCGGTCCTCCAGAAGGACGGCATCGAGCACGACTTCCGCCTCTCTGGTGCGCCCGAACGTCGAAAGTACTGCGTTCAATACCGTGAGAGCGACCGGACCTTCGTCGAGCGCTTGTTGGAGAGCGAGGGCATCTTCCACTGGACCGATCCGCAGGGTGTCCTCGTCATGTCCGACGAATCGCGGGCATCTCCCGCCATCGATGGCGAGGCCACCGTCGAGCTGCTGGAGTCCGCTGGCGCGCTCCAGCAAGCCGAGGTTGGCCTGCACGAGCTGTCGACGTGCGCGCGCACCGCGAGCGGCAAGGTCAGCCTGAGCGACTTCGACTGGAAGCGACCGAGCAGGTCCCTCCTCTCGACCGCAGAGGCCGGCGCCCGGACCGACCTCGAGGTCTACGAGGCGCCCGGCGGTTATCGACGGGGGGACCAAGGCGCGCGCCTCTGCCGCATTCGACTCGAAGCGCTGCAGAGCCTGGCCTTCACCGTGAGGGGTCGCGGCAACGTGCCTGCATTCTCGGCAGGTCACGTCTTCGCGATGAGCGACCGCCTCGGCGACGACCTCGCTGGCGAGCACCTTCTGGTCGACGTCGAGCACTTCTACTCCGACCCTCGCTTCGGGGCGCCGAAGATGCTCGCCGACGCGATGCACGGCGCGTGGGGTCTCCACGGTCGCGGCGCGACCGTCTACGCCAATCGCTTCGTCGCGATTCCGAAGGCCACGCCCTTCCGACCCCCGCTCCAGAGTCCCGTGCCGAACCTTGGCGGCTGTCACACTGCAATGGTCCGGGGCCCCGCCGGCGAGGAGATCCATACCGATAAATATGGAAGGTTCCGCGGGCAATTCCACTGGGACCGCGAGGCCTCCTCCACCGACGACGACTCTCGCTGGATGCGAATGCTCCAGGAGAGCAGCTCGTCGCTGTTCCTTGCTCGCGTCGGGTGGGAGGTCAACATCGCCTACCTCCACGGCGACCCCGACCGTCCGATCGGCCTGGCGCGCGACATCAATGGCGTGATGACGCCGGCCTATGCACAGCCCGCGGCGAAGAATGTCATGACCATCAAGACACCGAGCTCACCGGCGACCGGCGGCTTCAACGAGCTGCGGCTCGACGATTCCAGCGGAGCGATGTCGATGTTCCTCCAGGCCGAGCGCGACCTGCGAAACATCGTCAAGAACGACATGTTCGAGACGGTCGGCAACAACGATAAACACGTCTCGGGTGACGCCTTCGCACGCGGCGTCACGCGGGACCAGAAGGTCACCATCGGCGCCGACGCGACCTTCGTGGTCGGCGACGGTCACGCCACGCAGGTGGGGAAGAACCGCGTCGTCACCATTGGGGGCAATGAGGAGGTGGTCGCCGACCAGGGCGCCACCCTCTCCACCGGAGGCAATGACACCGAGAACGTCGGCTCGCTGCGCATCACCATCGACGGTTCCATCAAGCCTCCCAAGATGTTCGACCTCAAGGATCTCGTCCCCGATCCGAAAGCCGCCGCACGGGGCGCCGCGCAGGCGGCACTCGGATCGCTGCAGAGCGGCGGCGGGCTCGGCGCAGCGGCGGGCGCGGCGGGTGAGAGCTTGCGTGGGCTCATTCCCACGCCGGAAGGAATCGCCAGCAAGCTCACCGGCGGTCTTTCCGGCGGCATCACTCTCGATGGAATCGCCTCGATGTTGTGCAGCGGCACCATCAGCCGAACTGCCAGCAAGGACGTGAGGCGAACCGTCGGCGGCGCATACGTGGCGCTCTCCCTCGGGAGCATCGAGACCACGTCGAGCAAGCTCTTCGTCGAGACGATCGGCGGCGCGAAGATCACCGTCGCAAAAGCCTCCATCGATCAGTCCTCAGGCAAGGCGCTGGTCCTGACCGTGGGCGGCATGATCATGCACAAGACGGCCGACAAGTATGGCTTCACAGGCGAGTCGGCGACCGTGATCGTCGGCGGGACTGCGACGCTCAAGGGAACCGAAAAGCTCGAGATCTCTGCGGAGGAAGTCTTCCTGACCGCCTCCTCCCGGATCACGTTCGCCGGTCCCAAGGGCTCGATGGAGCTGACCCCCGAGGGCATGAAGCTGACGGGCGATGTGCTGCTCGAGCCGAAGGCCAAGCTCAAGACGACGGGCCGGCCGCTGAACCTCACGAAAGCAGGCGGCGGATGAACGAGGAACATGTCTCGCTACGCGTCGGCGGCCGCGACCTCGAGGTGGTATCCCTCGTCGCGGACGAGGAGATCTCGGCCCTGTTTCGGGTCGACGTGGTCTGCCGCACCGACCACGCGACAGCCCCGGAGGACCTGCGCGGATCCCCCGCCTCCGTGACGCTCCGCGACGGCGCCGGCCACGAGCGATCGATCGGTGGAATGGTCGCCTCGGCGCGCCTTCGCCGCCATGCCGCGGAGGAGGCGACGCTCGAGTTGGTCCTCCGTCCCTCGGCCTTCGCTCGGACCCTCGGACGCGATTGCTATGTTCTCCACGACGTCGACGTCATCGACGTCGTGAAGGACATCCTCTCCGACTACCAAGGGCCGGTCGCCTACCGCGTCGCCCGGCGGTATCGAAAACGCGACTACTGCGCGCAGTATCGAGAGGACGATTGGACGCTCCTTTGTCGCCTCCTCGAGGAGGAAGGCATCCACTACTTCATGGACGCCGGAACGCTGACCTTCGCCGACGACTCGCGGGTCGCCGAAGACCTCGAGGGCGGCGCTTGCATTCGCTACCACGCGAGCACGGGCATGCAGAGTGGCGAGGAACATATCGATGCATTCGGCGCAGTCGCCAGGATCGCGCCCGGTCGCTTCACGATCGGCTCGTTCGATCCGCAGAAACCCCGCCTGAAAGTGCAAGGGTCGGCTGGCAGCTCGGGGCGTGAGATCTACGATGCGCCAGGCGGCGGCCCGGTGCGTCCCGAAGACTGCGCGCGACGCGCCGAGACGATGGCCGAGGCCGCCGCCTGTGCGGCGCGGTCGGTTCGCGGCGCGACCACCAGCGTCCGCCTCGTGCCGGGTCGCATCGTCGAGGTTGGCGATCACCCGATCGCGAGCCTCGACGGTCGTTACTTCGTGACCAGCGTCCATACCGAGGTTGCACAGCGACGTCGGGGCGACGTGGAGGGACCCTCCACGATCCATTCGAGCTTCCGCGCGATACCTGCCGACCTCCCCTTTCGACCGGAAGCGCGGACTGCCGCGGCGAAGCAAGCCGGGCTGCAGACGGGCGTCGTCGTCGGCACGCCAGGTACCGAGGTGCACCCCGACCCCACCGGGAGAATCCGCGTGCAGCTCCACTGGGATCGCCGGGGAACCAAGGACCACACGTCGGGCCACTGGATGCGCGTCGCCCAGCGCGGATCTGCGGCCTCGATGCTCCTGCCGCGCGTCGGTTGGAACGTCGCCACCTTCAATGAAGAGGGCACGGTCGATGCGCCACGCATCATCAGCCGACTCTGCGACGCCGAACATCCGCCGCCGTACGATCTACCGGCGAACAAGACGCGCACGACCTTCAAGACGGCGACCACCCCGGGGGGCGGCTCGTTCAACGAGATTCACTTCGAAGACAAGCTCGGCGCCGAGGAGATGTTCATCCATGCGTCGCGCGACATGACGACGGTCGTCAAGAACGGCAAGACCGAGGACATCGTCCGCGATGCGTTTCGCACGGTCGGTGTCGACCGCGATCTCACCGTGGGGACAACCTTCACCGAATCGGTCGGGCGCAACCAGAAAATCGCGATCGGCGGCAACGAGACGGTCACGCGATCCCAGTGCATGTGCACCGCCGACACCGGCCACAACCTCATCGAATTTCGCGACACCGCGGGCGAGGAAGCCGTCCATTACGTTGCAGAGCGCGACCAGCGGGTGAAAGTCGTGCATGACAAGACGACCACGGTCGCCAACGGCGAGGTGGCGTCCATCGAGCGGGATGAGACCTGGACCGTCGGCAACAAGCTCGACGTGAAGACCGGGCACGACCTCTCCCGACAAGTCGGCGGCAACCAAACCATCGCCATTGCCGGTCGCCGCAAGGTCACCTCCGACCTCGAGGACAATGCCAGCGTCACCGGAAATCGCACGGTGACCATCAGCGGCCAGCACTTCCGCAAGATCGCCGATGCCGACGCCGTGTCGGCCGAGAACATCGTCGAGCGCGTGGGCGGCATCATCCTGGAGGCGAGCATCGGCTCGAACGCCGCCCGCGCCGACGGCAATGCGATGGTCACCGTCGGCGGCGCAGTCATCGAGCTCGCCGGTGGCAACAAAACCACGACGACCGAGCTCGGCCGCATCGAGACCGTGGGCGGCCTCGTCCTCACCAAGGCCAAGGGCGAGATCACGCTCGGCGCCGGCAAGCGCCGCCGTACCACGGTGGGCGGGACGCTGCAGATCACCTCTGGCAAGCTGCTGTCGCTCAGCGCGAAGAAGAGCGTGAAGGTCTCCTCTCCGATCCAGACTCTCAAAGGGACGAAGGAGATCACCCTCAAGGTCGGCGAGACCGAGGTCGTCATCAAGGACGGTCAGGTCCGTATCAAGACGACCGAGGAGATCAGCATCGACGTGAGCGGAACCGGCACACTCCACGCCGACGACTCCATCCAGATCTAAGAGTCACCGATGAGCTTGCCCTACTATCAGGTGTCGCACAGCCGCGCTCAGAGGTCGCGTATTCGCGTCCTCCTCAACGACGTACCCATCTGCTCGGGCAAGGCCTCGGGTCGCACGACCTCGCAAGAGGTGATCAACGAGCTCATCGGCCCCGGCGACAACGTGTTCCTGTTCGAGATCGCCGAGGCGGAGTGGGCGAAGGACGCGTTCAACCTGGCACTCTGGCGCGACGGGGCACCCGAGCACCGCCTCGTCGACTTCACCTGGGGTGCCGAGAGTCCGCCCGTCGACCGCGCCGGCAAGCTCCCACAGGTGTTTTCGGCGAGCTTCTTCGTCGACGACGTCACCCACGTCCCCTGCTTCCGCCGCGCGGCGCCGGCCGAGTTCGGCTGTGACGGGCTGCCGCAGCAGATCGATCTGGTTATGCGAATGCAGCAGATGGTCGAGCTGAAGCGCGCCGACCTCTGGCCCGACCTCATGAAGCTCCAGCATTCGGAGCTCTACGCTGCGAACCATCAGAATCCGGGCGACCACCCGAGCACGCGGCGCGATTCCCTCGTCGAGCTCTTTTCGATGGAGATCCGGACACGCCCGCTCGCCGCGAGCGAGCTGCACTTCGAGCGCCGCGCCGAGGGCCGCGTCGCGCTCGTCACGCGCCTCGACGGCAGCGCGCCGGTCACGGCGGTCTCCGAGGGTGTCGACGCCGACGGCTTCATGATGCAGCTCGCACCCGACCTGCGCATGACCCGGCTGGACGGCCGGTGGCAGCTCTTCTGATTCCAAACTCGAGCTCTCAGCGGAAATTCACTGTCGACGGAGCGTAGCGAGCCATGGCCAGCGAGACGACGAATCACAAGAAGCTCATCGCTACCGAGAAGACGGACCACGTCGCGATCTCAGTGGAAGCCGCGGATATCCTCAAGACCAAGCAAGGCAAGCTGATCCCGGGCAGCAACTGGGACGGAATGAAGAAGCTGCGCAAGGCGGGCGCCGGCACCAACACGCAGAATACGTTCATCGACGGGGCGACGATCTTCATCCAGTCTGGCCGGATCGACGAAAAGACGCAGTCCAATCACACGTCGGAAGGTCTGGGGTTTCGCAGTGCCGCCTTCCGCGGCGACATCGTCGGCCAGTTCGGCTCGAGGGATGTCGTGAAGGAGGGCAAGCAGGTCATGCGCACCGGCGATGTCACGTTCCACAACTGCCTGCATCCGACCGGCGAAGCCAACTGCACGGGGACCCTGCATGCGGAGGATACTGCCACGGCGCTCGTCGCGAAGCTTCGCGGCCAGCTATCGAAGCTCTGCCAGATCGTGGAGTTCAAGGGAAAGTGCTCGCACGGGCGCAACGTGCCTAGCGACGAACACTCGTGCTCGTTCTTCGAGGTGGTGAAGAGCGGAAACGCCCAGCGCGCCGATGGTGAGCTCGATGCCGAGCGTCGACAAGACCCGGAAGCTGCTCGCCGTGGCCACCCCAAGAAGGAGGGCGTCTCCGAGCGCGACGAGGTTCTTTCCTTCGAGGTGGTTCGGAAGAACACCTCAACCAGTCCGGTGAGTCCGTCGCTGTGCCAGGTGGGCGGCAAGAAGAAGCACACCCATTGGAAGGCGCTCTATGGCGACAAGCTACTGAAAGAGGCAACCGACGTCGACAAGTTCGAGGTCACGGTACCGGGCTTCGCCCCGCCCTCGATCACTGGTCTACTGCCGGCCATCAAGTGGCTCTTGGACACCAAAAACGGCCCGAAGCAACTGACCGTCACGGCGACCTCTTGTGGAAGCTCGAGAACCAGCCTCATTCAATGCTACCCCAATGGGAAGGTTGCTGTCGATTTCACGACGGAGAGACTGAAGTTCGAGAAGGTCTTCGACGCCATTCGGACGGCCGCGCTGGGCATCCAATATATCGGCATGGTGCTAAACGGCGGCTCGATGGGGAAGGACACAAAGTTCGAGCTTATGCCCGCGGGTTCGGAGTTCACCTTCGAATGCGAGTTCAAGGAGAGAAAGGACCACCGGGTTGGGGCCGAGTGGAAAGCTACATTCGGATTCAATCCATTGGTCCTCCTGGACTTCAAGTGGCCCATTCCATTGTCGACGTTCATGGGGCCGTTCATGGCTGCGGGACGGATGGCGGAGAAGGTCATAGAATGGCTTGGCTTCTCCGCAGCCGTAACCTGGGGCGCCAAGTTCGAGCTGCTCGCGGCGGGGGTCATCGAATGCAACAAGGATGATGAGTATTCAGGCGGCATCGACAGCGAGGTCAAGCTCACGCTCTACGCAGGAGTTACACTCACGCGCACGAAGGGAGCCGCGACATTCAAGCTCGTCATGGAGTTCACAATCGAGGGCTCGATGAAGCTCAAACTCCGCCCCATAACCAATAGCAAAGGATTCGTTTCAGGAGCTCTATCCGGCGTCGTCCAAGTCGGATTCCTGATCAAGCATGAGGATAAGGGTGCCGTGACCAAGCTCTTCGAAGCGAAGCCCGAGTGGGCACGGTTTCCTCGAACGGAAGGAAGCCAGAGCATCGGCCAGCCATTCACTATTCTTTGACGCGGCCATTCGCTATTCCTTGATGATTGGACGGCGGCTTCGCTCCGGCCCCTTTACCCCATTCCCCCCCCCCTCCCCCCCCCTTCCCCCCCCCACGCCCCCCCCCCCCCTCCCCCCCCCCTT
>Ga0335394_10004346_pt1 | contig 16109 bp, 14 predicted proteins | sample MAT03_FD_205741 | JGI IMG/M metagenome (GOLD analysis project Ga0335394, IMG submission 205741) | Freshwater microbial communities from Lake Fryxell liftoff mats and glacier meltwater in Antarctica - MAT-03 (spades assembly) (version 2) ... | reverse complement strand
AAGCTTCAGATCCAGGCAGGAGCTGCGAACCCAGCACCGCCGATCGGGCCAGCGCTCGGTCAACACGGCGTGAACATCATGGAGTTCTGCAAGGCGTACAACGCGGCCACCGAGGCACAGCGCGGCAACGTCATCCCGGTGGAGATCACCGTTTACGAGGACCGTTCGTTCACGTTCATCCTGAAGACCCCGCCAGCTGCAGAGCTCATCAAGAAGGCCGCCGGAGTGCAGAAGGGGTCGCCGACACCGCACACGGTGAAGGTCGCGAAGCTCACCAAGGAGCAAGTGCGCTCGATCGCCGAAATGAAGATGGTTGATCTCAACGCCAACGACATCGCTGGCGCTGAAAAGATCATCGCTGGCACCGCTCGCTCAATGGGAATCTCGGTGGAGGCGTAATTATGGCAACCAAGTCAAAGGCATACCGCGCAGCCGCGGAGAAGATTGAAGACGGCAAGTTCTACACGCCGTCGGAGGCCGTCGCTGTTGCGAAGCTCACCGGTTCGAAGAAGTGCGACTCGACGGTCGAGGTCGCGCTGAAGCTCGGCGTCGACCCTCGCAAGGCGGACCAGATGGTTCGCGGGACCGTTATCCTTCCGCACGGAACCGGCAAGGTGGCTCGAGTCATCGTGTTCGCCACCGGCCCGGCCGCCGAGGCCGCGATCGCGGCCGGTGCTGACGAGGTCGGCGGTGCAGAACTCATCGAGAAGGTCGCCGGCGGATACACCTCGTTCGACGCGGCAGTCTCGACCCCTGAGCTGATGGGTCAGGTTGGTCGTCTCGGTAAGGTGCTCGGCCCGCGCGGTCTCATGCCGAACCCGAAGACCGGAACGGTAACCCAGGACACCGCGAAGGCTGTCTCTGAAATCAAGGGCGGCAAGATCGAGTTCCGCGTCGACAAGCACTCGAACGTGCACTTCGTGGTCGGCAAGGCTGGCTTCACCGAAGAGCAGCTCAGCGAGAACATCAAGGCCGCCCTCGACGAGGTCGTGCGCTCCAAGCCGAGCTCATCGAAGGGTCGTTACATCACCAAGGGCACTGTCTCGACAACGTTTGGCCCCGGCATCCCGCTCGACGTCAACGTTCTGTAATCATCGCTAGCGTTGAAGGGGTCAGCTTCGGCTGGCCCCTTTTTCGTGCCGCTTTTGTACCGGCTGGAGAGCAAAGTTGATACGTCCATGTTGATTCGCCCAGCGATAACGGATGACGCGACGCTCCTGCACGAGATCGCGGCGGTGACCTTCCCGCTCGCGTGTCCTCCAGACACGCTCCCCGAGTCGATCGAGGCTTTTATCGGCAAGCACCTTTCGGTGGATGCCTTCGCTACCTATCTCGCAGACCCGCAACGAGACCTGTTCCTCGGGTCAATTGACGGAACCCCGAGCGGGTACACGATGGTCGTGTACGGCGAGCCGAGCGATGCGGATGTCGCGGCATCCGTCGCTCTGAGACCGACCGCTGAGCTCAGCAAGTGCTACGCGCTCTGGCAAGCGCACGGCACCGGACTCGCGGCTGAGATAGTCGCGTCGTCAGCCGCCGCCGCCCGAACGCGAGGAGCGAAGAGCCTTTGGCTCGGCGTCAACCAGCAGAATGTCAGGGCAAGACGTTTCTACGAGAAGTGCGGTTTCTCGGTGGTCGGCACGAAGAAGTTTCTCGTCGGTCAGCGGTACGAAGACGACTTCGTGCTCATCCTAGAACTGTGACGACGGAGCTCAGCCGTCACTGCGCTTAGCCGACACTGATCTTCAGCACGATCTTGCCTCTGGTGTGGCCCGTTTCAAGTGTCCGGTGGGCCTCTCTCGCCTCGTGGAGTTCGAAGACGCGATCGACGTACACCCGAACATCGCCAGACTCGAGCAGGCGCGAGATGATCGCAAGAGTCGCGCCGTCCGCAGACACGCGGTAGCCAGTCGCTCGAACGCCGGCTGCCGCCGCATCGTCAGCGAGACCCGGCCAGCTGCCCGTTGGTAGATTCACAATCAGTCCGCCCCGCTTGAGCACTGACAGGGATCGCGAGCCGGTGTCGTCGATCGTGTTGCCGATGAGGTCGATGACGACATCGACGTCACTCACGACATCCTCGAATCGGGTCGTTGAATAGTCGATCACTTCACTTGCGCCCAGTTCCCGCAGCCAGCTTGCGTTGCGGGTTGAACCGGTGGTGACGACATGGGCGCCGAAGTAGGTCGCGAACTGAATCGCGAAATGGCCGACGCCGCCAGCGCCAGCGTGGATGAGCATCCGCTGGCCTTCGTGCGCCTTCGCGACATCGACGACCGCGCCCCACGCGGTCAGCGCCGCGAGTGGAACGGCCGCGGCCTCGACGTGGGAGAGCGCCCGAGGTTTGCGCGCGAGCGCGAGGCCGGGAACGGTCAAGTACTCCGCGTAGCTCCCGCCGAATCTCGGCACCATCGTCATGCCGTAGACCTCGTCGCCCACCTTGATCGCATGTGCTTCGTACGGGGATTCGACGACAACCCCGCTGAAGTCATTGCCGAGAATCACCGGAAAACCCGTGATCGCACCGGATGCGCCGGCGCCGGATCTGGTCTTGAAGTCGATCGGGTTGACCCCGGCTGCGACGACCTTAATTAGGAATTCGGCATTAACTCTGGCCGGTCGCGGCACCTCAGAGAGGTGCAGTACGTCGGACCCGCCGGTTGCGTCAATCACTACGGCCTGCATCGAGTTCATCTTTTCCTCCCCCCAACAACCACTCCATAAGTAAAGACGCTCAATGAGTCGGCACTGTTACGGATTTGTCACCTCGCGGCAAACTATCGGCGGACGCTATCCTTCGAATTGTGGATACCGATCGCGCTCTCACTCTCCGACGGGCCGAGTACGCGGCTGCCGTTCTCGGCTGCTCGCTCGTCAGCGCTGCCCTTGTGATTATCTGGCTGGCGCGCATCAGTGTCAGCCGAGAGCTGTACGTGAGTGAGCTCGGCGCCCAGGGCGAGCCGACAGCCGCGTGGTTTCAGATCTCGCTCGTTCTTATCGTGATCGGCGGCAGCCTGATCGCCTTTGCCGGTCGTCATGTGCGCAGTTCAGTTGGCGTGCTTTCGGCTTGGACTCCAGCTATCTCACTGTGGATTGCGTGCGGGTTTTTTCTGTTTGCCTCCCAGGTCACCTGCACGCCCGGCTGTCCTTTGCCGTATGGCAGTACCTTCACCTGGCAGGATTTCCTTCACACGCTCTCCGCGGTGCTCGCCTTCGCGGCCGCGTGTGCTGCGATGCTGCAGACTGCGTTCGCGCGCGAGTATCGCGTGCTTGCCAGACTGTCACTGGCAACGGCCATTGTCGTGGCGGTCATCGCATCCGCCGGTGGTTTGATGTCGCTGTTCCGCTTTCAGGCCGACCTCGGCAGTCGCCTCGAGTTCATCGCGACGACCGTTGCCATTGGCTGGCTGGTGGTCTTCGGGGTGGTTCTCGCTCTGCACGCGGCTCGGTCGTTGGGCGCGGCCAAGCTGCTAGCGGCAGCCGATGCGACCGGGCACCTCGTGGAACCGTCAGCGGTTCATGAGCGCGAGGAGCCGGTTCGCTAGTCCGACGAGCACGTGAACCTCGTTGTCGTCCCGTTCTACCCAGCGGCATTCCGGCTCGGCACCAAGCGGGACAAAGCTCTCGTGTTGTTCCCAGACGACGAGCGTGCGTTCAGCTCCGAGAACGTACTGCTGCCACCACACTTGCCTCAGATAGCTTCGGGGGATGCTTCGCCACGAGTGAACCGTCGTCTTGATCTCTGCCAGCACGACCTCATTGCCGAGCATACCGACGCCATCCGGAGTCGCGAGGTGGAGCGCGTTGCCGTGCGCATGGTACAGGGCCGAACTCGGCTCGATCCCGTGCTGAGCGCGCACCCAGCGAGCGATCTCGGGCTCTCGAGCCCTGCCGTGATCGGTGTACGCGTTCCCACCAAAGCCGGTACCGAGCAGTTTGTCTTGGGCGACGGTTGGCAGAGCACGTTCACTCGACAGCCGCGCGACATCAGTTGCCGTCACCCCGCGGCTTCGCGCTTGAAGCCAAGCGATGCGATCGTGGGCATTGGCAACAATCCGGCTGCGGTGGTCGGGCGCCGGCACGTTCCACAGGTCGAGTTCCGGCTGCAACGTCACTTGACTATTGTCGTGGCAGGTCGGCGCTCTCGGCGGCGGCAACGCGGTCGCGACACTAGCTATTGTCGCTGGTTTGCTTGCTCGCCGAGCATGCCGTAGCCTTGGCGGAGCCGAAGACCGCAGGTTACTCGTGTCGCTTGAAAGAGCAGTACGAGTCGAAGTTCGTGAACAACGAATCCAGCGCAGGTGTGTGAAGTCGTATCCCTGACAGATTCAGTCCGTCCGGGTTCAGCTCCGTGCTCCTGTGATTGCAGGCTAGCCGGAGCTTTTTTGTTGCTCCGCGCAGTTTTGTTGCTCCGCGCAGGCCTGTGGGTTCAGACACCGGCTGGTTCAGGCACACAACAACCAACCACTATTAGGGAGCACCATGGCGAACAAGGAAGCATCGGTCGCCGAGCTCACGGACAAGTTCCGTAACTCGAATGCCGTATTGCTCACCGAGTATCGCGGACTCACGGTTGCACAGCTCAAATCGCTGCGGCAGTCCATCAGTGAGCACGCCACATACGCCGTGGTGAAGAACACGCTCACGAAGATCGCGGCTAATAAGGCAGGCATCACGTCGTTCGACAACGACCTCGTCGGCCCAACTGCGATCGCTTTCGTGCACGGCGACACCGTCGCCGTCGCGAAGTCGCTGCGTGACTTTGCCAAGGCAAACCCGCTTTTGCTCGTGAAGAACGGTTACTTCGACGGTAACCCGCTCACGGCTGAAGAGGTCAGTAAGCTCGCCGATCTGGAAAGCCGGGAGGTGCTGCTTGCGAAGTTCGCGGGAGCCGCCAAGGCTTCGCTGTTCGGCGCCGCATACCTGTTCAATGCCCCGCTCGCCCAGGCCGTTCGCACGGTCGACGCGCTGCGGGCGAAGCAATCGTCCGCGCAGTAAGTACCAGCGCACAAACAATTACGAGAGAGAAGAAGACATCATGGCAAAAATGACCAGTGACCAGCTCATCGAGGCATTCAAGGAACTGACCCTCATCGAACTCAGCGAGTTTGTCAAGAAGTTCGAGGAGACCTTCGAGGTCACCGCCGCAGCTCCCGTCGGCGTCGCGGCTGCTCCCGCCGCCGGTGGCGCGGGGGCCGCAGCAGAAGAGGTCGAAGAGCAGACCGCCTTCGACGTCGTGCTCGAGTCCGCTGGCGAGAAGAAGATCCAGGTCATCAAGGAGGTGCGCAGCCTTACGAGCCTCGGTCTCGGCGAGGCCAAGGCGGTCGTTGATGGCGCCCCCGGCGTCGTGCTCGAGGGCGTGAGCAAAGAGGCAGCCGAGAAGGCTAAGGCTGTTCTCGAAGAGGCTGGCGCAACCGTCACCCTCAAGTAGTTGTAGTCGTCGTCGTGTCGCGCCGATGGCGCCGCTTTCGGTTTCGAAAAGCGGCGCCATCGCCCGTTTTAGAGGACTCAGCCACTCCGGCTTAGGCTGACCCAGTGAGCGGAATGCGTGGCGGTGGCGGTGGCGGCCGCGGCGGTCGAATCAGCCGCGGGGATGTCGCAGCCCAGCGAGCCGAAAACGCGGCAGCTCCGACGATTCCAGATCTGATCTCGCGCATCGGCGAACTGTTCATGCCGTATCGCCCGGCAATCACCGTCACGATCGTGCTTGTGCTCATCAGTGCAGGCATCAGCGTGTTCCCGCCGCTCCTGACGGCACAAGCCTTCGACCGGGGACTCTTCCCGCCCGACGGTCAGCCAGACCTGCCAGTGCTCGTTGAACTTGTCACGATCATGGTTGTGCTGTGGGTCGTGTCTGCGGCGCTCGGCGTGTGGCAGACCTACCTGACCGCGACCGTCGGCAACTCAGTGATGGGGGCGCTGCGCATCCGCCTATTTGGTCATTTGCAGGCCATGGAACTTGCGTTCTTTACTCGCACCAAAACCGGCATCATCCAATCACGACTGCAGAACGACGTCGGGGGTGTTGCCGGGGTGCTCAGCAACACCGTCTCGAGCGTGATCGGCAATACCGTCACGGTGATCGCCGCGTTCGTGAGCATGCTCATCTTGAGCTGGCAACTGACCATCGTGGCGGTGGTTCTCTTGCCGCTGCTCGTCGTCGCACAGCGCAAGGTTGGCCAAGTGCGAGCCAGAATCGCAACCAAGACTCAGGAATCACTCAGTGACATGACTGCGATTACGCAGGAGTCGTTGAGCGTTTCCGGAATCCTGCTCGCAAAGAGTTTCGGTCAACAGCAATCGGAGGTCGGTCGCTACACTGCCGAGAACGAAAACCAAGTGGGTCTGCAGGTCAGTCTGCAGATGAGCGGTCAGTGGTTCTTCGCAATGGTGAGCATATTCCTGTCGATCATTCCAGCCGTGGTTTACGTCGTCGCCGCCTGGCTCATCACCGGGGGTGTTGACGTTACAGCAGGCACAATCGTTGCGTTCACAACGGTGCAGGCCAGACTCATGTTCCCGCTCCTCGGTCTGCTGCGGGTCGCGCTTGATTTGCAGACCTCCTCTGCACTCTTCGCGAGAATCTTCGAGTACCTCGATCTCGTGCCGGCGATCGTCGACGGTCCGACCGCGCGTCCCGTGCCGAGCGAGCAACTTGGCCGAGTGCAGTTTGATGACGTTGTATTCCGGTATCCGGATGCCGGCGAGGACACCCCGGCGACTCTCAAGGGGATCTCGTTCACGATCGAACCGGGCCAGTTCGCGGCGTTCGTCGGTCCATCAGGAGCGGGAAAGACCACCGTCTCATACCTAATTCCGAGACTGCACGATGTCACGAGCGGTCGGGTGCTCTTCGCGGGAGACGACGTGAGAGAGCTGCAACTCGATTCACTCGTGCGCAATATCGGGATCGTCAGCCAAGAGACGTACTTGTTTCATGCAACGATCGCCGAGAACCTCAGGTACGCGAAGCCTTCTGCCACCCAGCAAGAACTCGAGGCCGCCGCCGAAGCCGCGAACATTCACGAGACGATCACCTCGTTTCCGGCTGGCTACGACACCGTTGTTGGAGAGCGCGGATATCGGCTTTCCGGTGGCGAGAAGCAGCGCGTCGCAATAGCGCGAGTGTTACTCAAGGACCCAGCCGTGCTCATCCTCGATGAGGCCACGAGCGCGCTCGATAGCATCTCCGAACGGATCGTGCAGGGCGCGCTCGATGCGGCGTCCCGCGGGCGCACCACGATCGCTGTCGCACATCGGCTTTCAACAGTGCTCTCGGCGGATGTGATCTTCGTCGTCGAAGCTGGTCGAATTGTCGAGAGCGGAACTCACGGAGACCTTATCGCCCGCAACGGCGTGTATTCGACGCTCTATCGCGAACAGGTACTCGAGAGCTGAAACCGGGTGGCTCGAGCGGCGGGTGTCCGGATTCCTGTAGGCCAGGAGGCGCGGATGTTCTGGAGGTACGCGCCTCAGCGCCGCTCATTGAGCATGCGCTCCATAAGCGCTATCTCAGACTCCTGAACTGACAGGATGCCCGATGCCAAGTCGCGTACAACGTTCACGTCACTCCGCGTTAGGATCGCCGCCGCCATCTCGACTCCGCCGCGATGATGCGCGATCATCAACTCAAGAAACTGCACCTCGGCATGTTGTCCGCTCAGGCCCTCAAGCTGAAGAATCTGCTCGCGCGTCGCCATCCCGGGCATCGCCATCCCGGGCGTCACCATGCCCGGCGTCGCCATGTCGGGCATGGCCATGTCAGGCATGCCACCGTCTACCGAACCGCCGTTGCTGGAATCGCTGTGGCCAGCACCGCTGTGGCCGCCGTCGCCACCGAGCGGGGGCCGCAGCATCCATGTCATCGATGGTTCAGCCGGGGCTTGGGGCAGGCCCCACTCGGCGAGCCAACCGAACATCTGGCCCGATTGCTGCGACTGCGACGTGGCGATATCGTAGGCCAAAAGTCGGGTATCCGGGTCATCGGTTCTGTCACGAACAATCAACGCGAGTTCGACGGCTTGGTTGTGGTGCTCTTGCATATCTCGAGCAAAGCCAGCTTCGGCGCTGATCGTCGAGGGCGGGGCGGGGTTCGGTGCGGTCAATCGACCGACCGCAAGTGATAAGAGCGCCACGATCACGACGGCAACCGCGAGCGCGACCGCTTGAGCGGGCGACAGCCGGATGCCCTGGCTGGCCTCGGGAGCTGGAGAGTTCACGTCAGTGACGGTGAGTCTGGGAGTTGCGACGGCGCGACGCGCTCAGGCAACGCGCCCGGGACCCTCGACGGCACCGGTGCAGGCTCCGCCGGGTTCTGGCGTGCTCGGCGACTTCCAGTACTTGTCGATGAACAGTCCGAGACGCGCGTCGTCGACACCGTCGAGCTGAACCTGGGCGCCCCACGCGGATGCGACGACCGGTGACGGCAATCCGGGATACGGGGACAGGATTATGTACGTCGACGGGATCGCGCCGCGGAGCGCATCGACCCCTGCTTGGTCGACCCGATCGGGGTCGTACGTGACCCACACCGCGCCATGCTCAAGCGAGTGCACCGCGTTCTCGTTCGGCTGCGGTTGGTTGTACACCCCGCAATTGAGCCATGCAGCAAAATGATCGCCGCCTGCTGGGGGGTTCATGTTGTACGCCGCTGCGTAGTTGACGGACTCGGGCCCGACGTGAACGGCAGTAAGGCCGGTGAATTCCTGCACCCCATCGACAACAATGCTTGCCGGATCGGGCCTCGGTACCGAACTGGTGACGACTAAGGCAACGATCGCAACAACCACCGCGACACTCCCGCCAACCCCCGCAGCGACGACGATTCGTTGGTTGCGCTTCTGGCCCGCTTCCTTGCGCTTCAGCGCCGCTACCTTCACGGCACGCTTCGCTTCACGCTGTTGCTTGATGGTGAGTCCTGATCGATCGTTCGAGGTCGGCACGGGACTCCTTTTCGTTCGCGGTCACGCGGTCGATCACAATACTGCCGTGTCGACGGTGCAAGAACCATGTGAAGTCTGTGCGTGTCCGCGCTAGTCTGAATCACCGTCAGGATCTTCTTTAGGCCAACGCGGGCCAGAGCCGATCATCGTCAGGCCCAACTTGGCCTTTACAGACTGTCAGGATCTCAATGTCGACGAGCGAAGCACTGGCGAAGGGTGGGCGCGCGAAACAGTTGAGAGCGCGCAAGTCCCGACCTGGGCTGAGCATCCAATCGCTCGTGCTCATCATGCTCTTGACGGTGAGCGTCGTCTCCAATGTTGTCGTTGGAGTGATTGGTTACGTGAACGCGACCGACTCGTTGCGGGATGCCGCCTTCCAGCGCCTTATCGAAGTACGGGACTCGCGTGCTCGCGAGGTCTCCCGGCTGTACTCAACGATCGAAAATACGATCCTCGTCCATGTCGCTGGTAGCACCGTTGTGCAGGCGACCAAGGATTTCGCCGCGAACTTCGAAGAGCTCGGGCCGAGCGAGCTGACTGCCGAGCAGAACGGGCAACTCGAGGATTTCTATCTCGAGGTCTTTGCCCCGCAGCTTGCCGAGGTCAGCGGCAAAGACGTTGATGCGGCAGGCTTCGTGCCTGTTAATCCCGCAGCGCGGTATCTGCAATTGGCATACACGGTGCCTTCGCCCGACTTCGACTCGGCTATCGCTGTCGATGATGCGGGAGACGGCAGTGCATGGTCTGCAACCCATGCGGCCTACCACAACTATTTTCGAACCATGACCCAGCGCCTCAATTACGAGGACGTTCTTTTGATTGATTCGGATGGAACCGTGGTCTACAGCGCGTTCAAGGGAGTTGACCTCGGGACGAATGTCGCCACTGGCCCGTACCGGTTCACCGAGTTGGGTACCGCTTTTGTCGAGTCAATATCGGCCAACGTGATCGACCGTGTCGTATTCACCGACTTCGGTAACTACGCCCCGTCGCTCGCGTCGCCGGCCGGCTGGGCCGTTACGCCGATTGCTGACGGTGGCGAGATTGTCGGGGCGTTCGCCGTGGAGCTGCCGATAGATCGGCTGAGCGCAGTCATGACGGCGGACGGCGATCCGACTGGCGGTGGACTCGGGGACACTGGCGAGGTGTACTTGGTTGGCCCCGATGGCCTGATGCGCTCCCCTTCTCGACTGTTCGCCGAGGACCAGGACGCGTTCGTCGCGGCAGCAACAGCCTCGGGCACAACCCCTGAGGTCACTCAGCTCGCAGTGGCTCGGGGCACCACGCTTGCGGTGCAACCGGTGGCAAGTGTGGCGGTCGATCGTGCCAAGTCAGGCCAGACTGGCACGATCATTGGGCAGAACTACCTTGGACGCGAAACTCTCGCCGCCTATCGACCGCTCGGTCCGATGCTGCCCGGTTGGGTCGTAATCGCCGAAACGACCACGAGCGAGGCGTTCGCCCCGGTTACCGACTTCACACGCAACCTTCTGGTTTCTTCCGCGATCCTTGCGCTCATCGTCTCCGTCGCATCCCTCGTACTTGCCAGAGTCATTGTGCGTCCGTTGCGAAAGCTCAGTGTGGCGGCCAAGCGCATCGCTGCCGGAGAAACCGGCGTTGTCGTTGACGGCGGCTCGAGCGACGAGATCAGCAGTGTCGCGGCGGCGTTCAACGATATGAGCCGGAGTCTGCAGGTCAAGGCCGAGTTGCTTGAGCAGCAGGATGCCGAGAGTGAGCGGCTGCTCCGGGCCCTGATGCCCGAGCCCGTTATCAAGCGCTACCGCGAGGGAGTGCAGACGATTGCCGAGGATCACGAAGAGGTCTCGGTGATGTACGCGGATATCGTCGGCTTCGATCAGTTCAGCGCTGGACTTGACTCTGAGAAGACGCTCGAGTTGTTCAACGAACTGGTGAAAGCCTTCGACGATGCAGGTTCCAGACTCGGCGTCGAGCACGTGCGCACGACCGTTCGTGGGTATCTGGCCAGTTGCGGCCTCACCGTCCCGCGCATCGACAATGCACGCAGAATGGTGGAGTTCACCCTTGAGCTCGACCGCATCCTGCAGCGATTCGGGGCTCAGTGGGGCGCTCGACTCAGTCTCCGCGCCGGAATTGATCTTGGCCAGGTGACAAGCGGGCTTATCGGTCGAGCGCACATGGTCTACGACCTGTGGGGAGATACCGTCAACTTGGCCTTTCAGGTGCATGGTGGACACGCCGACGCTGGAATCTTTTTGACTCAGCGCGTTCTCGACGATGTCGCCGGCGGTGTCCCGGTGGTGTCTGCAGGGTGGATTCAGACGCCGACCGGTGGGCAGCAGGTGTGGCGAATCGACGCCGAGGCGCTCCGTGTTTGAGTTGTTCAACGAGCCGTGGTTCTGGCCGTCAATCGCCGTCATCATCGGCCTGCCGGTGGTGCTCCTTGTCTTGACCGAACTGCACGCCGCTCTTGTGCGCCGCGAGAGCGGTTCGGCCAGAATCGTGCTGCTCATTCGCAACTACGTCGCACCCGTCGCGGCGCTCTTCGTGCTGTTGACGCAGACCAGCGGAATCGAAGCAGGCTTGACGTGGACCCGCATCACCGCGACGGTACTGGGGTTCCTCGTCATCCTCGTGCTCATCAACGGGCTCAATTTCGTCGTATTCGGCAAGGCGCGCGCGGGTACCTGGCGCGAGCGACTGCCGTCGATCTTCGTCGATGTGCTCCGATTCCTTCTCATCGTCATCTCGGTAGCGGTGCTGTTCAGTATTGTTTGGGGTGCGGATGTTGGTGGGCTCTTCACCGCCCTCGGCATCGGATCGATCGTCATCGGCTTGGCGCTCCAGAACGCCGTAGGCTCGGTTCTGTCCGGGCTCCTGCTGCTCTTCGAACAACCCTTCAAGATCGGGGACTGGTTGGATGCCGCCGGCGTGCGAGGTCGCGTCGAGGAAGTGAACTGGCGATCCGTGCACATTCGAACCATCAAGGGCGTTCAAGTCGTGCCGAACTCTCAGCTCGCCGGAGCCTCGTTCACCAACCTCAGCCGCAAGCGGGGCCACTACACCGCGTTGACGGAAGTGCGGTTCACCACGGATGATCCGCCGGAACTGGTGATCGCGATGCTCGAGTCCGTTGCGCGGGATTTGCCAACGCTCGCTCCGGGTGGAACCCCCGGCGCATACGCGCTCGACAAGGCGAAGTACGAGATCAACATCCCGATCGAAAGCCCCGGGGACGAGTTCGGCACCCTCGCCGAATTCCGGCGCCGGGTCTGGTACGCCGCAAGGCGCGCAAAGCTTCGCCTCGACCGAGATTACTTTGACGAGAACGACACAGCAGAGCGGCGTTCCGGCATGCTGCAGCAGTTCGCATTGGCCGTGCACTGCGAAATTTCCGAGCTCGAGGATGTTGCCAAAACCGCTTCTGCAGAGCGGTACGCGGCGGGGGAAATCATCCAGCGGGCCGGGGAAGTACCGACGGGCATCCGCATGGTCGTGTCTGGCTTGGCTTCGATGATCGTCCTTGGGCCGGTCGGGGAGAAGGTCCCGGTTACCGAATTCGACGCTGGAGACCTCATCGGGCTGACCAGTCTGACGCGGCAGGGCATCAACGCGACGGTGCGCGCCACGACCAGCGTTGAAGTGTTGTACGTTCCGGTCGAGGCACTCGACTCGCTCGTGAGCAAGCGACCGGCGTTCGCCCGAGAGATCGGACGCGAGATCGATAATCGACGATTGCGTGTTCAGGCAGCGTTCGCGATCGCGGGCATCCCGCTTCCCCAGGGATCTCGGTCGATCGCGTACTGAGCATGCCGCTGGTAGATTGAGGCCACCATGAAGTACGCCGAAACTATCCTCGATCTCGTTGGCAACACCCCGCTCGTGCGGCTCAACAACGTCACCGACGGGGTCGCCGCGACGGTGCTCGTCAAGGTCGAGTACTTGAACCCTGGCGGATCTTCGAAGGATCGAATAGCGACGCGGATCATCGACGCCGCCGAGCGCGAGGGCAAACTCTTGCCCGGCGGAACCATCGTCGAACCGACGAGCGGCAACACCGGGGTCGGGCTTGCGCTGGTCGCCCAGCAGCGCGGCTATAAGTGCGTGTTCGTCTTGCCTGACAAGGTCGGCGAAGACAAACGAAACGTGCTGACGGCGTACGGCGCGAAGATCGTCGTGACGCCAACCGCGGTCGCTCCAGACAGCCCCGAGTCGTACTACAGCGTTTCGGATCGATTGGCGAAGGAGATCCCAGGCGCGTTTAAGCCGGACCAGTACTCCAACCTCAACGGACCGCTCAGCCATTACGAGACGACCGGCCCCGAGATTTGGCGAGACACCGAAGGGCAGATCACCCATTTCGTTGCGGGGGTCGGTACCGGCGGCACCATCAGCGGGGTCGGCAAGTACCTCAAGGAAGTTTCCGGCGGCGCGGTGCAGATCATCGGAGCCGATCCGGAGGGCAGCGTCTACTCCGGCGGCACCGGCCGGCCGTATCTGGTTGAAGGTGTCGGCGAAGACTTCTGGCCGCGAGCCTACGATCCGAGCGTTGTCGACGAGATCATCGCATCCAGTGACGCGGAGTCGTTCGAGTACACCCTGCGGATGGCACGCGAGGAGGGGCTGCTTGTCGGCGGCTCGAGCGGCATGGCCGTGGCATCCGGCCTCAAGGCTGCCCGGCTCCTCGGCAAAGATGACGTCATGGTGATTCTGCTGCCGGACGGTGGGCGGGGCTACCTCGGCAAGATTTTCAATGAAAAATGGATGCGATCGTACGGTTTTGGCGAATCTGCCGACGAACGCACCGTCGGCGACGTGTTGACCGCCAAGACCGGGCAGCTGCCGGACCTCGTGCATGTGAAGCCGTCCGACACGGTTCGCGACGCCATCCGCATTCTCACGAAATACGAGATTTCGCAGATGCCGGTGCTCTCCGCTGAACCGCCGGTCGTCATGGGTGAAGTGGTCGGCTCAGTCGACGAGCGATCGTTGCTCGAGGCGGTATTCAGCGGCGGCGCCAAGATGACCGATGCTGTCGGGGAATTCGTCGGTGCCCCACTCGGTTTGATCGGTGTACACGAACCGGTCGGGGCAGCGAAGGCTGCACTCGCCTCCGCTGATGCGCTGCTCGTGACGAGTGACGGCAAGCCGGCCGCTGTGCTCACCCGACACGACCTGTTGACCTTCCTCTCCGAATAGACCGAACCAAGCGTTCCGACCGACCAGAACGTACCGACCGAACAGAAACGATCCACGTGTCAGACCAGCACCACGCTTTCTCCACCCGCGCCATCCACGCCGGTCAGGAGTTCGATCCAACCACCGGCGCCGTTGTGCCACCCGTCTACTTCACCTCGACATTTGTGCAGGATGGCGTCGGCGGCTTTCGCGGCGGCTACGAGTACGCGCGCGGCGGCAACCCAACCCGCGACTCGCTGCAAGAACTGCTTGCATCACTCGAAGGCGGGACGCACGCCTTCGCCTTTGCCTCCGGCCTCGCGGGCGAAGATGCTCTCCTGCGCGCCGTTCTGAAGCCGGGCGACCACGTCGTCATGGGCAATGACGTGTACGGCGGCAGCCACCGTCTGGTCAGTCGCATCTTCGTGCCGTGGGGTGTTTCACTCTCGACGGTCGACATGAGTGACCTCGACGCCGTGCGACGCGCTATGCGACCGGATGCGACCCACATGCTGTGGGTCGAAACCCCGAGCAACCCGCTCATGAAGATCACCGACATAGCGGCCCTCGCAGAAATCGGACACGCGGCTGGCGCACTCGTCGTCGTTGACAACACCTTCGCATCCCCGTACCTGCAGCGCCCGCTCGAGTTCGGGGCCGACGTGGTCACGCATTCGACCACGAAGTATCTCGGCGGACATTCTGACGTGCTCGGTGGCGCCGTCGTCGTCGACAACGAGGAGCTCGCGGAGAAGATCCGCTTTTTGCAGTTTGCTGCCGGTGCGGTGCCTGGGCCAATGGATTCGTGGCTCACGATTCGCGGAATCAAGACGCTCGCTGTTCGCGTGGAGCGCCACTCCTCGAACGCAATGGCGATCGCGGAGGCGCTCGTCGGGCATCCGAAGCTCGATGCGGTGTACTATCCCGGCTTGCCGGGCCACCCGGGCCACGAGCTCGCGGCCCGTCAGATGAGAGCGTTCGGCGGCATGATCTCCTTTGCGGTCAAGGACGGCGCGACGCCAGCGAAGAAGCTCGCTGAGTCGATGACGCTCTTCCAGCTCGCCGAGTCGCTCGGTGGCGTCGAGTCGCTCGTGTGCTACCCCTCCGAGATGACCCACGCCTCGGTGAAGGGAACAGCACTCGAGGTTCCAGACAACATCGTGCGCCTCTCAGTCGGGATCGAGGATGTGGCTGACTTGCTTGACGACGTCCTCGGAGCGCTCGACCGGCTCTAGTCGCGGCGCACGGCATAATGGTTACAGAAATGTGAACGTACACATCCCCAACGAAGCCGGGTATCGACAACGTCATGGACGCAGAGAAGGTTCGCGCGCCGAACATTCGCGATGTTGCCAGGCTCGCCGGAGTCTCTTACCAGACCGTTTCCCGGGTGCTCAATGACAGTCCGAGCCTGAGGGGGTCCACGAAGCAGCGGGTACTCGACGTCATTCTGGAGATTGGTTACCGCCCAAACCAAGCAGCCCGTGCTCTCGTCACGAGCAAGTCGCGCACGATCGGCATCCTCTCCACCCAAGCGGCGTACTACGGACCAATGACGAGCATCGCCGCCATCGAACAGTCCGCCCGAGAGGCCGGCTACCGGCTGAGTATCACCAACATCACGTCGAACGACTACACGTCCATCCGGTCGGGGCTCGATTACCTGCTGAGTCAGTCCGTCGAGGCTCTCGTCGTGATCGCGCCACAGGTGCGAGTGTTTGAGGCAATCAACGAACTCGCCATCTCTGTGCCATTCGTCACGCTGCTATCCGCCGATTTGGATGGTTCGCACGGCCTTTCCGTCGACCAAATTGCTGGCGCGCGCTTGGCAACCCGCCATCTCATCGATCTCGGCCACACCGAGATTATGCACATTTCCGGCCCGCAAGACTGGATTGAGGCCGAGGCCCGGATGCAGGGTTTCCTCGAAGCGATTGGGTCAGCTGACCTCAGAACCAGAGCTCCAATCCTCGGAGACTGGACCGCGCACTTCGGGTACTACGCGGGGCT
>Ga0335394_10004345_pt1 | contig 16109 bp, 7 predicted proteins | sample MAT03_FD_205741 | JGI IMG/M metagenome (GOLD analysis project Ga0335394, IMG submission 205741) | Freshwater microbial communities from Lake Fryxell liftoff mats and glacier meltwater in Antarctica - MAT-03 (spades assembly) (version 2) ... | reverse complement strand
ACCGCAAATATGCCATAAATATCCGAATGAGCGAATTGGTGTCATTATCTGAAGGAGGAGCCGTATGCATTAATATTGCACGTACGGATCTGTGCGGGGGATGTCGGGTAACCGACATTCCTACCGCAACCCCCAATTATTCCCTGATTTGAACCCTAATTTGATGGTTTCTAGGTGGCTTACGCTCGATTTATTTTAAAAAGTCATTAAGAAATTCACCAACTTGATGCTCAAGCATCTTGTCGATCTTAAATTTTTTATTTTTTTTCTTCCCTATTTCTTTTGGTAGCTCAGATGCAATTTCAGATTCTTGTGTTAATTGTGGTTTTTCAGGAGTTTGATCAGCTATCTCTTGATTTGCCTTTAGTTCCTCATTCCAAGGAAGAGGGATTGTAGTAGATTTTGGTGGTTTTTCTTCTGTCAAAGCGCCGCCAGCAAGACTTAAGACAGTCCCAAGCACAAGACCTTTTGGTCCGCCTTGACCTTGAGCTATAAGTGCGCCTATTTTGGTTGTGGCATTTACTTTGTCAATTTTAGCTGACCTTGTTGTTCCGACAAAAGGGATTTGCATCATGTATTCATTATCAAGACCTTTTATCTTAAATGCATGAGTTAAGGCATAACCAGACATACCAATCATCATTTTGACCTTGTCTTTGACAAAGTCAATTTTACCCCATGATGCAATAGGAAACTTGTTTGAAATTAACATATCAACCCGTTCCAATTTTAAAACCCCCTCAGACATTTTGAAATAAAGGGGTGTGAACCATACAGAAATCAGATCTGTATCTGCAGGGGTTAAGAGGCTTAAAACAGTTGCAAGTTCACCGCTTTTATCAAATTTTACATGACCTAAGCTTAAAATTGCCTCAGGGATTTCAATTTTGCTCAAATCAAAATCTTTTATAGGTAAAACAAAACCATCATTTGCAATTGCGATAAGTATCGGCTGATCCGAGCTGACAACACCACTTAAAAAAGGGAAGATATCGTGAAGGATACTTTTCCCAAGTCTTTCTGTAGCTTTAAATTTAGCTTGAAATGGATCTTTTAAAAATAAAAAACCTTCTTTAAGAACTGCATTTATTGAAAACGACCCTTCTTCTCCATTCACATCAGACTGAACCAACCCATTTAATGCATTTAGCCTTAAGCGCACATTTGCATTTAAAAAATCACCGAATAAGACTTCAATTTTTTTATGCAGATCTTGATTTAAGCAAGCAACTTTACAAAATAAAGGTGTCGGTAAGTTAGCCATTGAGGCATCTAAATTAAGGCCCATTCCATAAATATTTAAAGCGCCATCTTTTGTTAGTAAATGATCGATGTTACCCTTAAAGATTACTTCGCTTTCGTGCCCATGAGCATTTTTTTGTTTATATTGAACATCAAAGAAATGAGTATCTTGTTCTTTTGTAAGAAAGGCCACCCCCGAAAAGTTGCCTTTGGATGTTAAATGTGAATGTTTTGTATTACCAGAAAACGAAACATTCAAATCTTGGTTTTTTAGATTGATTTCCCAAGGAATAACCATATCCTGAAATGAAACAGTTTCGTTTGTTTCTTTTACGTTTAACGTGATGTGATGAATTTTTATAATACCTGAAAAATTTTCAGCTAATAGATCGTTTATTTCATAAATGTTTTTAATAGGGTTCACATGAAAGCTTACAACAATTGGTTCATCCCTCTTTAAACTTAAATAAGAATTTTCAGGCAGAAGCTTCTTTGCGATTGCTTCATCTAAACTATACTTAAATGTAGGAGTTTCAACCATTGTAAGATCATCATCAATTTTAAGCATCATTGAAGGAATTGAAAATTTCTCAGAATCAAACTTCAATTGCAAATCCAAATGATTCTTTTGTACTAAAGCCTCAATTTTTAAATCGGCATAAGCACCCATTACTCTTGATAGCGATTTTCCTGTTCCAAAAAACTGATCAACGGCAGCTACCGGGATATGTGACAGATCGATCTTTAAAGGAGGAAATTTATGCTTTCTAAAGTTTAAAGACTTGTGCAAAACAGTTTCTAATGCAATTTTAATTGGTTGGTCATTCTGGGAAGCGTCACCATCAATTTTAAGAGTCAAATCCTCAGAGCTTTCGTCTGTTGTAATAAAGGCGCTAAACTTTTTAAGCACGATATCTGATAGAGATGTCTGATTAGTTAAATGAGCAAGAGAGAGATCAACCCTACCTTTAAACATGGAGTTAAGTAAATTAAATTCGCGATTTTTTAAATCGTAGGGTAGGCTAAACTCATCAACAGCAATAACCACATTCGCAGGGTTTTTTAGTTTGTAGCCTAATTCAGCAGGATAAAAATATTCAACTAACGGCTGACTTAAAGAAAATTTCAAGGTACTTACGTTTGTCGTGATGATTTTATCACTTGTAATTTCACCCACAAAATTAGCTTCTAAGTTTGGAGCTGACGCATTTAATTCAAGGGTTAAGCTCTTTTTTTGATCAACTTTTATTTTGTTTAGTTTTAAATTTAATTTATCACCAAATGTCGACACTAATAAATTCGGTTTATATTTTGATGATTGCAAAGAAAGTAGAGAGTCTAAAAGCCCCATTGGAAAATTAGAAGCATTGATGTTAACATTGAAACTTGCTGAATCAATAAAAAGCATATCGGGCTCATTTGCAATATCAAGTAATTTTCTTGAATCGATCCCACTTAAAGAAATATCCAAATCAAAACTCCCATCCATTTGACCTTGAGTTGTCAACCCATTTATTTTAATGATTAACGGATCTGTAGAGCTTAAGTTTAAATTTCCGGAGACGTTTTTTAAAATTATAAGTTTAGAGAGATCGTTCACCCTCTCGCTTTCTATAGGTGAAACATCGCTAGCTTTAAATATTTTTTGAATATTTGAAGTGCCATCCGCGAATTCTTCGACATTCATAGAGACACCACTAAATGTGACCGGATTTTCCAATATACCCTGGAAAATTATTGTTAAGAAAGTGGCTTCGATTGTGGCTGTAGACATTTTTAAGATTAACTTTCCGTCAAGATCTTTTAATTGAACTCCTTTAATTTCTTGTGTGCCCCAAAATGAAAAATTTAAGGATTCAAAAGAAATCGAGCCATTAATTTTATTTTTTGCATAATTTTCAATTTTTTCTTTCGCCCAATTACTAGAGGCTACGGTAGGTAATGCAAGAAAAAGAGAGAATAGAAGAGTTAATAGACAAAATACAAAGATGAAGATTTTAGTAGTAGATGGCTTTGAACCGCTATTGCCTGTTTGATTAAGATCTGTCATGTGATTAACTCCTGCAATTAAAGTTCAGAAGAATCAAATATATCTGATATTATTTTTAAAGTAAAGCGCCAAATCTACTATTTACAATAAGTTTAAGATTTAAATTGAGTAAAAAACAATTGTTTTTTTACTTGGAAAAATTGTATAGTATGTTGTAGAAAAGAAAAAATAGTTTATATATTTCATATTCTTAAACCTGCTACTTTTTAAGCTCTATTTAACATGAGGATTTTTTTTATGGCAATGAGTTTTCTTCCAAAAGATGTTCTACATACACCTATAGACATTTATTATTTTCTTTGGGCACCGATAAGTTCTGCCTGTTTTAATTTTAAAGCCTCAGTTAATCTTCATCCTGATTCAAAGGAGAAACAAATTAAACAAATAGCCTACAATTCTTTAAGTCTTCCAAACAAAGTTGTCTCAACGGTCGTTCATTTTTTTACTCATATAAGCGCTGGAATCTCATTATCCATCCCTATTTTAAACATGCTACCGTTTGGTTGTTTAATGATTAAAGCCAAGGAATTTGTTGCTCCTGGTATGAATGAGGAGCTTAATTCAACAAAGATTAAGCTTGATCAATTGTTAAGGGAAGCTGAAGAGGCTAGATCAAAACCAAAAGTCGATACTTCTTCGAAAAATACGAATCATTGCCCTGAAGTTAAGACTTGCGCCAACATGGCTACCCCTCAAAAGAACAAAAAGCCAAAATATACTATACCTCCATCGAACAAGCCAATACACATTATCCTTGAAGTTCAGAAAGAAACAACCCCTCTTAGTGAGGAGAATGACAGGCTAACAAGAAGAGTCTCCGGTAAAAATGTTGGCAAAATGATGAATAGATTTCAGAATAATCAAGATGGTAATCTCGCAAGAAAAGTGAGTTCGCCTCATATTCAGGATATTGAAGCTTTAAAAAATGAAAAAGAATTGGAAAATAAGGTTGTAGTGAATTATTTTAATCTATTCCCTGAAAATTCAACAGCTTCTCTTTTAAGAAAACTTCAAGATAAATCAGAACCTGTAAATGCAGAGCGTGCTATCATAGACAATTTGATACTGAATTTTCCGGGGTTTATTAAGCAAGACAAGTTTATGAATGCTAATGAAAACCTAACAATTCTTCGAGAATATCTAGTTAAGAATTTAGGTGAAAAAGATGGGAATTTATGGATTCGTGAGACTTACAGCAATGATGCGCAAGTGAAGACAAAAGATAACCCGTTTGAAATCATTAGAAAAGGTATTTTTAGCTCATATTCTCATGATTTCTTGGAACTGGTTAAGCAATTTAAATTTGAAATTAAAGGCGATGTGATTGAGGTTAAAGTAATTTAAGCTCGTTCTATTTTATTATTTTTACTACTAAAAATAATAATTCCTCCTGCTATCGCTACAAGGATAATACCTAAGATATCGGTAACAGGAGGGGTATTTCCCCAGATGATCCAATTTATAATCCCTACAAATACAACTGAGGAATATTGCAAAACACCAATTTCTGAGGCTTCAGCGTAGGTATATGCCTTTACAAGCATAAATTGTGAAAGCATCAATAATATCCCGCACAAAATAGAATAATAGACGCTCTCTAATGAGGGTAGCTCAACCGCAAAAAAAAGAAGCGGTAATTGAAGCAAAGTCCCAATTCCAAGATAGTAGAAAATAATACGGGAGGCAGGCTCAGTGGATGAAGCAAGTTTCATGAAAAGATAAGCAATAGCAAGCAAAACACCAGAGCCTAAAGCGATAAAATTACCACTCTCGGAAAAGATACTATCTCCAGGACCAATAATCACAATAATCCCTAAAAAACCTAAAAAAACCGCAACCCATATACCTCGAGGTACTAATTTTTTTAGCCAGAAAACAGTTAAAAAAGGGATGAAAATTGGGGCTGTATTAAAAAATAATGTCGCATTTACAATCGGGATATGCTGCATAGCTACGGTGAAAAGAAAACTTGCTAAAGTACCAAAAGTTGCTCTCCCAATCAGGTAAAAATAACGATTAGATTTAAGAAAAGGTAACCCTTTCTTTAAAATAATCAGTAAAAGAGGGCAGAAACCTGCTAAATAAGTAATAAAACTTACCCAAATAGCATTACTCCCGTGATATGCAATTTTTGTAAATATCGCAAGTAGAGCCGTCAAAAAAAAGCCGCCGATCGCAAAACAGCTTCCCTTTATAATGTTATGGCCTTTCTCTGACATCTAGTGTTTACCAACTATAGGCATTTTTCTTGGTGGAATGTTGGCAAGTAATGATTCATCGACATTTAGATGAGCTCTAACAAGCTCATGCGGTGTAAACGCTAACCATTGTGCCAAAGGTACATCTTCAAATTTATTACTTCGAAACATTTCAAGAAAGCGCAGAGTGCTCTTTCCTGTATTTTCAATGTAGTGCGGCATTGTTTTAGGGACAGCGCCGACATCGCCCGCTTTATAATCAAACGTCTGGGCAATACCACCTGAGGCAAATACTGTCATTCGAGCCTCACCTTCAATATAATATTGCCATTCATCTTCTGTAGGGTGCCAATGTAATTCGCGCATGCCGCCAGGTTTTACTTCAACTAATGCTGCAGCTATTGTTTTTGAAGCAGGAAAATTTCTTGAGTCCATAATACGCACATTACCAAATTCCATTTCCATTGGTTTCATTTTAAGCATGCGATGACTTAAAGGCTCTGGTACTTCACCAAGACCAATTATATGATCTTTTGATAAAGGCGGTGGCATGGTTCCTTTAAAAATATAGAGCTCTTCTGTTGGTAATTTATCAAAAGCGTTTAACTCAACATTAAAATTTTTAGAGAGAACCTCTTTTGGAGTATGAATCAACCAATCGGTCAAAAGAAAGGTCTGATTTTCATCAAAATCCGGGCTATCAAACACAAGTAAAAATTCGCAACCCTCTTCTAATCCTTGAATCGAATGGGGGATTCCTGACGGGAAATACCATCCCTCACCGACCCCCACATCATCTTGAAATGTACAAAGATTTTGATCAACAACAGTAATCCGGGCTCTGCCTTTTAACATATAAGCCCATTCAGCTTCCTTGTGCCAATGCATTTCTCTGATAGCATAAGGATCTAGTTGCATCTGAACGCCAGCCATAGTTGTAGCAGCAGGTAATTCTCTAATTGATGTTTGTCTGGCACAGCCGCTTGCTGAAACTCGATTATAGCTATTTGAAAAAGACCATCTTAAGTTTGGCATCGAGCCATGGTCAGTTGGTGGCTGCGGTCGTATCATAACTGTACCTCTTAAACTTTATGATCTTTTAAAGAGCTAATTTTGGATTTAATTTATATATAAGTAATATGGAAATAAAATAAAAATGAAAATAAGCAATTATTTAAAGAGGATTATTTATATTTGTGATCAGATAATTTTTTTTGAATGTTTCAAATAAAATCTGCTGACGGAGAATTCTTTCAAGATTAGATGAACCCCATTCAAATTTAAGGTGACGGTTTTTTATATAGCTAATATGTTCGATTTTGTTCATAAAATATTGTTCATAAAAAATTTCTCGCTTATAGGAAATTTCGTCTGAAATAAGAATGTTAGTAAGTTCATTTTTAAATTCATCAAAATGTTCGGAGCTCATGTCAAAGTTTCGATTTTTCATGTATGTATCTAAATCATGCTTATCGAGCCAACTTTGTAAGATCCGGTATTTAATTTCTTGTTTTTCATTGATGTGCTGTATGATTAAAAAAGAATGATCTATTTTTTCAGAAGAAATGGAATAAGCAAAAAAATTGGAAGAGGATTTGATCAGTAATTGAAGTTCGTTATCTTTAATGAGTTTCCATATTCTCTTTAATCTCGTTACATTAATTAAATTATGGTCCCATATTTTGGTTGCTGAGCGAAGACCGCTTACACCAAATATAGCGCTTATTAAAGCATCGTTAGTCATTCCACACCTAGTAAATAGTGAAAGTCTATCTCTGGAGTTTGGATTATTTAATTCGGCAATGACATCAGCATTACTAATGCCTTTCATTTTATTTGCATAAAATTTTAACCAAAGTTTACGAGTTACCAATTCCAGCTGAGGTTTTTTTGCAAATTCTTCAAAGAGATTAAAAATTATTTGCATTTCTTTGCTCGGAGAGATCAGCGCAGCTTTCATGATTTTTTTTAATGAAGGCGAGGTAGCAGCTTCTAAAAGCGGTTGGTTTAAGTTAATCCAAGTTTTAATTTCGTTAGATGTTAATGCAAAATAAGGGACTTGGTTTAAGCATTTTAGTATGAGATTATTTACAGCTTTTCTATCATCAACTTTATGATAACTAAGTGATTTTAAAACCAAATCAGGACGCAAATCGGATGCAAGAAAAAGAATGTCTAATAACTCATTCTCACTATGAATTTTTAGCTTTGGAAGACTTTCTATTAGTAAAGTGGCATTTTTTTTTATACATGATTTGTAAATTTCAGTTATTTTTGTCTGGTTTTTAATTCCAAAATATTCAACGGAAGATAAGAATTTTGCAGTATGTACGTTTGCTGACATTTGAGCTATTTCAACTAAACCTTCCTGATTTTTAATTTCTGAATATTCAATGTTGCTAATAATTTCAAAAGGTTTTAGGCTAACGAGCATTTTAACAATTTCGATGATCCCGTATTCTGTTAAAGTCGCTCTTTCTTTATTTTTAACTTCAATAAAACTTACGATGCTATTTTTCCAATCAGCAGTATTTATTAAATTAATCGTAAATTCATTAATTTTCTTTTTGTCATCAATAATATTTAGAACATAAGCAATAGCTTCAGCGTCCAATTCAGTTAAATTTGATGTGGAAAAGTGATCTGCACTAGATAAGGGCACTAAAAGATCTAAATTGCTATTGCTAAAATTTAAAGGTGCATCCATATACCCTCAATTTATAGTAATTACATTATATATGGAATATAAACATATTTCGATTTTAAAACAACACATAAATTAATAAATGAGATTATAAATATAATAATTTTTATATATTAAACTGAATTATTAATTAATTTAGAGGAAATTTGGAATAATTCAATATTGACAGTAAAAAAAAGAGATTATTTATGGTAAATATGCAGAAACTATTCGATGAGCAGCTTTTATTTTTAGATCGTTACTCAACCCTTTGGGTTTTTCTAGCAATGGTAATTGGTGTAGCTTGTGGATACATTTATCCAAATATCCACGAATTTATCCATACATTATGTTTTCGCTAAATCGAGAATAGATTGTAAAGCTTCCATTTGATTTTTTTTGATAGCGCTGCCTTTAGCTGTTTATTTTCTTATTATGTTCGTGCTCATCTTTTATTTGTCACATAAAGCAGGTGCTAATTATGAGCAGTCTGCAACGTGAAGCGTTACTGCTGCATCAAATAACTTTGAATTAGCCGTAGCCCTTGCAATTTTGATCTTCGGCATTAATTTAGGAGAGGCTTTTGCTGCTGTCATCCGCCCTTTAGTTGAAGTCTCTGTTTTGAAAAGTTTGGTTCAAGTTTTTTATGGATTGAGAGATAGGTAAGAAATGTAGCCTTTGCCGCTGGGGATATTCTTTATAAGGTTTTGAAAGCCTGAAGATTTTGCTGAATTCTTACCATACCCTCAACCAAGCAGTTTATAGAGCGAGATCAAGGTGTCGATTTTGCTTTTTTTTTAATAATAAACAAATTGCCGAAAAATTCGAATAGTCGAAGAGAGGGGGGTTAAAGACACCATTAATGCCAATATCTTATTTAAAATGAAATTAAAAAGGAAAATCATGCAAAAGATCTTCTAAAGTTTTTGAGAAATTAGCCAAGTGACCCCATTTGTTTTCGGTTTATAATTAGGCGTCTAACCTCCTTAAGGTGTTCGTGACTTTTTTGTTTGAGCCATTAAAGTTTTAAAAGAAGTCTAATGAAATTCTTGCTTATGAGGGTGGCGTTTTGATGTTAAAAATTTGGCAATATATGAGACTACCATCAAACGCCCAGGGATTAGTGACTGCCCTAAATTAAAACAGCTTCTTTTAATTTCTTTTGATATATTATTAAAAAAAATTTATAAAAAAAAATTAGATAGATATTATTAATAAAAATAGTATTATAAGAAAAATAGTAGTATGATGGAAGTTTTAATTTTACTACTGAATGGAAAAGACATGAGGTTTTTATGGATCCAGCAAGCTCCGGCAGTCAATCAGCTCAGCCCAATTGGTCAGAGCTCTTAAGCAAAGCAAGCCAAGGCTCATCACTTTTTATAAAAGGTGAAGGCAAACAAGTCTCTTATATTGCCATTTCAATGCTTGATTCAGCTCCTGATAAATCAATCGAGGAGGGTTACAAAAAACTATCCATACAGCAGATTGTAGAGATTAGCAAATCTTGCCTAAATCAAGATTCCACCCAAATAGACGAAAATATAAGAATTAAATCGCAGGTTACAGACTTACTTGAAATTGAATCAACCAAATTAAAGGAAACAATTGGCTCGATAAATGATGCTGAAGCGAAAAAGACAATTGAGGGACTTGATCAATCTAAAAAAATATTTGAATTAAATCAAGATGAAACAGATTTTCTGCAGGCTCTTAAAAAGTATGGGGCTAAAGACCTAAAAGGTTTAATCGAAATTGCTAAAAAGGCAGCAACTCAAAGTGGGTCTAGAGTATCCCAATTCATACAAGGTTACGGAATTCAAGATAAGCAAGTCCTTATCGAAATCGCTAAAAAAGCAGCGGCTCAAGACGGATGGGAAGTATCCGAATACATAAAAAACTACGGAATTAAAGAGAAACAAGCCCTTATCGAAATCGCTAAAATCGCAGCAGCTCAAAGAGGATGGGGAGTATCCCAATTCATACAAAATTACGGAATTGAAGATAAGCAAGTCCTTATCGAAATCGCTAAAATCGCAGCAGCTCAAAGTGGATTAGGAGTATCCCTTTACATACAAAGTTACGGAATTGAAGATAAGCAAGTCCTTATCGAAATCGCTAAAATTGCAGCTGCTCAAGACGGACGGAGTGTATCTAAATACATAGAACGATACGTAATTAAAGACCAAAATGCGCTTACCGAAATCGCTAAAATCGCATTAGCTCAAAGTCTATATGGAGTATCCGAATACATACAAAATTACGGAATTAAAGACCAAGAAGCCCTTATTGAAATCGCTAAAATCGCAGCAGCTCAAAGTGGAGAGAGAGTATCCGCATACATAAAAAATTACGGAATTAAAGAGGAAAGTTCTCTTATCGAAATCGCTAAAATTGCATCAGCTCAAAATGGAGAGGGGGTGTCAGAACAGATACAAAAATACGGCATTAAAGAGGAAAATGCGCTTTTTTCTATTTTCTTGAATGCGATGAGCTCATCTCCTGATGGAGCCCTCAAGTTTTTTTCAAATTACAAGCTCACGCTGGATTTTTTCCCTGAGCTTATAAATTCTTTTATTCTTTTAAGAAGTAAGGAAGCAGATTTATCTCCAAGTTATGAGTCTATCAATTCTTTCTGTAAAGAAAAAGAATGGATTCTCCCTAAAGAAATATTCGACACTATCATGTATAAAGGAGTTGAAAGAGTTGAGAAGAAAAGTCCTGAAATTCAAAAAATCATGCTTACTTATCTAACTTGTTTTTTAGTGGCTGCAGCCCTTGAAAATTTAACTCCTGGAGAATTTAAGTTTTTGATTGAAAATGGCTTTTTAAAAGCTGCCTTTAATTACACAAACCCAAACATGCGCTATAAGTTCATAAACCCCATGATTGAACTTACTAAAAATGATAAAGCCAAAGCATATGCTCTTAAGCTTTTAAACGCTAAAAGAGCTACTATATCCAAGGAATCTGTTAAGTCCAAAAAACCGGAAAAATCAGTTAATCCGCCGCATGCAAGAGTTCCGATGATGCTTTTAGCGCTTCTTGAGACACAAGGAGTTCCTGAAAATATTTGTGATGCTCAATACAAAATAGCCTGTATGAATCTATTTAAACCGGGAAAAGAAAATAGATTCTATGTCAATGCACTTTACTCCATATTTTTAAGCAAGGAGTTAGATTCTGGTGATAAAGCGAATCTCATAAAAAAAATAGACTCGAAAGAGACACTTGTCACATTGCGCGCTATTTCGACGATCAAGGATCTCAATAAAATGGCCGACTTAAAAGAAGATAATCTTAAAAAGAAAACAATTTCAGCCATTTTGGAAGAAAAGATACAAGAGCTTATCCCGACAAAAGAAATAGCTGATTTTGCTGAGAAATTTACAAAAACTTTCGGCGAATCAAGAGTGCCTAATTATATCATCACTTATGCTGCGAAATTACAAACCGAAAATCAATCATTGCAATGTCTTGGAAGCTGTTTGGATGGACTTTTAGCAGGTGATTTTCTTAAAAATCGCTACGATATACTGAAATCTAAACATCTTACAGAAGTCTTTAGGGAAAAGCCTGAACTGCTAATTGAGTGGAAAGGTGGAAAAAACGCTTCTCTTAGCAGTTTTCTTACAGAAGCTGATGTATCGTTGCAGCCAATCAACTTCTTTGCGATCTTTAAAGATAATTTAATCGATCATGGGCATTTAAAATATGAAGATGCCCCGATTCTCTTTGATTTTCTGAAATACGATAAAGAAGTAATCCAAGAGAATCTTGAGAATGATAAGCTCAAAAACATGCAGAAAAAATGCACAATACTGATGGATAAAAGCTTATCAGCTGAAAATCAAAAGAAATTGCTAAAGGAAATTGATAGCGATTTAAAAGAGATAAACAAACCAGAATTTGAACAATTTAAAACGGATATTAAGGATCTTTTCTCAGGACTGATTAAACGAGAAGAAGTCAAAAAAAGTTATTCAGGGTACTCAATTGTCGATACTGATGATTACCAAGATCTCTTCCTATCAGGTACAGAAGTTGAAGGCAGCTGTCAAAATGTAGATGGCACTGCAAGTCTTAATAAGTGCCTGATAGCTTACGTTTTTGATGGAAAAAACCGCCTGCTTGCAGTAAAAGATAAGGACGGTAAGATCATCGCAAGGCAGATCTTTCGTATTCTTTTGAATGGCAAGGAGCCTGTTCTCTTCCTTGAAAGAGTTTATCCATCTCTTGTAGATCCTAAATTAAAACTAGCAATAGAAGAGTTTGGTAAAAAACGCGCAGAAGTACTTGGTTTGCCTCTTTTGACAATAGACCCTACAAAACCAAAATATGAAGGCTCTATTTCCTCTCTTTCAACCCTTGATCCTATATTATTTGAGTATTCCGATGCCGGTGATGGCCACGTGACAAATGGTACCTTTACTATATCTTCTCCTAACTATTTATAGGTAAGTGTTAAATTTACCTATTTTTTTTTGTAACGACAAAGTGGTAAAAGTGTGTAGCCAAAAGATAACACCTTCAACTTTACGTAGACCTTTGAGTTGAAAGATAGCGACCCTTAACTTGAGGTACGTTATCTTCTAATTTTGATTATCCAAGTAAATGGTCGATGCAAAGTTAATTGTACAGAGCGCTGCCTAGTGCATACTTTCACCATAAAAAGAGATCTTACTCTTATCTGTAGAGGAAATGATCAAGCTATCTTAAAATCCCTGTTTACTCTTAATTCATTTTTAATCTATTATTAAAGAAAATATTTATTAAATAAATATTTTTAATAATAAAAATAGTATTATAATAAAAGTATCGTTGTAATTTTACTACTGAATGAAAAAACATGAGGTTTTTATGAATCCAGCAAGCTCCGGCAGCCAATCAGCTCAGCCCAATTGGTCAGAGCTCTTAAGCAAAGCAAGCCAAGGCTCATCACTTTTTATAAAAAGTGAAGGCAAACAAGTCTCTTATATTGCCATTTCAATGCTTGATTCAGCCCCTGATAAATTAATCGAGGAGGGCTATAAAAAACTATCCATACAGCAGATTGTAGAGATTAGCAAATCTTGCCTAAATCAAGATTCCACCCAAATAGACGAAAATATAAGAATTAAATCGCAGGTTACAGCCTTACTTAAAATTGAATCAACCAAATTAAAGGAAACAATTGGCTCGATAAATGATGCTGAAGCGAAAAAGACAATTGAGGGACTTGATCAATCTAAAAAATTATTTGAATTAAATCAAGATGAAACAGATTTTTTGCAGGCTCTTAACAAGTATGGGGCTAAAGACCTAAAAGGTTTGATCGAAATCGCTAAAAAAGCAGCAGCACGAGATGGATACGGAGTATCCCAATTCATACAAAATTACGGAATTAAAGACGAAAAAGGCTTAATTAAAATCGCTAAAAAAGCAGCATTACAAGACGGAGGTGGAGTATCCCAATTCATACAAAATTACGGAATTAAAGATAAGCAAGTCCTTATCGAAATCGCTAAAATCGCAGCAGCTAAAAGTGGATTGGGAGTATCCCAATTCATACAAAATTACGAAATTAAAGATAAGCAAGTCCTTATCGAAATCGCTAAAATCGCAGCAGCTAAAAGTGGATTGGGAGTATCCCAATTCATACAAAAATACGGAATTAAAGATAAGCAAGTCCTTATCGAAATCGCTAAAATCGCAGCAGCTCAAAGTGGACAGGGAGTATCCGCATACATACAAAATTACGAAATTAAAGAGGAAAAAGCCCTTATCCAAATCGCTAAAATCGCAGCAGCTCAAGACGGAGGTGGAGTATCCCAATTCATACAAAATTACGGAATTGAAGATAAGCAAGTCCTTATCGAAATCGCTAAAATCGCAGTAGCTCAAGATGGATACGGAGTATCCCGATTCATACAAAGTTACGGAATTGAAGATAAGCAAGTCCTTATCGAAATCGCTAAAATCGCAGCAGCTCAAAATGGACAGGGAGTATCCCAATTCATACAAAGTTACGGAATTGAAGATAAGCAAGTCCTTATCGAAATCGCTAAAATCGCAGCAGCTCAAAATGGAGAGGGAGTATCTCGATCCATAAAAAATTTCGGAATTCAAGAGGAAAAAGCCCTTATCGAAATCGCTAAAATCGCCGCAGCTCAAAGTGGATTGGGACTATCTGCATACATACAAAATTACGGAATTAAAGAGGAAAAAGCCCTTATCGAAATCGCTAAAATCGCAGCGGCTCAAGACGGACGGAGTGTATCTAAATACATAGAACGATACGTAATTAAAGACCAAAATGCGCTTACCGAAATCGCTAAAATCGCAGCAGCTCAAAGTGGATATGGAGTATCTTTATACATAGAGCTATACGGAATTCAAGAGAAAAAAACCCTTATCGAAATCGCTAAAATCGCCGCAGCTCAAAGTGGATGGGGAGTATCCGAATACATACAAAATTACGGAATTAAAGAGAAACAAGCCTTTACCGAAATCGCTAAAATCGCAGCAGCACAAGACGGATGGGGAGTATCCGCATACATACAAAGTTACGGAATTGAAGATAAGCAAGCCCTTATCGAAATCGCTAAAATCGCAGCAGCTCAAAATGGAGAGGGGGTGTCAGAACAGATACAAAATTACGGCATTAAAGAGGAAAAAGCGCTTTTTTCTATTTTCTTGAATGCGATGAGCTCATCTCCTGATGGAGCCCTCAAGTTTTTTTCAAATTACAAGCTCACGCTGGATTTTTTCCCTGAGCTTATAAATTCTTTTAATCTTTTAAGAAGTAAGGAAGCAGATTTATCTCCGAGTTATGAGTCTATCGAATCTTTCTGTAAAGAAAAAGAATGGATTCTCCCAAAAGAAATAGTCGACACTATTCTATATAAAGGAGAGGTAAAAGTGGAGGAGAAAAGTCCTGAAATTCAAAAAATCATGCTTACTTATCTAACTTGTTTTTTAGGGGCTGCAGCCCTTGAAAATTTAACTCCTGAAGAATTTAGCTTTTTGATTGAGAATGGCCTTTTAAAAGCTGCCCTTAATTACACAAACCCAAACATGCGCTATAAGTTCATAAACCCTATGATTGAACTTACTAAAAATGATAAAGCCAAAGATTATGCTGGTGAGCTTTTAAAGCTTAAAAGCCCTACTATATCCGCAAAATCTGTTAAGTCCAAAAAAACGGAAAAATCAGTTAATCCGCCGCATGCAAAAATTCCGATGATGCTTTTAGCGCTTCTTGAGACACAAGGAGTTCCTGAAGGTATTTGTGATGATCAATACATAATAGCCCGTATGAAACTATTTAAACCGGGAAAAGAAAATAGAGTCTATGTCAATGCACTTTACTCCATATTTTTAAGCAATGAGTTAGATTCTGATGATAAAGCGAATCTCATAAAAAAAATAGACTCGAAAGAGACACCTGTTACAAAGGGTGATAAAGCGAATCTCATAACAAAAATAGACTCGAAAGAGACACTTGTCACATTGCGCGCTATTTCGACGATCAAGGATCTCAATAAAATGGCCGACTTAAAAGAAGATAATCTTAAAAAGAAAACAATTTCATCCATTTTGGAAGAAAAGATACAAGAGCTTATCCCAACTAAGACATTAGCTGATTTTGCTGAGAAATTTACAACAACTTTCGGCGAATCAAGAGTGCCTAACTATATCGTCACTTATGCTGCGAAATTACAAACCGAAAATCAATCCTTACAATGTCTTGGAAGCTGTTTGGATGGACTTTTAACAGGTGATTTTCTTAAAAATCGCTACGATATACTGAAATCTAAACATCTTACAGAAGTCTTTAGGGAAAAGCCTGAACTGCTAATTAAGTGGAAAGGTGGAAAAAACGCTTCTCTTAGCAGTTTTCTTACAGAAGCTGATGTATCATTGCAGCCAATCAACTTCTTTGCGATCTTTAAAG
>Ga0335394_10004340_pt1 | contig 16115 bp, 9 predicted proteins | sample MAT03_FD_205741 | JGI IMG/M metagenome (GOLD analysis project Ga0335394, IMG submission 205741) | Freshwater microbial communities from Lake Fryxell liftoff mats and glacier meltwater in Antarctica - MAT-03 (spades assembly) (version 2) ... | reverse complement strand
CTCCATTTTCAATATACGTATAAGTAATGACTTCGGTGAGGTTTTCAACATCTACAATTAGTGAGATACTGTCTATCCTTACGGTTTCACTTGTCCGTTCCGTAAAAGCTGGATTAATGGCCTCTAAAGACTGCAAAATGCCTCCCCCGAGTGTTGTGTGATAGGCTGAAATATACATGGCACATCCTTCTTCACATTTACATTTTACGACATTGGTAGCTCCGTCAATAATCATCCCGCACTGGTCATTTCCACCTGAGGGGTTTCCGCAATTGCCTCTGCACTGTATATTGATGGTGCTGGAACTAACCGATCGTAAATCCAGAGGTTCTGTAATTTGCTGTGAGTTGCTTTCGATGTTTTAAGTTTCGTACTTGGCGCAAGATGGAATTAATAAAAATATCAAGATACAAGTGGCGAAAGTTGAAATAAGTTTTACTTTTTTCATTTTCTTTAAATTTTATGTTAAAAAATGTCAAACTCTAAATATGTATTTATTCATAGTGCTACAAAGTTAGTTTGGCTAATTCGACTAATTTAACGGAAAATTAACTTTTTTAGGTAGCGTGAATCCTGCTGCATAAAAGCTCATTTCATGGCAGTTTCCAGGGCTTCCCAGGTTTTTCATACAGCCTGAGCCAGTAACGCCAGCTCAGGGTACTCCTTCCCGTGTTCCAATCGCAGGAAGACCTCCGGTATTTCTCCCCGCAGTTCGGGATAGTGGTTCGTTATGGCGTGGGCGCTTCGGAAGGAGATTTTCAAGCCGCGACCTCGGCTGATTTTGCCACCGATGTAGCGACTGCCGTGAAATTCCTAAGTCAACGACCAGACATTCGCACTAAGCAAATTGGACTAATCGGCCACAGCGAAGGCGGGTTGGTAGCGCCTATGGTGGCAGCAGAATTGCCCGAAGTGGCTTTTGCAGTCTTGCTGGCAGGCCCGGGTGTGAATGGCGAAAAGATTATTGCACCAGTCAAAGCTCATTGCTGCGGCAGCAGGAAGCCCGGCAGGAGGGCTTGACGCCCAGGATGCGATGAGTAAAGCTGTTTGCTGTACTCCCTTCGCTCCAGCATACCTGCCTTCGGCAAGTTTCCAGAGACCTGTGGGCAGAGAGCCTGCGCACGAGCAGGTGATATTTTAAATGTATTCTGCACAGGAAGTCCAAATATGGTGTTGACCGCCTATATTTGCCGACTTTAGGAACGTGTCCTAAATGATTTCAAACAACCAGCTTAGGTATGAAATTTTGGAATTATCGGATCGGGCTTTTGGCGGCGATCGCTGTGATTTATCTCACCGGAAATCTTGCATTTGGCAAGCACGAAGATAATCTGACCAGAGGAGATTCCGGGCAGTATTACTTGCATGTATTGTCTTTTTTCCTGTACGACGATGTCGGCGATTACGACCGGAGCCTGACCGCGATGCGGAAGCTGTACCCGAATGTTCCGGATCCCCGGGACGATATATACGGCATCCGACCCACTGAAACGGGGCGGTACTACATCAAATATACCACTGGCACACCCCTGATGGAAGCGCCTTTTTTTCTGTTGGCTCATGCTTACGCGAAAATTGACAGCCGGTATCCCGCCAACGGGTGGAGCGAGCCCTACCAATTGGCTCTCAATTTGGCCACCCTGTGCTATTTGCTGGTGGCTTTTTACTGGCTGGCGGGCATTTTAGAGCGCTATTTTTCCCGGCGAATCGTTTGGCTCACTTGTTTGACCATTGCGTTTGCGACCAATCTTTTCTACCACGGCACCTACGTCGTCATGTCGCATGGCTTTCTGTTTTTCGATTATTGCTTGTTGCTGTTGCTCACGCTAAGGTTTTACGAACGCCCTGGCATTGTGCGAGCGCTTGGCGTAGGCCTGGTCGTGGGATTGATCGGCATTACCCGGGTACCGGAAATCATAGCTGTACTCATTCCGGTTTTATGGGGCATCAAGTCCCGGCAGGATTTTTATGAACGCATCCGGTATTTCTTGCGGAACTTCCATTTACCCGTTGCGTTGATCGTGGGCGTTTTGCTCGTTTTTTCAATCCAGTTTGCCTATTGGTATTACGTCAGCGGTAAGCTCGTTTTTAACCCGTATCAAGGTGAAGGGTTTGATTTTTTACGACCCAAAATCCACCGCGCCTGGTTTGATTTTTCAAACGGTTGGCTGATTTACACCCCCGTTATGGCCTTTAGTCTGGTTGGCTTGTGGTGGTTGCGCCGGTATGTGCCGGGCGCGCTGTTGCCCGTTTTGGCATTTGTGGGGCTGCATTGCTTTATCCACTATTCCTATTACGCCTGGACTTTTTTTCCCGGTCTGGGGCAGCGGCCCATGGTAGAAACCTATCCTTTACTTGCGCTTGGACTTGCTGCGTGTTATGCGCAAATGCACAAGGTGCGCGTCCTGTCGTGGTTGCCCGTTCCGATACTCCTCATTTTTTCCGCGCTTAATTTATTCCAGACCTGGCAAATGAAAGAAGGGATTATTTGGAGCGAACGGCACAACCGGGCATTTTATGTCGAGACGTTTGGTGCCACGCAGCCCTCTTTACAAGCCCTGCGCGCTTACGACAGCCGGCAGATTCAGCCCGATTCTTCGGATTTGCGTCTTACTGACACGATACTGACCTCCGTCTCTTTTTCAACAGAAAAGTGGGATACCCTTGCAGTAGATACCCTAGGGCGCACCAGCATCTTAGGCGTCGGCGCAGAGTTTACCACCCTTGCGGAAAACTTGCCACTTTCAACAGAGGTGCATTATGTGGGCGTTTCGCTGCTGGCCTTTGCGCCGGAAAAGAGCCGGATCGGGCACCGCGATAAAGGTGCCAATCTGATGGTGGAAATTATTCAGCAAGATGGCAAGGTCTGGAGATGGGCTTCCATCAAACCTTGTGTCCATATCGGCAACCCGGGACACAGTATTTGGACTATGGGCGAAGTAGAACAATGGGGCGAGGCAGGCTTTTTTATGAAAATACCGAAATCGTTACCGGATGGCGCCTCTCTGAAGGTTTATATATTCAACCCGGACAGACAGACCCTGTACATTGACGACCTGATGGTGACGGCCTGGCAACGGCGGTAAAAAATAGCGCCGGGTTTGGGGATGTTAAGGTTAAAGTTGAAAGGATAAAGGTTAAAGTATGCCTTATCCCTCAAATTTTGCCTCTTCATCAAACCCGGCGCTTTGTTATTTTATCTGTTGCCTCTCCAGTTGTTGCTCTTCCTGCGGCTTCCTCCGCCATAAGCAGCTGTGGAGGTTTCCCTTCTTTGCGGCTGTCTTGATGGCTCTGGCTGGTCGAATGCGGCAACGCCTAGACCTGACAGCGGATAGGGGTGTTCGTTCACCACCGGTACATTCTGGCGAATCAGCTTCTGAATGTCTTTTAGAAAAGCTTTTTCCTCCTGATCACAGAAAGACAACGCGATGCCGCTGGCGCCTGCCCGGCCCGTACGGCCAATGCGGTGTACGTATGTTTCCGGAATATTCGGCAACTCAAAGTTGATGACGTGCGAAAGGTTGTCTACGTCTATGCCGCGCGCAGCGATGTCGGTGGCAACCAATACACGAATTCTGCCGGATTTAAAGTTGTTCAGTGCGTTCTGGCGGGCGTTTTGCGACTTGTTGCCGTGAATGGCTTCGGCGCGGGTGCCCATTTTGCTCAGGTCGCGTACCACGCGGTCAGCACCGTGTTTGGTTCGCGTGAAAACGAGTGCAGAGGTGATCTCTGGATTTTTTAGCAGGTGCGCCAAAAGGTGCTTCTTATCGTTCTTATCCACATAAAAAATGGATTGTTCCACTTTTTCAGCGGTAGAAGAGACCGGCGAGATTTCAATCTGTGCGGGATTCGTCAGAATCGAATCAGATAATTTGACAATTTCCGGCGGCATGGTCGCTGAAAAGAACAGCGTATGCCTGCGGGTTGGCAATTTTGCAATCACCCGGCGCACATCGTGGATGAAGCCCATATCGAGCATCCGGTCCGCTTCGTCGAGGACGAAAAATTTGATGTGGTTAAGATTGACGTGGCCTTGTTGCATCAGATCCAAAAGACGACCCGGCGTTGCCACTAAGATATCCGTTCTGCGACGCAGCGATTCAATTTGTGGCCGATCGGGAACGCCGCCAAAAATGACTAAACTGCGCAGGGGCAGGTTGCGTCCGTAAGCTTTCATGCTTTCGTCAATTTGGATGGCTAATTCCCGGGTGGGCGTCAGAATCAGCGCACGAATCTGGCCGGGTTGCACCGGTTCTTTGCTTTCGTGCAGCAATTGCAGGATGGGCAGCGAAAATGCTGCGGTTTTCCCCGTGCCGGTTTGTGCGCAGGCCAACAGGTCGCGCCCCGATAAAACTAAGGGGATGCCTTTCGTCTGGATAGGCGTAGGCGTGGTATAGCCTTCAGTGTGAAGCGCTTTCAGGAGAGGCTCAATGAGACCTAATGATGTAAATGACATTTGGATGAATAAAGTGAAAAAAAGTACATCGTCGGAGGTTGAGTCAAGGGGCGAATTTGCAAAAGGCAAGTCGCAATTTGGCAAAACCTCTGGAGGCAATCCGGCTCAAAAGCCGCCTGCCTGCTGTGAATGGAAATTTTTACCGACGCAACTTTGTAAAGGAAGGATGATAAAAACACACATTCTGCCTGTTAAGGCACTGCAAAGATAGTGTTTTTTTGGGGAAGCAGCGTTTTTTGATGTTTTCCCGACGGAGCGAATTTCCGGATACTATAAAATCCCGGAAGATACGACAAACCTTCTCCCCTTTTTGCGGATACCAATCTCTCCTAAATACAAAAAGCAGATCAATGCATGCATGCAGATCTGCTTTTTGTTAGCTGGGTTACCGAGTTTATTTTCTTTAATTTTCAGACACTACGCCGCCTTCAACCGTTGCGGCATCTTCGACCGCGACAACTTCTCCTCCGCATATTCCGCTGTAATTTCAAACGTCTCAATATCATCGCGCGACGGGAATTCAAACATTGCATCGGTCATAATGGCCTCGCAGATGGAGCGCAGGCCCCGGGCACCGAGTTTGAATTCGAGCGCTTTTTGTGCAATATATTCAATGGCGTCTTCTGAAAATTTCAGTTGGATGCCTTCCAGTTCAAACAGTTTTTTGTACTGAAGTGCCAGGGCATTTTTAGGTTCCGTAAGGATGCGGCGCAATGTGGGCACATCGAGCGGGTCCAAAAACGTCAGCACCGGCAGACGGCCTACCAATTCAGGGATCAGGCCAAAATGCCGGACATCCTGGTGGGTGACGTATTGCAACAGGTTGTCTTTTTCGATGCGTTCGGTTTCGTTGGCGCGGTAGCCGATCACCTGGGTATTGACGCGCTGGGCGATCAGTTTGTCCAAACCGTCGAATGCACCGCCGCAGATGAAGAGGATATTTTCCGTGTTGACTTTCACCATTTTTTGCTCCGGATGCTTGCGGCCTCCCTGTGGGGGTACGTTCACATCGGTGCCTTCCAGCATTTTCAGTAACGCTTGCTGCACCCCTTCGCCCGAAACATCACGGGTGATGGAAGGGTTGTCTGATTTTCGGGCAATTTTGTCAATTTCGTCAATGTAAACGATGCCGCGTTCGGCTGCTGCGATGTCGTAATCGCAAATCTGAAGCAGGCGGCTGAGGATGCTTTCCACATCTTCGCCTACATAGCCGGCTTCGGTGAATACGGTGGCGTCTACAATGGCAAACGGCACGTTCAAAAAGCGGGCGATGGTTTTGGCCAGCAGGGTTTTTCCGGTTCCGGTTTGGCCAACCAGCAGGATATTGGATTTTTCAATCTCCACATCGCCGCCTTTGGGCTGATCCAACCTTTTATAATGGTTGTAAACAGCAACAGAGAGAAATTTTTTCGCTTCATTTTGCCCGATGACGTATTCATCCAAATAGGCTTTGATTTCACTGGGTTTGATGGAAGCCGGGGCATTGAGTTTTGCTTTTTCGGCTTCCCCTGCAGCTTTTTGGATACCATACAGTTCTTGCTGGACAATTTCGCCAGCCTGTTCTACGCAAACTTCGCAGATATGACCCTCAATGCCAGCGATGAGAATCAGGGCTTCCGATTTGTCTTTTCCACAAAAAGAACAATGGTAATTTTGCTTCGTACGACGCATTATGGTTGTTTTATAAATACAAGATAGGCGGTTTTTTGATACGGGGCAATCTAAGAGCCTACAAAGAGGCGAAAGGCAAGGTGCAAAAGGCAATTTGAGTTCGTTTACCCTACAAATTCTACGGTTATGTAATTTCCCGATCAACTTGGGGGCTTCTCCTATTTTGCCTTTTGCCCCTTGCTCCTTGCCAATTTTTACTTCACTTCTTTCTTACGCTCGAGCACTTCGTCCAGCAAACCATATTCTTTGGCTTCCGTGGCTGTCATCCAGTTGTCGCGCTCGCAGTCTTTTTCCACTTTTTCGTAAGGCTGACCGGAATGCTTGCTGATGATGTCGTACAATTTTTTCTGCTCGTCTTTGATAAGCAGGTAGTAAATTTCCATATCGGTGACCTGGCCCTGCATGCCGCCCAGCGGCTGGTGAATCATGACGCGACTGTGCGTAAGGCAGGTGCGTTTTCCGGCAGTGCCCGCAGTGAGCAATACGGCACCCATAGAAGCGGCCAGACCCGTGCAGATCGTCGCTACGTCGGGGGTGATGTATTGCATGGTATCATAAATGCCCAAACCTGCGATAACGCCGCCGCCGGGGCTGTTGATGAACATTTGCACATCCCGTTTCGGGTCGGTGGATTCGAGGAACAGCAACTGCGCCTGCACCACATTGGCAACATAGTCGTTGATCGGCACGCCGAGAAAGATGATGCGATCCATCATCAATCGCGAAAAGACGTCAATACCAACAATATTCATCGGGCGCTCCTCAATTACATTCGGCGTAAACCCGTGGATGTTTGGCACAGAAACCGCCGTTTTTTCTGCATAATGCTCGAGATGCATGCTGCTCATTCCCAGGTGATGGGTAGCGTATTTCAAAAACTCATCTTTTTGGAACATGGTTCTTTTTCCTTTTTGAATGGATAAACTGTTTTCTTAAACCGCACTTTGATTTAGGAACGTAGCGGGTTTTATCAATTTGAATACCGGCACTATGCAGAACCTGCAGAATAGAAGTCCCTCACAGAACCCGCATGCTGCACTATAACAAATCAAGGGCATGCAAGTTGAATGGAGGGACGTGCTTTATTCTTCTTCGTCAGATTCGTTCATCAATTGACTCGCAGCGGCCGACTTCAGGGCGGCAACTTTTTCGTTTTCCCTTCCGGTGAAATCCACCAATGAAACGTTGATTTTGTTGAGATTGAGCGTGGCGCTCAGAGCCGCAGACAGTTTCATACTGAACAATTCCTGGCGCGTTTCGTCCACTTGCTTGCGGTCTTCGCTCTCCAGCATCCGGTCTGCTAATTTTTCAACCAAATCGTCCGGCAAGCCATATTGCCGGTACATGCGGCTAACGCGTTCGCGAATGGCCATTTTGACTTCGTCTTCTGAAACGGCAACCTGAAGGGTTTGGGCAATTTTATCGCGGATCAATGACCAGCGCAGGCCATCTACGAAATTGGCAAAGCCTTCTTCAAGGCGTTTTTCGCTCATATTTTCATTGGCAACGCGCAGCCACCGCTTCAAGAATTTTTCGGGCAATTCAAACTGGTGCAATTTGGGGAGGCGTTCCTGAACGTCTAACAGCAACATGAAATTCGAGCGAACCGCATAAGCAGAAGCAAATGAATTGCGGATGAATTCCCGCGCCCCCGCTTCGCCTTCCACCACCCCTTCGCCAAACATGGCATCGAAAATGGCCTGGTCGAGCGCTGCCGGTTCCATGTGCTGGATCTGTTGAATGGTTGCCTGAAAAGCCGTTCCAACTTCGCGGTCGTCGTCTGGATCCAATCCTAAAAGGAATTTGCGGGTATTGGCTTCCGAGGTCTCTTTTTCTAATTCAAAAGGATTCAGCACCAATACGTCGCTTGTTTTTTTACCTTTCAGCTCGGCCATCGCGCTTTCACTGAGCGCTCCGGTGAAGACTTTGGCTTCATAGCTTATGCCTTCGGGCTTCAGCGCATTAGCTTCCATTTCTTCCAGCAACAAGGTGATGGTGTGGTCTTCTCCTACCGTATCTGTATCTTTCAACTCGCCTTTCTGACGGGCTGCATAGTTCAGGTCTTCGTCAATCAGGTTTTCCTCTACCTCAATGACGTAGTAATCATACCTATCCGTGCCGCTGATTCCCTGCAATTCAAATTGCGGAACCAGCCCGATGTCAAACTTAAAATTAAAGGTGCCTAAGTTGGCCGGATCAAACGAAATATCTTCGTGGTCTTCTGCTGACAAGGGTTGACCGAGGAAATCTATATTTTGCTCTTCAAGGTATCCAAAGAGCGCTTTTTCTAATTCGGTGTTCACAATATTGGCCAAAAGACCCTTGCCATACATTTTGCGAATGACAGAATCGGGGGTTTTCCCTTTTCTGAAACCTTTGAGTTGTGCCTGTTTTTTGTAGGTCGCCAATTCTGTGTTGAATTTATCTGCATAATCAGATTTTTCCAACGTGACCGTAAGGAGCGCGTGAATGGCGTCAACATCCTCTCTTAAAAATTTTGGCATGTTCTTTTTGTTTTTATGATGCAGGATCATTGCCCACCTTGAAATTGCAGCTTGTGATGTATTTCCGCGCTGTGTGTTGCAATGACGGTACGATTTTTCAAAAAAATGGTAAGGTTGTTAAGTGTGCGGGTGGAGGGACTCGAACCCCCATGCCTCGCGGCGCCAGATCCTAAGTCTGGTACGTCTACCAATTTCGCCACACCCGCTTTCTTTATCTCGCTAAACGCATGTTCAGCATCTCAATTCCTGAAACGATTGGCCTCATTAAACCACACATGTTGCCAGGTAGTTCAAAAAGCGCTGCGAAAGTACAAACTTTTTATGCAAATCAACGAATGGCATCAGTTTTTAATTAGTATCTGTCCATTTAGTCCGGTGTCTGCTCTTTAGAGTTCGAGAGCAAGGCATGTGAAGGCTCAAAAATGGGAGTTTACTCGTGTAAATGACCAATTTTGGGCCTTCGCATAACGCAGCTATCGGACTATAAAGACAGACACTAATTAATAGGGCGCGACCCTCGCGGTCGCCCGTGAAGCACATCACCCATCATCATTTGTCAATCATCAATAATAAAAAAGGCCGCCTTCCGGGGAACGGAAGACAGCCTTTTGAAAAAAGGACTTTTGCCGAAAATCAGAGTTTTAACACCTTGATTACCTTAACATCCGCTTTTCCATAGCGCATGCGAAGGAAGTAGGTGCCGGCGGGGTAATCGGCAAAGTTGATAACAACACGGTTGTCCTGTGGTCCGGCACTTGTTTTATGAAGTACCACCCCGTTGGACGAAATAATTTCGATTTGAACAGGTTCGTTAAAAGTCTCAAATAATTCCACGGTCAGTTCGGTACTCACCGGGTTAGGGTAGAGGTAAACCAGCTTGGAATCAACGATGATCACCGCTTCTGCGACCTGTGAATGACGGCTGTTGCCAGCCTGGTCCGTAATAAACAACCGGTACCAGTTGAGGCCGTTTTTGGGCTCGTGGTGCATGAATTCGTAGAACGCCATGCCTGAAGTAATCCGGGCTACCTGGCTTACCTGACCGATGCTGCGGAAAGTTTCCCCGTCGCCGGAGTGCTCTACAACAAAGGTAAGCCCTTGCGCCACAGCTTCTTCTATCTCCCATTCCAGCCCTACTAAAGCCTGTCCGCCAACATCCATTACCTTAGCCTCCAACGCCAGACCATTGCCGCAAATGGTAGGTGAATTGGTAACCGTCACGTTTTTCGTGGTCGTGGAAGTACAGCCGTTTTCTGTAACCGTCAGGGTAACCAGGAAGTTACCGTGAGAAACCCAATACACCTGAACAGACGGGCCGATAGCAGACTGAATGGATGCACCGGCACTGAATGTCCAGCTAACAACGGCAGTCGGACCAGATTCTGTAGACGTGAACGTGGCCAACTGGTTTACGCATAAGATTTGTGGACCTCCAATGGCCGCTACGGCTACATCATCAACGGTGATCGTAACAATATTCGTCTCCAAATAAGTGTTACAGCACTCGCGACGCGTACAGCGGATAAAATAAGTGGTTTGCTGGAGTGGCCCCGGATCGTAAGAAGCGCTGTTTGAACCCGGAATTGGTTGCCATAGCTGGTCATTGAACGGCCCGCCAATCGTGCTGGTCATCCATAAGTATTCCAGTGCGCCCATGCCGCCCGATGGCGGGATAACCGGTACAATTGGGGCCGGATCGCCGCCGGGGCCACAAAGGTATTGGTTAGCGGCAATGGTGCCTGCATTGGTAATGTTCTGACATTTTGGAAAAAAGCCGGCGTCAAGCGTCAGGTTCACATCGCCATAAGTAACAAACACGAATTGCGACATAAACATCACCGGATCAGCGTCGCTGTCCAAGGCGTCATTGCTGCCCTGATTCTGCGGAGAAAGCATATACGTTGTTCCAGCCGGTGGGATAAAGGTCACCTTGTAAGTGCCTGGAGGCGGTACATTAAAGCCGTAGATCCCGTTGGCATTAGTGAACGTGGTATCGGCATAAGGATCGTTGGTGTTGCCGGAAAGGATAACCATTACGTTTGGAATGCCAATTTCACCCGGATCCTGGATGCCGTCGCGGTCAATATCCAACCAGACAAAGTCGCCTATGCGCGCAGGGCCTTTCAGCATGACCGAACAAGTGGTCGTACAACCATTGGCATCGGTCACCGTCACGGAATGCGTGCCAATCCCAAAGTTCGTCACGGTTGCCGTTGTGGCACCGTTGCTCCAAAGAAAGGTAAAAGGACCGGTACCACCCGACACCACGCAGCGCAATTGCCCATCGTTGAGGGCTGGATCGGTAACTTCCTGTAAGATTTCAATGGAACAAACCGGTCTGTTGAACGAGGTAATGTTCACCGTCGAAGTGGCGGTACATCCGTTGGCGTCTGTCGCTGTTACCGTATAAGATCCTCCTGCGAGGTTGCTGAGGTTGGTGCCGGTAGCGCCGTTGCTCCAGGCATACGTGTAAGGCCCTGTGCCACCGCTTGCCGAAGCAGACGCTGAACCGGTTGTGCTGCCTTCGCAGGTGCCGGCGACTTGCATCGTCGAAACCTGAACGGCAGTCGGTTGGGTCACCGTAACGTTGGCCGTAGCGGTACAGCCGTTGGCATCGGTTGCCGTGACCGTATAGCTGCCTGCGGGAAGTCCGGAAACGGAAGCTCCGGCATCGCCGCTACTCCATGCATAAGTATAAGGTGCTGTGCCACCGCTGGCAGATGCCGTAGCCGCACCGCTTTCTTCACCAAAACAATCGGCAGGGGTAGCCGTAGTTTGAATGGTTATAGCCAGCGGTTGGGTGATGGTTGCGCTGGCCGTGCCGGTGCAACCGCTTCCGCTGGTTACGGTCACCGAATAGGTTCCGGGCGCTAAATTGGTCCGGTTTTGTGTCGTTGCGCCGTCATTCCACAGGTAAGTCACCGTTGGAACAGCACCGTTGACGACTAAAGTAATGGCGCCGTTGTTAAGCCCGAAGCAAGTCACGTTAACCGCCGTTGGAATGACCTGCAATTGCGGGGTTTGCTCCACGCCATCGCTGCCGGTAGCAACGCAGCCATTCGCATCGGTTACAGTAAGCGAATAAGTGCCCACCGCCAGGTTACTGATCGTCGCAGTCGTACCGCCGTTGCTCCAGAGGTAAATAAACGGCGCAGTACCACCATTTACCGTGGCCGTAATGGCGCCAATATTTTGGTTGGAACAAATGATATCGTTGACCGTAAAGCTGAGGTCTAATTCCGGAATTTCATTCACGGTAATGGTTTGGACGATCGCCGTACAACCATTGCCGTCGGTCACCGTCAGGCTGTAAGTGCCCGCCGGAATATTGGTTAATGCCAAAGTCGTTGCACCGGTATTCCAGAGATACGTATAAGGTCCTGTGCCGCCTGTGACGATCGCCGTGGGCGACCCGGAATTGGTGCCGCCGCAGTTGATTAACGGGGTGTTGACCGTAACGCTCAATTGTGCGGGCTGGCTAATCACCACTGTTTGTTGAGCGGTACAGAAATTGGCATCGGTCACGGTTACCGTATAGGTGCCGGCTTCAAGCCCCTGGGCAATCGGGCCGGTTTGGCTATCGCTCCAGTTATAAGTATAAGGTGGTGTTCCTCCGGTTGCGGTTGCAGTCGCGCTGCCGCTCTCATCCCCGAAACAATCAGCGTTGTTTCCAAGAACAGTGAGGTTGAGCACGGGCGGTTGCGTGATGGTAATGGTTTCGGTCAGCGTACATCCGTTGTCTTCTGTTACCGTCACCGTATAGGTTCCAACCGTTAGGTTAAGGATTTCCTGAACGGTTTGGCCATTGCTCCACAGGTACGTGTAAGGCGCTGTTCCACCGGCAGGCGTTACTAAAATGCTGCCGGAGTTACCTCCAAAGCAAAGTACATTGCGCGGAATCACTGAGATTGAAAAGTCGGAAACAACCAGAATTTCTGTTTCTGCCGTAGCGGTACAGCCATTGGCGTCCGTTACAGTTACCGAATAAGTTCCGGTGCCTAAATCCTCAATAGACTCGCTGTTGGCACCCGTACTCCATAGAAAAGTATACGGCTGCGTGCCCCCCGTTACCAGAACGGTTGCAATGCCTTCGTCTTCAGTGCCGCAAACGACCTCGGTAGATTCGATGGTCACCTGCAACTGCGGTGCCGTGTTGATGGTCACTGTGGCCGTTTCTGTACAACCATTGGCGTCCGTCACCGTCACAGAGTAGCCGCCTGCGGTCAGGTTGCTGATGGTGGCCGTGCTGGCGCCGGTGTTCCACAAATACGTATAAGCAGGCGTACCTCCTGCCGGAATTGCCGTAGCGGTGCCGGTGCTTGCGCCCACACAAACCAGCGCACTGGCATTGATGGTTACTGTAAGATCCGTAGGTTGGGCAATGATAATCGTTTGAGAAACACTGCAGCCGTTGGCATCGGTCAGGGTTACCGTATAACTGCCGGCTGGCCGGTTACTGATGGTTGCCGTAGTTGCCCCCGTGCTCCACAGGAAAGTGTAGGGAGGGGTGCCGCCTGAACTGGTCGAAGTTGCGCTGCCGGTACTTCCACCAAAGCAAAGTACATTTTGCACGTTCACTGTGGCGTCTAAGTCATCAATTACATTGATGTTGATGGATCCGGTGGCCGTACACTGGTTTGCGTCGGTGACGGTCACGGAATACGTGCCTTCTACCAGTCCGGAAATAGATTGGGTGGTTGCGCCGTTGCTCCACAGGTAAGTGAAAGACGCTGTGCCCCCAACCACTGTGGCTGTTGCAGAACCGGTATTGCCTTCGCCACAAACTACTGTCGTGCCGCTCACAATGACACTGATCGCAGGCGCTGCCTGAATGGTGCGCGTGGCAGTAGCCGTACAGCCATTCGCGTCGGTGACGGTCACGGAATAGGTGCCCGGGCCGATGTTCTGCAGCGTTTGAGACGTTGACGAAGTGTTCCAAAGGAAATTGAATGGCCCCGTGCCGCCGGTGACGACCGCCATGGCGAAACCATTCGTAGCGCCCTGGCAAACGAGGTTAGGCGCCATGATATTTACAAAAACGTTTGGCGGCGCAGTGAGCGTAACCGAACCGGAAGCAAGGCAACCATTGCCGCTTGTGACGGTAACGCTGTAAGTGCCTGGTGCCAGCCCGGTGATGGTTGAGGTAACGCCTCCGTTGCTCCACAAATAGGTAAAAGGCCCTGTTCCGGTGACGATATTCGCAGTAGCCGTGCCATTGCTGACGCCGCAGGTAGTCATATTGGTGCCTGTGATGTTGGTCTGGAAGGGTTGAGCAGCCGCTACAACTGCGGGTGCTGTACCAGTGCAACCCACTGCATCCGTGACGGTAACCGTGTAGGTGCCCGGAGGCCGGTTGGTCAACACCTGGGTTGTGCCGCCTGTATTCCACAGATAAGTATAAGGTTGTACGCCACCGGATGGATTGGCTGTAGCGAAACCGTTGTTAAAGCCGGGGCATGTTTCCGGGGTACCCAATGCTCCGACCATTAAATTCGACTGGGTCACTAAGGTAACCGATTGAGTTTTGGGACATCCTAAGGCATCATTGACGGTCACGGTATACGTGCCGGGGCCTAAATTTGAAATAAATGGCCCGGGCTGTCCGGTACTCCACAGGTAAGTGAACGGGGGCGTGCCGCCGCTTGCCGTCACGCCGATGCTGCCGTTGGTGAACCCGGTACAAGTCGGGTGGGTTGCATTGACATTGAGGTTGATTGGCGGTTTATTCGCAACTACGCCCGTCGCAACTGCCGTACAGCCATTCTGATCGGTCAGCGTGACGGTGTAGGAACCCGGAGGCAAATTGGTCTGCGTTTGCGTGGTGGCACCATTGCTCCAAAGATAAGTATAAGGTGGCGTGCCGCCTGCCGGATTGGCCTGTACCGATCCATTGCTGCCATTGGGGCAGGTAACCCCGGTTGCCGTTACGTTAACGGTTAATGGCGTGAGATTGATCGTTATACAGTCCACAGCGCCGCAGTTGTTTTGGTCCGTAACCGTGACGCAGTAGGTTCCGGGGGGAACCGAAATGACCGGGCCATTGGCACCGGTACTCCAGTTATAACTATACGGAGGAACGCCCCCGCCGCCGATCGCCGTAACGGTGAACGGAATGTTGCAGGCTGTCGCCTGGAGATCTACCGTCAGCAGAGGCGGTTGCGTCAGGGTGACACTGCCATTGCCTGTGCCGATCATGCCCGTTACGGTAACGGAATACGTGCCTGCGGTTAGTCCTGAAATCGTCGGTGTCGTTTGCCCGTTACTCCACAAGTAGGTGTAAGGGCCGGTACCTCCAACCGGTACCGCCGTAATGCTGCCGTTGGGAAGGCCGAAGCAGATAGGCTGTACGGGGTTGAAAAAAACGTTGATCTGTGCGCTCAGTGTAGGGAGCGATAAGCAAATCAAAGCGGTAACAAGCAGGGTGGAGCGCCTGAATGCGCTGTGTTCCCTCCATTTGAAGCTGGATAATGATTGTAAAGTTGTACGCATAGTGGATGTATAATTTGTTAGTACAAATCAAAAAAAATGGGAGGGAGTTTCGTCGTTATTTAAGTGTGTGCTGCAATGAACAGCACCACTAAGTGTAATATTGGTACATAAAAAAAGACTCTCCTCTCTGTTGAAAACAGAAAGAAGTTTTGAACGAAGGGGCAATAAGCAGGTTTTTGCAAGGCAATGCGCTGGGTAGAACACGTGCCGGGGGTTGCAAAATTGCTTATCGTTGTGAGAACGGTGGGAACCAAAAAAATTCTCTTAGTAAGTTTATCTCCTACGGAGGCAAATAAACGACATTTTACGCAAACCAACAAGGAATATAAATAAAAAAGTCGCATCACAAAAAAGTGATACGACCTGCTACTAACAAATTATAATCCCATGAGTTGTTGGCTATAAAGCCGATATCTTAAAAAAGCATTTAGCCCTGAAAAAGTTCATTGAAGTTGGCAAAAAATTACTGCCTTCACAGCCCATATAGAACACAGAACCAGTCCTTTTAGTGTGCCAAAAGTTCTCTTTTAACATTTCTTTTGCAAATTTCGACAGGAATTGTTTTCTTTGTCAGGTATTGATCATTCAAGACTACCCTTTCCGCTGTATTCGAACTTTTGCTTTTTAGGACTTCGAGTGTCTTGCAACCGAGATAATATTAGACTTGTTGCCACGGGTCAGCGTGGTGGGAGGAATGAGCTATTTTTTGACCAATCAAAGCGTTTTTTGAGGAGCATAGCCCTGTTCTGTGACGAAAAAAAGGTGATGAGTGGACAAAAAAGAGCCATTCCTACCCCGCGATGATTCCCGTCGCAACAAGTCTGTTATAAACAAACACAACACACAGCTATTTCCTTAGGAAAGCAATGCTGGTCTGGCTTTTATCAATGGTTCGTTAAAGATTTAAGCGGCAATTCTGCCTAAAGCATATAGTTCACGGATTTTGGGGTTATTTTTTTCCACGGACGGGTCTTTCCCATAAATGGAAATTAATT
>Ga0335394_10004336_pt1 | contig 16122 bp, 12 predicted proteins | sample MAT03_FD_205741 | JGI IMG/M metagenome (GOLD analysis project Ga0335394, IMG submission 205741) | Freshwater microbial communities from Lake Fryxell liftoff mats and glacier meltwater in Antarctica - MAT-03 (spades assembly) (version 2) ... | reverse complement strand
ACCTGCATCGGCACTTGGTAAGAAGCACCACCGACACGTTTCGACCGGACTTCGATATAGGGCTTTACGTTTTCGATGGCTTGTTCGAAAACTTCGATCGCAGGTCGATCTTTGATCTTTTCAGCGATTTCGTCCAGCGCGCTATAGAAGACGCCCTGGGCGGTATTCTTCTTTCCGTCGTACATCAAGCAATTGATGAACTTCGATGCCAAAATGGAATTGAACCGAGGGTCAGGCCTGAGGCTCGTGCGGGAAGCTGTAATTTTGCCCATAAATTCGAAACAGATCTACTAAAAAAGCTTTGGATTGGGTTTTGGGAAATTAGGCCTTCTTCGCGCCGTATCGGCTGCGAGACTGCTTGCGACCGACGACCCCGAGAGTATCTCGGCTGCCTCGAACGACTTGATAGCGAACACCAGGCAAATCGCGAACACGACCACCTCGAACGAGAACGATCGAGTGCTCCTGGAGATTGTGGCCCTCACCGGGAATGTACACGGTAACTTCTTTGCCGTTGCTCAGACGAACGCGAGTGATCTTTCGGAGAGCAGAATTAGGCTTTTTCGGCGTCATCGTCCGAACCAACAAGCAAACACCTTGCTTCTGTGGGCATTGCTCTAGCACAGGACTTTTCGTCACCTTGCGCTGAACAACGCGGTTTTTTCGGACCAATTGATTGATGGTTGGCATACTGTAAGCAGTCGTATTAAGCAATCGTATTGCGAACGGGACAAAGTTCTAAAAACCAAAACCTATCGACAATTGGAAAGTACCAAAGGTGGGAATCGAACCCACACGTCTGTTAAGGACACTGGATTTTGAGTCCAGCGCGTCTGCCGATTCCGCCACTTTGGCAAGGTGGATCAGCCGCATGCCGATAAATTTGGGAAAGAGAGTTTAATGGGGACCAGTGCTATCGGACAAGTCCAACCGCGATTTTTCGTCCAAATTCCCTTTTGCTTCTTTTTTCAAGTTACCTGAAGGCGGCGGTCAGGTTGTGCCGATCGCGGAAAGCGGAACTGGTCAAGCGGATCCTCATGTTTCCTCATGTTGCAGAACCCATCCAAACAATCCCCGTCCCAATCGCTTTGCCATCATTGTGACACGGCCCTGAATTCGAAACGATGTCACTCGGCCATTTCGGAAGTGTTTGGTTCAAAACGCCTTTCACGATTTTTCCAGTGGATTCTTGTCTCAATACGAAACAGAATGCCCTTGGCCCACGGTTTGCAATAACAAGCGTTAAACACCACGCCTACCAGGCTGTGGTGCTCGCTGTACGGCATGCAAAAGGATTGTGGTCGAGGAAAATGTGTTGTTGGACGTATCCGACGACACTGCGACCGAGCACAATGGAATGCTAGCAAAATTGGGTGCCGACAGTTTCTCTCCAAAGCAACATACAAAGGTAGATAGAGGAAGTTATGCAGATTCTCAAGGTAAACAAACTCCGAGGTCCGAATATCTGGGCAAGTTTCCCAGTGCTCGAAGCTTGGGTGGACCTGGAAGAACTCAAGGATACTTCTTCGGAAATGATTCCGGGGTTTAACGAACGGCTAATGGCATGGTTGCCATCCATGGTCGAGCATCGGTGCAGCGTCGGCGAGCGGGGAGGCTTCTTCGTTCGCTTGCGACGTGGTACGTATATGGCTCACATCTTGGAACACGTCTCGTTGGAGCTGCAGTCGCTGGCCGGCACGTCGGTTGGTTTTGGCCGCGCTCGCGAAACCAACACCGATGGTATTTACAAAGTTGCAATCGCTTACAAAGAAGAGAAACTCGGTTTGGCTTGCATCGACAAAGCCTTCCAGCTCATCTTAGCGGCAGTTTATGACAAACCGTTTGACGTTGCAGTCGAAGTAGCGAAGCTCCGCGACTTTGGATACGACGTGTGCCTCGGCCCCAGCACAAAAGCTATCGTAGATGCTGCGCGAGCTCGCAACATACCGTGGCGGCGACTGAATGAGGGTAGCTTGGTGCAGCTCGGACATGGTCATCAACAACGTCGGATTTGCACGGCTGAGGCCGATAGCACCAGCGCGATCGCCGAGTCGATTGCACAGGATAAAGACCTCACGCGCATGCTCCTCAAAACAATTGGTGTGCCGACTCCCGAGGGCCGTCCTGTGGAAAGCGCCGAAGACGCTTGGGAGGCGGCGGAGGATATCGGACTGCCGGTGGTCGTCAAACCTCAGTATGGCAATCACGGCCGAGGAGTGGCAACGAACCTACAAGATCGTCAACAGGTCGAAGCAGCGTACGCGGCTGCCCGCGAAGAGGGAAGTTCGATCGTTTGCGAACGACACGCCCCAGGGGACGACTATCGAGTATTGGTGATCGGTGGCAAAATGGTTGCTGCCGCTCGCCGCGAGCCAGCCCACATCATCGGCGATGGGCAATCGACTGTGCAGCAGTTGATCGATGTTGTGAACCAAGACCCACGTCGCAGCGATGGTCATAGTACGTCGCTGAGTAAAATCAAGATCGATGCAGTCGCACTGGGAGTTCTGCTTGAGCAAGGGCTCACGCCCGATACCATTGCACCACTCAACAAAAAAGTGCTCATCCGTCGCAATGCGAATTTGAGCACAGGTGGAACTGCGGCAGATGTAACGGATATGGTTCATCCCGATGTAGCGCGCCAATGTGTCGAAGCGGCTCGCGTTATCGGTCTAGATATTGCTGGTATCGATGTTGTCGCGCAGGATATCACGCAGCCTCTGCAAGGTCAGCGCGGTGTTATCGTCGAGGTCAACGCCGGTCCAGGATTGCGGATGCACATTGAGCCTTCGTCGGGCTTACCGCGTCCAGTGGGACATGCGATCATCGACATGCTGTATCCAGCCGACAACAACGGCCGAGTTCCGATCGTTAGCGTTACGGGGGTAAACGGCAAAACCACCACGACTCGATTGATTGCACATATGGTGGCTTGCACCGGCAAAAAAGTCGGAATGACGTGCACCGATGGAATCTACATTGCCGGTCGCCGGATCGATTCTGGGGACTGCAGCGGTCCTCAGAGCGCTCGCTCGGTGCTGATGAATCCGGCCGTAGATGCGGCCGTGCTAGAGACCGCTCGCGGCGGAATTCTCCGCGAAGGACTCGGCTTTGACATGTGCGACGTCGGAGTCGTTACGAATGTCGGAGAAGGAGACCATTTGGGAATAGCCGATATCGAAACCGTTGAGCAATTGGCTCGCGTCAAGCGGTGCGTTATCGAAGCGGTTCATAAAAATGGTTACGGCGTTCTCAAAGCGAACGATCCTCTGACCGCCGAGATGGCCGATAAATGCAAAGGGGCAGTCGTATTTTTTGCGATCGATGGCAACGATCCCGTTTTGACCGCGCATCGAGCCAAAGGGGGCCGCGGTGCCTTCGTTCGCGACAATGCAGTCATCTTGGCCGAAGGGAACACCGATTTCGTATTGCTTTCTCTCGATCGTGTTCCTTTGACCCACAACGGCCGAATCAGTTTTCAAGTCGAAAACGTCTTGGCTGCGGCTTCCGCCTGTTGGGCATTGGGTATGCCCTGCGAACAGATCCGTTTGGGTTTGGAATCTTTTTCCTCGCACATGGACAAAGTGCCGGGGCGATTCAATCTTATGGAGATTCATGGCGCCACGGTCGTTGTCGACTACGGACACAATCAATCGTCCCTGTTGGCTATCGCCGAAACGCTTGACCAATTTCCTCATCCGATCCGCACCGTCATCTACTCCGCGGCCGGTGATCGCCGCGACCTCGATATGATTCGACAAGGGGAGATTCTCGCAGATCATTTTGATCGAGTTATCCTCTATGAGGACAACTATCTACGAGGTCGTCAGCCAGGCGAAATCATGAGCTTGTTCAAACAAGGGATGGACGGCGGCAAACGCGTGAAAGAGATTCACGAGGTCCAGGGTTGGCAAAACGCGGTAGATCGGGCGCTGAAATTGATTCGCAAAGGGGAGTTCTTGCTCATGCAAGCCGATGTGATCGATGAAGCTGTCCAGTACCTGCACCATTCGATTGAGCATGACCGTCTTGGACGTGAGATCGAACTGGACGCTGCCATCCAGAAACCAACGGAAACCATTTCTAAGATGGTTCCCTCCAGCGAAAATGCTTCGGAAAGCAATAGCCGAACACTTTAGCGGAGGCCCGCATGGACAGGCTAAAATTTTCCGATTGTGACGGCTTTCTCGGTTAGGCAAACCCTTTCTGAAAATCTATTGGATTGGACGACCCGCGCCTCTGCGCGGGTCGCGATACCAAGGTAGATCCAAGAGTTGCACCTTTGCGTCCGCGGTGCGCTTACGAATCAAGATTTTCACAAAGCCTAACCATGGATCTCGTCCAAGTACAAAATCTGTGCAAGAGCTATCCGGACTCTGCAACCGGCGAATTCTTCGCCTTAGACAATGTTAGTTTTGTCGCTAAAGCAGGTGAAGTGTTCGGTTTGCTAGGGCCTAACGGTGCAGGCAAGACGACTGCTCTACGCATCCTGGCAACCATTCTGCAGCCAACCTCTGGCTCGGTTCGCATCTTCAATTTCGACGTTACCAGCCAAGCCGACTATGTGCGTCACTCCATCGGCTTTGTTTCGAACAATACGGCAATCTACGATCGCATGAGCGCTTGGGAGATGGTTGAGTACTTCGGTCGCTTGTACGGCTTGCCCGATGACCACCTCTACCCTCGCATGGAAAAGATCTTCCGGAAACTCCAGATGGACGAGTTTCGCGATTGCCCAGGGGTAAAGATGTCCACCGGCATGAAACAAAAGGTTTCTATCGCACGCGCGTTGATCCACGACCCGCCCGTGTTGATCTTTGACGAGGCGTCCCTCGGCTTGGATGTAATGGTGGCTCGTGCGCTGCAATCCATCGTCCTGGATCTGCGAGACCAAGGGAAATGTATCATCTATTCGACCCACATCATGCGAGAGGTAGAACGCTTGTGCGATCGCGTGGCAATCATCTACAAGGGACGATTGCTCGATTCGGGCACACTGCCTGACTTGGCAGAGAGGCACAGCCAAAACGACTTCGAAGAGCTATTTTTCCAGCTGCTAACCGTGGGGGACGACGAGTATAGACCAACCCCTCCATCGCCCGTTCTCGGAGCGTTCGACCCAGCCAGGATCTCGGCAACTCGCGGGAGCACGCCATGAATTGGTCTCACGTCAAACTCATTTTTCACCGCGAAGTGAGGGATCAACTGCGGGATCGCAGGACGATGTTCACGATCTGCATCTTGCCAGTCTTACTCTATCCGCTGATGGGTATGGTCATGATGCAAGTTGCGCAATTCCATCGTGAGCAGCACGTCTCCGTCGCGGTCGTAGGACTTGAAAATTGGCCCGTGGATTTCCCGCTCTTCGCCGAGCCCAAAACGGCCGACAAGATCCGTTGGAAGACACTTGCGAGCGCGGAGTTCGACAAAACGGCCATCGCTTTAGCCAAGGAAAACGAACATCAGAGCGCTGACCCGATCGCGGCTGAAAAACTTCTTCGACAAGCCGAAGCCGATGTCATCGTCTGGGTTCCCAACAGTTTTGGCGAGAACACCTTAGCGGAACCGCTGGTGATTTTGAGCAACCAACGTTGGGAACGCTCTCAGTTGGCGCTGCAACTGGTCTATGACGCGGTGGGTCAGTGGCATGGTAGTCGGCTTCGCACGCGATTGGCGGAAACGCACCTTGGCGCATCCTACATTCAACCGCCGAGAATTGAGCAAGTCGATGTGTCTCGACCCGAGATGAAACGTGCCATCGTTTGGTCGAAGATCCTGCCCTTTGTCATGTTGGTCTGGGCTTTGACAGGCGCCTTTTATCCGGCGATCGACCTATGCGCCGGCGAGAAGGAACGCGGAACTCTGGAAACGCTCCTGTGCAGTCCAGCTCGCCGCAGGGAAATTGTATGGGGCAAGTTGCTTACGGTGATGTGCTTTAGTATTTGCACGGCCCTCCTGAATCTGGCTAGCATGCACATCACGGCTTCCATCGTCATGTCCCGTTTCGCAGGGATGGGTGCCGGAGGCATGATGGAGTCGTTGGGACCGTTGCCGCTGCATTCGATGGGCTGGCTGGTTCTCTTGGTCGTGCCCATCTCGGCGATGTTCAGCGCGCTAGCGCTAGCCGTAGCAAGCTTGGCCCGAAGCACGAAAGAGGGCCAGTACTATCTGATGCCATTGCTTTTGGTAGGAATGCCGTTGGTGATGATACCCATGATTCCAGGGGTGGTACTGTCGCCTGGCACCAGCATTGTACCCATTACAGGCGCGGTGCTCATGTCGCGAGCCCTGATGGATGGCGAGTACACCCACGCACTATTGCATCTCCCAACCGTCGTTACCGTTACCATTCTTTGCTGCCTGCTAGCCGTCCGATGGGCGGTTCGACAGTTCGAGAGTGAAAGTGTGATGTTTGGTGGAAATGAACGCTCCTCAATGTCGCAATGGCTTCGCAACGTTTGGCGTCAACGTGAATCTACACCGACCCCTAATGAATCGATTCTCTGCGGCTTGCTCATTCTGGTATGTCTGTTTTTCGGCCGACTCGCATTGGGCGGAATGTCACTGAGTTGGCATAGCATCGTTCAATCGACGATCGTGATTCAAATCGGCATGATCTTAGCTCCCGCTTTGATCATGGCCACGATGCTGACCCGGTCTGTTCGAAAATCGCTTCGCTTAAATCCACCCCGGTGCACCGATCTGTTTTTCGCCGCTGGCTTGGCCGTTTGTATGCACCCAACCTACGCGGCGTTTGCAGCAGTGGTCAGTCAAGAGTACAAATTGGGAGATCAGACGACGAGCATGCTGTTGCAGTTTGATACAATCATTTCCAGTACACCCATTTGGGGTGTGCTGTTGGTGTTGGCCTTGATACCTGCAGTATGCGAGGAAATGGTCTTTCGAGGTTTTCTATTTGCTGGGCTCGAACGAAACAGTGGTCATTTAAGGGCCATCCTGCTAACGTCGTTATTCTTCGGTCTGTCGCACGGAGTCTTGCAGCAAACGATTACGGCCTCGGTCATTGGAGTTTTGCTGGGCTGGATCGCCTATCGCACAGGTGGAATCGCTTGCACCCTAGTGTTTCATTGCGTTCACAACTCGATTTCGATGTTGCTGGCGGCCCATTCGAGCCGAGGCGAGCATGCCCCACAATGGCTCTCATGGGCTATCGAATCGGTCGAAGGGCGGCTCGCATACTCGTCTCTGTGGTGTTGGTTGAGCATCGGGATTTCCATAACGCTGATCGTTTGGTTCGCAACCAATGGTTCTCGACAGCCTATCCGGTTTCTGCGGCCCAGTCCGGATCTCAGGACTTAAATACTTTTTGTCGAAATTCTTCTGACCAAGCTTGAAACACAACCTATGTTTTCAGGAACAGACGCGCCGATGGTGCGCGTCGTTGTAACCGATACGGGAATGAGCTCCAATATGGCCAAGCGTCGTCTTCAAAAGTATGTAGATCGTGAAGTTCAATCCAGCCTGCTGCGCCGTTTGCTGCTTCATTGGGTTCTCTTTATGGTCGCCAACGTTGTCGCAATCACGATGTGGACTCGATTCGTGGATACTCCTACGCAACCATGGTCCGAAACGTTCTCGCTCACTTGGCAACGAGTCTTTCCGTTTGCGATCGTTTCGATAGCCTTAGCACCTGTCTTTATTTGGGATGCGGTCAAATTGTCCAACCGATTCGCGGGCCCCATCATTCGTGTACGTCGAGCCTTGGCTCAAATCGCGGATGGCCACTCGCCGAATCAGATCGAGTTTCGACATGGCGATTTTTGGAAGTCGCTGGCAAACGACTTGAATCGAGCCTTCAATCGATTGGTTAGCCACGATGCAAAACCTGTTGCGGAACGTGAGTAAATTTAGAATGCGCAACGCTAAAAAAGTAAAACGGGCCTCGCGACGCGGCGCTGCACTCGTTGAGTTTGCTGTGTGCCTTCCGGTCATCATGATCCTAATCCTGGGAAGCATGGAAGCGACCAGTGCCATTTTCGTTAGACAAGCATTGACGACGAGCGCTTACGAAGGGATACGCGAGGCCATACGCACCGGCTCCAACTCCGCGGTAGCTACTGCCCGCGCGCAAGCTGTTCTGACGGCTCGCCAAATCCGTAGCTCTACCATTCGCTTCACACCAACCGATGTTCGATCGGCAGCCCGCGGCTCCAGAGTAGTTATTGAAGTCAGTGCGCCCTACGCAGCCAACAGTCCATTTTTTGGAAACGTTGTTCAAGACCGAACCACCACCGTACGAAGCGTCATGGTGAAAGAATAGGAGATTACCCGTGCCGCGACGCGACTTGCTTAACCTACAAAGCGGCCAGCAACCAGTATACTGATCCACCTCCACGAGCACCCAACCATGAAACCTCAAGCACAGCAAGAATCATCATCGAAGCCCCTTCCAAGGAATTCGCGATCCCGTAGTCACAAGGCACGCCATCGTCGCGGCGCGATGCTGGTACTGATCTGCGTCATGATATTCGCGTTCCTGGTGACGGTCGCCTTTTCGGTCGATATCGCCTACATGAATCTCGTCAAATCCGAATTGCGATCCGCCACAGACGCCGCGGCAAAAGCTGCAGCTGAGACGCTTGCTAGAACGCAGGATAGAAACGCGGCCATTGCGAGAGGCAAGGAGATTGCCTTAGAGAATCAGGTGGCTAATCGCGGGCTTGAGCTCAGAGATGCGGATTTATCCTTTGGACGCGCTGAGCTCGATGGAAGTGGCCGCTTTGTCTTTCGAGTTGGCGGAGTTCCATCGAACAGCGTCAGAGTCGATGGTCAGAGAACGAACGGCTCGCTGTCCGGAAACGTGCAGCTGTTCTTCGGCCGTATCTTCAATGTCACCGGCTTTCAGCCTCAGGAGTTCAGTACGGCGACCTTCATTCAACGCGATATCGTCTTGGTCGTGGATCGTTCCGGGTCGATGTTAGACGCGAACAAGTTCAACGACCTGCGAGCCGCGGTCGGTATCTTCGTTCAGATTTTGGTCGATAGCCCGGTGGACGAACGCGTGGGGCTTGCATCCTATTCGACGACGCAATCCGAGGATGTGGAGTTAACCGACAATTTGTCTTTGATCAACAACGCTATGTCGACCATGCCCGTGGCGGGATTCACGAATATCTCAGGGGGAATTGACGCGGGGGGAAACATTATGGGTCGAGGAAGATCTCGAGACTTTGTCGAGAGGACCATGATCGTGCTAACCGACGGATTGCAGAACCGAGGTCGTCCCGCCAGGATAGCTGCGACGGAGCAAGCGGCCTTAGGCACCGTTATCCATGCAATTACCTTCGGTCGAGACGCTGACCGAGCAGCCATGCGACAAGTCGCAACCATCGGTAACGGCCGGTATTTCCATGCCGACAACGGAGCCCAGTTACGCCAAGTGTTCCAAGAGATTGCTTTGACTCTCAGCACAATCATCACGGAGTAAGGGAAAGATGAACTCAGGAACGATCCTTCGACAGACATGGGCGAGAAGCATGAGAGCAACCAAGCGATCGAAGAGGCGTGGGGCTGCCATGGCTGAGATGGCCATCACTTCCGGACTGGTATTTTTCTTTTTCTTTGTTGCATTGGAGTTTTGCCGGGTATCGATGATCCGACACTCGGTGGAGAACGCATTGTACGAGGGTGCTCGTCAAGGAATCGTTCCCGGCGCAACGCCAGCAAATGTTCGGGATATGGCTCGTTCGGTTCTCAGCCGAATTGGAGTTTCCGGAGCAACCATCGACGTGACGCCAGCGGTTATCGTAAACTCGACTCCGGAAGTTCGCATACGCATCCAATTGCCACTCGATCGCGGGCTTTTTGCGCCTGCAATGTTTTTCGTCGGCAAATCGCTCGATCGTACGCTGGTGATGCAACGCGAGGGTGTCCGGTAGGGATTTGCCACATCAAAGTGTCGCAATGTCCGGTTGGATTCGATTTCTTCTGGGTCGGTAACATATCCCTGCGGAGGTGTGCTACAACGTATAGTGTCGTGATGTCATTTCGGTTTCATTTTCCGCCGTAAGGAAGTGAAAATTCGTTCTAGTCGCCCAATGTCGCTATGTCTGAGTTCGGAACCACGGGAACAACCTGCATTGATACTAGGCTTGAATGTGTTCGACCTCGACTCTTGATCCTGTCATACTGTTTGGATCCAAACGGAACGATGGAAGAACGGAACGGATGGCAGCGAGCACTTTTGGCAGCCAAGGATTTCGATGTAACAGTCCTGTACGCCACGACCGTCGAGGAGTTTGACCTCCAGAAAAACATCCCTGCAAAGCTGCCAGCCAATGCGATTCGCTTTGTTCGATTGGAGGACGACTGGTTTGGAGCGAACCTCAAATCGTTCGAGCCGACTTTTTACTGGAGCTATCGACGCTGGCATCAGCGGGCGGGTGCAGTTGCTAAACAAATGCATTCCGATGTTCCCTTCATGGCGACCCACCTAGTTACCCTATGTGGTTTTCGCGAACCTGCTTGTGTTTTCGATTTAAAGATTCCCCACGTATGGGGCCCGATCGGAGGTACACATAACTTCCCTAAATACTTCCTCAGTTCGATTGATCTATGGAACCAGTTCCGTGAGTCCCTTCGCACGGCGATCAACAATTACCAACTTCATGGCTGCAAGCGCGTTCGCAAGGCGATCCATCAATCCGATACAGTCATAGCGGCGAGTGTCCAAGCACAGGCCGATTTGCGGGCTGGTTTTGGAATCGAAGCGGAAGTGGAACTGGAAACTGGGATCGACCATGCGATCGATCCGCCACGAGCGAAGCGACTTTTGGGACAGCCATTGAAGATCTTATGGTGCGGTCGACTTCGGGCGTGGAAAGGGCTGCCAATCTTGCTTCATGCGATCCGTCTGCTGCCCGCCGACGTTGAGGTGCAACTCCGGGTTATCGGAGACGGTAGCAGCAGGCAGGCATGGCGACGGACAGCGAAGTCGCTGGGGATCTCGGACAAAATTGAATGGATGGCGTGGCCAGACTATCGAGAGACGCTTCAGCACTATCGCTGGGCGGACGTTTTTGCTTTCACCAGTTTGCGGGACACTTCAGGGACGGGGTTGCTCGAAGCGTTGGCTGCAGGCTGCCCCATTTTGGGGCTGGATCATCAAGGAGCGTCCGACATCATGACAAACGACTGCGCTGTCAGAGTGCTCACTAGCGATTGGAAAACTGCCGTCTCGGGCTTTCAAGAGGGGATTGCGGTACTAGCGGCTCAGCCCGACCGATGGCTTCGACTTAGCCACGGCGCTACCCTACGCGCAAACCAATATGTGTGGAGTACACGTTCAACCTGTGTTGCGCGAGCTTATCGGCGGATCATCGAGGGCAGCGGACTACCGATGGACATGAAAAACAACTCTGGAAAAGAAATTCAAAATGGATGGGACAGATCCGTTGCCGACCAGATTTAAGGATGATTGCGAACCCCCAGCAACTCGACAGACACAGGTTTCTATATCGCCAACGGAATGGATCCTGTTCGCGGCGGTCGTATGTGGCCTTATTGGACTGCACCTCGGAACGATCCACCACCAGAGTTTTTTCATCGATGAGGTGGAAGAACTGGAGTTTGCCAAAGGGGATTTTTGGGCATCGGTCTTTATGCCGGATTCCATGCCACCGCTTTTTACGGTAACGCTTCGCGCTTGGCTGAATCTCGTGGGCGACGACTCGGGTGCACGTTGGCTATCCGCACTCGGAGGGCTCATCGGGACTTTGATAACATGGAGAGTTTCGCGAGTCTTTATGTCACCGATGGCAAGCATGGTGGCAACGCTCTTTTTTACCTTTTCGCCACTCCAGCTTTATTACGCTCAACTAGTTCGCGGCTATTCGCTGATGACCCTGTTTGGATGCCTAGCGATAGGGGCGTTCCTGCTCGCCGACGCAACAGGCAAAATACGGTACTGGATTTTATTCACGGCCAGTTGCGCGCTGGGCATGTACACGCATTACTATTTTGTCATGATTCCAATGTCTATCGTGGCCGGCTGGATCCTGCTGAATTTCTCAGGCCGAAGGGATTGGATCCATTGGCGATGGTTAGTAATTGCGTGCCTCGTTCTGATGTGCGTGGCCCTTTCGCTATGGATATTCCTGAGAATTGATTTCCAGTATCAGCACGACCTTCGTGCGCCGAGACCTCTTTCCATCAGCGCGCTAGCGTACACGTACCTGTCGCTTTTTGGTGGCTATGCTCTAGGGCCTTCGCAGAGAGAACTACATGCCGCGAATGCGAATGTACTCGAGGCTTTGCCGTGGTTGGTCATGATTGGACTGGCTAGTATTCCATTGATTTGCATGGGTCTTTGGAAAGGGCGACGTCTCAATCTTTTGACGTACTTAGTGTGCCTTTTGGTACTTCCGTTTGTGGCCATTGGGACTGTTGGGTTGGTCTCAGGCATCACCTACAATGTTCGATTCGTCTGCTGGATGACTTTCCCTCTATCCATGCTCCTGGCACTAGCGTTTGAACCGATGGCCTCGCCCCGCTCGCTGTCTTCGCATCCAAAACTCGCGCCGTTCGCAAGCAGAAATCAGTTGCCCTGGTTGCTGGCGATTTTCGTTCTTGGAATCTTTGGGTTCGCCAATTACCAGCGTGTCTTTGAACCTCGCTACCAGTTTGAAGATACGCGTGCTGTGGCAGCGTTTTTGGAAAACAACTGGAAGGAAAACGATCGTGTTTTCGTGGTCTCAGATTACGTCAACCCAACGTTGGAGTACTACATGCCCGATCGAGCGAACGCTATGTTCGAGCTTCCAGAGCCTAGTGTTCGAAGCGAAGTGTTTAGCGAACCATCCGTGGTGGATCGCGCGTTGGGCGTTATGAAGAGCGAGTCTTTGGATCGATACTGGTTCATTTATTCCAGGCCATTTCACGGCGACCCATCGGGACTGTTTCTAAATGCACTCGAGAAATGTGGAGTTCAGTTCGACCGCGAATTTTCTGGCATACGGATTTATCACGGCTACGTTTCGGATCTTCCCCCCTGATTTCTTGAGTGTTGAGCATTTCGAACGTTGTTCGATTGCGAATATAGCTCCCTGTAACTAGCATGGCATTGTCGATAGCTGCAATCCATCAAACCGCAAACTGCGACAAACGTATCTAAACACCAGTACGAAGGAAATGACGATAGTGAGCAATATCACGTCGCTCGCGAAAAGAAAATCTTTTGAAGACGATTTTTACCAAGCGGTGATTTGCAAGTTGGTACGCAGCGGCAAGATTTCCACGAAGAGCTCCGTATTGGTGACGGCTGGTGGACTTCGCGACAAGGAGACATGGCTGGCCAGTGACTTCATGAACGTGACGATCTCGAATCTGGATGACAGAATGGTCGGCGACGAGTTTGCGCCTTTCAAATGGTCTTTCCTAGACGCAGAGCGCATTTCCCTCCCAGACAATTCATTTGACTACGTCTGTATACACAATGGTTTGCATCACTGCGGCTGTCCTCAAGCGGCAGTGCTAGACATGCTTAGAGTTGCCAGGAAAGGGATTCTTCTTTTTGAACCCTATGACAACCTGGTGACCCGCATCGGCGCCCGATTAGGGATAAGCCAAAAGTACGAGACAGCCGCAGTTTTTTACAGTGGATACACGCATGGCGGTCTTCGGAATGGTCCCGTCGCAAACTACATTTATCGATTCACCAAGTGGGAACTTGAGAAAACAGTCTCGACCGCGTTTCCCGAGGGGCCTGTCAAACTCGAATTTATGCATGCCTTTCGAATGCCTTGGGAGCAGCTTCAAGGACGGAGCAACAAACTTGCCTATTACGTAGCATGCCTCGCCCGCCCCTTGCTATCCGTTGCAACGATGCTTTTCCCCGAACAAGGAAACTGTTTCGCGGCATTCATAACCAAGCGTTCCGAAGACGAAGCTCTGTGGCCTTGGGTAGATCGCTCCGCGGATGGAAGTCTGACCGCCAATACGAATTGGCTTACCAAAAAATACAAAAAGATAGATGGCTGAAAAAGAAAAGCAAAGTATCGCTTTTGCTTCGGCTAAGGCGTCTTCGCTCGCTCGATGGTGTCATGGTAGATCTGCAGCAAGCTTTCGTAGTTGACTTGAGAAGTGTAGTGCGATAGGAATTCTTGGCGCGCGGCGACTCGAAATCTAAGGGACTCAGCCGGCTCCATGGTAAAGACGGTTTCGATCTTTTGTGCTAGATCCAGGGAATCGCCCGGCGTGAACAGCCAGCCGGTTCGACCATCGTCGATGATCTCTGCGGTTCCACCGATTCTCGACCCAACCACCGGTGTTCCTTTCGCAAAAGCCTCCACCGTTGTTCTTCCGAACGTCTCGTACCATACAGATGGCATGACCAAGCATTGCGCGCGACCAACGATGTTCAAGAGTTCCGGTATCGGCATCCGCCCAAGCCATTCAATCCTCTCATCATTCCCTTGAGCCTCTTGGACAACCGCTCTCATCGGGCCATCTCCAACGATTTTAAGTAAGGGCAGTTTTCGGTTTTCAACCCAAGCTTTGAGCAGAGTTGATAAACCCTTTTCCGGGGAGAGACGTCCAACGAAAACTGCAAAGCCCTCGGACCCGGTGCCTGGCCCTGGGTCGATATCCAGTGAGTTCTTTTTGATTTGTATTCTATCCTCCGGCAGCCCGAACTCGATCAACTTGCGTTTTGCGATCTCGGAGGGACACAAAAAAACATCGACCGCACGTTGCCAAGTCCGCATAAACCGATGCAGTGCGATTGTGGAAGCTACCACCGCGCTCCCGCTAAGGCTTCCTCGATAGCAACGGTGACGAATAGCGGACAGAGGAAACGACGCACCCACGCATTTCTCGCAGACCTTTCCATCCCGCAACAAGTATGCTCCAGCGCAGGCTAAGCGATAATTCTGTATCTCGTGAACAACTGGGATTCCGAGCCGCTTTGCTGCGTACAAGACCGACGGGGACAAAAGTGGGAACGTATTCATCGCGTGCATCACATCAGGCTTGAACTGCAAAATGGCTTCTTGGATGGAACGATACTCCTTTCTATTCCAGAGCGTTCCAACCGCAACCATCCACGGGTTGGCATTGGCGATTGAATCATTGTGTACCACATGTTGCAATACGTCGTGCCCGTGGTCGCGCAGCACGCGTACCTCATCCTCAAAGCACTGGTCTTCGCCACCCCGTTGCTGGTAGTAATTATGAACCATCAGAATTTTCATGAACCGGCTGAACCCACGCGAACGGAACCGAAGACACGGGATCGAGGAAGCGTTTCGCGACGTTCTTTCAGCATGATGAAACATCCCGTCAACGCGACAAAGAGTGGGAACCCCGGAAGCTTGAATAGAGACTCTGCAAATCCGTTGATCACTCCATAGACTATGAGACCAAATAAAATGGCATACTCGATAAGACCGTGCAGAGAGTAGTAACGTGCGGACTCTGAGAGAGCCACCATGATAGCCAAGATCACCAACCCAAGACCCACGATTCCAATATCCAGCATGGTATCCAGATAGAGATTGTGGCCGTGTGGTATTTCCCAATGGAAGGTTGCACTCAGAGACTCGACCCGCTTGGCGTCCCAATACGCGAGATAGCCATACCCCAGAATAGGCCTCTTGTTGATCGATGACAGAAGCTCTTCCCATAGCGGAAGCCTTCCCGAAAGACTTGAAACGTCGTCCTTTCTTCCCATCGTCGCAAGTTCCCCGAGCGAGCCGGAACTGCTCTGACTGATGATGCTCAAGCCCACCAACCCGACACTTGCAGCCAGCAAAAATCCAGCGATGAGCAAAACGCGATTGGATCCACGCATGACCAACGTTTGCGTTGCAAGCAAACTAAAGAGAAGTCCGGCAAGTGTTGTTCTCGATTTAGTGTACCAAACGACGATCAATCCAAACACAAATATACTCACTCCTAGTAGATTGGTCCGACTCAGCCTGTCGAGAAACATTCGGGCAGTCAAACACAACATTGATGCATAGATCGCTTCCGTATTTGGATGTGTCGTACCAATGAATCGATAGTCTGCGCTCGGGCGAAAGTAACCTTGTGCAATCTCTGCGACGACTCCAATCAAAATAAAGCCAACACATACAATCGTGATGGCATTAAAGAATTCGCGAA
>Ga0335394_10004329_pt1 | contig 16132 bp, 15 predicted proteins | sample MAT03_FD_205741 | JGI IMG/M metagenome (GOLD analysis project Ga0335394, IMG submission 205741) | Freshwater microbial communities from Lake Fryxell liftoff mats and glacier meltwater in Antarctica - MAT-03 (spades assembly) (version 2) ... | reverse complement strand
CTCGATCACCGTTCCCGTCGGCGAGGGCGTGCTGGGCCGTATTTTTAACGTCACCGGCGATGCGGTGGATGAGCGCGGGCCTGTTGTTCACGAAAAGCGTTACGGTATTCATCGTCCGGCTCCTCCGTTGGTGGATCAGGATACCACGGCGACCATTCTCGAAACCGGCATTAAGGTGATTGATTTGATCTGCCCCTTCATCAAGGGTGGTAAAGTCGGCGCATTCGGTGGTGCGGGCGTAGGTAAAACCGTCGTCATTCTCGAGCTCATCAACAACATCGCCAAAGGCCACGGCGGTCTCTCCGTGTTCGCCGGCGTGGGTGAGCGCACCCGTGAAGGAAACGATCTTTACCATGAAATGAGTGACGCTGGCGTTATCGACCAGAAGGATCTCAGCAAATCCAAGGTGGCGCTGGTGTTCGGTCAGATGAACGAGCCTCCAGGCGCGCGTCTCCGCGTGGCGCTTTCCGCGCTCTCGATGACCGAATATTTCCGCGATGAAAAGAATCAGGACGTGTTGCTCTTCGTGGACAACGTGTTCCGCTTCTCACAGGCGGGTTCGGAAGTATCCGCGCTCCTCGGTCGTACTCCGTCAGCGGTGGGTTATCAGCCCACACTCGCTGCGGAAATGGGCCAGCTTCAGGAACGCATTACTTCAACCAAGAACGGTTCGATCACTTCCGTGCAGGCTGTGTATGTGCCGGCGGACGATCTCACTGATCCGGCTCCTGCTAACACCTTTGCTCACCTTGACTCCACCATCGTGTTGGAGCGTTCGATCGCAGAGCTCGGCATCTACCCTGCGGTGGATCCTCTCGCGTCGGCTTCCAAGGCGCTCGCTCCGGAAATCGTCGGCGAAGAGCATTATGCGGTCGCTCGTGGCGTGCAGAAAGTGCTCCAGCGCTACAAGGATCTCCAGGACATCATCGCGATTCTCGGCATGGACGAGCTTTCGCCCGAAGACAAGCTCACCGTGTTCCGCGCCCGTAAAATCCAGCGTTTCCTTTCCCAGCCGTTCACAGTGGCGGAAGTGTTTACTGGCACCAAGGGTGAGCAGGTTCCGATCAAGGAAACCGTTCGTGGCTTCAAGGAAATCCTAGAAGGCAAACATGACGACCTGAACGAAACCGAATTCTACATGAAGGGCGGCATTGATACGGTCCGTAAAAGCTAGAATTTAAGATTTAAGAATTGCGAATTAAGATTTCTTGCACACCGCATCCATCGTAATTCGCACGCGCCACTTCCAAATCTTAATTCATAAATCCTAAATCTTAAATTCATGGCCACTCTCAGACTCGAAATCGTCACTCCCGAATCACGGGCTTATAGCAACGACGTGGATATGGTCGTGATCCCGGCAGTCGAGGGCGAGATGGGCGTTTACCCCATGCACATTCCATTGATCACCGAGATCAAGCCGGGTGAGCTTGTGGCGACAGTCGGCGGCAAACAAATTGCGCTCGCAGTCGGAGAAGGGTTTGTGGAAATCACCGGTGACAAAGTGAGTGTGCTCACCGATATGGCGCTGGAGGAATCGGCGATTGATGAAGCAGCCGCTGAAGCCGCGATCAAGCGCGCTGAAGCCCGTTTGAAAGAAGACAGTCTGGGTTCTGAGGAATCCGTCATGGTGCAGGCCGCCATCGCCAAATCCCTCGCGCAGCTGAATGTTAAACGCCGTCGGCGCAACGGGTAGGTTTTGGTTTTGTATTGGTCTCGCGCCAAGACGCAGAGACGCAAAGGAAGCTATGAGAGGCAAGGTAAATGAACAAACGGTAAAGCCTGGACTTTGAATCCCCTGTAATCCTTCACCGCCAGCGCCATTCGCAACCACTTCCAATCACAATCCTTTGTACTCACTGGGAATGTTTGGGTTTGACCAAAACCCTTTTTCAACGCTAGACGAGCAGCCCTCTTAATACCTTCTAACCCTACTATTTATATGGCCAACGCATTTCATGCTTCCATCGAAGGCGCCCAGCACGGCGCAAAATCCCTCGGTCAATTCCTCGACTACGCCAAAAAGGCGGGTGCAGCAGGCGCGCAGCCCAGCAATTACATGCTGAATGACGCCAAAGGTGTCCTGAAGAAGCCGAAAGAAATTCGCGCTGAATTCGAGAAGCGCGGGATGTCGATCGACGGCATCAGCGCACATTGCCCTTTCTGGGTGCACACCTCGATCTGGACCGGCACAAAGTCCGGACACCCGTTCATCGCACCAGACGTTGCCAAGATGTCGCTGGAGAAGATCGAGGCATGGCATGAGAAATACATTTTGAACCTGCTTGATCTCGCAGCGGAACTTGGGCTGAAAGTGCTGCCCATGTTCTGGGGCGTGGCTTTCGGCTGGGAGCTGGCAACCGGCTATCCATGGGGATTCTGGGCTGGCAGCGGCTTTGACCTGCTCAAGGAAGGACAGGAGCGTTTCGTGAAGAAGACAAAGAAAATCCGTGATCACGCCCGCAAGCTCGGCATTTATCTCTGTCACGAAATTCATCCCGGCACCGCTGCCTCCACCGCAGACGATTTCAACATGTTGGTGAGCATCTGCGATGGAGACAAAATCCTCGGCGTGAATGCTGATCCGTCCCATTGCTGGGAAGGTGAGGACTGGGAAACCCGTTTCCTCAAAGTCGGCTCACGCGTGTATGCCGCCCATGTGAAGAACTACGTTGTCCGCCGCGGTTTCCCGCTGCGCACGATGGAACCCAACTGGGCCAAGCGCGCAATGCAGTTCACCGATCTCGGATCCGGCGATTTGAATATGCAGCGTTACGTCGAGCTGTTGCTCGCAGTCGGTTACAAGGATCGTTATTGCAAGCTGCACAAGACCAAGAGCGCACCGCTCGTCGTGGAAGCCGAGAGCGCCCACAAGGATCTCGATTTCTGCTCGGCTGACGGCATTGCCTACGTTGCGAAGAACCTCTGTTTCCCGCAGGCGGGTGGCAGCTTCGAAGACGGCATGGGCGCTTAAATCACCGCTTTAAAATAGAACGCCGCCCGGCTTTGCAGCCGGGCGGCGTTTATTATTTTACGGGATCAGGCTATTTGCAGCATTCGTCGCACTTGCCTTCTTTGCAGTTTTTGCATTCCCCGCATTTGCCTTTGCAGCACTTGGCGCAGGCGTCATCGGCGGCGATTGCCAGCGATAATGGTGCGAGCAGGACTGCAACGGCGATCATGGCTTTGAGTATGGTTTTCATATGATGTTCTTATTGGTATCCGCGAATTGTCTTCCTCAGAACGGCGGATCGCGTCTGTGGAAGTTTGCCCGAAAGGGCGTGGGTTTGTTTGCCTGCGGATTGGTAATGCGTGCAGGCGGACGCGTTGATTTTATAAAACCGCAATCAATGCGGCGTTTGGATGTTGGAAACCGCCGCGAATACGGCGATTCCAATCAGACAGAAAACGGGGGCGCGTGTGCCGGAAGACTGCGCTGTAAAACTAGTTCAGCAAACGAAACGGTATCGGGAGGACCTGTGTAATGCAGCTTGTCCTCCGCAATCAAATGACGGTGCTGCGAAAGTAACGCCGTCGGGTGGAAAACAAAATCCACCCAGCCGATCACCGGCTTGAAAACATCACTGCTCGCCAGAGTCACATTGTTCACGCGCTCGCAGCATCTCCATCCACTCTGCTGTTTACTTCCATCCTCAGGAGCCTTTTTTTGAGCTAACTCACACTTGTTACATCCACCGACCTCGCCTGCCTGCGCTTTCTTGCCCATCAGCCCGAGCCCGCAGCAATTCGTCGCCGTCAGCCACGCGAAAATCATCAACGCCGTACACGCAATGCGCGCCGCAGGGTTGAGCAGGGTGGTTTTCACAGCTGTGACAGAGTAACCCGATGCGGTAATCGTTCAACTTTTAATTCCGAGCAACGCATGCCTGACGTTTATGGCTGGGTTTTCAGCCACTTTGAAATTTCGTTCATCACAGACTGTCTTTGAGAAAAGAAAAGGAAATGGTCTTCGCCGGGATAGGTCGCGAACTGGATGTCTACGCCGCCTTGCTTCAGCGTGTCTGTGTATTTGCAGACGTAATCGAATGGAATGCGTTCATCGGCTTCGCCCGTGAGGAAAAGCATGGGACGCCGCGACCAGTTTTGCAGAAAACGGGCTTCATTCACCACGTTTGCCATCACCGGAGAAATGAAAATGCAGCTGCGGAAAAAGCCCGGCATCTCATGGGCGGCATGACAGACACCTAGGCCGCCGTTGGAAAGCCCGGCGAGATGAATGCGCTTGGGATCAAGCTTCACCACAGTTTGGGCGTCGTCCAGCACGCGTCGGACTGTAGCAACTCCTTCGGGACGATCCCAAAACCCGAAGCCGAAGCTGGGGGCGATGATCACGCAACCGAGCTCTTCCGCGAGTTGCGCCCAGATCCAGGTATAGACTTTGAAATTTCCTGCGCTGCCATGAAGAAAGACAATCGCCGGCAACGGGCCTTGCGGGGCTGAGTGGGGGACGTAGAGATAGTAGTGGCCTTCGGGTTGATCGTAACCTGCCAGATCGGCGTAAGCTTCACCCATGTGCGATCCGAGGGCGTGAAAATTGGGGTCCCGCTCCATCTCCAGATAGTAATCAACTGTATATTGGGAGAGCCGTCTCGCGCGCTCTCGTGTTAGCATCGGGTCCACCAGTGGAAAGACATGCAAGCCGAGATTAAGTTGTTCGATCTCCGGGACGATATTGGGCACTGCGAAGCGGGAAAACCGTTGCCCTCCACAGAAGCGCTGGCTGACTGGCGAACCAGCCGGGGGCTGTCCGGTGGGCGAAGCGCTGACAAGCCACACGCCAATGAAAAGCGCTAAGAGGAGGAGCGTGCCATTCATCCAGTTCCAGCGTCGCCTAAAGACAAGTTGTGACTGACGTAACCGCAACGTGAGAGGCAGGAGCGAGAGCACTATCAAAAGCAAAGCCAGCCCCTTGCCCCACGAAGTCACCGAGATTGTGCACCAGATTAATCCAGCGCCAGAGACCAATCCGTAGCAGAAAGTTTTGATTCTCTCCAGAGAATGGAGAAGGGAGGACATGCCGATCTCCCAGCAGATAGCTTACCTCACAAGACTGTTCAAATTGCCTCGCGCAAAGACGCCGGCGAGCAAAGGCGAGTATGCTTCCGATGAGTTAGCATACTCAGCTGAGTTCATCTTCAAAATCGCACGCTACCACAGCTCCCAAACCCTCTTTCCTAAGCTCCTTCAGCAGACTCGAGATACCTTGGACAAACTCCTGTCGCTCAAAACCACAATCCGGCTCCGTTTCGATCAGGTATGGAAAATAGAGGAATCCACCCTCCTCCTCTACTCGCGTGATGTCTACGTCGTCGTTCCGGATAACATCCACGGTTCCCCAAGGGGCTTCAACCGAACAACGCTCCAATTCAGCATCGAAGTGCTCTGCCAGAAATTTGAGAAGTGCATTCCGATCCCATTCAGTCATTACAAAGATTTTACAGAAGAGGTCTTCACTCATTGGGGTTAGCTCAAGTTCTATCGGTGAAAGCAGGGTAAGACCAAGTCCGCACTTTCTTAAAAGTCTTTCTTGTCGAAGGACTTCGCAGCGCTCAGGAGATGCGCTGTAAATTTCATGGTCGCACTGGAATCCACCACTTTACTCAAGGAACTGCCACGCGATATTGTCGCGCCGTTGTTGCAGGCTTCACGCGTCGTGCAGTTTTCCGACGGGCAGGAAGTCTTCAAGGAAGGCGATCCTGGTGACGGAGTTTATGCGGTAAAATCGGGGCTGGTTCAGATATCCGTGCTGATGCAATCGGGCGAACGGCATGTTTTCTCAAAAATCCCCGAGGGCGAAATATTCGGCGAGATGGCGGTGCTTGATAACAAGCCGCGCTCCGCAACCGCCCAGGCTGAGGGCGATACGGAACTCTATTTTATCCCGCGTGCCGATATGCTGGAGCTCATCCAGCGCTCCCCGAGTCTTTCGGTCGCATTGGTGCGGCAGATCAGCGGACGTCTTCGCGAGTTCAATCGCGAGCATATCAAGCAGGTGCTGCAAGCCGAACGCCTCTCGCTGGTGGGCCGTTTCGCGGGAACCATCGTTCACGATTTACGGAATCCGCTTTCCATCATCGGCATGGCGAGCGAGCTGGCTTGCATGGAGGGCGCAACGGCGGAGATGCGGGTGTCTGCGCAAAAGAAGATCGGGAATCAGGTGCAGCGCATTAATACCATGCTGAACGACATTCTGGAGTTCACGCGAGGCAATCAGATTTCACCCACCTTCGAGGAAACCTCCTTTTCGGAATTCATTTACGAGACAATCGAGGAGATCACCCCCGAGGCGACCAAACGCGGGCTGGCGATCGAGATCCCTGCGATGCCGCCATCGATCCATTTGCAGATCAATCCACAGCGTCTCGCGCGTGTTGTCTGGAACCTCATCATGAACGCAGCGGATGCGCTTCCGAGTGGGGGGAATGTCACGCTGCGCTTCATCATCTCTGACGACCGGGTGACGACGGAAATTGAGGACAGCGGAAAGGGGATTGCGCCGGAAATTCTCGAGCATTTATTTGAGGCGTTCGCGACGTTTGGTAAGCCAAAAGGCACCGGGCTCGGACTTTCCATCACGCGGAAGATTATCCAGGAACACGGCGGAGAGATTTCTGCGCACAATGCGCCGGGAGGCGGTGCGGTGTTTTCCTTCTGGCTTCCGATTAAGAGTCAGTAAAGGAGCACAGGATTGAAATCCTGTGCAGCCAGCGGGACTCCGACCCCGCTTTTAATCACACCCGGAATCAAATGAGAGCGCACGCGTTTGGAAAGATGGAGGCTACACCTTATGATTTTGAGGTTTTTGGCGAGTCGCCGAAAATAGCCTGAGGAGTCGCAGGCGCTCCCCATCTGCCCCATCTGTAATCACCGATCCTTCCGGTTGCATCGGTGCGCGGGCTTCGTGTTAAATCCAAGCGATCATGGCCAAACTTAACCTCCGTCGTCTGCTCGACATCTCGCGCAATTTCCAGATCTACGGGGAAATTCTAGACGCCGAATCCTGTAAGGTTGGGCACATCAACGAGACTTATACCGCGACTTACGATCAGGGCGGAACGCTCGTGCGCTACATTCATCAGCGGATCAATCACGAGGTGTTTCGTCAGCCCGAGGCGGTGATGCAAAACTACATGCGTGTCACGCAACACCTGCGCGCAAAACTGGTCGCTGGTGGAGTTAGGGAGGCGGTGCGTCGTGCCGTGACGGTGATTCCCACGCACGACGGACAGCCCTTTTACAAGACAGCAGACGGCGAATACTGGCGGACGCTTCTTTTCGTGGAAGGCGTGCGCACATACGAGTCAGTGGAAAATGAATCGCAGGCATATGAAGCTGGCCGCGCTTTCGGTGAATTTCAACGGCTACTCGTCGATCTTCCGGGCGACCGACTGTTTGAGACGATCCCGAATTTTCATCACACACGAAAGCGCTTCGAGGCTTTTCAGACCGCAGTCGAAAACGATCCCGCTAAACGTGCCGCCAGCATTCAGGAGGAGATAGCATGGGTGCGTGAACGTGAACATTACTGCGACGTCATCCTCAAAGGGCTCGCGGATGGAACACTGCCCGAGCGCATCACGCACAATGACACGAAGTTCAACAACGTGATGCTGGACCTCATCACCGGAAAAGCGATGTGCGTCGTGGATCTTGACACCGTCATGCCTGGCAGCCCGCTCTACGACTTCGGCGACATGGTGCGTACGACCACCAGCCCGACGCTTGAAGACGAGACCGATCTTTCCAAAGTGCAGCTGCAGATGCCCGTATTCCAGTCACTCGCCCGTGGATACCTCGACGGCGCAGGCGGCTTCCTGACTTCAGCTGAGCGTTCGCTTCTGGCGTTCAGCGGCAAGCTCATGACTTACACCATCGGTATGCGTTTTCTCACCGACTATCTGAACGGCGACATCTATTTCCGCGTCCAGCGACCCACTCACAATCTCGACCGCACCCGCACCCAATTCCGTCTTGTCGAAAGCATCGAGCAGCAGGAAGACGCAATGCAGCGTTTTGTGGACGGCTTGTGATGGGTGTGATTGGAAGTGGTGAGAAAACGTATGAATCACCTATTTGGTAATGAGCGCCCAGCGGTTTTGATCGGCGAAGCGGACACGCAGGGGCACAGTCCGTCTCGGCTGTGGGGCCATCGGGCGTCCCGCCGGCGTCCCGCCTGATGAACCAAGGTTTAATCAAAGGCCAAACTACCAACCCACCTTGTAATAAGAGTGGGAACTATGTCCCGCCGATTCCTGTCTTTTACGTTCCGCAAAATGTCTGACACACCCGCTCATGTTCTTGCGGCGGCTTTGCATAACGAGTGAAGCCTGGTTGATCCTCAAACGGCTTGGAGAGAACGGTGAGAAGTTCTTCAAAGGGGCCAAAGTCCGAGCGATCCACCCCGGCGCGAATGACTGCTTCCACGAGATGATTGCGGGGAATAAAAAGCGGGTTTGCAGCGCACATCGCTGCCCGACGAGCGGATGGGTCCATCGGTTCCAGATCAAGCCGCTGCCGCCAGCGTTTCATCCAATCGTCGGAGGCGCTGGATTTCGCAAACAGATTGCACATTTCAGTATTTTCATTTCGTCCTGACGGCCCCTCGGAAAGCCCCCGGAACGAGAGCGTATAGTCGGTCTTATTCTCTGCCATCTCTTTCAAAAGATCGCCACCCAATGCCGCGTCGCCTTCTTGTTCCGTAAACAACCCAAGTTTCCGGCGTAACCCCGCCTGATACGCCTTCTCATATTCCGGAGCGAACGCTTCAAGAGCCTCCTCAGCCTCGGCAATCGCACGCTCCGAATCGGTGGAAATCAGCGGAAGCAGACACTCCGCGAGTCGCATGAGATTCCACTGCGCGATGCCGGGTTGGTTGGCATAAGCATAACGCCCAGTGCGATCGATCGCGCTCCAGACCGCAGCAGGATTGTATTCATCCAGAAAAGCGCAGGGCCCGTAATCAATCGTCTCCCCGGCAATGGACATATTGTCCGTATTCATCACGCCATGCACGAAGCCAACCAGCAGCCACTGGGCGATCAAGCTGGCTTGGGCTTGAATCACGGCGTCAAGTAGCGCGCGATACGGATTTTTTGCAGTGGCTGCATCGGGGTAGTGACGGGCAATCACATGGTCGGCAAGGAGCCGGACTCCCTCCTGGTCGTCTCTGCTGGCGAAGAATTGAAACGTGCCTACCCGAATATGGCTCGCGGCAATTCTCGTAAGCACCGCACCTGGGAGCGCCTCCTCACGATATACCGTTTCCCCCGTGAGAACTGCAGCCAGCGAGCGCGTAGTTGGAATGCCTATGGCGGCCATCGTTTCGCTGATCAAATATTCCCGAAGAACGGGTCCCAATGCCGCGCGCCCGTCGCCCCGACGCGAAAACGGTGTCGGGCCCGCACCTTTCAATTGGAGATCACGCCGCACACCGTTTTGATCCAGAATCTCTCCCAGTAAAATAGCGCGCCCGTCTCCAAGCTGCGGAACAAACCCACCAAACTGATCCCCGGCGTACGCTGTGGCAATCGGCTCGGCGGTTTCCGGCATCTGGTTCCCAGCAAAAATCTGCACGCCTTCCTCTCGTTCCAGCGCAGTGGGATCGAGCCCCAATTGCAAGGCCAGAGGAACATTGATGTGAATTCGCCGCGGTTCCCGCACGGGAGTAGGCGCAATCCTCGCGAAGAACCGTTGAGGTAAGCGCGCATAACTATTATCGAAAGGAAAATGGATACTCATCTGGATCAAACTTCAAAATGAACTGTTCCAAGCCCGTTGTCGGCAAATGGTGCGCGGTGCAGGGTTCGAACCTGCGACTTCTTGCGTGTGAAGCAAGCGCTCTACCACTGAGCTAACCGCGCGGAGAGAGGCGGAGATAAAAGCAACTTCACGGAAGGATGCCAGTGAAATTTAAAGATGGATTACGAACAAAGCGGAGGAGCTTCTTCCTGACTACGGCTCCGCCTTGATCACGCCTTTTTTAACGAGCTTCTCAAGCTTCGGACCTATGAGCCGACTGCAATAAGGATTCTTGTCTGCATTCTGATTGTAGTAATTCTGGTGATAATCTTCCGCCGGATAGAATTTTTTCAGCGGCCCAATTTCGGTGACGATCGGATTTTTCCACTCGGCCTGATTGCGCTTTACCGCTTCATCAGCGGCTTTTTTCTGCACGTCGTCTTGGTAATAAACCACCGAGCGATACTGCGGACCTTTGTCTGCGCCCTGCTGATCCTTGGTGGTGGGATCGTGTGAGACAAAAAAGACATCCAGCACGGTATCTAGTTTTACTTTTGAGGGATCGAATTCGACTTCGACAACCTCGACATGTCCGGTGGTCTTTTCGCAAACCTGCTCGTAAGTCGGGTTTTCCACATGACCTCCTGCGTAACCGGAGACACATTTTTTGACTCCGTCGAGCCGTTGGAAAACGGCTTCCACGCACCAGAAGCAGCCGCCTCCGACGATGATCTTACTGTTTCCTTGTGTGGTTGGGGCGGGCGCTGGTTTGGTTTCCACTTTGTCTTCGGCGTAAATGAGATTGGTGAAGGCGACGCACAGCGCGCCAAGAAGGAAGTAAATAAATGATTTCACAGAAAGGCGATGGTTGAATACGGGAAGGTGAAAGAGCCAGACATGTTTGCAACGACAAAGTTCATCTACGGTATGTGAGGGGGGTGATTGGAAGTGAGTGAGGTTGAGGCAAGGAGCGGCGGCGAAGCCGCCCGCGTATTGCCACGCGAAGCGTTGCAGGCGAGCATTCCACGGAGATCACACGCCTTCGTTTCCAATGGGCAGCGATGCGCGGCGCAAGCTGGAAGCTTACGCTACTTTGTTCCGCTCCACTGGCTTCGCCAACTTTCTCCCTTTCACCCCACCACTTCCATTCACACCCGAATGTGAAGCATCAAAAAGTTTGCGCCTTTGCTTGTTCGCACGAGAATGAGCGCGTTGTGAATAATCCCGATCCAGCCAGTCCATTGCCCACGCTGTACGAACGCCTGGGAGGAGAGGAAGGTTTGGCGAAACTGATCAAATGGTTTTACGCCAAGGTGCGTTATGAGCCGGAAGTGGAAGCTATTTTTAAAGAGCATGTTCAAAACTGGCCTGAGCATATTCGCACGATCATTGATTTCTGGCGGACGATGACCGGAGGCCCAAAACATTACGCAGGCGGCATGGGTAGACATTTTCGTCTCAACCTCACGCCAGAACATTTTGCCGCCTGGCTGGCGATCTGGGACAGGAATTGCAACGATTTATTGCCGTCGCAGGAAGCGAAGGAGATGAGCGCGCTGGCACATAGTCTTGGCGATGACATGCAGCGTATGATCGCGAGGGCTGCTGCTGCGAAGCCAGAGAAACCATGAAGCCAGGCTCTGCTTTTATGGATGACATTCCGATCCAACTATCCGGCGAGATAGTCCGGCTGTCGCGTCAGAAGCTGACGGAATGGCTACGAGCACAGCGCTGGTTTGGAGGGAAAGCGCGCGCGATTCAGACGCTCGAATTGCAGGACACGATGGAAGTTTCACCGGGAATCATCGCCATATTCCGAGTGACGTATGCAGACGGCGGAACGGAGCTTTACAGCGTGCCACTGAAAGTCCATCGCGGCATGCCTGCGCAGGGAGCTGTCGTTCAGATTTTACCAGATCAGGCACTGCTCATCGACGCACTTTCCGAAGATGCATTCCGCAAAAGCCTGCTGCATCTGCTTGCAGACAAACCCACAGGGGAGCTTCGGGGAATTGTGGATAGTGATGAATCACGGTTGCTGCCAGCTACTCAAAGCAACACCGCAATCGTTTATAGGGAGCGCCTGTTTCTAAAATGGTTCCGTAAACTTTCGCCGGGGATGAACCCCGACATGGAAATGAGCCGCTATTTTCGTGCGACTGGCTTTGCACATACCGCCCGCTATTTGGGTTCGATCGAAAGGAGTGTTGCAGGAACTGGCGTTTGCACACTGGCGGTGGGTGCGGAGTGGGTAAGTGGTGCCACGGATGGATGGACCTGGGCAGTCGATGATGCGCGCGCCCAAAAAGCCGACGGGCATTTCACAAACAAAGTGGAATTACTCGGTGCCTGCACTACGGAGATGCATCGTGTTCTGGCCGACAATACCAAGGATGAAGCTTTTGCTCCCGAGCCATTGAAGTCGGAAGATGTAACGGCCTTGGTCGATGGAGTGCGCATGGAGTTGGATGCGCTGTCTCCATTACTGATTGATTACAGAAATCGTTTTAGCGACGACACCGCCGAGAAAGCGACGGCTGCACTTTTGACCGTGTCAAAGTGGTTGAAGAACCTGCCTCTGCCGCAGGACCGCAATTATGGGATGAAAATCCGGATTCATGGCGACTATCACCTCGGTCAGGTTTTGTTGAGAAAAGACGGAAGCTTCGTGATCAGCGACTTTGAAGGTGAGCCTTCGCGAAGCTTTGCGGAACGCCGGATGAAACAGTCACCACTTCGTGATGTCGCCGGGATGATGCGATCATTCGATTACGCTGCGCACAGCATGGGGCACACTACAGACGGGACAAAGGCTTGGTCTGCAACAATGCAGGAACGTTTTCTGAATGGGTGGCGTGGAGCGTTGAGTGAATCTAGGTTGGCTCCGTTGCAGGAGCCGGATTTCCAGTGGCTTCTCCGGGTTTTTTTGCTACAAAAGCTTCTATACGAAATTCGTTACGAGCTTCAAAACCGTCCGGACTGGGCAACGATTCCATTACGCGGACTGCTACAATTTGCGTTTTTGGAAGTGTGATTTTGTGCGCGCAAAACGGACGGGCTTCCACTTCTCAAAAAGGGATGGAAGAATATATTGGCAATTAAAACACAGGATGTGGCTTTATATATGTGGCAGCGCGCAGCGTTGGGCGCTTCCCTCGAAATCCTCACGTCTCACCCTATGAATATCCGTCTTCTTTTTGCTTCACTCATTTGCTTTTCCTCCATGGCTGTTGCGGCAGACCCTGCCCCAGTCGTTTCCAATCTTGATGCCCAACCGCTTGCCGCCCTCGCACGCCGGATTTTTGAGGCAACTGATTTTCTAGGAGATCCGTTCAGCGACGACAAAAAGAAGGCTTTTGCCGAGGCACTTGCTTCAAAGGAAGACGCCTCGGAGAAAATCCAGGCCGTTCTCGATGAAAGGGTTTTGCTGGTGGTGACAATCAATCCCGAGATGCGGGTCAAAGTCGCTCCCGGGCCCGCGAAACGGCAGCTCATTCAAAACGGCTGGAGCAATTTTCTCGTGAAGATCGTCAATGAAGCTGGTGTTACCCCGCCACTGAATGTCAAAAGCCCACAGGCGGCGCGCGTCTTTGCAGGAGAGGGACATAAACCGGTGGACACCGACAGGCTCCCGCAGAATGAACGCTGGCTGGATCTGGATTTTTTCACACGCCAGCCCATGCAGGCGAAACTGAGCGGTCTGGGTGCGGACTACATGTTGATCAATCTCTACAGCCGCGATGCAGGAAAACGGGATGCGCGCTTTTCCTTCGATATCGGACAAGGCACGCAGGATTTGGGGTTCCGCAGTGATTGCGATATTCTTTTCGATTGCCTGCCAGCGCGCGAAATCACGCTCCGTGTGAAGGACGATAAAGGGCAACCCTGCATGGCCGGGTTTATGATTTATGACAAAGCGGGTCGCGTTTATCCCGCCCAAGCAAAACGGCTCGCCCCCGATTTCTGGTTTCATCCACAGGTTTATCGCGAAGACGGGGAGAGTGTTCAGCTGCCGGATGGAAATTACACCGTGGAATTTCGCAGGGGACCGGAGTCGCTGACCGAGACACGACAGATCACAGTGAATCCGGAATTGAAGGAACTTAGCTTTCAAGTGAAACGCTGGATTGATCCTGCGGCATTTGGCTGGATCAGCGGAGATCACCACATCCACGCGGCAGGTTGCCGTCACTATTCAAATCCGAGCGAAGGCGTGCATGCCACGGATATGGCGCGTCATTGTCGCGGTGAGGATTTGAGGATCGGGGCCAATCTCACTTGGGGTCCGTGTTTTGAATATCAGCGTCAGTTTTTTACGGGCAAAGAAGACGTCAATTCGCGCTGGCCCTATTTGCTCCGTTACGATGTTGAAGTGAGCGGGTTCGGTTCGCATGTCTCCGGGCATCTGTGTTTGCTGGGACTGAAAGAGCAAATTTATCCCGGAGAGAATAAGGACGCTGGCTGGAACACTCACTGGCCAACTCTTGGTCTCAATACTTTGAAATGGGCGAAGCAGCAGGGCGCTGTTTGCGGGCCTGCGCACAGCGGTTCCGGGTTGGGTGTGGCCGAGACCCTTATTCCAAACTACGCCATTCCGCCGATGGATGGAATCGGCGCAAACGAAGCGATTGTGGATGTTACACACGAACTGCCAGGTCCCGACGGGAAGCTGGTTCCTGCGCTGGATTTCATGAGCACGATCGATACGTCGCCGGTTTCGGAACTGAACTTTTGGTATCACGTTTTAAATGCGGGTTACCGGTTGAAAGTCAGCGGGGAGACGGATTTCCCGTGCGTCTATGGTGAGCGCGTGGGCATGGGCCGCAGCTATGTGAAACTGAAGGGACAATATACTTACGATGACTGGGTCCGAGGCGTCGGCGATGGCCGCGCGTATGTCACCGACGGTCGCTCGCATTTTATCGATTTTAAAGTCAACGGCGTTGCGCCTGGGGAGGCGCTCAAGCAAGGGGAGCCGCTGAGTGAAGTGCGTGTGAAGGGTAAAACTACCTTGGAGATTACCGCCAAAGTCGCAGCGCTATTATCCGAGACTCCCGAAACACCGCCGCTCATCGGTTACCTCAGCCCGCAAACGCCTCCCGCCACACTCACCTCCTGGCATCTTGAACGCGCACGGATCGGTGCCACGCGCGATGTGCCTGTAGAGCTGGTGGTCAATGGTCAGCCAGTCGCCCGTCAGATCATCAAAGCCGACGGCGGCCTGCATGACGTAAATTTCAAACTCACGGTTGAACGCAGCAGTTGGGTTGCACTGCGCATTCTGCCGAGTTCCCACACCAACGCCGTTTTCGTTATTGCCGATGAAAAACCAATTCGTGCATCGAAGCGCAGCATCGAATGGTGTCTCAAGTCCGTGGACAAGTGCTGGGAGCAAAAGGAGAAAAGCTACGCAGAAGCTGAAAAGCAGGACGCGGTGGCTGCGTATGAACATGCGCGACAGGCATACCGCTCACGTCTCGCGGAGACGGAAGTGGATTAACCCTTAAACGGCATTGGAATGTCCACGAAACTCACAGGTTCCGAGGAGACATTGGAACAAACCTCGCGGTCTGCCCAGCGCCGATTACTGCTGACTTTATACCTTCACGAAGAGACACGAAATAAAGGCCTTACAAAAGTTAGAGCCATCACCACTTGAGTGAGAAACGGAAACCCTAATTAATTTCATCTTCAATTGCCTGTCCTTCGCGGTTCATCCCGGGTTAGGATTAACCTAGAATCGGCGTTTGGAACGAACTCCCCTGCTTTTAAACACAAAAAATCTCAATCCCCATTGAGGATTGAGCTTTTTCGTAAAGGGAAAACTATTAGTTTGCTGGCGCGTTAACCGCCTCGTCTGTAGCTGGCTCAGGCTTTTTCTCTACTGCTGCCTTGGCAGCTTCTGCAGTCTTATCGATACCTTCCTTGACCGCTTCAGTCGTCTTCTCTGCTGCAGCTTCAGATTTATCAGCGGACTTTTCTGTGGCGTCTTTTACTTCTTCGGCAGCTTTGTCGATTTTCTCTGACGGGCTATCTTTGGAGGCGGCAGGCTTTTGTTCGCATGCGGTGAATCCAAGGGCCAAGCATGCGGTGACTACGAATGTAGAGATGTTTTTCATAAGAGAATTGAGTATGAGGGACAAGACGGAGTCATCCAATCTAATTTTACTTTGTCAGTAATTTTTCGAGTAGACTATTCATCCGTTGAAGCATGATTCGCGGGTCATCCAAGAGTCCCGCCTGGATACAGGCCTGATCAAAGATCTGCTCCGCCACGGAGGCAGCCAGAGCCGCATCATCATGTCGGATTTTTTCGAGATTGGTGATCAGTAGATTGCCGGGATTAATCTCAAGATCAGGTTTCGATTCCGGT
>Ga0335394_10004327_pt1 | contig 16136 bp, 14 predicted proteins | sample MAT03_FD_205741 | JGI IMG/M metagenome (GOLD analysis project Ga0335394, IMG submission 205741) | Freshwater microbial communities from Lake Fryxell liftoff mats and glacier meltwater in Antarctica - MAT-03 (spades assembly) (version 2) ... | reverse complement strand
GGCAATACCACCGCCCAGCCCGACGCTAACGCTTCCTACTCCCGCCGTACCGCCCATTCCAGTTCCAGAAGCGAGTCCTGAAAAATTAGCCCCTACCCCGTCAGTCCCCACGGCGACTCCTGACACCAGTAACCTTCCGGCTCCGGTGAAGTCCCGCCCCCGGTCATCCGATAAGAGCACAATACAGGTGGAGCGATCGCCGGACTTGACTGATGAAAAGGCTTCTGATGAAAAGGCTTCTGATCAGGAAGCTCTTGAAGATACAAATCTGATTAGTGCCCCGTCCCCTCAGACTAACCCAGCACCAACAGTTGACTCTCAGACCAGAAAACAAGTAGAGCGATCGCGCAACCCCAAATCGCCCAAGCCCAACGTGATTACCCCTGTTGAGCCAAACCTACCCCTCGTTCCTACACCGCCGCTGGAGGCACCTCAAGAAGAACTGCCGCCAATATTAACTGAGCCAAACGAGCCAGAGACCGTTTCTCAACCTGCTTCACCTGCTCCGCCTTCCTCCACAGCAGTGCCCAAGTCGCAAAAAGTTACAGGCAGAACCTATCTCGATCGCCTTCGGCAGCAGTTTACTAGCTCCAAAGCCGCTTTTCAGAACAGGCCTAGTCCCAATCCCAGTCCCAGTCCCAGCCCTGATTCACCAGAAAACCCTACAGCAGTGCCAACGACAGAAGATAGCAGTTCGCCTTTTGAAAACCCAAGTTTAGAGTAACCACCGTTTGGATTTTTCAGATGATGTGTGTAAGCCTTGCTGGTACAGCCGTAGCCACTTTATTACTTTAACTAAGGAAAATAAGGGCATTTTTAGTGGCACAATGCGCCACTAAAAATGTCCTTATCCCAACCGCGCTGGCTACAGCCATATCAGCGGTTGAAACGTAAACCGAATGTCACAATTCTATGAATCGGTACAGCAACGAGTAACAATACGTTAAGCTCTATTTCTTTTCGGTCACATCCTTGGAAGCCGTCCCCCATCTGACTCCCAGTCCGTGATACCATTCATCTCGTAGATCTTGATTTTAGAGATTGGGAGACGACCTTTGGCACTCCGGGTTGCTGTAGTTGGTTCCGGTCCGGCAGGTTCTTCTGCTGCCGAGACTTTGGCAAAAGCAGGTATCGAAACTTATTTAATTGAGCGCAAGTTAGATAACGCCAAACCTTGTGGCGGGGCAATTCCCTTGTGCATGGTAGACGAGTTTGACTTACCGCCCGAAATCATTGATCGTCGCGTTCGCAAGATGAAAATGATCTCGCCCTCAAACATTGAGGTCAACATTGGTGGCACGCTCAAAGATGACGAATATATTGGCATGTGCCGTCGGGAAGTGCTGGATGGCTTTTTGCGAGAGCGCGCTCACAAATTAGGTGCCAAACTCATTAACGGCACCGTTTATGCGGTAGACATTCCTACCACTAGCACGGCTCCTTACATCATTCACTACGCTGATCATTCCAGTGGAAGCATTGAAGGCACTGCTCAAACCCTTCAGGTTGACTTGATCATCGGCGCTGATGGCGCTAACTCGCGGGTTGCTAAAGCCATTGACGCGGGCGATTACAACTACGCGATCGCCTTTCAGGAGCGCATTCGTCTTCCCGAAGACAAAATGGCGTACTACCATGAACTGGCTGAGATGTACGTGGGAGACGACGTATCACCCGACTTTTATGCCTGGGTCTTCCCTAAGCATGATCACGTCGCTGTAGGCACTGGCACCATGAAGGTGAACAAGGCCAAAATCAAACACTTACAAGCTGGAATTCGTCAGCGTGCCGCCCATAGGCTAGAAGGCGGTGAAATCATCAAAGTAGAAGCGCACCCCATTCCCGAACATCCTCGCCCTCGACGGGTTGTAGGGCGTGTGGCGCTTGTTGGTGATGCGGCTGGGTATGTAACCAAGTCTTCAGGGGAAGGTATTTACTTTGCGGCCAAGTCTGGGCGCATGTGTGCCGAAACCATTGTGGAATTCTGCAATGAGGGACAGCGCACCCCCACCGAAGACGACCTCAAGGTCTACCTGAAGCGTTGGGACAAGGCATATGGTCTAACCTACAAAGTGCTAGACCTATTGCAAACTGTTTTCTACCGATCTGACGCGACTCGCGAAGCGTTTGTGGAAATGTGTGCTGATATTGATGTGCAGCGGCTCACGTTTGACAGCTACCTCTACAAAACGGTGGTGCCTGCCAACCCGCTGACGCAGTTGAAGATTACAGCCAAGACAATTGGTAGCTTGCTGCGCGGTAGTGCTTTAGCTCCGTAACAGCAGATTCTCTGGAAAGCTTGATTTGTCGTGAGCCTGCTCACGACAAATCAAGCTTTTATAGACATAGTCATAAAGCTTAGGACATGCAAGCGTCATTCCCGCGCAGGCGGGAATGACGCTTGCACCTATCGAGCAGATGGATTCCCGCCTGCGCGGGAATGACAGGGAGGCGTCCTATTGATTATGGCTACCGCTATACAATATTGATACGGCCTTTATTGAGATAGGGCGATCGCTTTCACAATGAGGCGATCGCCCTATTTTGTGACGGAAATCACGTACTCTGCTGATGAATGTCACTAATAGCTCGGATATCTATCACTCAGTATTTTCCCTAGTGGCTTCATACTCAACTTGTGAGCTGTTACCTAAGCGTCTAATCTCTGGGCGATCGCGGCAGCGTCTCACAAGATCTAAATTTCCTCCTACAATACATGCTCCTAAAGCCACATCCTCAAGGTGTGGCTTTTTATTTTTAGGACTTACGCACCTACACACGAAAAACCAAGAAAGTTGAATGAATTTGCGTAAGTCCTAATTTTGTTAAGGTTTACCCGAAGAGGAGCGGTTCTTATTGGGTAAAAGGGCGATGATTAGTAGACCATAGACGCAAAACAGGCTGAGAGCCGCAACCGCATTTCCATAGCCCTTCGACTTGGCATAATTCCAAATGCCCCAGTCCATTAATCCAATGCTGAGCAGGTAGAGTGAAACGCCAAGCATACCCTGAACAGTAGACTGCCCAATTTCAGCGATCGAACCTAGCACCAAGATGGCTAAGGGCTGTAAGGCCAGCCCCGTATACCCTCCTATACGAGCGCGTCGAGCATAGTTTGGTGCCATACGGCTGACCTAACGATTTTTACATGACGTTTTTTAGAACATGCCTAGCTTTCGACATCTACTTGAATGGGCGGCGGAACGGGCGCAGCACCTTGAGCCACCACAGGTGCTTGAGGATCACGCATGACGCTAGCAACTTGGCCAATCAATTGACTCAGCTTGCCATCTTCTAACAGCGTATTAATCAGTGCTAGCCCGCTGGTGGAGAACATAAGCTTGCTGACATCGGGAGCGCCACCATTGCCATTGGCACCAGGGAAAGCATAGATCCGAGCGTCACCCAGCACGCCGGGTTGAGGAGACAGAGCTTGCAGCACTTCGGGTAGCCGCTCTGCCAGTTGAGGCCAAATAGTGGTAAAAGTTTGGGCAGTCAGGTTGGCGTTGCTAATTAGGTTTTGGGCAGCATAGAGCGCCTGTAACCCTTCGGCTTCGGCTAGCGACTTGTCGCGGTTGGCATCTGCCAAGGTACGCAGGGCATCGGCTTCTAGCTCCGCAGCCTGTTTGGCAATTTCTGCCTGACGGCGGCGACGGAATACGTCAATTTCCACCACGTTCTGGTCAGCAATGCGGCGCTCTTCGGCGGTACGCTGGGCAACGATGAGGGCAAGTTCGCGCTGCCGTCCAGCCACTTCCAACTCGGTAGCAGTGGTCACGGCAGATTCTGCCCGTGCCCGTTCGGCTTCGGCTTCCAGACTCTCTTTCCGCTTGGTGGCAATGGCGATCGCCGCATCTTCTTGAGCTACTTTAGCTAGCCGCTCTGACTCCGCCACCTGCACCAGAGCTTCTAGCCGCTGCGAGTCTACGGTTTTTTGTCGGGTAATATCTGCCAGTTCTGTCTCTTGTTGCTGTAAGGCTTGGGATACCCGCAGTTTTTTCTGCTGCTCCTCTAAAGCAATATCGGCATTAATTTGGCTCTGCTTAACGCTGAGCTGGCGACGAATTTCTTCCTCTTCCACCGATTGTTCTTGCAAAATCTTGGCGCGCTGGATCGAAGCCGATTCTTTTGCTTTGGCTTCTTCTACTTCGCGCTCTCGCTGGGCTTTTAGCGCTTCTACCTGAAAGTTTTGCTCTAGACGAGCGGTTTCTTTCTCTTGGGTAATTTGGAGCGATCGCTTTTCTGCATCCAGCTCCTTTTGCTCGATCGCCACCCGCGTCACCAGCTCCACCTCGCGCTTCTGCTGGATGGATTTCTGAATCGTTTCAGTACGCAACCGCACGCCCTGGGCATCAAAAAAGTTATTGGTGTCGTAGGTATCGCTTTCTTGAATTTCGGACACCGCAATGTTGTTGAGCGTTAACCCAACTTTTGCCAGATCGGGCTGCATTAGGTTCAATACCTCCTGTGCAAAGCCCAATTTATCGGAATCAATCTCGGCCAAATTTTTGGTTTTTGCCGCCGCTCGAATGGCATCATCCGCCCGCTTTTCTAGGGCATTCTTAATATCTTCAGGAGTAATTTTATTGCCCTGAGACAGTCGCGCCGCTGCCGTCAGCACATCCTCGTCTGAAGCCGTAATGCACACATAAAAGGTGGCACGCATATCTGCCCGCATGTAGTCTTTAGTGCGGACGGCCAACTTTCCGGCTCGCTCCACATCGATGGAAATTTCTCGTAGCGGTACCCGCGTTAGTTCGTGGAAACCGGGCAGCACCACACAGCCCCCGTTGAGCACAACCGTTTTGCGCTTCACAAAAACGCCGCCCGTGCGGACAAAGGCCTCGTTGTTGGGCGTGATTTTATAAACGCGGGTGTACGCCCAGATTGCCAGCAACAGCATGATTACCAATCCGGCAATCAGCCCAGGAAACAATAAAATTCCACCCAGTTGCCCAACAACGGGTGTGAGCGGCAAGGCCGGAGAGGCTTGAGCAACAACAAACTCGTTTGGAGCTTGAGCTGAAGATTGAGAATCGCTCAGTTCAAGCTGGGATAGTTCGGAGGTAGAAACAGTAGGCAGAGCTTGAATGAATGTGAGCCAAAACAACATGGATCTAACCTTGTGTGATTTTTTAGGTGCGAATTTTCAGGCGTGATTTTTTGAAGAAGAATTGGGTAGCGCTTCAAATCTATTGATATTTTTTGCACAGAGCGCGAAGTGCCCCTGCAAAAATATCGCTCATTTACCGAGAATCGGTGAGTCGATTGGCTTGATCGAACCAGGCTGCTTGGTCGGCGCTATCCTTGACCACCACCAGATAGCCTGCACCCGATCGCTCGATAACCAGCACTTTTTCTCCCCGCTGCGGCAGCACCCTGGCCCATTCGGGCAGCATGGCATTGACTGTTACCCGGTTGTGAGCGGGGTCTAGTACGTCTACTTGCCCAATCTTGCCCGTGCTAACGGCGGGAATTTGACTAGTGCTGACAATGCCGATACATCCAACTAGGCGATCGCCACTAGAATCTTCCCCAAATGACGCAAAAATCTTGCCAATCGGTTTAGCAATTTGCCCACCCAACGTGAGAGATCCGACAAAAGAACCCATTAAGATGATGCCACCCGCCAGTCCCCCTAATAGGCTGCCCAGGACACCCCCTACCGCTACATTGAGCATCCAGCCAATCATCCCCCATAGGCTAAAATCAACGGCCAGCAAGATCAGCAGCGGTGCCTTGCCCAGGCCGAACCATCCGAGCGATCGCAACACGCTAAAATCGCTGGCATCGGCATTGGTATCGAGATCTAGGGAATGCCCAACCGTTGGGTCAACGTCTGAATCAACATCTAAGTCAAGGTCTGAATCAAGATCTGAATCAAAGTCGGCATCATCATCACCGCCGCCAAACACAATAATGAATAAAAACAGCAGAACGCCAATGCCCAGAAGAATCCAGTACGGGAGATTTGAACCATCGAAGAGAGGCATGGGGAGGTTAAAAAGTTAGGACATCAATACCACTACCATCTGCTCTTTGAGTTAGGGGTAGGCTGTATAGCCATAGTCATAAAGCTTAGGACATGCCAGCGTCATTCCCGCGCAGGCGGGAATGACAGGGAGGCGTTCTATTGATCATGGCTACCGCTATAAATTCGGATTCATGGGGATTGGAGTAGATTCCAGAATGTCTATGTGATCCGTATGCTGGCTAGAATTCCCGTCGCGAGAAGGTTATCCCCAAAGTGGCTGTTCTAAAATGGTATTAGAGGAAAACGAAAAGTTTTTTAAACCTTTGGCAGTGAAATTTTAGATTATGGAACTTAAGCGAATTGGTCACGTAGCCATTGCAGTCGACGATTTGGATCGGGCGGCGCAGTTCTACCAAAATTTGGGAATGCAGTTGGTCTGGAAAGATCCTGACTGGGCTTACCTGAAGGCCGGGGAGGATGGGCTGGCGCTATTAAGTAAGAGTTATTCGCAGGCAGGGCCTCACTTTGGCTTTGTGTTTAGCGATCGCGCTGAGGTCAACACGGCCTACGATCGCCTGAAAGCAGAAGGCGTGCATCTGAGCGAAGTTCACGAACATCGTGATGGGACGGCTTCGTTTTATGGACGCGATCCCGATGGCAACTGGTTTGAATACCTATACGAACCAGCTCCGGTTGCCAGCGTTCGCTAACGTTAAACCGGTGTTGTAGGGGCGTTTTGCAAAACACCCCTACTGATAGGCTCCTACCTGTAAAACCGGGCATTGCTTAATCTGGGTATGAATTTTTTGAAAGGGGCGCGGAGCGCCCCTTTCAAAAAAATTTATATAGCGGTAGCCATGATCAATAGGACGCCTCCCTGTCATTCCCGCGCAGGCGGAATCCACCCCCGCACCTATCGAGCAGATGGATTCCCGCCTGCGCGGGAATGACGCTGGCATGTCCTAAGCTTTATGACTATAGCTATACATGAAATCAGCAACGCCTAAAACCGCTCTTGTTAGAAGCTTGTAGCTCAGGCAGCCTGAGTTCTACCCAAGTTCAAACTGCTCAAATTTAGTGTGCCACGTCAAAGATCTACCCCAAGTTAAATTAAAGCCGCAGGTTGCCCACCTAGAGTGGGAAGGCGGTCATTCTTAATTCGGGTTTTGTGGATACTTACATTCTAAATTTGCTGATTGTTGGGGTATTGCTGCTGGCGGTGTCTTTGGGGTCTGGATGGATTGAGCGATTGCCGCTGTCCTATGCCTTAATTTATTTGCTAGTTGGGATCGTGCTTAGCCCCTATGGCCTGAATCTAATTCAGTTGCGCCCAGACGCAGATTTTTTGCAGCGATTGACAGAGTTTGTCGTGCTTATTTCTCTGTTTAGCTGCGGCTTAAAAATGAACCGTCCCCTCAATGCGTGGATGTGGAACTCTACGGGTCGATTGATTGGGCTATTGATGCCAATTTCGATCTTTGCGACCGCTCTGGTAGGGCATTGGATATTACGGCTGGAGTGGGGGGTGGCAATTTTACTCGGCGCAATTTTGGCTCCGACCGATCCGGTGTTGACATCGGAGGTGCAGCTCCATGACCCGCAAGATCAGGACGAGTTGCGCTTTGGTCTAACGTCGGAAGGGGGGCTGAACGACGCGCTGGCGTTTCCGTTTGTTTATTTTGGGCTGCATTGGTTAGAAGATGACAATTGGCAAACGTGGTTTGTCAACTGGGTGTTGGTGGATGTGGTGTGGGCGATCGCGGCAGGGTTGGTCATGGGAGTGGCGATCGCCAAGCTGCTAGGGTGGCTAGAACTTCGCCTGCAATCCTACCGCCCGGTTGACGAAGCAATGGATGATTTCATTGGACTCAGCACCATTTTCCTAACCTATTCTTTAACAGAATTGGTCAATGGCTACGGATTTCTGGCAGTTTTTGTGGCGGGTGTGGTGTTGCGTTCCGACTGCCTCAGCCCCGAAAAATCTGCTTCTCGCCTGCACTTCATGGAACGGTTAGAGAAACTTACCGAAGTCGGCACGATCTTACTGCTAGGCTCACTATTGCGAATTGAGCCAATGTTACGCTTTGCGGCTCCGGCTCTGTTAATTGGCCTACTGCTTCTGTTTGTCATTCGTCCCTTAGGAGCCTGGGTCAGCACGATTGGGTCACCCGTCCATCCTGCTACTCGCTGGCTATTTGGCTGGTTTGGAATTCGCGGTGTAGGGTCGCTCTACTACCTAACCTACGCCTTAAGCAATGGATTGCGCAACGAAGATGGAGAACTCATTGCCTGGATTACGTTTATTGTCGTCATCCTGTCCGTAACGGTGCATGGCGTTAGCGCCACCCCTTTAATGAAATGGTACGAACGCAATATTGAAGGCAATCAGGGAAGTAAGCAGCCCCTAGAAAAAGCCAAGGTGAAATCTTGAAGCGGGCGATCGCATGATCAGCAAAGGATTGGCAATCACTCTCTGACTGCCGTTTGACCCATAGACCTAACTTTTTGAGTCGTAGTACTTCCTACTCATTCAACAGCAAGTAGTAAAGTTGCCCAGTGTTGTTGAGTAGACCCGCGCGATCGCCCGCTAATGGCCCCGTGCCGACAAAAATATCGACCCGGCCAGCTCCTTGAATCGCTCCACCCCGGTCTTGATCTAGCACAAAGCGGCTGACCTCTTGGGATTCTAACTGGCCTTGCGGGTTGGGAAACGGAATGTGAGTGTGGATTAGCGCTAGCGCTCCTGGCGGCATCAGGGTTTTGTCGGTGGCGATCGATCGCTCTGCTGTGACCGGAACGCTGAGAGATCCAGTGGCAGGGGCACCGCCTGTATCTCGAAAGAAAATGAAACTGTGGTTGCGCGGTAAATACTCGTTTAGCTCGTTGGGATGTTGTTGAAAATAGGTCAGTACGGCGGGTAGCGTTAGCCCTGCTTCGGGCAGTTTGCCATCATTCACCAACTGCCGCCCAATGCTGACGTAGGAGCGGCTGGTGCGACCCGCATAGCCAACGGTCATGGTACCGCCATCGGTAAGACTCAACCGGGCAGACCCTTGCACCTGAATCAAGTAAGCTTCGAGGCGATCGCGCAACCACACCAGTTCTAACCCCCGCAGCCGTCCCCGTTCCCCCTGCAAACCGTCTACCCCTTCGAGAGCCACACGGCTAGGATGGGGACTCGACCAGCGGCTGAGGCTAGGTGGCAGACGGTAAAGGGGATAGCGAAATTCGGCAGTGGGGACACGGCTAGCCACGTAGCTTGGCTCAAAATAGCCCGTAAAATCTACCGTGCCCAGCCCGTCATTTCCCACCGACTGATAAACCGCAAACTCGTTTAGTACCGCTGCCCGCAGTGCCTCTGCCGATTCTGTGGTTTGCAGCAGTTCTCGAAACCGGATCAAACTGCGCCGGACGCGATCGCGCGTAATGCCCTGCACCGAATACTGTCGGTAGGCCGCAACAGCCGTGGGGGTATCTAAATAGCGGAGAGAATAGTCGATCGCTTGAACCAAAGAGGAGCGATCGCCCCCTACACCCCAAAGCTGCTCGTCTAAACCTAGCGCCGCAAAATCATTCGATTGCAGCACCGTCGGATCTACCACCCGCAGTGGCACATCCGACCAAGCAGGCAAAGAAACACTTCCTAGGGCGATCGCCAAGCTCGCACAGGCAGACGCCAGAAAATAAGTATGCATTTTGGACATACAAACGAACATTCCTTTTAACGGCCAAAGACGCGCCAATAACCGCCCCTAATAGCGATCGACACTGCCCGAAAAAATTGGCTCTACCCGCAGCGCCAAAATTCGCGAGGGGCGCACCACCATGTATTCTCCCTGAATGTTTTTGATTGGAACACTGATGAAATCTTCGGAGGTGCTCTTAGGCACTAGCTCGCCGCTGTACCATTTCTGAAAATCTTGAATCGTTGCAAAGCGCACTTCTTCGCGGTGGCCGCCATCCATCAAAATATGGACTGAAAATTCACTCGGAGTTCTGGGCATGGTGGGTGATGATCCTAAACGCCTTGATCACATTAGCCCTGATTGGGGGCAATGAGATAAATATTCCCCGAAAACTGAGCAAAACGAAAGTAGCAGTTCAGCAATTTTGCCTAGGTCGGGGTGCAAAGTGCCGCATAGCACCTCCCATCCCGACCTAGACAACATTTCGAGAGTATGTAGTTCAACCTCAATAAAAACAAGATTATAAAAGTCTGCGCCGCCCGCTGCCCGAGCGGCGCAGACTTTTAGGGTTTCATGTTTAATTACACCCATCTACCTATGACGCTATATCAGGTTGAATCGTTTCAGTTGAGTTTCGATCAGGGATGGCAGCAGCTTGTGCAATTCAGGTTTGGTACGGAACTGGAGACGGCTACCGCTGGGAAGATCAAAGGGAAACTGACCCGGCAGATCGGCACGATCCATTTGAGTTAGCAGAATTTGTTCTGCCCGCTTGCACTGGAGCGCATAGCCCATCTCTACACACACCTTGGGACTGGGAATAAGCTGGGGCGGAGTGCCGTCAAGGTGCAGAATGGGGGTGCCATCGGCAATAAACAAAAGGCTCTTACGGATTTTACGCATGAGGGTGCTGCTGAGGCGAGCGGGGCCTTCAGTCAGGCGATGTGACTCTTCAAGCGTGAGAGGCAGACGCGATCGCTTGTTCAGCTTTTCCAAAAATTCTTGTAGTTCGTCTCTCAGCAAATTACTAGATTCGGCAAATTCTGTTTGGTAAGACAGGAAAATAATTGGCTCCAAATGCGACATCACGTCTTGCTTGGTGAAGTACATTTCGTGACTAATTAGATCAATGTTGGAAATGATATAGCCGCCGCTGCCTTCGATATAAAACTCGACGGGTTCCCCTTCCATGTATCGCTGGAACCATTCCGACTGCTTGACTTCAGCGCTATCTTCCAGGAAATCTGCCCGCAGCGCCGATTTTAACAGGCTGTTTTTGCTGAGACGCAGATCATGAGGGCGCTTTTCTAAATCTCGCGCCGGTTCGTATTCTCGCAGGTACCAAGCTTTTAGAGCAATAATTGCCATGACGCGTGTCTCGCTGTCGGTGGGGCAGTCCCTGATAGATTTCTAGGTAGTCCTAAATTGGTAAGGATTTTTTGATGGGCGGGCTCCGCCCATCAAAAAATCCTTACATCAATACCACTACCGATTTCTAAACTGCCTAAGGATCGTGGATTAAATAAAACCAGATCTTTATTTTTTGAAAGAGAGGCGGAGCCTCTCTTTCAAAAAATAACTTTGGGTTTTTATTAAATTCGCCATCCTAAAGCAGTGTTTTGCTGAACTGCCAAGGCAGTCTCTAAGGGGGACTTAGTTTAGAGATTACAGGCGATCGCCCAGAAGTCAACTCAAAATGAACTCGATAGGAACTGGAGAGGCGATCGCACAGTAGAACAATTGTACTATATTTTGACAGAGTGGGTGTATCCACTTGGCTCGAATAATCGCCTGGTAACCCATTGCTGATGTAACTCCCCCAGCCTTTCTCAAAAAGGTGGGATTGACCTCATAGTTCTCTTTTTGCTGGCCAGTGGCGCGATCGCGTAGGGATATTAGGGGAAGCGATCAGTTTTCACACAACCCTAGACTTTTCAAATATCCTCCTAAACCTGCCAAAATTACCTGTCAGAATTGAAGAGACGTTATTCGTTCGGGTTTGCCTGTGGCACGAGTTTCTTTGAAAGGCATTACGCGGCGGTTTAATGCGACAACTGCCGTCGAAGACATTACCTTTGAGGTGCCAGACGGGCAGTTTTGGGTGATGGTGGGGCCATCGGGCTGCGGTAAGTCCACCATTTTGCGGACGATCGCCGGGTTAGAAGCGGCCACCTCTGGCGATTTGTACATTGGCGACCGCCTAGTCAACGAGGTGCCAGCGCGACAGCGAGACGTAGCAATGGTGTTTCAAAACTATGCCCTGTATCCGCATATGACTGTGGCGGAAAATTTGGCCTTTGGCCTGAGGATGCGGCAGGCTGATCCCAAAACCATTCAGGCGCGGGTAGAAACGGTAGCGCGATCGCTCGATATTGGGCACCTGCTCGATCGTAAGCCCCGGCAGCTATCGGGCGGACAGCAGCAGCGGGTGGCGTTAGGTCGGGCGATCGCCCGTCAACCCCAGGTCTTTTTGCTTGATGAACCGTTGTCTAACCTGGATGCCCAACTGCGCGACGACACCCGCGCCGAACTCAAGCAACTGCACCAGCGCGTCGGCATTACCACCATTTACGTCACCCACGACCAGGTAGAAGCCATGACCCTGGCAGACCAAATTGTGGTGCTCAATGGGGGGCACGTCCAGCAAATTGGTGATCCTCAAGCCATCTATGCCCAGCCGACCAACCAAATGGTGGCAACGTTTATGGGCAGCCCACCCATGAATATTCTTAGCGCTCGCTACGACGGCACCGATTTTCAGATTGACTCACACACTATTCCCTGTCCGGTGCGGTTTCACTCGCGGCTACAGGCATATCAGGGGCAGCGTGTAAATCTGGGTATTCGTCCCGAACATCTCCAGGTCGTGCTAGAGGGGACGACCCATCACATCGCTGTAGAAGTAACGCTAGTAGAGCCGCTGGGGCGCGAAATTTTGATTCGAGCCAGGGTTCCCGCCAGCGATCGCACTACCCCATCCATCGTCAGTATCCAGGTGCCGCCAGACCTGCGCCCCCACGTCGGCGATCGCCTGGTTCTGCAACTGGATGGCGAGCGGCTGTTTGTGTTTGACCCGGCGACAGGCGATCGCTTGGATAACATGGCGCTACACGCTTGAATCCAATCAAGATTTTTTCTGTGAGCCATGCTCAGCATGGCTCACAGAAAAAATCTTGCCCCAACCCCGGAGATCGGGTGTAGCTTTGCTTAGGAAGAGAATGTTTTAGATAAGTAGGTAGGCTTAAGTAAGTATAAAACCCTAAAACCCTGCGCCGCCCGCGCAGCGGGCGGCGCAGGGTTTTAGGATTTGGTTTTTATTTAGGTTGAACTACTTAGGGCAAGATTGACACACCATTGATATGTTTCTTAAGCAATCGCTTCTAATTCTGTTGGCCAGTTTAGTCACCCTATATGGGGCAGCTTGCCTAGTGCTATATGTGCGGCAAACGCGCATGATTTTCTTTCCCTCGCGGACGATTGAGACGACGCCGGGGGACTTGGGTCTGGTGTATGAGGATGTGGCGGTGCCCATTTCACTGCCAAATTCTGCTGCCAAAAGCCAGGTCGAACAGCTACACGCCTGGTGGATTCCTGCTGAGGGACAAACGCAGGGGGTGCTGCTTTACCTGCACGGCAACGGAGTCAATATTGGTGCCAATGCCTTCCATGCCAGTCGGTTTCAGCGGATGGGGCTGTCGGTGTTGCTGATTGACTATCGGGGATATGGCAAGAGTGAGGGAGCGTTTCCCAGTGAGGCAGCGGTGTACGAAGATGCAGCCGCCGCTTGGCAGTATTTGACGGCAGAGCGCAAGATTGACCCAGCACAGATTTTGATCTATGGCCATTCGTTGGGAGGGGCGATCGCCATTGACCTTGCAATTCGCCACCCCACTGCGGCTGGGCTAATTGTGCAAAGTTCTTTTACCTCCATGTCCAACATGGTGCATCGCAGCACCGCCTTCGGATTTTTGCCAATTGATCTGCTCCTAACTCAGCGCTTCGACTCCATCCGCAAAGTGTCTCAGTTACGAATGCCAACCCTGTTTATCCACGGGATGGAAGACACGCGAGTTCCCGCCGATATGAGTGAAGCGCTCTATGCAGCCGCTCGTCAACCTAAACGGCTGTGGCTCGTTCCCTATGCCGGACACAACGACGTTGCAGACATTGCTGGGGCAGAGTATTTTCGAGTAGTTGAGAGCTTTTTGAAACAATACGTCTTGGTTGAGAGATAGGAGTGCGGGTTTCGGCTACGCTCAACCCGCATCGGCTGCGCTCAACCCGCGACAACCGAGGGTTGAGCGCAGTCGAAACCCGCTTCACTCCCTAAAAAGCATAGTTGACGCTAAAGTAAAACGCCCGATCTTGAGCATTCTCACCGCGATCGCTGATCTCTACCAGCGGTAGCGCAAAATCGAGCCGGATGTTGAGATCGGGTAAGGGTTCCCACAGTAGCCCCAGCCCAATTCCTGCTAAAAACGAGTCGTCTGGAGTATCGGCAGGGTTATCGCCGTCATTCCAGACAGCGCCCGCATCCACAAACGGAGCCACCTGAAAAATAACCGCTCCAGACTCGTCGCGTCCCAGAGCAATCTGATCTTCGACAGAGATGCGGAAGCCGTTATCTCCTAAGCGGGCATTTTGGCGAAACCCCCGCAGCGATTGCCCGCCACCAATCACAAACTGCTGAGATCCGGGTAGGGGGTCAGGGGTGAGTTGCAAATCGGCTTGCAAAATCAATAACTGGTCGGGACTGAGCACTTGCACCCGCTGCGCCTGCCCTAACCAACTGAAAAATATACCGTCGGGTTCTGTCCCTGTATCGGCATTCAACAGACTGGTACCGATGTTGAACTGCGATCGCAGCGCCCAAGCTCCGCTGACATCGCGCAGCACCCAATCTTGACCCAAGCCAATTACGGTCGTGGTGCTGTCGTCAATTTGCAAATCATTAAAGAATGAGTCGCCATCGCGGGCAGTGATACCGAGCGAGAGGGCAAATTCTTCACGGGGCGATCGCCGCAGCGGTTGCCGAAAGCTAATCTCGTACTCATCGGCATTACCCGAAATGTCTTGATCGGCAAATTCGGGATCGGTAATTCGATAGTCTGTCGGGGCAGCGCGTAGCTGCAAGGTGCCGTTCAGCGGATTTACCGGAATTCGGTAGCTCAGGTCGTAGACACGAGAGCCGCCAGTGGTGGAGCGGTAATACTGCCCCGTCAGCTCATCTCCCCAGCCCGTTAGGTTGCGATAGCTCAGAACCAATCCCAGCCGCTCTGACCCCACACTAGGCGGCGAAAAGTTGTCTACCCCAACGCTGCCCGAAAAGGGATTGGCTTCTGTGACGCGCACGGTTAGAATGCTCTGCCCCAGCCCCGCACCCGCCCGTAGGCTTGCTTCTACGTTGTCAAATAATGGGTCGAGGCGCAACAGCCGCAGTTGATCTTCCAGGTCTGCCTGGTTTAGGGGCGTGCTGGCTCCTAGTGCCACCCGACTCCGCACATAGTCGGCCTGCACCCGCTCTGCTCCCTGAACTTCAATGGTTTCCAGGCTACCTTCGATTACCCGCAGTTGAATCACCCCTGCCGTCACTACCTGGTCTACCAATACGGCTCTAGAAGTGAGATACCCTTCGTTTAGATACAGTTGAGTAATTTGATCGGCGATGCCCCGCAAGGCTTCTAGGGTCAGCGATCGCCCCTCTGCGGGTTGCACAATGGGCGCAAAATCGTCAGCGTCAAAGACTGTGCTGCCAATCACCTCAATGCGCTGCACCGAAATTTGCACCGCTTCATCGGTGGGTAGCGGCGTTGGCGTAGGGTCGGGCGAGGGTGTTGTAATGACCGGAGCCTGTTCGTCTGGCGTTACGGGGGGCGGTAGGGGAATGGGCTGAAGGAAGCGATCGCCATCGGGTTCTATGGGCGATACCTCTGAAGGCACCGTTTGACTGAGCACTTGAGGCTTGACCAGCAATACTCCATCAGGTTCAGCAGAAACAAGCCCTGAAACAGTATTCGGCACTGCGTAACCAGGAGCCGCATACAGCAGCAGCCCCACGACTCCTAGCTGGCATCCAATGTCAGCAACCCTCATTTTCCTGATCTTTGAATGCCCAACCATATCCCCTTTCCTCAACCACACGCATTGCAACATCGCTATCATAATCAGGCGAAGGCAAACTTTTGAAGATTAATTAGGATTTTTAATTAGGCCGGAAGAAAAAGGCAGTTCTAAGCAGAAAATAGGGCAGCACCTAAGAGGATGTGTAAAAGTCCCGTTGCTGGCATGAAAACGGAGTGATCCCCCTACATCCCCCTTAAAAAGGGGGACTTTGAATCCAGTTCCCCCCTTTTTATAGAACCCATTTGACATCTAATTAGAATTGAGATTTAGGGCGATTTTTGGGCAGTAGGGGCGAAGCATTTGCACTCGAATTGACGCTGCGTTGCCAGAATATTGATGCAAATGCTTCGCCC
>Ga0335394_10004311_pt1 | contig 16155 bp, 16 predicted proteins | sample MAT03_FD_205741 | JGI IMG/M metagenome (GOLD analysis project Ga0335394, IMG submission 205741) | Freshwater microbial communities from Lake Fryxell liftoff mats and glacier meltwater in Antarctica - MAT-03 (spades assembly) (version 2) ... | reverse complement strand
TAGCGAAGCGGGGCGTAAGCCATCGCCCTTAACCGTTTTTTTCGCCGCTTCCGTTGCTGAATCAAAGGCGACAAAGCCTGTTTCTGGGGGAGTTTCCGGTGGTTTTGGGGGGCGAGGTGGGGTTAATTCTTGTAAAGTGCGATCGGCCCAGGTTTTGATTTGGGTGTTGGGATTTTTGGTGAGGGATGTGCACAGGGCGATCGCCTTTTTGACATTACCAGTTGCTTTGTACGCCGCGACTAACCCCATTTGGGCGCGGATTCCGGGCGGTTGATTTGCAGCGCTTTGGGTAACGGATTCTAAAAGGGCGATCGCGCTTTGGTAATCTTTTTGTTTCAAAGCAGCTAACCCAGCCTCTAGAGACTGTTTCAGAGATGAATCCGCCGAATTTTGATTGTTTGGAGATGCCATAACTGTGATTGCGCTTGTGTCTTGTCTAAGATAACCTCACCCAAAGGCAATTCGGCAACTAGCAATGTACGGGATGTAACGGATGGATCTTTAGTCGTAGGGTGCGTCGCCTTAGAAAAATCCCTGGATGCGATCGAGAATCTCATAGCGACGCACCGGGCAAACAGGACTCACAAAACAAACAACACTTAATTTGTAGAGATCTTAATAGTTGTAGTCGTAGGGTGCGTCGCCACAGAAAATCCCTGGATGCGATCGAGAATCTCATAGCGACGCACCGGGCAAACAGGACTCACAAAAAAACAATACTTATTTTGTAGGATTACTTTTTGCAACTGGTATAAGGTGCGTCAGAATTGGTGTATGCAAAACAATTAGGTTTTGCCGTCTGACGCACCCTACTCCTTGTTTCATCTCATGGGTTCAAGAAACGCTATATAACTTTCTCAACCTTTAGTAAGTCCGACCCATTTAAACGATTTTAAAATAAACTCTGTAGCATTGCTGTAGATACATTCTCCATGAGAAATTACAATCTTTTTTGGTTTCCAGCTAAGAATTTTCAACAAGGATTTTCTCGCTTCTTTTTTTCCGAATATAAATGAAGCTCTCCAATCGATTGGAGTTTTACCATTTGGGCTAACTATTCCGGTAATTTTAGCTAGTATTTTCTTGTAGCCGGAAAAATGATCTGGGTGAAAGTTTTCTATTAAATCAGTTAATATTAATGTCTCACTTTTTTTATGAAAAAAAACAACTTCCTCCATTACGCTACTACCCTTAAAAATAATTTGATCAATCTCTTCTTCCCATTCTTTTTCTGGACTATCTGACAAATCTTTATCAAAAGAGATATCCTTCCTTTTATCTCTTAACCCTGGTGATGAATATGAAATAGCATTTGGGAAAATATTAATCCAATCATTAATAAATAGATGATGTATCTTATTTGGAGATACCAAATAAGATACTTGACCCAGAGATTTTACTTCATTCATCATTTCATCGATAATTTTCCCTGGAGAATGAACCCATAACCTTTCATCTCTCAATTTTACAATAGTCATACGGGTCGTATAAGGCATTCCATACCAAGAAACTGCATCGCCATCACTAATCCAAATATTGGTATCTAGTTTTTTTAAGAATTTCATATGATCCATCCCCTTAAATTTATACCGGATGCCTAACGTTGCCCATCACCCGCCGTAGATAACCTCTGCTTAACCGATCAGCTCTCGGCGGTCGGTGTGCATGGGCTTTGTTAGGCATCATTCTGAACCAACTGCCTCAACATATTCTCAACTTCTCGTGGGTTACGAACCCCCAAAAACCCTATCTCCTCACTTCTTGGGTCTCCACCAATGTCTTTCCATCGCCGAATAGTAATAATCACATCACCTGTTCCGTCGGCTCTTTCTCTCCGATATACATCTTTTAATTGATCAGGCAGGTAGCTTCTGATTGTAGTAGACCTACCACCTTGAATAGAGATACCTCGTTTATCTGTTACCAAGTAAACTGTCTTTCGTGCTGCTTGCCATACCCATAGCGGACTAGACAGCATTCCAAAACCAATAAGCACAAAAGGTACACCAAACAGGGCAAACAGATGCTGAAGTTGTAAACCTTCTCTTAGATTTGGAAGTTTAGACCCTGATGCACCCCACATCCAAAATATGGCGAAGCTAGTCCAAGGAACACCAAATAAAACATTTCCGATGGAAGCGGCTGTGAAAAACCGAGGTATCGGCTGCTCGACCCATCTGATAAACTCTCCCGGTTGAAGCTCGTTATCTATTTTTCTGCGAAGTCCCTCTGGGATTTGTAAGTTACTTAACATATAGCGGTTCTCACTCGCATGAAGTTGTAGTCGTAGGGTGCGTCGCCTTAGAAAAATCCCTGGATGCGATCGAGAATCTCATAGCGACGCACCGGGAAAACAGGACTCACAAAACAAACAACACTTATTTTGTAGGATTACTTTTTGCAACTGGCATAAGGTGCGTCAGAATTGGTGTATGCAAGACAATTAGGTTTTGCCGTCTGACGCACCCTACTCCTGACCAAATTCGGCATAAGCTAACCGTCGATTGTCGGGTAAGGTGAGAAAATTAGTGATTATCAAAGCAGTTTTCTTCAATCGAATATCGAATATTGAGTCAATTATACCATTACCTTTCAGTTAATAACCCTTACAGATAGCTTTGCGGGCTAACGTTCCGCTTCACCCGCCGCTAGTAACTCTTCGTTCTCAATCGGACAACTCAATACGGTCGGTGTGTAAGCAGATTGTTATACTTCTTCGAGTTGCAGAATAGCAATCACTTCTGCAAGCAAAAGATCCAAACACTGAGAGAAGTTCACTCGTAAAGAAGTAGGAAGGACTTCTTTTTTCCGAATTTGAAGATGAAGATGAGAATCTGCTATTTTTCTGGCTCCCTTTTCAAGGTATTCCATTGTATCCTTAAAACTTTTTCCGCCGTGTTCTGAAGCTACTTTTTTAAATGAATCTTTATCAAAAATTGGAGGAACATGGTCTAATATCGCCCTTAGAAGCATGGCTATAGCTAAGTTAAGGTCATTAGCATGAGAAATATTAAGTTCCTCGCACAGTTTTATTAATTTCGTCAAATCAACTCGCTTCGATTTTATTGCCTTTAGCTCTTGAATCCGTGTCGCGCTCACATATCCAAAAGCCTCAGCTAAACTAGCGATCAAACTTTGAGAAGAGTCAGCGGACATAATCTCTAATTCTCGTCGGCAAATTTGAAGAATTTCAACGATACGCTCTTTAACTTTTCTCCACTCATCCTGCCGATATAAATCTGATGCTAGTTCATCTGGGTCGTATGCTATCGATTGCAAGATTAGAGATATGTCTTTTATACTATGATGTGACTCTCCAAAAATACTTGTCAATAAGTGACAAGTATCGGATATCCACTGTGAAATATTACCTTCAAAGAAGGTTAGACCGGCAATACGTTCATCCAACACGCCAAGTTTAGATAATTGGCTTTCTTGCTCAGCTCCAGAATTGTTTTTGAGGCGCTCAAGCTCTTTGTCTATATGATCTATGGTTCTTCTTTCCATTAGTTCTCCAAGAAGTATATAGCAATCCGATCTGAGTTTCAATAGATAACAACCCCATTATATCGCCAGACTCCTTGTCTAGCAAATATTTCAGGTTTTCCATATCTAGAAAATCAATTAGGATTGCTATAGTTTAGAAGCATAACGTTCAAAGAAACCGGGTTTTCCCCCAAATCTGCGAATCACCACCAAGTATTCAAGGGAAAAACCCGGTTTCTGGTCACCCATGCACGACTTACCCACTCCGACAAAGAAACCGGGTTTTTTCCCAAATCTGCGAATCACAACGAAATATTCAAGGGGAAAACCCGGTTTCTGGCCACCCGCGCGTCAGTCCTAAATTTGCTACAATAGCCTTATAAAATATCAAAATATCAAAAATATGAACGAATCCCAAATACCACAAATACCTTGGCTGCCCTTAAGCCGAGAAGCGCACAAACTATCAGTTACCGACAGATTAGCTCTAGTCAATGCGATTGTTGAGTCCATCAGACGGGAACTAAAACCCCCACAATCTTTACCAGATAACTTCGTGGAACCCATGACGGGGCCACCAAAAACTGATGCACTACCGCCAACAAATACCGAAGTTAAAATTAGATTGCGACACGATCGCAAAGGTGCAGCCAAGCGACTCAGAGGGCTAGCAAAAACAGATATGCCACCGCCAACAGATGCAGAAGTTGCAGTAATGTTAGAAGAACGTTTGGTGGAGAAGTACCTAAAATGAAGGTATTAGTAGACACCAATATTATCCTCCATAGTTTGCTAGAGCGAGAACCGTTTGTAGAGGATGCTGATGCTTTATTAGAGGCGATCGAAAATGAGCAAATTGAGGGATATGTAACAGCAACAACCTTAACAAATATCTTTTACATTGTCAGAAGGCAAACTCGCAGCCTCGATCGCGCTAGGCAAGCTATTTCTGAAACACTAGCATTAATGAAAGTATCAGCCGTCGATCGCGAGGTTTTGGAAATAGCATTTGCATCTAATTTAACCGATTTTGAGGATGCCGTACAGTTAGCTTGTGCGCTGTCAGATAACCTGGAGGCGATCGTCACCCGCGATGCAGGAGATTTCGTCGGTGCCACCTTACCAATTCTATCACCTAGAGAGTTATTAAAACGTTTGGAATAAGATTAGCAGGATTTACGCACTCCGACAAAGAAACCGGGTTTTTCCCAAATCTGCGAATCACAACGAGTATTCAAGGGAAAAACCCGGTTTCTGGCCACCCGCGCGTCAGTCCTAAACTAAAAGCGAGAATTATCAAAGATTTGACGCTGAAGTTGACGGTGCATAATTCTTGCCCATTTCCGATTCTAAGTATTGCTTGTAAGCCACTTCATCGCCACCAAAAGAATCGATCGATACCTGTCGTTTCGGCATCGCTTTGAGAGGAGCATCGATCGCATTATACCGACAGTAACACATCACAATTACGTCATATTCGCTCATCGGAGTGGGAATATCCGGCGTGTATGTTTGCACCCGCACAACTTCCCAATCACTGACGCGATAGTGAGTATTGTGTGCGTGTTCCTTTGGATCGTGTTCAGAGTCCACCCGCACAAATTCTACAGGGCGATATCCCGGTTCAGGAATCGGTTCGTTAGAAGAATCCCAGTTTTCTGCAATGATAAAAGTTAGAGCTTGGCTGTGTTGGAGTTTTCTCTGTCTCCAGCCTTCATCCTCACCTGACTCAGCCTGAAAAATAATGTACTTCTGCATCACTCTTCCTCCTTTGCTTCGAGATAGTTGGGAAATTCCGTTTTCCCTTTGAACACGCAATCAACTTCAAAAATGTTCTTATTTTCGATTTCTTCGATGTCGATCAGTTTCCAGCCATACTTCTTTTGCATATCCCGACATTTCTGCGGATCAGTGGCGCTGTGTCGGGAGATATCCTCATCTGGATCATAGCGCAGCCACCTATTTGGATCGTTATTTGTCATTATTGATATAGCTCCTGTGTTCTCTACAACATTGGAGAAGTCGTCTTGGCCCAGTGTTTGCAGCACTGTGTCAAGGCGCATCTTTAGAGTGAATTTATTTGATGATAATACCAAATCATGCTTTAACACCCTGTTTATTCTAAGGCTTAAAGTATTGGTTAATGAAGGAGACGATCGCCTCCTTCATCAAAGCACTTAACCTTCTAGCTTACCTTCCCGGCGGCGTACTGTCAGCCGATCGCACTTTCCGACGAATCAGCACACTCATCACCTGGCCAGCATTTGCCGCCCGCTGTACGGGACTCCAATCACCAACTTGGGCAAATCCCAATCGGTACAAAGTGAGAATCGTTTCCCGGACACCCTGGGGCGAACCCACAAGCGTTACCAGCAGCACATCCTGTTCCGATACCGCTGCTGAATCCGAATTTGGACAGTCGGATGAGTTTTCGTCGGGTACGAATTCCTGTGACATATTATGTTCTCCTGACTTTGGGTTTTCTAGGGAAACCCAAAAATCCAGCCGCCCCGCATTTCAACGCATAGCAGGGCGGCCACAGAGAATGTTAAGATACTCCGAGCCTCCAGACTGCGATACCAGTTTGGCGGTTATGCTGTCCATTGCTGTTAGCGCAGCTTTGGGCAGTGCAACTAGATTTTTGGGCGACGCGGGCTGCCTCCTGTGCAAGCAAAGCAACCTCTCAATTCAAAGCGTAGCCGCAAATGGGGCCCGCCGTCAACCAATTTTGGATTTTAGATTTTAGATTTTAGATTTTGGATTTACTCGTTACCAGCGTCAGCGGCTGGAAAGACGAGACGGCGGTTAAAACCGCATCTACACAAACGATGTCCGCCTCCGCGGTGTAAAGAAAATAACGTAATTTCAACGATCGTCTTTTCTTCAACCCGCGCACCATCCGGGTTTTGTTTGTGTAGACTCGGTTTCAACCGCCCGGTCTTATTTGTTTTGATGCGGGATTGGATAGTTATAATATGAGAATCAATTCAACAAGTGCGATCGACCCCTATCATCAGCCGAAAAACTTGCACTCAAGGATAATTATGCTGCACAATCTTCAACAAGATCACCAACAAGACATACAGACTATTACTCAGGTTTTGGCAAAAATCACTAGCCGCACGCCGGATCAGATTAAACCATTACTAGATGTGATGCTCAAACGGCTAATAGAATCTCAACAACCTCCATTTTACGAAACAGCTACTACAACAGAATGGTTAATAGCATTTCAAGAATGGGTTGACAGTCATCGTAGCCTAAACCTCCCCAATCTTTCAGATGAAGCTATTAGCCGAGAGAGCATTTATGGAGACAGAGGTTAAATGCCATTCCTCCTCGATACAAACATACTGCTGCGTAGCGTCGATAGCACACACCCAATGAATCCTGATGCTGTCAATGCCATCATTACTTTGCGTAATCGCGGGGAACAACTTTATATCGTACCCCAAAATTTGATAGAGTTTTGGAACGTCTGCACGCGCCCGATCCAGAGAAATGGATTAGGACGTAGTGCAACAGAAGCAGAGGCAGAAATTAATCGCTTAAAACAGATTTTTCCTCTGTTGTTGGATACAGAAGCAATTTACCAAGAATGGGAGCGACTGGTGATAACATATAAGGTTATAGGTGTCAACGTTCATGATGCGCGGCTAGTTGCGGCTATGATCGTTCATGGTTTAACCCATATCCTAACTTTTAATATTACTGACTTTGCTCGTTATTCAGAAATTACGGCTGTTAATCCCCCAAGTTTAAAGATGTAGACGGCGGTTGAAACCGCGTCTATACAAACGATGTCCGAGCTCAGAGGGACTAAAGAAAATAACGTAATTTCAATGACCCTGTTTTCTTCAACCCGCGCACCATCCGGGTTTTGTTTGTGTAGACGCGGTTTCAACCGCCCGGTCTTATTGCTCCGCGCTAACAGCCAAACCAGAAACCACAGGCGCGATCGCATTTAGCTTCAAAATAGGATGCTCACCTTCCACCTGACGGCAATTCCAGTCATTTCTAAACAACAGAACCGGGCGGCCCCAACTATCCTTCACCGTCACAGTATTAAACAACCGCCCAACCTTAGCCAGCGCATCCCAACCGCCATCAACCCAACGAGCTACACTATAAGGCAACATTTCGATCGCAGTTTCCACATTATATTCCGACTGCATTCGGAACTGCACCACCTCAAATTGCAACTGTCCCACAGCCGCCAAAATCGGATCCCGTTTCGACTCATCAACCGAATACATAATTTGCACAGCGCCCTCTTCCTGCAACTCCGAAACACCTTTGCGGAACTGCTTAAACTTAGAAGGATTCGGATTTCTCAAAACAGCAAAAAGTTCCGGCGAAAAACAGGGAATCCCTTCATATTCCAGCTTTTGACCAGTGTAAATAGTATCGCCGATCGCAAAAACCCCCGGATTGTTCAAACCAATCACATCACCCGGATACGCAACCTCGATCGACTCCCGATCCTGAGCAAATAACTTTTGAGGCCTTGACAAACGCACCGTTTTACCAGTCCGAGCGTGAGTCACGTTCATGTCCTTTTCAAACTTGCCCGTACAAACCCGAATAAACGCCACCCGATCGCGATGTCGCGGGTCCATATTCGCTTGCAACTTAAACACAAACCCGGTAAAATCTTCGTAAGTTGGGGGAAGTTCCCCGACGCTGCTGTTGCGGGCGATCGGCTTCATCGCGTAATCTAAAAACGCATCCAAAAACAGTTCAACCCCAAAATTGCTCATCGCACTACCAAAGAAAACCGGAGTCATTTTCCCAGCCCGAACTAAATCTAAATCGAGTTCAGTTCCTAACTCATCCAGCAGTTCCAACTCTTCTTTGAGCTGATAGTAAAGGTCTTGTTCCAACAAATCTTCAATCCGCGGATCGCCCAATTCGATCACCGTATCAACAGCAGCGCGAGAACCGTGTTTAGTCCGCTCGAATAAGTGAATTTTGCGCGCTCTGCGATCGAAAACACCCTTAAAGCGATCGCCCGTACCGATCGGCCAATTCACCGCATAAGTCTGCAAGCCCAATTCCTTCTCAATTTCGTCCAACAAATCCAAAGGATCTCTGCTAGGGCGATCGAGCTTATTAAAGAAAGTAAAAATAGGCAAACGTCGCAGCTTACAAACTTCAAATAACTTGCGAGTTTGCGGTTCCAAACCCTTAGCAGCATCCTCAAGCATCACCGCATTATCAGCCGCCGCCAGAGTGCGATAAGTATCTTCGCTAAAATCTTGGTGTCCGGGAGTATCGAGCAGATTAATGTGATAATTTTGATACTCAAACTGCAAAACAGTAGAAGTAATCGAAATTCCCCGCTGCTGTTCCATCGCCATCCAGTCAGATGTAGCGTGTCGCTGAGCCCGCCGTGCTTTCACAGAACCTGCTTCGTGAATTGCACCTCCGTACAGCAGCAGCTTTTCTGTCAAAGTAGTTTTACCCGCGTCAGGGTGCGAGATAATAGCAAAGTTGCGCCGGCGCTCAACGGCAGTTAGCAGTTCAGTTTCGAGTTCTGTTGTCATCACAAATTAGGTAGGGGAATCATCACCCGATCGCCATTATAGCCTGTGCTACAGTTGCTATTAAAGGTAAAATTATCAATAAAGTCAAGGAATAAAAGCCATATGTACGACTCCGACAAGCGGAAGCTGCTATCACTGGTGTGCCACGGGGCTATTTTTTTCAGCACGTTAGTGTTCTCGATCGGAGCGCCGATCGCTGTATTGTTAGTATCAGATGACCCCGTTGTCAAAGAAAATGCCACAGAAGCCATCAATTTTCACCTTAATGTATGGCTGTACAGCACCGTCATTGTGGTGTTAACTGTCGTCACTTTCGGTCTTGCTGGCTTTATCCTAGTGCCCCTAGGTTATCTGCTGCACTGGGGACTGACAATAATGGCTATCCTCCACGTTTTGCAAGATCCTAACCAACCTTACCGCTACCCTTTTATTTTCCGAATAGTTTAGACAGCAAATCGCGCTTCACCATCGATTTCAACAACCCGATTTCTTTAAGAAGAAACCGGGTTTTTAATTGTTTTCTAACCCACATTCGTTACCCCCAACTGGCCAATACACTGCTTAAGTGACAAAGAGGGTTGATTGTCGGAGACAAGACTTTGTAAAAAAACTTAAAATCTTGTGTAACTAAGCATCATCCAGTTGGGGATTTCTGAAAATTTACCTAACATTATGAGTGAAATATTATTTATCCATAAGACTTCAAAAATTCGAGCAAAATCAACTATTAATTCTAGCTGTTAAGCTAATCCGCCTTTAAATTGCATGGTCAAATAAACTTTCGCTCTTGTGGGGTTGCCAGGAAAGCCCGCCCTCAACACACAATTTAAATGCACAACAGCTTATCTTTGGCATTGAAAATGGTACAACATCTCTGTTTAAACTTACATCTTGCACCATTGTCAAGAACAGGCTTTCCGGCCTGTTCCACAAGAGATGAATTTTATTGTGGAACAGGCCGGAAAGCCTGTTCCTAAACAAGTAATTGAAAATGGTGCAACATCTCAGTTTAAATGAATGTGGGTAGCTCGGTAAGTGATGCCGAACCCTCATCTGCCTAAAGTCGCAATGGTGTCTTCGCCCTATTGCAGGGCTGTTGCTGAGGCTAAGTTGATCTTCCATTAGACCTCTTGAAAAAATAATTAGGACGGGCTCTGGGGCCCATCAATTGATGAAAAGGATTTTTGCAAGAGGTCTATTGATCTCGGTTCCCAAACTATGCTAACGTCTTTGGGTTATTTCGCAGAGTTAGGGCGGATGTTCGATCGCTCCGAACCATCGTTTTTGCTTTAGCTGTGCTATTTTTGCATCTGGCGATCGTTTTATTGAAGTTTTCCACCAATTCTATCTCTACCAGGAGTCTTAAAACTTAATACAATATTTTTCCAATAAAAATCCCGCTCTTGTGGAACGGGAAAGCCATCAGGGTGCATCTATATGTATGTCACTATAACTCATAGGGGGTATAACCCCTCGTAGCTTTATCGAATCTTTACAATTACAAAATTTTTGTAAAGATTGAGGTTTTTATTTGACTGATCAGCCGTTTTATGAAATTAAAATGGAAAATGCTGACATTTATAAAATCCAGTGAGTTTCCTCTGAATAATCAAAACTTTAAGCTCCTTTACCATGCTTCGGCCAATGGTGGAGCAAATACCATAAGATGGCTACATTTGTGATAAATACCGCTAACTTAAGTACCGTGACCCCGTGAACTAATTCATATATTTCAGGGGGTATACTGATGCTTACCAGCACAAAAACTAAGATGGTTGCCCAGTCTTTTTCGTACCACAAACCAACGGCTTCAACAGCAGTTAAGACTGCATAAAGTGCTGCGGCAAGTCCGCTAAGCAGTAAGTTTTTAGGCTTGAGAATTAGAAGTTTGTCTAAGATGAATTCAATAATTTTGAGTTTGCTTTCTAACAAATAAGATTGCGAAAACTCTTCTAAGACTTGATGATTTTTTAAGGCAAAAAGCAAAGCAATCGAAGTTACTGTCAAGAGGGAAGCCACAAATGTTTTGTAAAGGACAATTGCGATTAAAGCAGGAGCGTGATGTTTCTTCACCTTAATTCTCGAAATATCAATAATGTGCGATCGCCTGGTTAGCCTGTTTGGGATTGAAAACTAAAAATTCAGTAGAGTGCGTCAGCAACTAGCTAATCAAGTAGAGAAAAAATAACGCGCTGCTGACGCACCTTACTAAGTTTGAGGATAACGTTGTGCTAAGAAAGAGATAGCAGCAGCCCGATCGCCCAAATCGCCATCCAACCTCGCCGCCAACAAATCATCCAACATTCGTTTAAACCCAGGCCCTGGCTTATAACCCAAAGCCTTCAAATCGTTGCCATTTAAAGGCGGCTCAACATTCGCCCATTTGGTGAGATATTCCCAGATTTGGCGGCGTGCACTTCGCGGACTTTGTAGGGCGATCGCAATTAACACCGGCAACTCATAATTTCTCAACAGCAGCACCAATTGGCTCGGCAACTCGCACTTAGGCAAATTCTCTGCTAACTGCTTCTTTCCGGCTTCCAAAACTTCCAACCGCTTAATGCTGTCAGCAGGTAACTGAAGATTTGCAGCCACCTTGCCGCGATATTCCGGTGCTAAATAAGCTATCAAAACTTCCAGCCGCATCTGCCAATCGGGAATATTGATAATTGGGAATTGGGAACTTGTACGGATCGTAGCCCAAGTATTAGGAACGGTGCATTGTTTAAATAGTTCCCTCTTCATTTCATCCGTTACATCCGTTACATAATCCGTTGCCGAACTTCCTTCTTCCTTCTTCCTTCTTCTTCTTCCATTCAAACACCGATCGAGCAAACGCAGTTGCCGCCACAACGGACGATCCAACTCCAAACTAGGATGAATGCAGCGCAAAGCCTGCAAATCTCCCAGCATTTGCAAAGCAACTTTCCAGTAAGGAGCTTGCAAAATGTATTTCAATTCGCTTTTGAGCCGAGTTTCCAAAGCCGGAGCTCGGCCGTTTTCCCCCTGAATTCGGTAATAAATCCCGCTGGCCAAAGCGTTGCGGATGTATCCTTCCGTCTGCGGCTCAATTTCAAACCCCAACCGCACCGCAAACCGCACAGCGCGATAAATTCGCGTCGGATCTTCGATAAAACTATTGGCGTGCAAAACTCGAATTTGCTTCGATTCCAAGTCCAGTAAACCGCAAAAAAAATCTAACAATTCGCCACTGCGAGGAACACCCAACCGCACAGCCAGCGCATTAATTGTAAAATCCCTGCGGTACAAATCTTGGCGAATTGAACTCGCTTCAACTTCAGGATTTGCAGCCGGATAAGGGTAAAATTCAGTGCGAGCCGTAGCGATATCCACCCACAGCGAGCCGAAAGCAGAGTCTTTGTGCCACAAAAGCGCGGCGGTTTGAAATTGACCGTGAACGTCCAAACGCGCTTCGGGGTAAAGTTTTTGCAGCGATGAAGCTAACTCGACACCAGCACCGGAATCGTCGGAACCGCACTTTCCATCCACAACCAAATCGATATCTGTTAGCGCCAGTGTATCATCCGTGGCTAAGAGTAAATCCCGGACTGCTCCACCCACAATATAAAGTTGCCAGCCGCGGTTTTGGGCAATATTGGCGGCGATCGACAATAATTGCCATAATTCGGGACTGATGCGCGATCGCAACAACTGCTCAACCGATTCGGGCACGGGACAATTAGACAATTCTGCATTGCTTCCCCTGTCTCGCGCTTTTTGCTGGTGCAATTCCCGCAACACATCAGTCCGGGTAACAATTCCCACCAGTTGACCGTTTTCCAATACTGGCAAGCGTCCGATATCATACATGACCATTAAAGATTCAATTTCCGGCAGCAAGGTATCTGGGGCGATCGTTTTTAACTGCCAAGTCATGTAACCCTTCACCGGGGCGTGACTGAAACCGTGGTGCAGGGCAATGTCAATGTCGCGCCGCGAGATAATGCCAGCAAGTCGATCGTCCGCATCGACCACAGAAAGCCCCGAATGTCCGTAACGTAGGAGGATACGGTGAGCTTCTCCCACTGATATTTCCGGGCGAATGCTCCGCACTGGAGACGACATTAACTCGCGAGCTGTTGGAGGGTGGGGAATTTGAGCTTTGAGTTCGTCAGCTAACTGATTTAAAGTCAGCACGGGGTCAACATCGCGGGTGGCGAGGGAAGCGGCGCGGGCGTGGCCTCCGCCGCCGAGGGGTTTGAACAATTCGCTGAGGTTTGTTCCTTCGATGCGCGATCGACCGATAATAGTTAATCGATTGGAAACTGGCGATTCGGGATCGATGTTGCGGTTGTTTTCGTTTTCGCCAAATTTATAAACATTACCTAACAGCAGAGCATCGGTTTCAGTTAAATCGAGCAAGCGAGAAGCCAGTGAAGAAAGTCCCGGAACATAAGCTTCAGTAGATAGCAGCACCCAGGCTATGCTGTAACCGTGCAAAGTTTCTGATCGCAAATTATTCAGCGCTTCCTTGAGCAAATCTTGCAATTGAGGAGACAAAGCGGGTTCTACATATTCAGCGATTACCCGCAAACTCGCTCCCTGTTCCATCAACCACGCCAAAGCTATTGCATCTCGCGCAGTTGCGCCCTCAAAGGTGAGAGAACCGGTATCGACGTGGATGCCGAGGGCCATTACTGTTGCTTCTGAAGGCAGGAGGCGGGATACTGTATCGCCGTTTTCTCCTGCATTTTTGAGTTTTCCCCGGAGTTTTTCGACAATTAATGTAGTGGTGGCCCCGACTGCTTCGATCTGCGTAACAGTAGCCCGGATGTCTGAATGCGCCTCTAGGTGGTGGTCGAAAACAGCAATTTCGCTCAGGTGTGGCAAATCCAGCCACTCGGCGGCTTTTCCCAAACGATCGCGCTCGGAGGCATCAACTATAGTAATCGATCGAATTTGTTGCGGATTGACTGATCGGCGTTCAATCAGTGGGTACTCGTCGCGGTGTAGCGCCAAAAAATCCCGCACTGTCGGATGACACCCGCCCGTCAATACGATCCTGCTACCGGGGCGCAGCACGCAAAGTCCCACCGCCGCGCCCAAGCTGTCAAAATCTGCTGTTGTGTGGCACAAAACTAAGTCCATAGCCGAAAATCCCGCATCTCTAACTCAAACAGTAGCAATTTCTCGCCCTCTGAAACCGGATGTGTCGATCGGGCTTTAAGTTAACCTTTCCAGTTTTCTGTGCTGTAACGAACAATGATAAAATTGATAAAAATCTTAAGAGCCGCTGACGCCTGTTCGCGCAACGCCCGAATTTGCACGGGTTCTTTCGTATCAATCAACCGACAATCTCTCGATCGACTATCGGGAAACTGTCACAAACTAGAATTTGGAAGATTTTTTCCGGTTCTGGGAAGCTATTTCTGAACAACGCACGGTTATATCGAAAGGAGAAAAAATGTTATCAATTCTGTTTCAAGTGGTTTTACTGGGTCTGGTACTGCTGTCTTTTGTGATGGTCGTTGGCGTGCCAGTTGCTTATGCCTCTCCCCAAAACTGGAATCAGTCTAAATCCCTGATTTATGTCGGGTCTGGTCTCTGGTTTTTGCTGGTTATTGCAGTGGGTGTATTGAACTTTTTAGTTGTTTAATTTCACCCAACTCTCTCGAATAAAGAAGGTAAAAGATAGAAGGATGAAGGCATTCGCCAGCGATTGAAAGGCATTCGGCAGAAGCTAGGAATTTTCCAGACCGCGCGACCCTGTATGTTTTTGCACTTGAGATTCAGATGAGATGCTGCTGCTTTCTGACTTTTGCCTTCTCACAAACAAAAATCTAAAATCTAAAACCTAAAATCTAAACTAGAGCACTATGACTGTTTACGAGGGAACTTTTACTCACACCGAATCTTTGCGATTTGCTATTGTCATCGGTCGTTTTAACGATTTGGTGGTTAACAAACTTTTGGAGGGATGTCAAGATTGTTTGAAACGCCACGGGGTTGATATTAATCCTCATGGCTCTCAGGTGGACTTTTTTTGGGTTCCGGGAAGTTTTGAGATTCCTTTGGTGGCGCGCCAAGCTGCTCTTTCTCACCGCTACGATGCGGTAATTTGTCTGGGTGCGGTAATTCGGGGCCAAACTCCTCATTTCGATTTTGTGGCTGGTGAGGTTGCTAAGGGAATTGCTGCTGCTGCTTTTCAGACAGGGGTGCCGGTGATTTTTGGGGTGGTGACGACTGACACGATGCAGCAAGCTTTGGAAAGGGCTGGAATTAAAAGCAATTTAGGCTGGAATTATGCGATGAGTGCTTTGGAAATGGGCACTTTGATGCGTCAAGTTAAGGGTTTGGGCGCACACTCTTACGGTCAATTAGCTGGCGGATCTGCTGCTCAAGTGCTTTCGGGCGAAGCCAATCGGGCGATCGCCCCCGATGTATCCTCGGATCAAATCCCCTCGTAAGTTTGGCTAGCAGTATTTTTAAGCTCAAAAAACATCAAGATTTGCATCGGGAAAAATCTTAAGACTATTGTGGGGCGGTGATTATGCCCGCCCCCAACGTAAAATTTCCACTCTGGGCCGATCGACCAATTAGACCAATATCTTGCCAATTGGAAATGGGTACTTTGATGCGTCAAGTTCATGCTTTGGGCGGAAATTCTGACGATCCATTACCTGCGTCTGCTGCTGTTCAAGTGCTGTCTGGCGATCGACCCTGATGTATTATCGAATCAAATAGTCAGGACTTACTGAGATATTGCACCCTTCTCAATAAGCCTTTTATGCGCGGGATCTCGGGCCCAACCCCTACTCCCCACAAGAAATTCAATCTTTGTGGAACAGGCCGTCGGGCCTGTTTTTGAGAATGGTGCAAGTTATCACTCCTGGACGCACTCCAAGTAAAGAAACCGGGTTTTTTACTTTGGGTGCGGGATTCAACGAAGTATTTTCGTCAAAAGCCCGGTTTCTGGGTCCCGATGCGTAAGCCCTAATGATTGTGGTTATTGCCCGCAATCGAGCCGATCATTATTTATATTCCAATACGGTTTACTTAAGGCTTGGGAGGCTTTAAGATATTAAAAACAGGAGCATTCATTTTTATTCCAGTACCTCTGTGTTTAACTTTTTTAGATTTAAATTTTGAAACAGGTTTTTTG
>Ga0335394_10004310_pt1 | contig 16156 bp, 19 predicted proteins | sample MAT03_FD_205741 | JGI IMG/M metagenome (GOLD analysis project Ga0335394, IMG submission 205741) | Freshwater microbial communities from Lake Fryxell liftoff mats and glacier meltwater in Antarctica - MAT-03 (spades assembly) (version 2) ... | reverse complement strand
GACATCGACGCTCATAAAGTCTTCAGCTACCGTGTAGCTCTCCGCCAGCCAGGGAATCTCTGCGCCGTCGTTGTGATTGTAGTAGTAGAAGAACTCAAAGATCGTCTTGTTGAGTGGACCACGAATCCGTCCCAGCCCGCCGAGCGAGTAAGGGTTGAAGTTCGTCGGTTCGACAATTTCTGTGTCGCCGCCATAGTGCACGAGTGTGTCCTTGCGGGCGACTTCTGCCTTCGCGCCGCCTGCTGGCGCGGCCGCCGCACCGCCGGCCGCCGCGTCACCAGCCGCCGCTGGCTCGGCCGGCGCAGCCGGCTGCGCCGCGCAGGCGGCGAGGAGCATGGCCATGCTGGTGGAGCCGGCCCCAATCAGGAAAGAACGTCGAGTAAAACGTGTCGAGTACGTCATGGGTAAAAGTTTCCTCTTCCTTGTTATGGGTACAATTCAGATAGATTCTAACCTTTCTGGAAGCTTTAGTTTCCAGAGGGGATAGAAAGGACATAACTACCAAGCCACCCCACCCTAGCCCTCACGTCGAAGCCTGGGAAGGGAAGGAACTGATGTGGGACAATAGATGCTACTGCTTCTGCCCCGTCACGGTCCCCTCCCTTCCCAGGAGGGTTAGGGTTAGGATGCGGGTGGGGTTAGTAGCTGCGACAAGACTTTGTGGCCACTCCAGAGTCCTCCAGGTTCAGGACTGGCCTGTGCATCTCAGGCACGTGCGACAAAGATCTCACTGAGCTTCTCCGGCGCGGCCACCGGCGAGTCGCGATAGAGGTAACAGGCCGTGGCCCGGTGTGGCGCCGTCTGGTAGAGGGGGGGGGTTTTCTCGCGACACATCGCCATCACGTTCGGGCACCGATCGGCGAAGTGACACCCTTGCCGCCCGGCGCTCCCCCCTGCTCCACCCCCTGCCCCATTGTTGCTGCGCCCAGAGGGCACCCGGTCGGGCGCCTTCTCCTTGATCCCCCAATGGTGCTTAGGATCCGGTCGCGGGATCGACCCGATCAGCAAGCGCGTGTAGGGATGCTCCGGCTCCTTGACCACCCGTTCGACGTCGCCAGCTTCGGCGACCGCCCCCCGATACAGAACGACGATGTTCTCGCTGAGCTGGTAGGCCGTGGTGAGATCGTGAGTGATGTAGATGAGCGAGATGCCGAACCGGCGATTCAGATCGCGCAGGCTTTCGATCACGGTCGCGCGCAAGGACGCATCGATCATCGACACCGGCTCGTCGGCAATGATCACGCGCGGGCGTAGGAGCAGGGATCGGGCCACCATCACCCGCTGCCGCTGGCCGCCGCTGAGCTGGTGCGGGTAACGCCCCAACGTTTCCTCCGGACGCAGGCCGACGGACGTGAGCGCCTCTACGATGAGCTCCCGCCCCTGCGCCTTCGATTTGGCCAGGCGGAAGTTTGCCACCGGCTCCTCGAGCACATGGTCGATCCGATAGAACGGATTGTAGACCTCGTAGGGATCCTGGAAGATCACCTGGACGTCGCGCAGGAACTGGCGACGCTGGTCCCGGTCGAGGTGGCGCATGTCAACCCCTCGATAGCAGATCTCGCCACTGGTCGGCTCGGTAAGGCCGAGCATAAGGCGGGCGAAGGTCGTCTTACCGCTGCCGCTCTCACCCACAATGGCGGTGATCGTCGGCGGCGCTTCCTCGATGGTGAGCGATAGATTGTCCAGCGCGACCAGGTGGGTGCTGCGATTGAAGATCCCCTCACCGAACACCTTGGTCACATGCCGGGCTTCGAGCAAAGCGGTCATGCTGCCTCCCTACTGATCGAATTAGCCCCGACCGCATTGGCCGAGTGCAGATGGCAGGCGACGTCGCGCTTTGGTCGCACCGTTTGCAGCTTCGGCTCCTCCACCCTGCAGCGGTCGAACGCATCTGGGCAGCGGGGATGAAACGGGCACCCCTTCGGCTTATTGAGCAGCGAAGGCATCAACCCAGGGATACCCCTTGCGGCCTCCTTTTGTTCGAGCGAAGGCAGGCTGGCCATGAGCAGCCTGGTGTACGGATGCAGGGGCTCACTGAAAAGATCCTCGATGTTGCCCGTCTCAATGAGGTCACCGGCATACATCACCCCAAGGCGATCGACGGCCTGCGCCATCAGCCCCATATCATGCCCGATCAGGATGACCGAGGCGCCCAGTTCTGCCCGCAGGGTCTCCAGCGTTTCCATCACCTGATGCTGGACCACGACATCCAGGGCGCTCGTGGGCTCGTCGGCGATGATCACCTTTGGCCGCAAGCAGATGGCGATCGCGATGCAGGCGCGCTGCTTCATGCCACCGCTCAACTCGTGCGCGTACATGTCGGCGGCGGTGCGGGGCAGGCCGACGCGCTGTAGCAATTCGCCAATCCACTCGCTCCGTTCGCGCGCGTTCAGCTTCACATCGTGGTCACGCAGCGCATCCTCGATCTGCCGCCGCACCCGCGTCACTGGGTTCAGCGAGTTCATTGCGCCCTGGGAAACCAGCGCGATTTCGGCCAGCCGGATCTGGCGCATTTGCTCGTCTGGCAATTCGAGCAGCGAGAGACCGTCGAGCAGTACCTGGCCGCCCTCGATCTTGCCGGGCGGCCGGATCAGGCGCATCAGCGCGAGTGCCACGGTCGACTTGCCGGAGCCGGACTCGCCGACCAGGCCGAGGCGCTCACCAACGTGCAGGTCAAAGGATATACCGTTGACCGCCTGTACCGCGCCTTGACGGGTGTAATAGTGTACACGAAGGTCGCGTACCTCAAGAATGTTCGAGTTCAATCCGTACCTCTCTGAAAAATACAGTGTGTTAGTGACACAGTGAAGCAGTGAGACAGTGTGGCAGTGAGTACAAACTGGCTTACTGTCCTACTGATTCACTGGTTTGTACTGGTATCACGCTTTGCTCTGAAGCCTGGGGTTTGCAATCCGGTCCAGACCCTGGCTCATCATGAAGAGCCCCAGGAAGAGGACGACAATGATAACGATGGGTGGTAGGAACCACCACCACATCTGGCGGATCAGGGCGCCGTAGGTGATGGCCCAGTAGAAGGTCAGCCCCAGCGACGGCCTGGTCATTGGCCCTAGCCCAAGCGTCGAGAGTCCCACCGAGGCGAGAATCCCGCCAGAGATCGCGCCGACCAGGTTGGCCGCCAGGTACGGCAGCAGATTTGGTAGCAGTTCCCCGAGGATGATCCGCAGGTTGCTGGCGCCGTTGAACCTGGCCACCTGGACATACATTCGCTCGCGAATAGTGAGCACCTGGGCGCGCACGGCCCGCGCCGGCAACATCCAGGCTAGCGCCGCGATGATCAGCGCCATCGCCTCGACCGAGACGGCGCCCAGCATGGACGCGACGATGATCAGGATCATCAGGCTCGGTATCGTCAGCAGGATATCCACGATAATCTTGATAACCTCGTCGATGAACCCGCCGGCATAACCGGCGATCAGGCCTACCAGCGCGCCGATGGTCACGCCGAACACGCCTGCGATCACACCGATCTCTAACGACGTCGGGGTACCGTAGATCAGGTCCGCGAGCACGTCGCGGCCTTGCTGATCGGTGCCTAACCAATGCTCGGCGGAAGGCGGCTTCGCCGGGCGGCCGGCGCCCACCTCCGACATTTCTATCGGCACGAATAGTTGACCCACCAGGCCGAAAAGTGTGACCAGTGTAACCAGCGTGGCGCCTGCTATCAGCAAGCGATAGCGCCCCAACGCGCCGACGAACCTACCTTCATTCTTTGCCATCATGCTCTCTAGCCTTGTCGATACTTAATGCGCGGGTCAATCAGTGGGTACAGCAGATCCAGCGCCAGCAGCACGACGCCGATTGATAGGATGATAAAGAGCGATATGCCCTGGATCACAAAATAGTCGTTCCCGGCAATCGCCTTGAAGAGGAGGTTGCCTACGCCCGGGTAGCCGAAGATTACCTCCACCAGCACGGCCCCCGACATCACCATCGCCAGCGATATCGCCAGCGAGGTCACCTGTGGCAGCAATGCGTTGCGCAACGCATAATCAAAGAAGATGGTCTTTGGCTTCAACCCCTTGGCCTCCGCCATGTGCAGATAGTCCTCGCCCAGCGTGCTTGTCATCATCGCGCGCATACCCAGGCCCCAAGAGCCGATGCTGCTCAGCACGATCGACGCGGCGGGCAGAATGGCGTGACGGCCAATGTCAAGGGCCATCGGCCAGCTCAGGGTCAGGTTCACACCGGCCGTGTAGGCCCCACCAACCGGCAGCAGTCGCCAGCGCATGGCTATCAGATAGATGAAGAGCATCCCCACCAGGTAGTACGGAATGGCCGACAGCGTCATAAAGAGCGGCGATAAGGCGGTGGCGATGCGGCTTGTTCTGGGCCAGGCCATCAGCGCGCCCAAAAGCGTGCCGAGGACGAACGCAATCAGGGTGGATACGATCAGGAGGCCAATCGTCCACGGCGCCGAGCGCGCGATCATATCGCGCGCCGTTTGCGGATAGAAGGCCACCGACACGCCGAGATCAAGGTTGATCAGGTCGCGCCAGTAGTTCAAGTACTGCCGCCAGAGCGGCTGATCGAAACCGAACTTCTGGTTATAGATCTTGATCAGTTCTTGAATCTGGTTCTCATAGACGCCGCCCTGCGCGGCGAGTTGGTTCATCCGCGACTGGATGGGATTCGTCGACCGGAGGCGGGGTATAAAGAAATTGAGCGTGACCGCGGTGATCACAATGAGGAAGAATATACCAATCCGTCGAGCAACATAGCCAATGGTCATGCCTACCACCTTAATAACATCTTGTGCCTTGCACCATGCGTTGCTCTGCGCGCATCCAAGATATCAGCGCCGAACAAAGGGTGTATTATGACGAACAACAAGTAGTGCGCGTATCAAGTGCAGACGCCAACCACAGCGTCTGACTTGTCAATACCGAAACACCTCTGGTAACAGGTGTCGATCTTCGCCTTATCGCGCGCTGGCGTTAGCCCCATCGGCTTCGCCCTGGTCCGAGTGACTACCCAGATCGTGGGGCGGACTCCAAGCCAGCGCGCGAATTAGGCGTCGCTCTCTCCACTCTGCTGCTGGCGACGGATTAGTTTTTCTACGAGCACCTTAGTTTACTGAATGGCGGGCATTGTACAACCGATTATCTGGCTTGTCAAACGCGTTTTTTCGGCATTTGGGCAGCTTCCTCAAGCGCTGTGTTGATGACTACGCTGTACTTGCTCTGGACAAAGCCGCTCGCATACGCCCTCGTTGCTAGATGCTGGAGCTTGATATCCCGCTCGAGCGCGCCAAATAGCGGAATGCCTTCGCCGATTAAAATGGGGATGCTGGTAATCGTCATTTCATCGATCAGCCCAGCCCGTAAAAATCCCTGAATGGTTTTTCCGCCATCAATGTACAAATGGCGAGCCCCTTTGGCCGCCAACTGTTGGACGAGTGCGGTTGGTGGCTGCGCGACAACGGCAACCGATTTAGCCAGCTGGGTAGGAATTGCCGGTGAGCCACTACTTAACACCACGACTTGTTTGTTAGAATACGGCCATTCTTCAAAGGTCAAAGCCAATTCGTACGTGTTTCGTCCCATGACAAGCGTGTCGACAGAATCTATGAATTCCTTGTAGCCATAATCTTCACTCTCTTCCGCCTCGCTACCGCCGGTTAGCCAATCGAGATCGCCGTTTGGTCTGGCGATGAATCCATCTAAGCTCGTCGCGATAAATACTGAACATTTTATGGTCACTATCAACTCCTTGTGTGCAGAGGTGAAGATCAACTCGACTCAAAAACAATCAAAATAACGTACTTCTACTGATTTTTCTTGGTTCTTTGGTCAGGCGATAGCGAATAAAGCGTTCGCCGCCGATCGTGATTTCGCCATCTGGCTCGAACCCCAAGCGCAAGATGCCTTTGAGGCGCGTGCGGCTGGGCGGAAAGAGAATCGTAATCGATGTAAAGCCCATCTCGCCAAAAGCGCGCTCAATGATCTTGTCGTATAACAATTTACCCATGCCCCAATCGTCAGAGTGCAGTACCAGTGCGAGATCGGCCTCACCCTCCTTTAGCTGTAGGCCGCCCCAGCCCGCAAATTTGCCATCAATGTAAAAAGCCCACGGGCCATAACCATGCTCTGGTCAGCGCGCTTCTTTGGCGGCGACGAACGCCGCGGCGTTCGTCGCCGCCAAAGTTGTCTTTGGTCAGCGGCATCTGGCGTCGGACCAATGGACGGTTCATCAACTCTTTGATGATGTCCGCCGGATCAACTTCAGACAGCCTTTTGCATTCGATTTGTGTGTGAGTCTTTAGTATTACAGCGCAAGGTTCCCTGTATTTGAAGAGGCAAGGACGAGTAAACTACTGCTGTAATCAACACCAACCTTGCGCTGTAATATTAGAGACTTCTCAAATAGCATGATTTTCCTCTGTGTGTCAACCGCGGCACCGGTTTTGCCTAATTTATCTGGCGCGCGGCGCGAATCCGTTCCAACAACACAGTCGTTTGGATCTTGCGGCGCGAGAAGAAGCCACCGATTGAAATCGGCGTCTAGTAAACAAAACCGGCTGAAGCCCGGTTGGGCAGCAAGCCCAGTGCGCTTCAGCGCAGCTTTGCCTATCAGGCGTCGATTTCAATCGATGCCTGTCCTTGGTTCCATTGTACTCATTACCACACCCGAATTGAACCGTATTTTCTGTCAGTTTGGCTGCGTTAGCTATCTTTTTGAAGATTTTGGATTAGAAAGTTATTGCCTCGGCAAAACCGAATTTACCGCAAAGAATGTCAAGCACACACAGAAACCCCGCCAGCAAACCTCTGCACGCTTTGCGTTCTTGGCGGTAAAAATTTGACACAGTGCCGCTTTTTTATATACTTACGCACTACCGAGGCATAACAAGCCTCTCGTACCTTTGCAACCAAATCATCGCCGTGTTGAGGTGACCCGCTAGCCCGGATGCTAGGGCATAAAGGTGGAAGCCGGTGACGTTTTGCCATATTTTTGCGTTTGTGACAGCACAACCCGACAAAAATAGGCAAAATTAGTCCGGCACTGTACCGCAACTGTGATGCGTTTTTGGATTTATGTGTAATTTTTGCACTGTAAGTTTGAATGCGCTAAGTCAGGACGCCTACCTCAACTTTGCTTTTTCAACCCTTCTCGGACTAAGGAGGTTAAGCACCATGCCCGCACCCTAAGCTGTGGTTTTCACAGCGCACCTTGCGCCATCTGCTCACCCGACCGAAAGGTCGGGTTTTTTGTTGCCAAAATTTAGGTTTATCATTTAACCCTACTGGAGATTCCATGTCCTATCGGAGCTTATGGCTGGCCGTGTTTGGCGCGAGCTTGTTCGTAAATGCCTGCATTGCCCCTACGCCATCTACACTAACAACTGGCGGTCCAACCGTCGCCGCTGTTAATCCTATTGTCCCGACCACCAATCTCACCGACGGTTGTATTACCACCTACGACCCTACTGTCGACTACTTCCCCGAAAAGGCCACGCTGACGCACAGCGACGGTTTTACGCTTGAATATTTCAAGCACTACAAAGTGATCACCGTGCGCACGCCGGCGCCTGGCGCTGAACCGCTGCAATTTGTGCTGGTGCAATGTGGTGCGCCGACACCGCCCGGCTTTGCCGAGACGCAGATCAGCCAGGTGCCGGTCAAATCAATTGTGGCAATGTCGAGCACTTTTGTGACAACCCTGGATGAACTGAACTTGCTCGACCGGCTGGTTGGCCTGGATGAAGCGACCTACATTAGCAACGCCAAAGTCTTACAGATGGCGGACGCCGGCCAGCTGACGATGATCGGCGTCGGGCCACTGTCGAGGAACTTTTGGCCGGTGACGCGCGCTACGCCGATTTCGTTGCCTTCCAAACCGGCAACCTCTGGAACAACAATGCCCGCCTGGGTCCCAATGGTGGCAACGAGTACTGGGAAGTGGGCGTTGTCCACCCCGAAATAGTGCTGGCCGATCTGATCACTATCTTCCATCCCGAACTGCTGCCAGATCATGAGCTGGTCTATTACCTGGCTGGATAGTAACGAGGTGCTGGCGTGGTTAGAAGCGAACAAGCCGCCCATGTTGCACCTGATCATCACCGGCCGTTATGCCGGGCAGAACCTGATCGACTTTGCCGACCTGGTCACCGAGATGCGGCCGATCAAGCACCCCTTTGCCGAACAGGGCATTCGGGCCCAGGCGGGGATCGAGTATTGAATATGCACTATCCTTGTCCGCTAGATTTCAACCGGGCCTGGCATTCGTGCACGGCCCAAGACGCCAGCCACCGCGGTGATGCGGCTGTCGATCTGGCCTATTGGCAAACGCACGCCGCCGGATATGATCAGCATTCGCTGTCGCCCCATAAACAGCCTTTGCCTGCCTCACACCTGCCTACCGTTCACCAAGCCTTGCGCTGGATTGCTCAGCTTGGTGGCTTTCTCAATCGCAAAAATGATGGCGAGCCCGGCGTTACCGTTATCTGGCGCGGCTGGCAACGGCTTGCCGACATCGCTGCTGCTTATCTCGCTTTTCACCCTCCTCCCACATGTGGGTAAAGGTAAGCCTTACCAGGGGGAGGTTAGGTGGGGGTGATGTTGACGCCGCGCTCGCCTATGCTGCCGATTTCATCGTGCCCAAACTAGCTGAGGGCGCGCACGACGAGATCGCGCATCTGCTGCATGCGCTGAACGGTGGCTACATACCGCCTGGCCCCAGCGGCGCGCCGACGCGCGGTATGGCGCATGTGCTGCCCACCGGCCGCAACTTCTACGCCGTTGATCCGCGCGCCCTGCCCAGTATGGCCTCTTGGCAAGTGGGTCAGGGTTTGGCGGAAGATCTGCTCAAACGCTACCAGCGCGAGGAAGGCAAATATCCCGCCAGCGTCGGCATCAGCATCTGGGGCACCAGCGCCATGCGCACGGCGGGCGATGATATTGCTCAGGTATTGGCGCTATTGGGTGTGCGTCCGCGCTGGCAGCCAGAAAATCGCCGTGTGATCGGCATCGAACTCATTCCATTAGCGGAATTGGGCCGCCCGCGCATCGATGTTGTCGGCCGGATCAGCGGTTTCTTCCGCGATGCCTTCCCACACTTGATCACCCTGATCGATCAAGCCGTGCAAGCTGTGATCGCGGCCGACGAGCCGCTGGATCGCACTTTATCTTTATGAATTTCAACCGCATACGCCGCGCCATACCGCGCAACTGGAAGGGATCAGTCTGGGCACTGTGATCGCCTCGTACACGCATCTGCACTTTTTAGCCAACCCGATCCTGGCTGAACGTTTTGTAGCGGCGGCAGCCCAAGCCCAGCCCCAAATTCCCGCGGAGAATGCGGCCTGATGAGCATTGCGCTGGCCTGGCTGATCGATCTGTTCTGGGGCGAACCGCCCGTGCGCCTGCACCCCGTGGTGTGGATGGGAACCTATCTGCGCGCGGTGCGCAAGCGGTTGCCGCCAACCTTGTTTGCCGGTGCGTTAGTGTGGCTGCTGGGCGCCGCGCTCGTTCTACTTAGCGCCTACGGACTGAATTGGTTGATCTCTGCAACTATCAACCACCTGCCACTTTCCCCCCATCGCCAATCTCTAATCGCCAATCTCTTACTCGCCATCCTGCTCAAGCCCCTCTTCGCCTGGCGCGCCTTACGCACGGCCGCCCAGGCTGTGATCGACGCTCCTGATCTGGCCGAGGCGCGGCGGATGTTGAGCTGGCACCTGGTCAGTCGTGACACCTCAATGCTGGACGCGGGCGAAGTCTACGGGGCCACGATCGAGTCGGTGGCCGAAAATTTGTCAGATTCGCTGATGGCTCCGCTTTTTTATTTTATGATTGGCGGATTACCGTTAGCCGCCCTCTATCGCTACGCCAACACGGCGGATGCGCTCTGGGGCTATCGTACGCCGGCCTTGGAACGTTTCGGCAAGGTAGCCGCCCGTGTCGATGATCTACTTAACTTGATCCCGGCGCGGCTTACGGCACTTTTGCTCATATTGGCTTGTGGGCTGCTGCGGCTGAATTGGCGGTCAGCGTTGTATATCTGGCGGCGCGATGGCCTGACCACGCCCTCCCCTAACGCGGGCCAGCCGATGAGTGTAGCGGCCGGTGCGCTGGGTGTGCGGCTGGGCAAGCGGGGCGTCTACGACCTGGGTGCGGAATTTCGCTCACCGACCCGCGACGACGTTGTGCACGCGCTGCATTGGATGACTGTTACTGCTTGGCTGACCGTTGTGTTATTCATAATTCTATCCTTTTATTGTCACGGTTTATAGGGATACAGGTAATGTGCTCTATATCCCTTTCTACCTTTCTACCTTTCTACCTGTATCCCTGTCTACTTATCTACCTTCTGCCTCAATAAACCATGAATTATCCACTTTTGCCACGCGCCCCGCATGGCGGACCGCAATCTGCGCATGAAAATATCTTGGATTTTTCGGTCAACACCAATCCGCTGAGTCCGAATCCGGACTTGGTGCGCGTCTGGCGTGCCGCCGATCCTAGTGCCTACCCCGATCCACACTATGCACGGGCGCGGGCAGCATTGGCGGCCTATCATGGTGTGGATCCATCGTCCGTCGTGTTGGGGGTAGGCGCTAGCGAATTGTTGCACCGGATTGTCCGCGCCTTTGTCGCTCCTGGTGACACTGTACTTTCGCTGGGCGCGCCTTTTGGCGAATTGGCCCGCGCCGTGGCCTTGCAACGGGCCCATATCCAGATCCTGGATCGCAATCCGCCAACGCCATTGCCGCCGGCGCGTCTGCTCTATCTTTCCAACCCACACAACCCGACCGGTCATGTACTTTCTCCAACTGCGTGGCCAGAAGTTGAGGTAGTGATTGTCGATGAGGCCTATGCGCCGTTTTTGTCCCACCCCGTAGCCTGGCCGTTGCAGCCCAATGTGATCCGCGTGCAGTCACCCGGCAAGGCACATGGCTTGCTAGGGTTGCGTCCAGCCTATGCCCTAGCTCATCCCGATCTGGCGTCTCATCTGGTCAATTTGCAACCGGCCTGGGCTTTGCCCGCCCCCCTGGCAGAGGTGCTAAGCGCTTTACCGGCGGCTGATGCCTTTCTGCACAACACGCTAGGGAAAGTGCGTACATGGGCCGCGGCATTGGCGCAGACGTTGGGCGCACCTCCGCCGGCGGTCCACTTTTTTACGCTGACGGTGCCAGATGCCGCGCAACTTGCCAATTTTTTACTGCGCCAGGGTATCCGCGTGCGCGACTGTGCCTCGTTTGGGCTGCCCAATCAGATTCGTATTGCCACACGGCTGCCAGCCGATAATCATACATTAGTCGAGATTTTAGCGGCTTTGCGTTAGCCATAACCGGCTTGTAAATCGGAAAATTGAAAGCAAATGGTAAGTAACATTCTTGCCTATATTGTAATATGATGGATAATAGTGCTGTGGGCTATGGTAGCCCACGATAGTAGCCGACGATTCAAGGAGGAACGTCTATGAGTGGTTTGACCGTCAAATCGGCTTTACGTGCTTATCCGTTTGGTTTGGTCGCACGGGAGGCTGTGCCGTTACCGGTTTGGGATATCTATTCACGCCAATCCGAAAACGAAAAAGAACGCAATCGTATGCTGTCTGCCTTGGCTGATACGTGGTCAATGTCATTGTCTGGCGCTGCAGACCGTGTTGCGCGGATCAGTGCAAAGAGTGGTATGAATTTGGCAACCATCTATCGGATGACGCTGAATGGTCACAAGTTTCAGATCTAGCCGCTAGCTAAATTACTCTCGCCAATAGTGGCGCCATAGTCAAGCACATGGCTGGCGCGTGATGGCGCCGCTATTATCACCCCTGCGATTTTGTTCAAACCAGGTATGTTCTTCAAACACAGCAAGTGAGTCACATAAATTCTGGACCGCTTCCATGTGCGTTGTTTGCCATTGTTGTTGAAGGCTTACCTTTTTCTCTGGCGACAATATATCAAATTTGGTTTTGAACGTACCTAGTGATACCAACATATTTGCCAGTGCATTATGTACATGCCTTGCTGTTGCTTCAATCTGCTGGACTTGTTCGCTATCCATGGTAACCCTTTATCGAGAAACGACTAAGATAAAGCCGCTGTTATATGCCTAATATATCGTTATTTCGGGGTTGATCCTTCGCTAGCTAGGAAAAAATAAGCAATTTTGCCCATATCAAGCAGAAGCGAAGCATGTTATAGTGCATGGTAACTTGTAAATAGGATTAATAAACATAATAACAAACCTAGGCAGGAAAAAGACTAGTCAGTTGGCTAGGTATCGATTAGAAAGAAGAGCGACAATGACACATGAACAGGAGCAGAGTATGCTTGAGAAAGTACGCCCCGTCCATCATGCATTGGCGGGCATGATTTCAACCATAAAATTGGCTGTAGAAATATTAGACGCGCGGCCTTCCGTAGAGCAGGCGGAACTTGTAGAATATTGGCAAGAAAAGTATCTGGCTGCCGTTCAACAATTGGACGATGCGCTTGCTTGTTTTGCCCCTGCTGCGCGGACAGCCCAGCCTGTGTTAATTGCTGCACCACGACGAGGATTCGCAACAAGACAGCGACGTGCTTATCTGTCACAGTAAAGCTTTGTTGTAATGGCGAGGATATTTTAGTTTCTGCCTCAATTGTAGCAACATCATGAATGAATTAGCTATATAAAAAGGCTCACCTGTGAAAAGTGTACAAACGAATTTGCTCGTTAGCAAAAATTGGGTTTGCACCTTTCGGCTGATGAGCAGTAAAAAAAGCCAGCCACGATTTGTAACTGGCTTTTTGGTTAGCAATTTTGATTATTCGGCGACATCGGTTGCAAGTTCTGGTTCTTCTTTGATCGAGCGCAGATGGGGGAAGAGAATTACCTCGCGGATTGTTTCTTTGTTGGTGAATAACATCGTCAAACGATCGATGCCGATACCGAAACCACCAGTGGGCGGCATGCCATAGCTGAGCGCCTCAATATAATCCTCATCGATCGGGTGAGCATCCTCATCACCTTGGCGGGCGTGATAACTTTCATCGACAAAGCGCTGTAACTGATCGATCGGATCGTTGATTTCGCTAAAGGCATTGCATACTTCCATGCCGGCCATAAAACCCTCGAAGCGTTCGACCAAGCGTGGATCATCGGGTGAGCCTTTAGCCAGCGGGCTAATATCACGCGGATAATCGATCAGAAACGTCGGCTGGATCAGATTTGGCTCGACATGTTTGGCCATCAAGCTATCGACCAACTTGCCCCAACTACTCTTGGGATCGGGTGAATGGCCATGCTCTTGCATCTCGACGGCCAATGATTCGGCATCGGGATAGGCTTCATAATCGATGCCCGTCGCCTCTAAAATGGCCTGGCGCAAGGGAATGCGGCGCCAGGGTGGCGTCAAGTCAATTGTGTGATCCTGCCATTGGATCGTCGTACTGCCCATGACTTTGCGAGCCACATGGGCAACCATTTCCTCGGTGCGCCGCATCACGTCGGCATAATCGGCGTATGCCTCGTAAAACTCCAGCATCGTAAATTCTGGATTGTGTTTGAAACTGACGCCTTCGTTGCGGAAGTCGCGCCCAATTTCGTAGACACGCTCAAAACCACCGACAATCAAGCGTTTAAGATAGAGTTCAAAGCTGATCCGTAGGTAGAGGTCCTGGTGCAACTGGTTGTGATGAGTGACAAATGGCCGCGCCGCGGCGCCTCCGTACACGGGTTGCAGAATCGGCGTTTCGACTTCTAAAAAATCTTCATTGTCTAGATATTCACGCAGCGCCCGCACAATCGCAGCGCGTTTGCGAAAGACCTCGCGCACATCGGCATTGGCAATTAAATCTACATAACGGCGCCGATAGCGCACTTCGGGGTCGCGCACACCGTGCCACTTATCCGGCATTGGTTTTAGCGTCTTGCTCAAGAAGTGAACTGCGCGCGTTTCTACGCTCAATTCACCACTCTTAGTGACGAAAAGTGGCCCGCTCGCGCCAATAAAGTCACCTAAGTCGATAGCTTTGCGCCAAATGTCGTTGTACCAGCCTTCGGGCAGATCATCACGGCGCATCACAACTTGTAGGTGGCCGCTGCCATCTTCCAAATCGGCGAAGCTGATTTTGCCCATCACACGAATCGCCTTGATCCGCCCAACAATACTCACGGGTCCAGTTTGGCCGCTTTCGTGTAAAGCGCGTGCTTCGGCTATCGTATGCGTGCGTTGAACCCGCGCTGGATATGGATCAATGCCAGCATCGATCAACGTTTGTAGATTTTGCCGGCGGGCCTGCTCTTGATCGGTCAGGTTTGCCGGATCTAACAACGGGTGGGACGAATCACTCACAATTCGCTCTTTCTATAGGTGGTGCGCCAAGCAGGCGGGCTGATGTTTGGGTAGCTATATGTGGTGAACGCTCACTCGACTTTGATAATTTTAAAGATGATCTGACCGCCCGGTGATTCAACGATTGCTTTTTGGCCCTTTTTCTTGCCGAGCAGCGCCTTGCCCATTGGGCTTTCATTGCTCACGCGGCCATGCAGCGGATCGGCTTCGAGCGAACCGACAATTGTATAGCTTTCTTCAAGATCGGTGCCATCTTCCCTAACGACCACCGTCCGCCCAATATTGATAACATTGGCCGGTGTCTCATCTTCGGCGATAACCTGGGCTTTTTTGAGCACATTTTCTAGCTCGCGAATCTTGCCTTCCAAGAAACCTTGGGCGGTTTTGGCTTCATCATAGCCAGCATTCTCGCTGATATCACCCTCGGCTTTGGCTTCCGCAATCATTTGGGCTACTTCGCGGCGGCGGACGGTGATCAGGTATTCTAATTCTTCTTTGACCTTGTGCAGGCCTTCTTCTGTCAAATAAATCGGATGGTTGTTACTCATTGTTCTCTCTCGAAACGATAGTCAAACGTGCTCAAAAGGATCGGGTTGTAGGTGAAAATGGCGTTCGCTCAATCAACAAATCTGGCCCAGCAAAAACAATAGACTCATCGGTGAAATGTGGGCAAAGTGTTGTGTTTGCCCATCTTTCACCGATGAGCGAAATAGTATAATGGGTAGCAAGGTAATATATATCCACCTTGTCCGACATGTTTTGTAAACTTATAAATTAGCCTACTACACAGTGTGCGACCTTCGCTGGCCACATGGATTGGCATGGATCTGATGCGAGTGGAAATAGCTACGATGTAACAAAAGAACGAATTTTTGCTACAATTTGTTTCATATCACTGCTGTACAGCTCCCATACGAATGCTCTACCAGTATAGGCGTTCCAAATTCGATTAGCCTTGCCTCACGGCATTTTGTTAGCTGCGCTTGAAAAAGCAGTCACAAAATGTGAAGGACAAGGCCGATGGCAAACCGGCTATATTTGGAGATTGGTCAAGTGAGCGGCGTAAAGAATAACAGTAAAAGGTGATTAAAAGTCTATCCCAGCATAACCAAAGCGCTATCAAAGCAAGCGCCGACCTGTGCTCCAGGTCGGCTCTCACTACTGCTATTATACCTCAGAACTTCACAGGTGTAAAGTCCTATTTGTGTATATGTTCGTTATAAACTTGGCGTCTGGTAGAGCAATTTCCCTTGCACGCGGATCTCCACATCAACCAGGTAGGGCTGGAGACCGACGGGGTTGATCGTTATGCCCAAACCCGGCGCATCCGGAACATGGATCTGACCATTGTCGTCGCGCAGAATGTGGTTGGTGGTCATCTCCACCGCCAGCGCTTTCGGCTCCACTGGATATTCGGCGATCACATCGGCGGCCAGGCCGGCGAATGGCTGCAAGGATGCACTAAGCGCCAGATGCGAAGTAAAGGTATGGTTGACGTAAGTCACCTGGCGCGTCTGCGCGTAGTCGGCCACGGCTTTGGCCACGCTGATCCCACCAATGCGCCCGGCATCAATCTGCACGTAGCCGAGGCCGGCATAGTCGATCATATGTTGCGCCATGTGAAAGTTGTGGCTGCCTTCGCCGCCGGCTAGCTTGACATCGCCGCAAAGGGCCGCCAACTGGGCATATTCTTTTAGCGCACCAGAGACAAACGGTTCTTCCAGCCAAGTGGCCCGGCAAGCTTGCAACCCCTTAACTCGTCCACTCGCAGCGATTAAATCATCTTTCCAAACCGTGCCAATGTCGATTAGGAGGATACCGTCATCGCCCAGTCCTTCACGCGCGGCCATAAATTGAT
>Ga0335394_10004306_pt1 | contig 16158 bp, 13 predicted proteins | sample MAT03_FD_205741 | JGI IMG/M metagenome (GOLD analysis project Ga0335394, IMG submission 205741) | Freshwater microbial communities from Lake Fryxell liftoff mats and glacier meltwater in Antarctica - MAT-03 (spades assembly) (version 2) ... | reverse complement strand
GCCTTTGCCGAGCTGAATCACGAGGCGGCGCCACCGTGGAACGGTGACCGGCTTTGGCGGCGGTTTGAGGTCCAGGCCGCAGATGAGATCCAGCAAACTTTTATGTTCGGTCCGGACGCCGGTCAACTCGACGCCCTTGTCGCGAAGCTCGCATAGAAACAACGCGCCCGGCGTATCGATTTCGCTCAACTTGCCGATGTCGAGCGAGCGCGACTTGCGCTGCCGCAGCAAGCGGCTGAGGGCGGTTTGCGCCGCCACGAGCGTGCGTCGATCAAGGACTCCCTCGAGCGCGAGCCGCTCGCCTTCGCCCGTGACGGCAACGCCCGGAGGAGGTCCGGCCTGGGTCGAGTGCTGGGGTGTGGACATCGGCAAGCTGCGTATTGGCAATGTGCTCTAAGCAATTACTTGCATGGACATTCGACCTTTCCCAACTCCGGTTTGACCGCAACGCGCTTTTGCGCCACGTCTTTGAACAAGGACAGGTTGACGGCATCGGCCATGGCCTTGTAGCCGGCATCGTTCGGGTGCAGATGGTCGCCGCTGTCGTACGCCGCGCGGATCATCGCTGGATCGCCGGGATCGCGTATCGCCTTGTCGAAATCGATCACCGCGTCATAGGCCCTGCTGGTCCTGATCCACTGGTTGACAGCCTGACGCGTGGCCTCCCCATCCGGCGTGAAATATACTCCCGGCAGGAACCCCTTGAAGGGAGTCAGGGTTCCTCCGTAGACCTTGAAGCCCATCGCTCGCGCGCGCTCGATCAACTGACGATGGCCAGCGATGATCTCGGCGGCGGTCACCGATCCGGGATAACCGATGTCGTTGATCCCCACCATTACGATCAGGTAACGCGCGCCGGACTGCACCAGCACGTCGCGATCGAGGCGCGCCAATGCATTCGTGCCTTGGATGTCGCGCAGCAACCGGTTGCCGCTGATGCCCGCATTGAGTACCGCGACCTTGCGCGCACCTTTCTGGGCCCGCAATCGCTCGGCCAGGCGATTCGGCCATCGCTTGTTGGCGTCGGCCGTCGAGTTCAGCCCGTCGGTAATCGAATCGCCCAGCGTGACGATCGCCCTGGATTGCCTGGACGCCACCACTTCAACGCCCGTCAAAAAATAAAAAGACTGGGTCGTCCGCGCCGCGGGCAGATCGCTGGCGCCGCTGAAATCCCCGGCTGCCGAAACGTACGTCGTCTGCAATCCCACCGCATGCTCGGTTGCGGCGACCGCGTTGCCGCTGACGTAGAGGCTGACCGCGAGGTCGGCTAAGTCAGGCACCTTGAGATTCACAGGATCGCTCACTGCAAGTGCACCCGGGGGAATCGTCGTCGTCGGCGACCCATTGAAGGTCAGGACCCGATCCGTGCCAGCGATGATCGACGCGCCCGTGCTGCGCCGCGCCACCCGCGCCGCCCCGATGACCAGCGAACCGGTACCATAGGCGTTCGACAGGCGCACACGCACCTGCTGGCCGCCGATGCTCACCCGCGCGATCTGGCGGGTGGTCACGCCATTGAGCTCCGCGGGGCTGGATGCGGACTGGGGGCTTGCACTCCAGGTGGCTACCCAATGGCTGGGGTTGCTGCCGTCCCTGGCCATCGCCTCGGGCGCCAAGCCGATGCCGGCGACGGCCAGCATCGCCCCCGCCAACACGGACCAGCGCGTGAGCTTCGCCCCCCTCCCGGGCATCGGATACGGCTGCGTCAGTGACATGATGACTCCGTTTGCATAACCAATACCCCGGCTGGACAGCCCTGATCGGGTCAACGGATTCTCCACCAATCCGTTACTACGCCCATGTGCGCTACCGCACCGATGGCAAAACGATCTTCCCCTATGCTGGGGGCAAGGTGGAAAAGAATGTCACAGGGTTGAAGATTAAAACCGACGCGGGCGTAATCCCATTCGCCAGCCGGCTCAGTACGCTCGGCGTCGTCTCAACCTCCGGCCGCGTCGACATGCGCGCTGGCAACCTGGTCCGATGCCTGCGCGGGCACGCCGCTAAACGCCCGGGTGACACCGCCTTTCTGCATCTGGTTGACAAGCATTCGCCCCGGGAGACCATGACCTACGCGCAGCTCGATGGCCGCGCGCGCGCGATCGCCGCCCGGCTTCAGGGCCTGCGCCTTGCCGGCGAACGCGTCGTGCTTGCCTACCCGCCAGGCCTCGATTTCATCGCCGCATTTTTCGGAGCACTCTACGCCGGCTGCGTCGCTGTCCCGACCTACCAGCCACGACATCGCACGCTCGATCGCTTTCAGGCGCTCACCCGCGATGCCGGCGCGTCGCTGCTGCTCGGTACTACCGTCGCCATCTCCCAGTTCAAGGCCATCGCCGAGCATGCCGCGACCATTCCGTGGCTGGCCACGGATGCACTTGCCAACGCCCTCGCGGACGACTGGACCGAGCACGACCCCGCGCCCGAATCCCTCGCGATGATCCAGTACACGTCCGGCTCCACCAGCATGCCCAAGGGCGTCATGCTGAGCCACGCCAATCTCGTCGACAACACCCGCGCCATCGGCCGCGCGTTCGAAATCCGCAGCACCAGCAGAAGCGTGTTCTGGCTCCCCGCCTACCACGACATGGGGCTCATCGGCGGCATCCTGGTGCCCGTTGTCTTTGCCATGCCCGTCACCGTCATGGCGCCCGCATCGTTCCTGCAGAGTCCGTTTCTCTGGCTCGATGCCATCAGTCAATCCCGAGCGACGATCTCCGGCGGCCCCAATTTCGCCTACGACCTTTGCGTCCGCAAGATCACGGCGGAACAGCGTGCCACGCTCGACCTTTCCTCGTGGTCGCTCGCCTTCATCGGCGCCGAGGCCGTCCAGCCCGCCACGCTCGCCCGCTTCGCCGAGGCCTTCGCCCCATGCGGTTTCAACGCCAAGGCGTTCCTTTCGTGTTACGGCCTTGCCGAAGCGACGCTGATGGTCACGGGGTCGAAGCCCGGCGCCGGTGCCGCCATGCACGCGTTCGACGACGACTCCCTCGCGCGAAACCAGATCCTGCCGTTGCCCGACGACGACCCGCACGCCCGCCTTCTCGTCGGCTGCGGCGCACCGGTCGGCGCGCTGCGCCTCGCCATCGTCGACGCGGACACTCAGGCGCCCGCTGCGGCAAATCGCGTCGGCGAGATCTGGGTCGCGGGCGATTCCGTGGGCCAGGGCTATTGGCACGACGCGCAAAAGACTGCCGCGACGTTTCAAGCGCGGCACAGCGACACCGGCGACGGCCCCTTTCTTCGCACCGGGGATCTTGGCTTCATCCACGACAACCAGCTCTATATCAGTGGCCGGGCGGACGACCTCATCATCGTGCGCGGCCTCAACCACCACCCGCAGGACATTGAAGCCACTGCGCGCGAAAGCCATTCGCTGCTCGAATCCGGCCGCGGCGCCGCATTCGCCGTCAATCAGGACGGCACCCAGCGTCTGGTACTCGTGCACGAGGTCGAGCGCGACGGCGATGACAACCTGACCCCGGTACTCGATGCCATCCGTGCCGCGGTCCTCGAAGAGCACGGCCTGGCGCTGCACGCTGTCGCGCTGATCCGCTGCGGCACGATTGCCAAGACCTCCAGCGGAAAAGTCCAGCGCCACGCCAACCGTGTCGCATTCCTCGCCGGGCAGATCAAGCCACTTGCGCAATACCGCGGGCAATCGCGGTCGGCGCCGCCCCACCCACCTGCGCACTCTACCGCGTTCGCCGCCGTTTGCCAGCACGCGCTGGCGATGTCGGGCGAGACCCTCGCCGACGTCACCCCCGAAACGTCGATCTCCTCACTCGGACTCGATTCTCTGCAACGTGTCGAGCTCGTCGCCGCGCTCGAAGAAAGCTTTGGCCGTCACCTGCCTGAAGCCGTCTACAGCCAGGCGACAACGCTCGGCCAACTCGCCGCTGCCGTGCAGAAGCACCTGATCGATCACCCGCGAATCGACACCCTTGCCCGCGAAGTCCCGGCGGAAAACCATGATGTCGCGCTGTTTCCCGAATACCTCGAGTTAAAGCGCCACCAGCGCATGCTGCTGGCCGTCGCGCAAACCAACCCCTACTTCCGGGTCGACCAGGGCAACGTCTCGCCCAGGTCAGGCGGCGGCGGGTCCGCCAGCATCGACGGCCACGAGTTGACCAACTTCTGCGCCTACGACTACGTCGGCATGGCGCATGACCCGACAGTCACCGCTGCGACCAAGGCTGCAATCGACCGCTACGGGACCGGCGCGGGTGCGAGCCGTCTGGTTTCCGGCGAAAAACAGATCCATGGCGAGCTCGAAAGCGAACTCGCCGCGTTTCTCGGCACGCCGGCGTCGATCGTGTTCGTCTCCGGGCATGCGACCAATGTCACCACGGTCGGGCACCTGATGGGGCCGGGCGATCTCATCGTCCATGACATCCTTGCGCATAATTCGATCATGCAGGGCGCCAAGCTCTCTGGCGCCACGAGCCGCGGCTTCGCGCACAACGATTGGCGCGCCCTTGATACGCTGCTTTCGAGTATCCGCCACAACTTCCGCCGGGTCCTCATCGCCATCGAAGCCGTTTACAGCATGGACGGCGACTATCCCGATCTCGCGCGATTTGTCGACATCAAGAACAAGCACCGGGCCATGCTTTACGTCGACGAGGCGCACTCTCTCGGCACCATGGGGCGGTCGGGTCGAGGCATCGGCGAGCACGCGAACATCGATCGCGCCGACGTCGAGGTCTGGATGGGCACGCTCTCGAAATCGCTCGCGAGCTGCGGCGGCTATATCGCGGGCTCCGTCGAGCTGATCGAATTCCTGAAATACACGGCACCCGGGTTCGTCTACAGCGTCGGCATTTCCCCACCGAACGCGGCCACCGCGCTTGCCGCACTCACGCGCCTGCGGCGCGAGCCGCAGCGCGTTGCCCGGCTCCATCAGTTGTCGCGCTTCTTCCTCGGACAGGCACAGGAACGAGGACTCGACACGGGCCTCGCGGGAGGAACGCCCATCGTCCCCGTCATCATCGGCAGTTCCATCAAATGCCTCCTGCTCTCGCGCGCGCTGTTTCAGCGCGGCATCAATGTCCAGCCGATCATCCACCCCGTCGTCCCCGAGCGCGCCGCGCGGTTGCGATTCTTCATCACGACCCATCACACCGAATCGCACCTCGAGGACGTCGCCAATGCGATCGTCGAGGAGCTCGCGAAACTGTAGTGGACCACAGCGTCGAATCGAAGCGCCACGCCATGCCCGACACCGAACACGCCATCGTGGTCGACCAGCTCTGCAAACGCTATGGTGCCCTGCAGGCGGTCGACAATATTTCCTTCACCGTGAAAGCAGGCGAGATGTTCGCGTTCCTGGGCCCCAACGGCGCGGGTAAGAGCACCACGGCGGAAATCATCGAGACGATCCGCAGGCCCACATCGGGGCAGGTCAGCGTGCTCGGCATGGACATCACCAAGCACAAGGCCAAGATCGTGCGCCGGATCGGCGTTCTTCCACAGGGCTTCAGCTCGTTCGACCGGATCACCGTGCGCGAGAGCCTGCAGTTCTACGCCCGGGTATTCGGTTGCCGCACCGACATCGATGCGCTGATGGACCTCACCAACCTGCGCGGCAAGGCCGATGCGCTGTTCAACACCCTCTCCGGCGGCCTCAAGCAACGCGTCGGAATCGCGGCGGCGCTGGTCAATGACCCCGAGGTCGTCTTTCTCGACGAACCCACGACCGGTCTCGACCCGCATGCGCGGCGCCAGGTCTGGGACGTTCTCAAAGGCTTGAAAAGCCGCGGCAAGACGATCTTTCTCACGACCCACTACATGGAGGAGGCCGAGCTTCTGGCCGACACCGTCGCGATCATCTCCCGCGGCCGGATCGTTGCCATCGATTCGCCGGCGCGCCTCACGGAGCAACACGGCGATCACCTGCGGCTCACGCTCGAATCGATCGACAAGGCGGCGCACGTCGTCATCCGGAAGATGGGCTTCAGCCCCAAACCAAAGAACGACGGAAGCATGTCCGTCCCGCTCACGAGCGCGGACGATGTCCGTCGCATCCTGGACGAGGTCCAGAAGGCGGGCCTCGCTCCCGGCAGCATCGACGTGCGCAAGGCGAATCTCGAGGAAGTGTTCATCAAGCTCACGGACGAGACTCCGCACGATGACACCGGCGAGAACCCCCAATGACGCCGCGCATCATCATGGCCAGTCTCGTCGTGCGGCTTCGCAGCTTCTACCGCGAACGCTCGGCGATGTTCTTCACGTTTGCCTTCCCCGTGATCCTGGTGCTGGTATTCGGGATGATCTTCACCAAACCTGAGCATCTCAACGCCGACCTTCACGTGCAGGACAAAAGCCGCAGCGAATCGTCGGCGAAGCTGCTCGAAGGGCTCACCACGGGCCAGACGTTCAAGATCACGCAAATCCCCGTCGACGCCGACGCCACGCAGTTCGCCAAGGATCAGCACTTGAAGCTCGTGCTCGTGATCCCGGAGAACTTTGCCGCCTTGCAGAAACAACGCCTCACCGAAGCCGGCCGCGGCATTTCGGTGCCGCTGACCTACATCTACGATCCCAGCTCGACGTCCGTGGACACGAAGATTCAGGCGCTCGAAATGCTGGTGGCGGCGGCGAACCAGAAAATGACGGGCACGCCGCCTTTCGTCACCCTCGTCGCGACGTCGATCCTGTCCGAGCGCTATCGCTTCATCGAATTTTTCGTCCCCGGCATCATCGCGATGGCGATCATGACCTCGTGCCTGTCGAACGCGCTCAACATGAATGCGGAGCTGCGCCAGAAAGGGATTCTGCGCAAGCTCGCGACGACGCCGATCACCCGCGCCGACTGGCTCGTCACGAGCATTTTGTATCAGCTCGTTCTCTCCGTCATTTCCACCGCGGCGATTCTGGCCGTCAGCTACGCCGTCTTCGACGTCCGGCTGCATATCGGCGCCTGGCTCCCGCTCATCGTCTTGATCGAGGTCATTGCCTTTGTCGGCATCGGCATGCTGCTGACCCCCTTGGCGAAGGAGGCCGAAAGCGCGTCTGCCGTCGCCAACGCATTTCTCTTCCCGATGATGTTTCTCTCGGGCACGTTCTTTCCGGTGGAAATGATGCCGGACTTCCTGCAGTCATTCGCCAGACTGCTGCCCCTCTATTACGTGAACGAGGCGCTGCGCGCAGCGATGATATTCGTCGACGACCCGGCCACGTTGCGGTACGCGGGCGTGGCCGCCGGATTTGCGGCGATTGTGTTCACCGCGGGCATGTTCAAGACGCGCTGGTACGAGGGCGCGTGACGAACCCCAAGCGCATCCTCTTCATCTGCGGCTCCATGAACCAAACTACGCAGATGCACCAGATCTCGCGGCATCTGACCGAGTACGAGCAGTGGTTCACGCCGTATTATTGTGATGGCGTGCACGAGGCGATGCGGCGGCTGAAGCTGCTCGAGTTCACCATCATCGGCGACAAGCTCGCCCAACGCTGTGACCGGTACCTGCGCGCGCAAAACCTCGCGATCGACTACCAGGGGCGTCTCGGCCCGTACGACCTCGTGCTTACGTGCTCGGACGTCTTCCTGCAGAACAACATCCGCGGCAGCAGAATGGTCCTGGTGCAGGAAGGCATCACCGACCCGGAAGACCGGAATTTCCGCCTCGTGCAACGGCACCGCTGGCTTCCGCTCTGGATCGCGGGAACCGCGGCGACCGGGCTCAGCGACGCCTATCGCGCCTTCTGCGTTGCCAGCGAGGGCTATCGGGACCTTTTCGTCCGCAAGGGCGCGAAGGCGGAGAAGATCGTGGTCACCGGCATCCCCAACTTCGACAACTGCCAGCGCTATCGCGACAACGCGTTTCCCCTCCATGACTATGTGCTCGTCTGCACCTCGCCGCTGCGGGAGATCTTTCGCGGTGAAGACCGGATGGCGTTCATCCGGGATGCGGTCAGAATCGCCAACGGGCGCTCGCTGGTTTTCAAGTTCCATCCCAATGAGAACCTGGCGCGCGCCACGCAGGAGGTCAAGCAGCATGCGCCTGACGCACTGATCTTCACGGACGGGAGCGCGGAAGAAATGATCGCCAACTGCGACGAACTGATCACCCGGTTTTCATCGACGGCATTTGTCGGGCTCGCGCTCGGCAAGGAGACGCACTCGGACTTCCCGATGGAAGAGTTGCGCCGGCTTCTCCCGGTGCAGAACAACGCCGCGCCGTTGAACATCGCCAACGTGTGCCGGCGGGTGATGGAAGAGCCGGTGCTGGCATGAGCGCCGCAGGTTCATCCCAAGGTGGGAATGGCTTTCCTTCGGGGGACCGCGTTGCGGTGCCAGCCGTTGGTGGAGGGGGCCGTTCAATGACCGCTGCGATTTCGGTCCGGGCAACGACATCCTGGCGGGATCGACGCCGCTTTCAGCGTCTCCCGTGGACGATCTATGCGGGCGATCCCAATTGGGTTCCGCCGCTCCTTGCGCAGGAGCGCCTGCTGCTGGGCTGGGGTCGCCACCCGTTCTTCGCCAACGCGGAGATGGTGACGTTGCTGGCCGAGCGGAACGGGCAGGTCGCGGGCCGGCTCGCCGTCTTCGTCAACGACATCCACAACCAGAAATACGACGAAAGGCGCGGCTTTTTCGGGTTTTTCGAATGTGTCGACGACGTCGACGTGGCGCGCAGCCTTTTCGACGCCGGGCGCGCGTGGCTCGCGGAGCGCGGCATGACGGCATGGCGCGGTCCGGTGAATCTGTCGCTCAACTACACGTGCGGCCTGCTCATCGATGGCTTCGAGAGCCCGCCGGTGATCCTGATGACTTACAACCCGCCGTATTACGCCGCCCTGATCGAGGCCTGCGGGTTTGCCAAGACACAGGACCTCTATGCTTACGAGATGGATGTCGCGATCCTCGCGAAGCTGGTTGCTCGCTACAAACCCGCCGTGCTGGCCGCGCTCGACGGCACCGGCTTGACCGTTCGGCCATTCGACCTGTCGCGATTCGATGAGGAAATCGCCACGTACCTCGACCTCTACAACCGCTCGCTCGAAGGCAACTGGGGCTTCACTCCGCTGCAGGACGGGGAGGTGAAGCAGATTGCCGGCGAGTTGAAGCACCTGCTCGCGCCGGAGTTCGCGGCGTTCGCGATGATCGAGGGCAAGGCCGTCGGCGCCGTGCTCGCGCTGCTCGATTACAACCAGATTATCCGCAAGCTCAACGGACGACTGTTCCCCTTCGGCATCCTCAAGCTGTTGTGGGGCAAGAAGCGGCTCAACGTTGCGCGCGCGATGACAGTGACCATGGCACCCGATTTCCAGCAGTCGGGGTTCGGGATCGTGCTGCTCGATCACCTGGTCGAGGCTGCCCGGGCATGGCGTCTGCAGAGCTGGGAGTTCTCCTGGGTGCTCGAAAGCAACGCGAAATCGCGCGGGTCGCTCGAACGCGCCGGAACGAAGCTCAGCAAGACCTACCGGATCTACGACCGCGCGCTGTGAGGCCATGTCGCTCTGCTGGAGGCCCCGCCTTGGCGGCGATAACCAGGCAAGCCGGGTCAAAGCCAGCGCTTGTCGCGGTACCACTGCGCGGCTTCGCGCAGACGCGCCGCGAGCGGGGCGTCCGGCGACCAACCAAGCTGTCGCCGCGCTTTTGCCGACGAGCACGTCCACGAACCAGCGAGCAATTCCGCGACCTTGTCGCTGCCGACCCAACCCGGCCGCCGGCGGATTCGCGACACGATATCGCCGCAGGCGCCGATCATCCGCAGCAGCCAACCCGGCAGACTGATGATGCGGACCCGCTCTCGCCCCACTGCGTGTCCCAAGGCACTGCCAAGTTCCCGATACGAAAGGTCCTCGGCGGAGGCGAAATAAATGCCGTGCCCCGAACCGTCGGGCACCAGACGCTCGCCGTTCTCTGCCGCCAGCACGATGCATTCGACGAGATCCGCTACGCCGATGAGCGAGACACGCTGGCCGCCGTGCCCGTGGACCACGTGGACGCCGGTTCGGACAATCGGCTTGAAAAGCTCGAAGGTCCCCGCGTCGCCGGGTCCGAACACGATACATGGCCGCACGATCGTGATTGGCAGCACGCCCGCGAAACGTCCCGCCGCCTGCTCTCCGGCGAGCTTGCTGTGCCCGTAAGCGGACACCGGCAGCGGCGGATCGACTTCCTGTTTAGGGGCCGCGCCCGAGGGCCCGGCTGCGGCAAGCGACGAGATGAGCACGAGCACCGGGCGCACCACCTGCGCAGTACATGCGGCCGCGACGGTCGCGACGCCTTGCGCGTTGACCTGAATGAAATCGTCGACGTGCAACGCGCGCACCAGTCCGGCGACGTGAAACACGACCCGGGCCTCCGCCGCGGCAATGGCGCGGGCGACGCCCGCGCGATCGTTGACATCGCCCATGTAAAGCGTAGCGCCCGCAGATCGCAGATCGTCGACCTGCGACGTGGCACGCACCATGCAGGACACCCGGCAACCGCGCGCGATCAGGCGCGCCACAAGGTGCTTGCCGATGAAGCCGCTGGCGCCAGTGACCAGTACGGACTGCCCGTCGACGAGTTTCATATCCAAGCAATCTTCATGCGATCCCACGATCCATGCCAACGCTGAATTATCGCCCGCAGATCGACGGACTCCGGTTCTTTGCGTTCCTGGCCGTATTTCTCATTCACAGCGACATCGAGCGCTTCTGGTGGGGCGGTTATGGCGTCTCGCTCTTTTTCGTGATCAGCGGATTTCTCATCACCCGGATTCTGATCGCGAATGCGACCCGGCCGCGAATCCAGGCACTCAAGACCTTCTACATCCGCCGCGCCTTGCGCATTTTCCCTGCTTACTACCTCGTGCTGATCGTGGCAGTGTTCACGGTAGGCATCGACCGGCCGGTCGCATTTTTTCTCTACATCATGAACTGGGCGATCTTCGTCCTCACCTGGATGGACCCCACCCTGGTGAACCAGGCATGGGAGCCCACGCGGATGCACGGCATCCACTTCTGGTCGTTGGCCGTCGAAGAGCAGTTCTATCTGGTGTTCCCGCTGCTGTTTGCATTCCTGACGACGGGACGCGTGCGGCTCTCGTGGCTGCTCGCGTTGTGGGCGACGTCGATCGGCTTTCGCTTTCTTTTCGCCGCCGTCCTGCCGAATACCGCCTACGGCTTGATCCCGCTGGTGTGCGGTGAATACCTGGTCGCGGGCGCGGTCGGCGCAGTGCTGTTCGCGGACACCTCCGCTTTGGGCGAAAGAATACGCAATGGCGCTCGACGGTGGATGTTTCCGGCCGGCGTTGCATTGATCGTGGCCGTGCTCGCAGTGTCACGCCCCGATTCGCCATCGATCGACATCGTCATTCACCCGCCACACTCACAAACGCTGCTTGCGCTGGGCTTCCTCGCGACGGTGCTGGGCCTGTGGGAAACCAACAACCGCCTGGTGCTTGGATTTTTCAGCTACGGACCGTTCCGATATCTCGGCAGGATCAGCTATGGGTTGTATCTTATCCATCTCTTCATGTGGCCGCTGGTCGACTGGCTCACCGTGCATTTCCCGCCGTTGGGCGCGGTTGCGCCTTTGGTGGCGCGCTTCGGACTCACCGTCCTGCTGGCCGCATGCATGTGGCACTTTGTTGAAGCACCCATCCTGAAGCTCAAGGCACGGTTCCCGTAACCCCTGACCGGTGAACGATCAACGCCGGAGCCTGACCGAATCCTGGCCACGATGCTGCTCGCGGACATCTGCGATTCCACGCGCCGCGCCACGGCGCTGGGCGACTAGCGTTGGCGCGAACTATTGGAACGTCACAACGAGGTTGCGCAGCGGACCATTGCGCGCTTTCGCGGGCGCGCGATCAAGAGCACCGGAGACGGGGTGCTGGCCACGTTTGATGGTTCGGCGCGCGCGATTCGCTGTGCATTTGCGATGCGTGATGTCGCGACTGTGGGCGGCGCACGACGATGTCGCCAGCGACACACTCCCTGCGGACACTCGCGCCCCACCTGCTCCGGACTTCGTCTTCGATCAGCGCATCGCGTGGTAGTCAGGCATCCGCGCGCGCCGCCATGGCGCGGCGGGGGAGCGGCTCGCGCCGGCCACGGCCAACGACCCCAAGCCTGCTCGCCAGCACCGCATTGCCGCGCGATCGACCCCGAAATCTGCCTCTCGGCACTGCGGCTGCGTGCACTCGACATGGCAATCGGCAACCTGCTGGGCAGCAACCTGTTCAACGTCACCATCCTCGCCATCGACGATGTGTTCAATACGCCGGGTCCTCTGCTGGCCGACGCGTCACCGGTGCACGCCGGCACCGCCGTGGCGGCCGTCATCATGAGTGGGCTGGTGATGATCGGTCTGGTGATGCGGCCGCAGGGTCGCGTGCTGCGCGTAGTGAGCTGGGTCAGTGTGGGCCTCCTCGCGACTTACGTGCTGAACGCCGCCCTGGTCTTCCTGCACGGCACGTAGCGCTCCGTTCGCCGGTCGCCAGGGTGAGCATGGTGGCGCGGGCCGAGCAGCGCACGCCTTCCCGCGCCAAGGCCGAGGAACTCCGGGCGCGGTCACGGGTCTACTGTGTGTGACAACGCACAGATGCACAGGCGCACCTGTTGCATGGTGATAGGTCGTGCGCCATAACACCAACGTGCCACGACGCGCGGTAGCGTCGCTGGCAATTGCTGCCGTTTATCACCACCGTCCCACACCAGCGAGGTCACGCATGCAGATCCAGTTCAACACCGACAACCACATTCTGGGTTCCGAGCACCTCGGCGTTCATCTCGAGGGAAAAGTGCGCGCGGCGCTTGATCGCTTCGCCGACCGGATCACGCGCATCGAAGTCCATCTGAACGATCTGAACGGACACAAGGCAGGCGGCGACGACAAGCGCTGCATGATGGAAGCGCGCATTGCCGGACGCCAACCCCTTTCGGTCAGTCACGACGCTCCCGCGATTGCGCTGGCAATCGACGGCGCCGCGGCGAAATTGAACCGTACGCTCGAAAGCGTGTTCGGCAAACGCGACGACGTGCGTCGCCATTCCGCTGCCAACGCGACCGACGATGCAGCCTAGAACCGGCGTGCAGGAGCAGGTGCCACCAACGCCAAGGACTGCTGCCACGATGTTCGCCCTCCACGATCTTAAGACCTTGCTGGCCACCGATGGCGCCGGCCCTTGTGTGTCGCTCTACATGCCGACGCATCGCCAGCATCCGGACAACCAGCAGGATCCGATCCGGTTCCGCAACCTGGTGAAGCGAGCCACGGATTCCCTCTTTCAGGACGGTGATAGCACGGCCGCACAGACCGAATCGCTGCTGGCGAAGTTTCATGATCTCGCGGCCGACGGCACGTTCTGGAATCACACGGCCGATGGCATGGCGGTCTTCGGCTCGCCCGAGTTCTTTCGCATCGTGCGGCTGCAACGTCCGGTGCCGGAGATCGCCATAGTGGCGTCGAGCTTTCATGTCAAGCCATTGTTGCGCATCGCGCAATCGGCCGACCGCTTCCAGCTCCTGTGCGTCAACCGGCGCGACGTCCGCCTGTTCGAAGGCAACCGCGATGCGCTCGACGAGGTCGATCTCGCTGCCGACGTTCCGCGCACGGCGACGGACGTCCTCGGCGAGGACCTGCCCGAGCCGGAGGGTCAGGCGCACTCGTACGGCACTGGCCCGTCGGCAAGCGGCGCGGGCGCGGCGCGGGGCGCCGGCGGCGCCAAGACTGGCGGCGCGCGTCACGGACACGGCTCCAAGGGCGACGTGATCGACCAGCAGACCGAGCGCTTCTTTCGGGAGGTCGATCGCGCCGTGATCGAGCACCACTCGAAGCCGTCTGGCCTGCCGCTCGTCCTGGCAGCACTACCCGAGTATCACGCGCCGTTTCGCGCGCTCAGCCACAACGCGCAGTTGATCGATTCCGGCATCGCGATCAATCCCGAGGCGCTGACCACCGACGAACTGCGCTTGCGCGTATGGCAGGAGGTGATGGAGCCCGCCTACGTCGCGCGCCTGGCCAGCCTGGTCGAGCGGTTTAGCGCGGCGCGGGCGACCAAGCTCAGCGACGACCGCCTGCCGCAGGTGGCGGAGGCGGCGGCGGCAGGGCGCGTCGGCACGTTGCTCCTCGAAGCGCAGCGCCTGGCCCCTGGACGGCTTGACGCGACGACGGGGGCACTGCAACCCGCCGCAATCGTGGATCCGGACGTCGACGACATGCTGGACGATCTGGCCGAACTGGTCATGGGCAAGGGCGGCGAAGTCGTCATCGTCCCGCTCGAACGGATGCCGACCACCAGCGGGCTGGCAGCGATCTATCGCTTCTGAAAGTGGCGGTCGACCACCTAATCCCTTACGGAGGACTTATGCAGACGCGAATTTGGTTCACCGCACTCATGGCGACCTGTTTCTGTGCCACCGCGCTCGCCACCGACCGCGCCGACTACAACCGGAGTTCCGCCGAGCGCTTCGTCGCGATGTTCCACGCCGCGGATGTGAGCACCAGCAATGCGATCACCCGGGACGATGCGGAGGGCTCGATCGAACTCGTGTCGCGGTTCGACGATATCGACATCAACCGGGACGGCACGATCACCTTGGAAGAGCTGACGCGCTTCATCGACGCCAGCTTCGGTTGACCAGCGTTGCGGCGCTGTAACGAACGCATGCTCAAGGCACACGCAGTGTTACCGCACGCCCAGGCGACGCGCCGCTGCTAGCATCAGGCGCGCGTATACAAGCTGATTCGGGATGCCCCCCCGAATCGTGACGAAACTGCAACGGCGGCGCGGCGGCGGCCGTTAGACTTCTGAGCCATGCCCGACCAACCACCGTCGACGGCTCGTCGCAGGACGTCATCGGCCACGGCTTGCGCCAGGCGGCGCTGCCGGAACGCATCTTCTCCGCGGACAAGGTGTGGATTTCCTCCGGCGCGCAGGGACGCGAGCAGATCGAGCGCTCGCGCCGGAAATGGCAGGTGCGCCGATTCGACCTGGTGCAGGTCCACAACCTGCTCAACTGGCAGGAGCATCTGCCCACGCTGTTCGCGCTCAAAGCCGAGGGCAGGATCCGCTACGCAGGAATATCGACCTCGGAGGGCCGGCGACACCGCGACATCGAACAGCTGATGCGCAGCCAGCCGATCGACTTCGTGCAGATCACCTACAACCCGTTGGATCGCGAGGTCGAGGCGCGGATTCTGCCGCTGGCCCAGGAGCGCGGGATCGCGGTGATCGTGAATCGGCCCTTCCACGAAGGCGCGCTGCTGCGCGATCTCGTGCGCCAACCCCTTCCGCCGTGGGTCGCGGAGTTCGACCGCACGAGCTGGGCGCAGGTCGTGCTGAAGTTCATGGTCGCGCACCCGGCCGTCACCTGCGCGATTCCGGCGACGTCGCGCGTGGCCCACGTGCGCGAGAACATGGACGCGGCCTACGGTCGCCTGCCCGACGCAGCGCTGCGTCAGCGCATCGTCGCGGCGGTGGAACGCCGCCCGATGTCCGAGTGGTGGACGTACACTCTGGCGGATTTCCTGATGTTCTCGCCGCGGATCTACTGGCGCCCCTTCGAGTTGTACATCGTCGCGATAGGGCCCGCGCAGTTCGTTGGCGCGGCGTTCGGCCTGGCCGCGCGTGGCGTGCGCGGCGGTACGCCAGCCGCGCCACGCTAAATTGCGGCCAGGTGCCATCCGCTTGGCCGGCATTTCGTTCGGAAGGCGGGCCCGGACGACCGATGGATCGGACGCCGGGTCCGGCATCAGTCGGGTGGGGCGGCCCTTGCGGCGGGGGCGCGCGCCCACCTGCGCCGCCGCCGCATTACCACGGCGACGCGCCAAATCAGGAGTGTCGCGAAATAGGCACTGATCCCACCGACCACAGCAAAAATGGCGAGTCCCAGCAAGACGGGCTTGCCAATGTCGGCAACGCGCTCCCACCAGCCCGCACCGGTGACATTCGTGACGCTTAGTTCCTCGACTCCTTCCTCGATCGCGACCGTTGCCACGCCCTTCACGGGTTCGCCGAGCAGCGCGGCGCCGAGCTGGTAGGCCGCCACCGCGATCGGCGCATAGGTGAACGGGTTTGACACGAGCGTGCTGGCCGCCGCCACCGGAAGGTTCGCGCGCAGCAACACCGCGAACCCGGCCGCAAAGGCAATCTGCAGGACGGGAATGAGGAAACCGAAGAAGACGCCGATGCCGACGCCCGCGGCCACCGTGCG
>Ga0335394_10004305_pt1 | contig 16159 bp, 17 predicted proteins | sample MAT03_FD_205741 | JGI IMG/M metagenome (GOLD analysis project Ga0335394, IMG submission 205741) | Freshwater microbial communities from Lake Fryxell liftoff mats and glacier meltwater in Antarctica - MAT-03 (spades assembly) (version 2) ... | reverse complement strand
CACGACGATCGTGTTGCCGACGCGCTCGACGTCCATCCGCGGCCCAGCGGCACGAAACGGCCGCAGGCACACCGTCGTTTTGATGATCCGATCGACGTGCGCCCGGATCGGGCCGATCGGGCCGACCGCGTCGTAGAACGGCAGCGCCGGCAGGCCGCCCGTTGCCGGAGCGCTCGCGCGCCTTTCACATCCGGTCAGGCCGGCCAGACCCAATCCGGCAAACGCGCTCGAGTGCTGCAGAAACGACCGACGGTTCATGACGTAACTCCTGACCTGAGCCGAGGCCTGGCGCTACCCGCGCGCGTGAGCGCAAAATGTATGAACCTGCACGCCCCAGCGCGTCACCGGAAGGACGCGTCCTGGCACGTCATTGGGTTTGAAAAGCTGAACTTCTCGATCCCGCAGATCGAGTCGCTACATGTCGCGCTGGAGACGACCCCGGCCTGAAGGGTGGCCGGGTGGCCTGCGGCGAGAATCCCGTCTACTTGCCATGACCCTGTCCCCCGGCGCGCGCCTCGGCCCGTATGAGATCGTCTCCGCCCTCGGCGTCGGCGGCATGGACGAAGTGTTTCGCGCCACCGACACCAACCTGAAGCGCCAGGTCGCGATCAAGGTGTTGCCCGCGTCCGTGGCGGCGGACCCAGGCCGCCTCGCGCGCTTCCAGCGCGAAGCGGAAGTGCTGGCCGCGCTCAACCATCCCCACATTGCGCAGATCTACGGACTGGAGAAATCAGGCACGACGCTCGCGCTCGTGATGGAACTGGTCGAAGGTCCCACGCTCGCCGATCTGGTCGCCCACGCCGCACGCCGCACGCCGCAACCCGAAGGCCTGGCCCTTGACGTGGTCCTGCCCATCGCCAAACAGATCGCCGAGGCCCTCGAAGCCGCGCACGAACAGGGGATCATCCATCGCGATCTGAAGCCCGCCAACATCAAGGTGCGGCCTGATGGCACGTTTAAAGTGCTCGACTTCGGCCTCGCGAAGGCGATGGAGCCGGCTGGCGCGTCGAGTGCGCACGCGATGAACTCGCCGACGATTACGTCGCCGGCGCAAATGACGGGCGTGGGCGTCATCCTCGGGACTGCGGCCTACATGAGTCCGGCTCCGCTCGCAGCACCGCCGCGATCTTGTCCGAGATCTCGGCCCCCTGGAACAGCCGCGTCCCAGGCAGCATCTCGTAAAGCACCGCGCCGAAGGCCCAGAGGACGATCGTAACTATGAGCGCTGGGTGACGGAAGCCGCATTATCGGACGTGGACGCGCCGCCGCTCCCTCTCCCCGTCCGACGAGCCCACAACAGCCGCTCCTCCTCCCCACAACAGTGCCTGGAAGATCGTCAACGGCAGCTACACCTCGATTCTCAACCCGTAGCGCTCACCCGGCTCGACGTCGGCCGCACCAACGACGCGCCGTCGCGGCTGGCCCTGAAACTGACCAGCAACACCGACGCCTCGCTCCAGCGCCTCCTCGCCAAGCTGTCGGTGTTCGGCTGCTACGTCGAAGGTTCACCTGGGGTGATGCTCCGCGAGGCCGACATGGACGGCGCCGCGCCGGCCGACTTCTACTCGACCACCAACCACCGCACCTCGATCTTCCTCGGCGGCCGCTGGCGAGTGGTCGATCACCAGCGGATGGATGCCGCGCTGGTCGTGGACGGCGACACCGTGACCTGCCGCAAGCTCCGCGACATCCGCCGCGGCGACCACATCGTCTGCGGCATGCAGGGCGTGCGGGTGCTGCCCGATCTGCAGTCGCGCGACAAGCCGACGTTCGGGTTCATGAGCAACGAGGTTTCGTCGGAGCGCCGCGTCGAAACCGCGGTGGCCCGCGTCGCCGAGATGCTCCGCCGCGTCAAGCAGGCCGGCGGACGCATTGCCTTCGTCGCCGGCCCCGTGCTGGTGCACACCGGCGGCGGCGAATACTTCTGCGAGCTGGGTGGTGCGGGCGCGGACCGGGGCGCCGCCGGCGCCGATGGTGGTGGTGATGCCGCGGCGCGGCGAGAGTTCGCCGGTCAGCGTCAGCGGATAGTCGAAGCGGAAGCCGCCGTTGAAGGTGCGGGTGTCGAGCTGGGCGGGGGCGTGCGGATCGAGCGGAGATAGGGCCGGCCACAGGCTGCGGGCTTCAAGGCTACAGCGTGCGGGCACCGTCGCCGGTAGCCCTTCCCTGTCGCCTGTAGCCCTCCGTGCAGCCCCGCAGCCGGTAGCCCGTAGCCGGTAGCCCGTAGCCCTTCCAGTGCTGCAGTTCCTGACTGTCATGCTCACCACTGCCAGCCCGGTCCGCAAGCTCGATGCGGACGCCGCGCTTGCCGCGCTTCGTGATCTGCGTGCGCGCCAGCCCGTCGTCACCGCCGACGGCGTGCTGCGGCACCCGAAGTTCGACCACATTCTTTCCGGCTGCACCTCGCTGCGCATTCTCGACCTGGCGCCGGCGCTCGTCGAGCGCGGGTTGCTGACGGCCGTCGAGGTCTGCGACCTCACCGCCGCCGAGGCGAAGGCGGCGCGCGAGATGGTGTTGATGGCGAGTTCGGTGAAGGTCCAATCGTGCAGTGGGATGGCCAGCCGATTGGCGACGGCACCCCCGGTCCGGTCGCGAAGGCGCTGCTGCAGCTGCTCGAGCAGGACATGCGGACCGGCGACCGGCTGGTGACGGTGCCCTACTGAACTACCACCGCAGGAGCCGGGTCACCTTGACGATGAACGAGCGGTTGTCGAGTTCGGGGGCGCCGCGCGAGAGGGTGTTGCGTCCGTCGCTGTAGACGATGAACAGCTCGCTGCCCGGGATGTACTCCCAGCGGAAGCGCGCGTTGGTCGTGACCGAGTTGGACGCCGACTGATACTGCGCCAGCACCGAGAAGAACCGGCGGTTGCTCATCGTCCAGGTGACGCGGCTGGCGACCAGGTTCGTGGTGAACTCGCCGAAGGGGAGCGTGCCGCGGTTCCAGGAGACGTTGGGCTCGATCACCAGCCGCGGACCGGCCTCGACGCGACCGCGCCAGCCGACGGCGGTGAGGGTCCCGCCGTAGAAGCCGCCGTGGGTGACATCGAGGCCGCCATTGATGCGGCGCTGCGGACCGAACTGGTAGTTGAGGCGCGCCTGCGTGAACGAGTAGTTGCCCACCGGCACGACGACGGAGCCGCCGACGTTGAAGTCGGTGATCAGCCCCTCGAAGCTCCGTGTCACCTCGAGGCTCGAGAAGTCGCCGTTGTTCCACTCGATTTGGTAGGTGCCCTGCGCCTCCCGCGTCTCGAGCTTGCGCCCGGTCCCGGTGGTGTAGTCGAGGCTCGCCTCGTAGAACACCCGGCGGATGCGGGAGGGCTGCGCCGGCCGCGGGCTGAAGCGGAACTGGCCGAACGAGCGGCGGAAGGCACGCCGCCGCAGGAACCCGACCTCGGGGTTGAAGTCCTCCCCCACGCTCAGATACTCGCTCTGGACGCCCCAGCGGTCGGCGTTCCAATCGTAGCGTCCGCGGTAACTGCTCTGGTCGCCGGTGCGGCCGGGCGTCTCGGTGCGGGCGTAGTACGACTGGATGTTGACGTTGTCGAACAGCTGGAACTGCGCATCCGTGCCCAGCGTGTAACTGCCCTGGCTGGTCGTGGCCGAGGGATTGCGGGCCGTGCCGATGACCCCGATGCGGCTGCGCCGCAGCACGTCGCGGGTCATGCGGAACACCGAGAAGTTGGTACCGTCCTTCCCGGTGGCCGGCACATTCTCGGTCTGCATGTTGACGACCCCGATGTTGTACGGTCCGGTGCGGCCAAGCAGGCGGCCGCCGACCAGGATCGGCACGATCTGACCCGAGTCGAGGCCGATGCGGCGCGAGTAGAACAGGATCGGGGTGTTGTTCGGCCCGAATCCGCCGCCGCCCCCACCGCCGCCACCGCCGCCGCCGCCGCCCACGCCGCCGAAGGCGAAGACGTCCTGCCCCTCGAGAAAGAAGTCGCGGCGCTCGGGGAAGAACAGGCTGAACCGCGTCAGGTTCACTTGCGCCTCGTCGTCTTCCACCTGGGCGAAGTCGGTGTTGTAGCTGAAATCGGCGATCAGCGTCTGCGTCAGCCCCCACTTGGCGTCGACGCCCCAGTTGGCGTTGCCCTGGTTGTTGATGGCCGGAGTCGCCCGGCGGTTGGTCAGCATCGACCCCAGCGCGTACGGCTTGATGTCGAGGTTGAGTCCGTTGCCGGGTGTCTGGAGACCGACCATCGAGGCCGTTGAGGAGATCTTCGACAGCCCACGCCGGCCCCACGCCCGCGGGATCGGGTTGAGGAACGACAACTCGTTGCGCCAGCGCACCATGCGCCGGACGTTGATGCCCCAGGTCGTGGAGTCCGCCTTGAACCGCAGCGAACGGAAGGGGACGACGATCTCCGCCGACCAGCCGCCCTCGAACTCGGCCGTCTGGATGAACCAGACCGGGTTCCAGTTGTTATTGGGCTGCTCGTTGGTGACGGCCCAGTCGAACATCCCGCCCTGTGAGTTCGACGAGACGCCGAAGCCGTTGCGATGGTCGTAGAACGTGTCGAACACCACGGCGATGTGGTCGTTGTTGTACAGGTTCGTGCTGTCGCGGCGCAGGTCGCTGGTCACCCGGCGACTCTTGTCGCTCTCCCACATCCGCGCGCCGACGTACAGGTTCTTGTCGTCGAAGAAGACCCAGATCTCGGTCTTGTCCGACGCGGGCCCACCTTCGACCGGTTCCTGCTGGATGAAGTCCGACATCGCCAGCACGTCCCGGTACGGCGCCTCGTCCAGGGCGCCGTCGATGGTCAGCGGCGACGGCAGGCGCATCGTCCGCACGGTGGCGAGGCCCTGCGCATCGCGGTTGATGACCGCTGGTGGTTCGGGCGGCGGCGGACCGTCGATGCGTTCGCTGGGCGTGGTCGGATCCGCTGTCGCGGACAGGTCGTTGACCTCAGGCAGCTGTTGCGCGGCATCCTGTGCCCACACGCCTGTCTCGGCCGCGAGGCAAGAGAGAACCAGAGCGATGGCGCGCACACCGACAGCGCTGACGACCGGACGTTTCCACGAAAGCACGACCATGGTATTTGACCACAAGCGTGCCATCCGCATTTGTGACGGAATGTCTCTGGTGGGAGTCGCATTAGAATCACGTGAAATGCCTGGACGCGTCGAACAAATCTGGATCAAGCGGATGAAGGGCGGGCCGATGGACCCGCGCGACGAGGCACGCATGGTGGCCGGGCGTGGCCTCGAGGGCAATGCCAACCAGGGGGGTAAGCGGCAGATCACCATCCTCTCGCGGGAGACGTGGGACGCGGTCACCGCGCCGCTGCCCGAGGCGCCGCCGCCGATGGCACGACGCGCCAACCTGCTGGTGAGCGGCATCGACCTGACCAACCTGCGCGGCCGGGTGCTGCGCGTCGGCACGCGTCGCATTCGCATCTGCGGCGAGACGCGCCCGTGCGAGCAGATGGAGGAGGCCGCCCCAGGTCTGCGCGCCGGCCTGGCGGCGCCGTGGGCGGGTGGTGTCTTCGGCGAGGCGCTCGACGATGGCGAGATTCGGGTGGGCGATGCGGTGACGGTGGAAACAGGCGGCGAGGACTGAAGGACGCGCGGGAAGCACGAAGGCGCGAAGGTGCACCAAGGGCCTGTCGCTTGATGGGTGAAGTCGGCGTGGACCATCAGAGCCATGAGGTGGACACCACGCGGCCTTGGCCTGACCGGGACCACGCACGACCACGAGGGGAGTCAGACCCGGGTTGGGCGAGCCTAGAAGGCCAGGCGCATCCCGAACTGGATGATGCGCGGGTCGTGGGCGGCGGTGATGGTGCCGTAGTTGGCGGCGCTCCGGTTGGCGTTCGGCGCGCGGAGGTTCGTGCGGTTCAGCAGGTTGAAGAACTCGGTGCGGAACTCGCAGTTGCTGTTCGACCACGGCAGCGCGAAGCGCTTCGAGGCCACCATGTCGATCGACCAGAACCGCGGCCCGCGAATGTCGTTGCGGCCGGCGTTGCCGAACGGCTGGCTCGGGTCGGTGGGAATCACCACAGTGTCGCGGCTCAGGTAGTTGGTCCGGCTCCGCTCGCCGTCGGCCACCAAAAAAGGGCCGTTGACGTTGGGACGATAGGCGTTGGCGCCGCGGAAGGACGATAGCAACTATGAGCGCTGGGTGACGGAAGCCCCATGATCGGACGTGGACGCGCCGCCGCTCCCTCTCCCCGTCCGACGAGCCCACAATAGCCTCTCCTCCTCCCCACAACAGCAACTCTCGGCCTCCGGGCAACACACGCGCTGCCTGATCAGCTACGGCGAACGCTGGTTCCCTTGGTACATGCGTCGCCTTGCCGAACGGCCCGCGAACATCTGGTTCGTCGTTCGCAACATGTTCTCCAAAAAGGATCGGGACACCGGGTGATCTGACAATCGCCCGATCGCCCGATCACCCGATCATCAATATCGGGGGTCAACGCGGATCACAGTGGGCCTCGCGTGGCGTTTCGGGGTAGCGGGGGCAAGAAGGCCGCGATGATCTTGAGCTTGAGGTAGTCCTCGTCTCGGTAGCCGTAGGCGCGGCGCTGGAGGACCTTGATCTTGTTGTTGAGCCCTTCGACCAAGCCGAGGCTGACCTTGTTGTCGGGGTTGCAGTACGCCGCGATGCCGTCCCAGCGGCGGTCGATCATTGCTGCGAATTTCTCCTACGGGGCGAGGCGCTGCCACTTGAGGCTCTCCCGCCAGCGCTCAAAGAAGGCACGGGCTGAGCTCTCGCGGCGGTCGTCCCAGAGTTGCCCGAAGGACTCCTTCAAGAGGTAGGCGGTGTTGAGCCGCTTGTTCGCCTTCAGGAGCTTCTTGAGACTGCGACGGCCGTTGAGGGTGAGGTTCTCGGGGCTGGAGAGCCGCGTGTAGCGCTGGCCTTTGATGAAGGTCCGGTCCGTGCCTGTCAGCCGGCGGTATTCGCTGCGACGGACCTCATCGAGGGCGGCGGAGAGATGGCTGATGATGTGGAACTTGTCGAAGATGATGCGCGCCTGAGGGGCATGTCGCGTGGTCGAGTTGTGGAAGGCCCGCCACATGTCCATCACCACAATCTTGATGGCTCAGGACTTCGAGGTCCTTGACCGTGGTGTGGTGGAGGCGCGCGAACTCTCCAGCCGCCTTGTTGGTCATCTCCCGGCAGAGCTTCCCCACGTACCGCGCGAACCGCCGCGTGTAACGCGGATTCTCGGCCAGCCAGTCGAGCTGCGCTACGAACACCGAGCGGCACCGAGGGCAGTAGACGCGCCCCCGCTCGACCTCGACGTAGATGCGCCATTCCGCCACGTCCAGGTCGCGCACACGGACCGTCCGTTGGTCGTAGCGGCCCAGGCACTGGTGCCCGCAACAGGAACACGCGGCACTTTCTTTCGGCGACGCAGGACCACCATCCGCGCGTAGCGGTCACCGAACACGCCCTTCAACACGCTGCTGGCAACGAATCCCGGCAACGACAACAGCGCGCGGATCGACTTCGGACTTCTCATCACTCCAAGCTACGCCACGCGCTCAGATTTCCGCACCACACTCGGGGCTCTTCGAATCCCGCTCGACGGCTCTGGTTGGGCCTTCGCGCGCATGCAACCGCGCCAATGACCCACTCAAACCCGCGTTGACCCAATATTGGAGCGTCACCGCGGGAGGCACCCGAGAAGTGCGCGTTAACGCTTTGGCGTTCGGCGCGTCCTTCCCATATGACGCGACGTGAAGCACTGCTCCTGACGGGAGGACGCCTGGCGCACACCGTGATGGCGGCGCGCCAGACTCCTGCCTTGCCGCGCGTCACAGATCAACACTACCTCCGCCTCTACCGCGACGCCCAGGAAGCCCGCCCGGCGGTGTTGTCGTCGGCTGCGCGGATTGCACCTTCTGAAGAACCGGGCGAGCCGCTGCAGGTCGTTGGCACGCTCATCGATACCGACGGTCGAACGCCAGCCCGCAATGCCGTGATCTTCGCCTATCACACCGACGTCACTGGGGAATACGACCGTCCAGGTGGAGGCTGGCGCTTGAAGGGGTGGGCGCGCTCCAATGCCTCCGGACGTTTCGTCTTTGACACAATTCGTCCCGCTCCATATCCCGACCGGTCCACGCCCGCACACGTGCACGTGTGCGTCGAGCCAGGCGACGGTTCACGCCGCACCCTCAAGGACGTCCTCTTTGAAGGCGATCCGCTGCTCGGCGCGTCGGACATCAGGGCGTCGAAGGCGCTCGGGCGCTTCGCGTACATTTGTCCAGTGAGACGACGCGACGGACGCGCCACCGTGGACATCGCATTGCGGTTGCCGGGAGACTACATCTTCTGAATGTCGCGGCAGACGTGCGGTCGGCGCAGGCAGGGGATCGGGATGCCTTTGGACGGCTCTACGAGCGGTTCAGCGGGTACGTGTACGCGATCCTGCTTGTCCAGATGCCCAGGCAGCGAGCGGAGGACCTCGTGCAGGAGGTGTTTCTCTCGGCGCTCGAGCGGCTTGGCGACCTGCGGGAGCCCGCCGCATTTCCCGGATGGATCGCGTCGATTGCCCGGCGGCGCGCCACTGACAGGTTCCGGCGCTCGCTGGCCGTAGCGGGGGAGACCGGGACGATTGATGCCGGCGAGAGTGGAGGCGTGCTGGATCGCATCGTGAGTCCCGGTGCAACACCCGACGTGCAGTTTGAGGCCGCGCAAGCCCTCGCGGCAATCCGACTGCTTCCCGAGGCGTATCGAGAGACACTGATCCTCCGGCTCGTGCAGGGGATGACCGGCCCGGAGATCGCGTGCGTGACGGGCCTTTCCCCAGCCTCGGTGCGCGTGAACCTGCACCGCGGATTCAAGCTGTTGCGCGCCGCGCTCGACAGTGCGCCACTGGCGGAGGACGTCATATGAGCGACTATTTGTGGGACCGCACCGGGCCGGTCGATCCCGACGTCTCCGCGCTCGAAGCACGACTCACGCCGCTGGCGTTCAACCCTTCAGCGCGGCCGCTTCCGCCGGCGCTCGAGGTTCGCCGCCCGCTCCGGTTCATTGTGCGACTGGCCATCGCCGCGTCGATTCTTCTTGTTGCCGGTCTGTACGGATTCCACAACTGGCGCCTGTCGTGGCCGGATGGACGCGCGTGGCGGGTTGACCGCGGCGCATCGTCGTTGGCCCCCGGTTCGGCGCTGACGGCGGATGACGATGGACTGCGGGTGGCCATTGCGCGGTTGGGTGAGCTTGAGGCCCGTCCGGGCACGCGCCTGACGCTGGTATCCACAACAGCCGAGCGCCACCGTCTCGCGCTCGATCGCGGCGAGATCGATGTCCGCGTCTGGGCGCCTCCGGGCCGCGTGGTCGTCACGACGCCGGCCGGGTTGGTCGTTGATCTGGGATGCATCTTCCGGTTGACGGTGGACGAGGATCAGGCCACGCGCCTGCGTGTGTCAACGGGCTGGGTGATGCTCGACAACGCGTACGGCGAACAGTCCGTACCCGCCGGCGCATCGTCGGAGATGCGTCACGATCGGGCGCCGTCCGTCGCGGTGTTCGACGATGCCACTGAGGCGTTCAGGCGTGCCGTACGCGAGGTCGAAGCCACTGCGCACGCTCCCGTACCGGCGCTCATTCAGGTGGTGACCTCGGAAGCGCGCGTGCGGGATGCCTTCACGGTGATCACGCTGGCGCGGATTGACGCACTCCCTTCCGCGATCCGGGCTGCACTGCTCGAACGGGTCTCGGTACTCCACGCACCGCCATCGCCAGACGCCATCACGCGCATTCTCGAGGGCGACGACGACATGTACTGGCAGTGGCACGACTCACTGCCGTTACCCGCGCTCAAGAACTGGTGGGCCAATTGGTCCGACATCTTTCCGCGAAGGCTGCGTTAACGCCTGGCCACGCCGTGCGTCCTTCCTGCATGAGACGATCATTCGCTCTGCTCACTGCGACGCTTCTCGTTGTCCTTGTCGCCACGGCGAACACTTGGTCGTCCACCTGGCGGATCGATCCAGCCCACAGCAGGGTGTCGTTCTTCGTGACGAAGTGGGGACTTGTTGAAGTCGACGGCAGGTTTCGTACGCACTCCGGTACGATCGCGTTCGATCCCGCAGCACCGGAAACAGGGTCCATCGAGTGGGTGGTGAACGTGGCCAGCGTCGATACCGGCGAACCGCGCAGGGACCAGGCCCTGCTGAACGAGGAGTATTTTGATGCCGCCCGACACCCCGACCTGACCTTCAGGAGCACGTCGATCAAGGCGGCCGGATCGAACCGGTTCGACGTCACGGGGACGTTGACGATCCGCGGCGTCGCGAAGACGGTCACCCTGCCGGTGACGTACGGCGGACGTCACGACGTGCCGGGCGAGGGCCAGATGGACGTATTCCAGACGAGCTTCACGATCGATCGTTTTGACTTCGGGATTCGCGGAGGCACCGTCATGCGCACTGTGATCTCACGCGATGTAAAGATCTCGCTCGTGGCCGCCAGCCGACCTGGCAGATGATCGAAGGCAATCACCCGTTCACCCGATTGCCGATCATCAATCCTGAAGTGTCACCATCGGGTCCACTCGCATAGCCAGGCGCGCAGGGATGTAGCAAGCCACGGCGCCGACGATCCCAACAACCACACCAATGATGGCGAGTTTCATGCCGCCACCAACGCTCAAACGTGTGCCTCCAAAGCATTTACGTCGCCGAGGGAGGCGTTTGGCTCGGCCCGTCGCCACCGCGCTGCCAGCTGAGCCATTTTCGCATGAGATTTTTCATGAATGGCGTCAGGCGGCTACGGTTGTAGGCGTCAGCCGCCTTCTTGATTGCTTCGCCCTGGGTCGGATAGGAGTGGATGACGCGTACCAGAGTGCGAAGACCTGTGCCGGCAACCATCGCCAGCGTGACCTCGTTAATCATCTCGCCGGCGTGTCGGGCGACGATTGTCGCTCCCAAAATTCGGTCGGTACCCTCTTTGACATGGATTTTGACGAATCCCGTTTCCTCGCCGTCCGCGATCGCGCGATCCACGTCGTGCATCGGGATTGTGAACGTCTTGACCGACAGGTCCTGGTTGTGCGCCTGCCGCACATAGAGGCCGACATGCGCGATCTCCGGATCGGTGTAGGTGCACCAGGGAATCGTCAGCGCACTCAGCCGCTGCCGCCCGAGGAACAGCGCGTTCCGCACCACGATACGGGCCGATGCGTCGGCGGTATGCGTGAACTTGTCCTCCAGGCACGCATCTCCGGCGGCATAAATGCGCGGATTGGTGGTCTGCAGAAAATCGTCGACCCGTATCCCGTCAGTGTCGTCGTACTCGACGCCCGCGGCCTCCAGATTGAGACCATCGACATTCGGCACTCGGCCGGTGCCGGTGAGGATCGCGTCGACTTCGACCGTACTCTCGTGGTCCTCGCTGACCAGATCGACGAGTTTCTGTCCGCCTTCGGCGCGCACGTTTACGACGCGCGTGTTGAGCCGCACTTCGATACCGTCGCGGGCGAACGCGTCCGACAGGATCTGCGCGGCGTCGCGCTCCTCCCGGGGCAGGAACAGCGGCCAATCCTGCGCAATGATGATCTTTGACCCGAAGCGGGAAAAGGCCTGCGCCAGTTCGCAGCCGAGCGGTCCGCCGCCGATGACCAGCAGGCGGCGCGGCAATTCGGTCAGGTCGAAGATGTTTTCGTTGGTCAGGAATCCGGCTTCGACGAGCCCGGGAATCGACGGCGTGTCGGGGCGCGAGCCGGTCGCAATCATTGCCTTTTTGAAACGCAGGGTCGCGCCATCTACCGTCACCGCCGCCCCTTCGGAAAAGCAGGCCGTGCCGAAGAACACATCGACGCCGGCTTCAGTCAGCCGACGCACCGAATCGGCGCGGCTGATGCGGGCGCGAATGCCTCGCATGCGCTGCATTACGGCGGGAAAATCAACGCGGATATCGCCGGGGATCTGCGCACCATACTGCGTGGCATGGCGCATCTCGGCGTACAGCCGCGACGTGCGAATGATCGACTTCGACGGCACGCACCCCACATTCAGGCAGTCGCCTCCAAGCAGATGGCGTTCGATCAGTGCGACCTTCGCGCCCAATGCCGCAGCGGCGTGTGCCGCCACGAGTCCCGCCGTGCCTGCGCCGATAACCACGAGATTGTAACAGACGGCCGGTGCCGGATTGCGCCAACCTTCCGGATGAATATTCTCTCGCCGCTCGCGCTCGGCTACGCTCGATGGAGCGACGTTGATAAAGTCATCAGGCGGGAGCATTGGCGTGGTCCTCGGATGACGAGCGTTGCTCTAGCCAGCCACCACGGAATCCAGCGCGGCGCAAACCGGTATGGACTGGGTGACACTTCCGCATCAGACGCCAGATCAGTTGGGAGCGATAATTTTCGATCATCAACAGCACGATGCCCTGGTCGAGCCCGAAGAGCCCGGCCGAGACCCAGGCGCGCTTATCGTCGCGCGAGATGGTTGGATTGAAACTGCTGGCGTATTGCAGGTTTGACAGGTTCTCGGGATAGCGGTCAAGCATGGTGCGGGCGGTGCCTAAGACGAGCTCCGGCGCGAATGGTAGCGATGCCAACGCCGCCCACCCGCACAAGGTGCCGTCATCTGGCCCGTAGGGAACGCCCCGCGCGGCATAACCAAAGAGGCGGCGTGGTTCGTCAGTCTGCTCAGGTTCCTGCTGGCTCGGGCCATCGCAGGCTGTCACGCCCCAGCTGCTTTCGTCGTAACCGGCGAAGCTATGCGGGTTGCGCCGCGCGTATTCGCGCTGCACGTAGGTCGCGCGCCGGCTGTTCTCGAAATAGTCGCAGCGCTTCTCCCGCATGAAACGATCCTGGATGCCGCGAAAATCGATCCACGCGTGCGAGAATTGATGAATGAACAGCGGCCCCGCATACAAAAAATCATAGCCGTACAAATTTTCCCATTGGTAGGTCGCGGTCCACGCCTCGAAGCTGTCGCCCGCAATCGGGTGCGTCGGCGAGCCCAGCGCGAGCATATACAGCACGATGGCCTCGCTGTAACCATCCCAGCCGTAGTTCAGGAATCCGCTCTCGGGTTTCCAGCCTAGCCGGATTGTCGTCTTGCCGTCCAGCGTCCACGGCCAGTCGATGCGACGGTAGAGCGCGTCGACGGTTACGCGCAGTTCAGTTTCCTCATTCGTGTCCGCGTTGAAATAGCTGGCTGCCGTTAGTGCTCCGGCGATCAGCATGGCGGTGTCGATCATCGAAAGCTCCGAGCGCCACATGCGAACGCCGGACTGCATGTCGAGAAAGTGGTAGTAGAAGCCTTTGAAGCCGGTCGCCTCCGGACTGCCGCTTTGATCGCTGTCGCGGAAGAAACGTAGCGTCGCGAGAGTGCGTTCGACCGCCTCGGCCCGCGTCATCCAACTCCGCTCCACCGCGACGGGATAAGCCGACAACGCGAATCCAACCACCCCGATGCTGGCCGGAGCATTGTCGCGTGTGGTGTCGGCGATCAGCCCGTTGGCCGGATTCACCGCGTGCAGGAAGTAGCTGAACGCGGCGCGCTGGAGCTGGTCGAGGGTCTCCTCGGTCATTGGTGGCTCGCTGATCATGTGTCGGCGCTTCCGTCTGGCGGTTCAGGGTTGAGCTTCAGCGTGACGGCTGCGATCGCGTGCGGGGGGAGGTCGACGGTGAAGTGGACGATGCCATCCGCGTAGGTCACATCGAACGACTCCTGTACGAGCTGAGAGGCCGCTTCGAGTTCCTCTACTTGCGCGCGGCTCAGATACTCGGGTTCGCCCATCTCGCGCCACTGCCTGCGCGGGTTCGCATGGTCCTCGTCGATGCGCTCGATGGTGGCCGCAAGCGGCGCGGGGGCATCGGTCAAACGGATCTCCACGCGCTGCATGGCGATGTCGTGGCGCGGCTGGGCGTGGTTGGTGAGAAACACCGTGATCGAACCGCGCTTGCGAACGACCCAGACATCGACCGTCTCGTGCAAGCCGACGACTGGAATCAGCTCGCTGCCGAGCTGGTGCAAGAGCTGGAAGGCGCGGTAGATCGGCTTTGGGATGCCATGGAGATTAAGCAGACCGAACCCGCCATGGAATGGGATCGAGGGAAAGTAGTTTTCCTCGAAGATGTCGGTGAAGGTCCAGTAGCCGTAACCCTCCACAAAGGGATCCGTCCCCAACACGATCCTGGCCGCGTAGGCCGCGGCGAACGGCTCGTCGTGATAGTGGTCCCGCGGATTGGAGGAGATGTTCCACTCGGTAAAATAGACAGGGCGTCCGCGCGCCTGGTCGCGCACGCGTTTCGCCCGGTCGCGCAGGAGGTTCCGCGGGCTGTTGGCGAGCTGCTCCTCCGTGTCCGCGCCCTCGAAGCCGAGTGGGTCGGTCGGGTAAATGTGCGTGCTGATGAAGTCAACCGGCAGGCGGTTGTTCTCGCCGTAATCCCGCAGCTCCTCGACCCACTCGGTCATGGCCGTCGCCGGGCCGCCGACGCGGAGCGACCCGTCGATAGACTTGATCGCCTGCGCCGTATGCGAATAGAGCTTGAAGTAGTCCTCTTGTGTGCCGGACCAGAATGCCGGCAGATTCGCTTCATTCCATACCTCGAAGAACCACTGGCTCACCTCGTCGATGCCGTAGCGTTCGACCCAATGGCCCACCAGTTTGCGGATGAGCGTGCCCCAGGCGTCGTAGTCCTTGGGCGGCGTGATATTCCCCCGATAGTGAAACACGGTTTCGGACCCCGACGCCAGCATCTCCGGCATGAAGCCCAGCTCGACAAAGGGGCGCATGCCGATCGACAGCAGGAAGTCGCAGATGCGGTCGGCGTTGAAGAAGGAGTAGAGCGGTTTGTCCTCGTGGGCGACGAGCGTGCCCATGTCATCCGAGAGCAGTCCGTGGAAGCGGACATGCCGGAAGCCAAGCTCATCGTGGCAGCGCCGGAGCTGCTCCTGCCAATCCGCGCGGAGTGCGAGCGGCGCATGACCGCTTCCTACGGTGTGCTCCCAGGCGTGCTTCAGCGGCGTGCTCGCGGCCGACAGGCGGGACGTGAAGGCCGCGGTCATGATTGTCGTCTCTCCAGTTTGCGGTCGTGGCCTGTGGCCGGTTTGGCATCGGTGTGAATTAAAGACTTCACGAGCACGCTTTCTTTTCGGACCGCTTCATTGCTCGCGGTAGTTCCACGTCAGCCCGACGTCGATGAGCAGCGTCTCGCCGGTGATGTAGGCGGCGTCTTCCGAGGCGAGGAAGGCGACCGCGCCCGCGATTTCGCCCGGCTGGCCGATCCGACGCAGAGGGATTTTTGCCAGGAGCGCCTTCAGCTTCTTTCTGTTCTTCATGAGCTTCGCGTTGATCGGCGTCTCGATCGCTCCGGGAGCGATGGAATTCACCGTGATCCGGGACGGCGCGAGCTCGATCGCCAGATCCCGGCTCAGCATTTTCAGCCCGCCTTTGCTCGCGCAGTAGCTCGCGAGGCCGGGAAACGGCAGGTCCTCGTGGACCGACGAGATATTGATGACGCGGCCCGGCCGGCGCGCGGCGATGAGCTTCTTCGCAAAGCCTTGCGTGGTGAAGAAGACGCCCTTGAGACTCACGTCGAGCACCTGGTCGTAATCCTGCTCCGTCACGTCGATGAATGGGCCGGGCATTTCCAGCCCTGCGTTGTTCACGAGGATGTCGAGCGGCGCAAAGTCGAATGCCTTCGCCACGAGCCGCCGCATGTCCGGCAGCCGGGCGAGGTCGGCGCGCACGATGCAGCCGCGCCGGCCCGCGGCCTCCACGCGCTTCAGCGTCTCCTTCGCGCCGTCTTCATGGTCGCGGTAGTGGACCACGATATCCGCGCCTTCCTCCGCGAGCCGCACGGCGATGGCCGCGCCGATGCCCGAACTGCTGCCCGTGACGAGCGCGGCTCTTCCGGCGAGTGTCATTGGTTGTCCTTCTTCTTTGCCGTGCCGGATTCCTTCAGCGCGTTCTTCGCGATGCGGCTCACCCAGATGGTGACGCCGATCGTGGCGACGAGACCGACTCCGAAGAACATATACTCCAGCGAGCTGCGCTCCTTGCTGCCGCCGCCGAGGCCGGCCTTGCCCGCCGCGCCGAGATAGACATAGAGCAGCGTGCCGGGCAGCATCCCGCCCGCGGTCGCGAGGACGTAGGGCCAGAAGCCGACCTTCGTGATGCCGTAGAAATAGTTGCTCGCATTGAAAGGGATCAGCGGGCTCAGCCGCAGCAGCCCGACGATCTTCC
>Ga0335394_10004303_pt1 | contig 16164 bp, 17 predicted proteins | sample MAT03_FD_205741 | JGI IMG/M metagenome (GOLD analysis project Ga0335394, IMG submission 205741) | Freshwater microbial communities from Lake Fryxell liftoff mats and glacier meltwater in Antarctica - MAT-03 (spades assembly) (version 2) ... | reverse complement strand
TCTCCATCGATCGCGTTCTACGTCGTCGCTGCCGCGATGGCGATGACGGGGTGGATCGATCGCGAGCGAGGGACTTCGTCAGATCTCCGCGGAACTTGGCGGTCGTCGACACCGTGCCGCCGAAGTAGCGCGCGTGGTGGCGGAAGGACGCGGGCGATCGCGATGCTTCTTCTTCTAGCTCCTCGTTGCCTGGGGCTGGTGACGCTGAAGCGAGGCTCTCCACGGACTCGCAGCCGCCTCAGGAAATGAGAACCTCGTCCACAGGTCCGCGTCCGGACGTCTTCCCGCTCACCGCGCGACGTACGCTGATCCGCGAGATCGAGAAGTCGTCGCGGTACAGCTCGTAGACCGCAGGCGCCGAGGAGTTCGACAGAAGCACGGTCACTCCGCGCTGCTTCAAGGTCCGCGCGAGGTCCCGGAGGCGTCGCTGCTCGTCGGGCCCGAACTTCGTCGCGCTATAGCGAGTGAAGTCCGAGTACTCCGAGATCGGCACGTAGGGTGGGTCGAAGTACACGACGTCGCCTCTCTTGGCGTCCCGGACCGCTTCTTCGAAGTCGGCCACCAGAAGCTGCGCCGACTTGAGCGCCTTGCTGCTCGTGCGCAGAACGTTCGCATCGCAGATCTTCGGATTGACGTAGTCGCCGAACGGAACGTTGAACTCGTTCTGTCGGTTGACCCGGTACAGTCCGTTGAAGCTGGTGCGGTTCAAGTAGATGAACCATGCGGCGAGAGCGGCGTCCGACATCGCCGAGGTGTCGGCCTTTCGAAGCTCGTAGAAGAAGTCTCGCTCGTGGGGCCACCCGGCGAGGTGCGCGATCACTCCCTCCACGTCCTCTGCGACGCCTCGGTACGTTCTGACGAGTCGCTCGTTGACGTCCGCGAGGACGGCACGCTGCGGGCGAAGTGCGAAGTAGAGGGCTCCGCCGCCGAGGAAGGGCTCGAAGTACGTTCCCTCGACTTTGGGGAGCCGCCGGAGGAGTTCGGGGACGAGCTGCCGCTTGCCGCCGGCCCACTTGATGAAGGGATGCGCGGGAGGGTCCGGGGTCGCGGTCTCGAACGAGAGCTGTTCCTGAGCAGCGCTCGGCTCTCGACGCTTCATGCCTCCTCTCTACGCCCCTTGCGGGCCGACGCCAGGGTCGTGAGGCCATACTTCGTCTCAGACATGACGAACTGCCCAACGAAATGTCGCCACGGTTCGGCGTTCGGATAGCCTGCCTGACGATGCCCCGCAAGCGTTCGCGGCAGCCCGCCCCCGCGGCCAGCGCTGCTGCTCAAGCAAGCGTCCCCGCACCGCCCGAACACCGCGGCCGTCTTCAGGTGCAGGGGATGGACATGAAAAAGGAGCGGTCGTGGGCCTGGCCCCCCCCGACGCGCCGCCGTTGGCCGTGGATGCAGTGGCGCAGCTCAACGCGCTGGAAGCTCAGTGCACGCCGAGCGAGCACAAGGTGCGGGCCGACGCGTTCCCGCAGGCTAGGCGCTACATCAAGAGCCACGAGGGACACGGCGTCGACCCGCCGGTCTCAAAGTCGTGCTACGACCGGGATCGCTCGGGAAACGCGAAGGACGCGAGGGTCGACATCGAGGTCATCTTCGGGCGGGCGTTCACATGACGGCCGAAGACGCGATTCGCGCAGTTGGCGAGATCATCCGGTCGCGGAGCGAAGATCACGCCGTCGATGTCACTGCGCTCACTCGGGCGATGCTTGAGGCTGCCCGTATTGGGAAAACCGCCGCGTTCCTTCCGCTCTGGGGGTTCGCGCGGCTAGCTGACGACGATCCGCTTGTCCGCCGCGCGTTCTCCTTCGTCGTTGCGCGAGAGGCGCTGGACTGGGGAGACGGGCGCTGGCTTGCGGTCCTGTGGATGGTGACGCCGCCATATACGCTCGATGCGTCGGCGATCCAGAACACACTCACGGCGCTGCAGCGTCACGCTGAGGTCAGCGCGGACGAGCGGCGTCTTCTTGCAGGGGAGATCGGTCCGTTTCTTCTGCACGCTGCTGAGATCAACGCGGCGCTCCTGGAGAGCGTGCTCGATCTCGTCGGCTTGTACCTCGACGCCGGAACGCTGAAGTACCTGATCACGGAGAGCGACGGACTCCAGCTAGTCTCGCGCTTCAAGATTGGCGCGGTCCGTGAACTCGCCGGTGCCGTCGCCCGCATCGAGGCCGAGATTCGCGAGGTGAAGCTGCCCGCGATTCTTCCTGGCGTCGCCCCCGCTCTGCATCGATGGAGAAAGGGTCAGTCCGGAGCGCTCTCCACGCCGTGGCCGTCGTTCCAGGAGCACGTCGACGATTCAGTGCGCGACTTCCTGGACGTGCACGCAAGGCTTGAAGGGCTCACAGCGGACGCGGAGAAACGGCGGGCACCCGTTCAAGAGGTCCGTGTGAAGGGCAAATGGGCGACGGTCGGCCGCGTCCCTGTCGACTTCCTCGAACGTCTGCTTCACGCGTGGCGCAAGAGCTACGCCGATGCTCGCCGCAAACTCTCCGAGCTTGAGCCTCCGACGATGTTCGCGCTGGTTCCGGCCGAGGGCTCCTACGTCATCCGGACACAGGTCGAGACGAAGCTTCCCGAGGGCGACGTCGATTCACGGACGGCAGAAGCGCTCTCCTCGCTCGCGGACGACGAGCCCGGAGACCTAAGTTCCCTCTTTCGACTTGCCGCCGAGAACGGCGTCGATCTTGAGATCTCGATGGTGACCCCGGGGCCCGGTGGGGTGCGGAAGCGCGTGGTCATCACGCACCATCGCGCTCGTTCTGTCGCGGCCTCCAATGACGAGCCCGAGGCAGTCGCCACCGTGGCCGAGGAGGTAGTAGGCCTGCTGGATGCGGCCAGCCATCGCACTGGCAAGGTCGAAGTGGTTCCAGATGGATCAGAGACCGTGGTGCATGCGACCGCCGGAAAGACGCGCGTCGGGCTCCTGCTGAACAAGACAATCAGCGAGCGCTACCGCTTCCGGTTCTCGCAAGACCCGGAGACATCAGCGCGAACCGTGGAAGAGGTCAGCGCGCTGGCGTCGTCACAGGGGGTGGCCTCGGTCGCGACGCGCGAACTGCTGGCGCCGTCGCCGCAGATCGTGCCCTCGGAGATCATCCCGCAAGCGGACAGCCTCGACCGAATCATCGAGATCGTCGAGGTCGTCAGGTCCGGCGTCCCGGTGACGCCTACGACGATCTCGCTCTCGGACCGGCACATCGCGTACCACCTGACAGCGGCACGGGTTCTTCTTCTCGTCTCCGAAGGACGCGAACTACTTCCGGCAGGAGCAACCCTCGTCTGCCTCCCGACCGCTCGACGGTTCGACCACTTGGCGATTCAGTTCGAGGTGAGCGTTGTCGGCCGCGCATGGCTGGCGTGGGCCAAGGCCGCGGGGCTGAAGGATCTCGACGAGACGACCGCGGAGGAGTTCCTCAAAGCCCGAAGCCGGCTTGGGCCGTCCGTTGTGGTGCGACGCGCGCGCACGTTGAGACGGTGGGCCAAGGATCTTCGCCCCTGGCAGGCTCCGGCCGCGGGCCGACTCGACCACGACCCTCTTGGCCGACGCCTTCGGACCCGAAAACTCGCCCCGCGAATGCCCCTGGCGCCCAGGTTCAGGTAGCCTCCGGACGACTTTCGCGGTTGGAAGTCCCTAATCGCTCGCGAGCATGGCGGCAAGGTCATCGGACCGAGCACCCTGCCGGATGGGACGCAGGTCGCCGCGTGCGACGATCCGCAAGGCGCCGCATTCGGGCTGGTGTCTCGTCCACCCAAAGGCAGCTGAAGGCGCGCCGATCCTGGAGGCTTCGCATGTTCGTCGTTCGAGACTCATCCCGCGCCGCGTTCGACACGGTCGTCCTTCACGACGAGGTCGCCGGCTCGCGCGTGGAAGTGGTGCCGACGCGCGGCGCGCTCGTCACGTCCTTCGAGGCGCGCGGCCGAGAGTGGCTCTACCTCGACGAGGGGACGCTCGCGGACGCTTCGCAGAACGTGCGCGGGGGGATCCCGGTCCTGTTTCCGTCGCCCGGCAAGCTCGCCCATGACAGCTTCTCCATCCCCGGCGTCGCCGGTCTCGACGAGACCGCCGGCAAGAGCGGCAAGCTGAAGCAGCATGGCTTCGCGCGCACGAGCGCCTTCTCCGAGGTGGCTCGGGGCACCGGCGGGGCGGCCTGGGTCCTCGTGGAGCTCGTCGACTCCGAGTCCACACGCTCAGCGTTCCCCTTCGCATTCCGACTCCGACTGCGCTTCTCGCTCCGCGGGGCGTCACTGTCGATTCGTGCCGAGGTGCTGAATACCGGTAACGCGGTTTTGCCCTTCGCGCTCGGGTATCACCCGTACTTCGCCGTGGCCGTGGACGACAAGGGCGCGACCCGCATCCCGACGCGCGCGACGCGCGCCTGGAACAACGTCGGGAAGAGCGAGATCGCGATGGGGCCGCTCGATCTCGCAGGCGCCGAGGTGGACCTGCACCTCTACGATCACGGTTCGAACGGCGCGACGCTGACGACCCCGCGCGGCGAGGTCGATCTGGGAGGGCCATTCGACCGGTGGGTCATCTGGACTTTGCCCGCGAAGCCCTTCGTCTGCCTGGAGCCGTGGACCGCGCCGGCCGATGCATTGAATTCCGGCGAGGGCCTGGTGGCGCTCGCAGCGGGCGCCGAGCGCTTCCTGACGCTGGAGATTGGCGTGCGCTGAGGCCGGCGTGGCGCGGCCGGGCACGACCATGCACCGTTGAACGCGTTGCTGGTCCGGAAGCGCCCGCCGAGGTGCATTCCGCTCTTCAATACGGAGATCATCCTCACGGGCACCAATCCCAGCCCGCGTCAGCTGAACGCGAGCGCCACCGACGCCGTGGTGAGGACGACGCCCGCGGCGGCCGCGGCGAACATCAGCGCACGCAACCAGGTGGACCGCGGAGGCGGCGCCGCGGCGCGCGCGAGCGGGAACAGGAACAAGGGCGCGAGAACCGACATCGTCTCGTTGCCGAAACCGAGGCGCCTGCACTTTTCGAGGGTCGCCCCGCCATCAAGGATCGCCTCAAGGCCGTGCTGCAGCAGAAGATGTCGAGCTGCCCGACGATGCGAGCGTCTACGCGGCCACCGCGCGTCTACAACATCAACATCGTCTACCGGCTGCGCGACGACAAAGACGCAACGGCGGCGTGGCATCGCATCCGCGTAGTCGTCAGGGGCTGCCCCCGCTGCCCCCCACCCCGGCGCTTCGCGCCTCCTCTCCCCCCAAGTCTGTGCTCGGCGGGCGCCGGATGTGTGCAAACATCGTTGGACCGCAAACGAATGCGCCCGTCTGCGCGCAGCCGGGGGGAGCGCGCCTCCGGCACGGGAACGCGCTGCGCGCGGGAGCGAGTCGGGTGCAGCCGGACCCAGATCCTGACAACAATACATTGTGGGGATACCGATCACTTGCGCGTCGAGATCGCTGACGCGAGACGATCTGCACCCGAGTGAGCCAGCCGGGAGCTGCACGTGCTGCGTGTGCGCCCAAGAATCGACGCGCATCGCCGGCCCGGCCACCCAGCCGGGCTGCGGCTTGGTGGCGCACCCTCCGCGCCGCGCCTGACGCCCATTGCGACGAATGGCGGGGCGCGGCGCAAACAAGCGACGCGCTGCCCGGGGGCGCGTCACGGATGCCGCGCCGAGGGCGCCGAAGCCCGGCCGTGCGGCCGGGCTCGGGAGGCCTCCAGGCGTCGTTCCAGCCGTCACCATCAAACATTGCTCATCGGTCGCGCCGCCAGCACGCGCGCGGCACCCACCACCACCGAAAGCCTGCTCTGGGCCGAGCTGTCTGGTAGCAAGCTCGGCGTCGGCTTCCGGCGGCAAGTGTCGCTCGGCAGGTACATCGCCGACTTCCTGGCACCAAGCGACAAACTCATCATCGAAGTCGACGGGGGCTACCACGCAGGCCGTGAGCAAGCCGACGCACGGCGTGACCGGCAAGCTCGGCAAGCTCGGCTATCGGGTGCTGCATCTGCCGGGCCAGCTGGTGCAAGGCAACATGGCGGGCGCCATTGCGGTGGTGCGCGCCGCGCTCGGGCACTGAGCCGCGCACAAGTCGCCGGCGTGGCGCGCGCGGTCGCGGGACGCCGATGAGCCCTCGTTGCGACGACGGCGGAGCGCAGGGCGCAGGCGCCTCCGCTCGTCGGCGCTGACGACCACCGGCGGCGGTGTCGGCGTGGGGCCGACGATGACCAACGATCCGTCGGACGCGACCACGAGGTGAGCGCGGGTGCCGGAGCGTCGCTCGTTGGCGGGCAGCCCCATCGCGGGCAGCCCGGTCGCAGGCAGCGGGCTCGCAGGCAGCCCGGTCACAGGCAGCCGTGTCCTGGGTTGAGCGCGCGCAACGATCTCGCGGACGTCGCGGGGATCACGCTGCGCGGTCGCGGCCTTGGGCGCGGGGCGCACAAGGACTCGCGACTGCCGCAGGGGGCTGCGGCGCTGGCGCGGGGCCAGGGTCGACTGGGGATCGGGGTGGAGCAACACCTCGTCGGTGCAGACGATGTCCTCTTCGGCGGCCGCACGTCGTCGCCGGTCCGCGAGCGCGAGGGCAAACGCCGACGCAACGTTCGCGAGAGCGAGACTTCTTGCCAAGCATGGCCTGGGCCCGAGACCGCCGCCGAAGCCGCCGCCGAAAGGCCAGCTCCGCCTCGCGTTCCCCTTGGCGCGAGCCCGCTTGGCATGAGCCCGAGGTGACCTCCGAGGACGGCCCGCCACCGCAGGCGGCGACGTCAGGGCCGAGATCCATCCGCAATCCCCGATTCTGCGCCTCGCTGGCCTCGGTCCGCCCGCCGACTCGACCACGACCCTTCTGGCCGCGGCCTTCGGACCCCGAAAACGCGCCCCGCGAACCCACCGGGCGTTCAGGTTCAAGTAGCCTTCGGACCACTTTCGCGGTTGGAAATCCCTACTCGCCCTGACCTCGAGCGGCCAATCCGACGTGGTCTCGTCGGTCATCGGCGGTGGCGCCGACGCCGTGCGACACCAACGGCGCGGCGCTCTACACCGCAGGCAGCTTCCGCTTCGATGGTGTCAACGCCGTGGGCGGCGACGACTACGCGTCCGAGCCCGAGACCCGTCTTTCGGACGAGCTCTTCTTCCTCGATACCTCGACCTACGCACTCGCGGACCTGATGGTCCTCGTCCTGTCAGGTGACAAGAACGAGGCCGGGCACGCCGTCGTGATCGCGCTCGGCGTCGGCGCCGACTTCGATTGCGATGAAATCGACAACGACGTCGACGTGTGTCCCGCCATTGCCGACGCGACGCAGGACGATCTCGACGACGACGGTATCGGCGGCGCCTGCGACGACGACGACGTCGTCGTCGTCGACGCGAGCGACAACTGCCCCGTACTCGCCAATGCGGATCAAGAAGACACCGATCTCGACGATGCAGGCGACGGCAGGCGACGCTTGCGACGCTTGCGACGACGACGACGACGATGTGGCCGACGAGATCGACAACTGCCCCCTCGATGCAAACCCCGGCCAGGAGGATGCGGACGGCGACAGCATCGGCGATGCGTGCGATCCGTCGGGGAAGGGCGGCGCTGGCCAAGGTGGCAGCGGTCCAGGTAGCGGCTCGGGCGGCAGCGGGCAGGGCTCGACTTCGCAGACGGGTGCCGGCGCCGGGAGGTCGGAGGCGCGACTCCAGCATGAGCTGAAAGGACCTGCGCGGGTCGGCGTCCGGAGGTCGCGACGCCCGAGGCGAGACGTCCTCCTGACGTGACCCGGGCGACCCTCTTTCTCGGCCACGGCGACGTGGCCCGCGGATAGCCTCCGCGGCGCCGCCGTCGAAAAACCCCAATGAAGAACCCTCTCGGGGGCTCGCTGGCTCCCACCGGGTGGGCCAGCCCCGCAGGACGACCAGAGAGGGACCATGACCACCAGCGCCGAGCTCAGGAAGTCGCTTCGATTCACCTACGACGAGGCTCTGCTTCGGGTCCCGGAGGCGCTCAAGAAGGAGGGCTTTGGGATCCTGACCGAGATCGACATCAAGAACACGCTCCAGCAGAAGCTCGGGGTGGCTTTCCGCCGCTACCGGATCCTCGGCGCGTGCAACCCGCCCTTTGCCCACCAGGCCCTCCAGGCCGATCTCGAGGCGGGCCTGATGCTGCCTTGCAACGTCGTCGTCTACGAGGGAGACGACGGCAAGGCGGTGGTCCTCGCCGTCGATCCGACGCTCGCGGTCGCGGCAAGCGGCAACCCGACGCTCGTCGATCTCGCCGCGGCGGTGAGGCAGAAGCTCGAGAACGCCCTCGCGAAGCTCGAGTGATGGCTTTTTTGAGGACGTTCCTTCGACTGGCCCGCCGCTTCGGCTGGCTGGTGGTTGTCGCCGCCATGGCGGCCTTCTTCGTGTGGCTCCGGACGGCGTCACCGGTGGCAGCTCGGGTGAGCCGGGTCGAGCGCGGCGCGGTCACCAAGGAGGCATTCGGTCGAGGGACCGTCGAGAGCCAGCGAGAAGCCGCGGTGGGCTTCGACCTGGTTGGCCGCGTGAGCGACGTCATGGTGGACGAGGGTGACCGGGTCACGCTCGGCCAGGAGCTGGCCCGGCTCGAGACGAACCAGGCGGAGGCCGATCTGCGCTCCGCGCGCACCGGGATCGGCGCGGCACGGGCCTCGCTCCAGCGCCTCGCCGCCGAGGAGGAGCGCGCGCGGGCCCAGCTCGCGGCGGCCGAGCGCGAGGCCGCGCGCAACCAGGCGCTGTTCGATGGCGGCGCGGTCAGCGGACAGCAGCGGGACGATACCGCCGACCGGCTCCGCGTCGCTCGCGCGGACCTCGACCGCGTGCTGGCGCAGCGGTCCGAGGCGACGCGCGGCATCGACGTCGCGGCCAGCGGCGCCGAGCAGCGACAGGTCGCGGTGCTCCGGGCGACGCTCCTCGCGCCATTCGATGGCCTGGTGACGCGGAGGCTCCGGGAGCCCGGTGACACGGTCGCGATCGGCTCGACGATCCTGCGCATCGTCGATACCGGTCGGGTCATCGTCCGCGCCTCGATGGACGAGACGCTGCTCGCCGAGCTCGCCGAAGATCAGCCCTGCTCGATCTCCTTCCCCGGGGGCGGCGCGCCGGTCACGGGCAAGGTGAGCAAGATCGCCTGGGAGTCGGATCGTCAGACCCACGAGCTCCTGGTCGAGGTCCTCCCCCAGACCGTCGATCGCCGCGTGGCGATCGGCCAGCGCGCGGACGTCAGGATCGAGCTGGCCAGCCACGCGGACGCGGTGCGCATCCCTCTGTCGGCGATCCACCACGACGAGATGGGCCCGTTCGTCTTCGTCGATCGCGGTGGCACGATCGCAATCGCGCGCCCCCGCTTCGGCCTCACCGGACGCGAGCATGTCGAGGTGCTGAGCGAGGTCGCCGAGGGCGACACGCTGCTGTCGCCCGTGAAGGCGGGCGGCACCCTGCCAGCCGGTCGCGCCTGGAAGGCCGAATGAACCTCGCCTTGCGCGATGTCCGCCGCCACGCGATGCGCTTCGTGGGCACCGCGATCGGGCTCGGCCTCCTGCTCACCGTCGTCATCGCGATGCAGGGCATCTATGCGGGCATGGTCGAGGACGCGACGCTGCTTTCTCGGGCCATGCGGGCGGACCTCTGGCTCGTGCAGCGGGAAACTCGCGGTCCCTTCGCCGAGAGCTCGCGACTCGATCCGAGCATCGAGCAGCGCGCTGCATCGGTGCCCGGCGTGCGGACCGCCCGTGGCTACACCTACCAACTCATCCAGCGTGAGCACCGCGGCGAAGTGCTGCGCATCGCGCTGGTCGGCATCGCCTGGCCCGACGACGGCGCGGGCTCGTTGCAGCTCTCGCGCGGCCGGCACCTGTCGCAAGCCCACGGCGAGATCGTCGTGGACGGCTCGCTGGGTCTTCCGATCGGCGACACGCTGACCCTGGCGGGCGAGCCCTATCGCGTCGTGGGCTTGACCAGGAACGCCCTGACTTCCGGCGGCGACTCGGTCGCCTTCCTGACCCTCGCCGACAGCCAGCTCGTGGCGCTCGATCAGCCGCCCGAGGCGATCCGACTCGAGCGCGAGAGGTTCCTCGACCGTCTTCGTCGCACCGATCTCGGACGCGCCCAGCCCGGTCTGGAGGACATCGCCACCGATCCGCGCTGGCGGGCCCCGGCGCTGTCGTCTCCGCCTCTGGCGGCCGTCCTGGTGCGTGGAGAGCCGCACCGCCTCCAGGAGATCCGGCAGACGTTGAGCCGCTGGGGCGACGTGACGGTCTACTCCCAGCAGGAGGAGGAAGAGCTGTTGCTGGGAGGGGTGGTCGAGCGGGCGCGCATGCAGATCGGCCTCTTCTCGGTGCTCTTGACCCTCACCGCGGCGGTCATCGTCATGATGGTCATCTACAATCTGACGTTGGAAAAGACGCACGACCTCGCGGTCTTGAAGCTCATGGGCGCGCCGCGACACCGGCTGCTCGGGCTGGTGCTCCAGGAAGCATGGCTGCTCGGCGTGCTGGGGTACGGTTTCAGCTACGCCCTCGGCGAACTCGCCTTCGCGAGCTTCCCGAGGCGGGTGGTCATCACCCAGGCCATCTCGACCGCAGCGCCGCTCGCAACGATGGGCCTGGTCACCTTGGCCAGTGTGGTGGGGCTGCTCCACGTGATGCGCGTGGATCCCGCGCGCGCGCTGGAGGGCTGAGCGAACATGACCGCCGCCGTCCAGGCCATCGACCTCACCCGGACCTACGGCACCGGGTCAGGCACGGTCATCGCGCTCGACCACGTCGACCTGGTCCTCGAGCCAGGGACGGTCGCCGCCCTCCTCGGACCCAGCGGGTCCGGCAAGTCCACATTGATCAAGGCGCTGGGCCTCGTCTCACCGGCCGACACCGGCGAGGTAGTCTTTCGGGGCCAGTCGGTGGTCCGGGATGGCGTGGCGCTCACCGATCTGTCCCGCCTCCGCAGGCTGCACCTCGGCTTCGTGTTCCAGAAGGCGAACCTGACGTCCTTCCTCACTGCGCGCGAGAACGTGGAGATCGCCTGCGAGTTTGGCGGCAAGCTCGACGGTCACCGGAGGGCGCGGGAGCTGCTCGAGTACCTCGAGATCCAGGATCGGGCGGGCTCGTACCCGGACATGTTGAGCGGCGGCGAGCAGCAGCGCGTGGCCATCGCGCGCGCCCTCGCCAACGAGCCCTCGCTCATCCTTGCGGACGAGCCGACGGCCGCCCTCGACAGCGTGCGCAGCCGAGCCGTGATGGAGCTGCTCCGCAAGGTTGCCCACGAGCGCGGGGCGGCGGTCCTCGTGGTCACCCACGATCACCGCGCGCTCGACGTCTTCGACGTCCTCTACGAGATGGAGGACGGGCGCATCGGCCCGTCGCGAGCGCCGGCGGGTCCGCGGGAGCCGGCCACGCCGGCGTAGGCGGCGCGCAGCGAGATCGCAAACCTCGACAGTTGGCGGAAAGAATATGAAAAAAAGTCAGAAGTGGAGGGTCGCGCCCGCGTAGCCCATCCGCGGCGCTCCCGGGTCGATCCCGCCGCCGCCACCCGGTCGGACGCGCGCGACGTAGCGCTCGTCGAAGACGTTCTGCAGCCCGCCGACGAGATCGAGGCGGTCGTCGATGATCGTCGCCTCGGCGATGAGGTCCCACACCTGGTATCCGGGGATGTCGAACGCCGCCGCGCCGTTGTCGGAACCATTTTGATCACCCACGATCGTGCCGAGAAACGCGAGGCGCACGCGCTCGGGTAGGCGGTAGATGAGCCCCGTTCGAACGAGATAGGGCGGCGCGTATTGTGGCGTGGAGCCTTCATTGGGGTCGGCGACGAAGGTCGCGTCGAGCAGGGAGGCGCTGCCGTGCACCCGCAGCTCGCCGAGTGCGCTTGCCCCCTCGCCGGGCGCGTCGCCTGCAACCTCGGCGGCGAGCCCGAACACGTCGACTTCGACGAGCGCCTCGGCGCCGCGGTTGTGCATCTCACCGACGTTTCCACGGGTCGCCGCGCCCGCCTCGTCGGCCGTGAAGCCGACCTGGTCGTCGAAGATGACGTAGAAGCCGGTCGCGTCCCAGGCGAGCCAGCGGGCCTGGCCCCGCGCGCCGCCCTCGAAGCTCGATGTGTACGTGGGCTCGAAGGTTCCGGCCACGTCGACACCGCTCTGGAACGTCACGCCGTCGTTGAAGAGACGCGGCTTGTAGCCTCGGCTCACGTTGGCAGAAGGGACGAGCCCGTCGTCGATCCGGTACGAGATGCCGATCGCGGGCAGCACCACGGGCTCGAAGCTGCCGCGCGAGCCGCGGGGACCGTTCGGGTCGCCCGCAGGCCCCCCCGTGGCGTCGCCCGCAGCGCGGTCGAGTGATTCGCGCACCTCCTGTCCGATCGCGTCGAAGCGGACGCCCGGCACGATGGCGAGGTCGCCGAAGCGGAACGCGTTCTCGACGTAGGCATTGCCGACGTAGGCGTGACGCGTCGACCGGGTCATCGACTGGCCGAGCCCTTGGTCGTCCTCGGCGGACAGGCCCTTGTCGACCCGCACCGGAGCGCCCGATCGAAAGAAGCCCAGGGCGCCGGTGAGCGTGTGTTGATCCTGGGAGCCCCAACCATGAAGCGCGCGGGTTTGCGCGCCCAAGGTCCAGAATTCCTGCGACTGCACGATGCTCACGTTGGCTGGATCGCTCGGCGTGGCGAAGCTCGTCCCAGCCTGGCGCCGACTCCTGCGCTCCATGCCGCTGGCGAATACCGAGATCTCGAGGCGCGTATCGTCGCGTACGTCATTTACATAGAGGAAGCTCGGCGCGATGCGCCGACCCTGCGAGGACGTCCAGACGATATGCGTTCCGGGTGTGGGTTGGGCCTGCGAGTACCCCGAGCGCGTCGAGGTGGGGGGCCAAGACGAGCGCGGCCTGGGGGGCATCATTCGCGATCAGGAGGCGCTGTGCGACGGCATAGACGGTGATTGCGACAGCGAAGTCGACGAGTTCTTCCTCGCGCTCGGCAACACCTGCGGGGATCTGGGCCTCGGCGCCTGTCACGACCTCGGTATCATCAAGTGCGACCCCGACAACGACCTGACGACGTACTGTGATCTCAGCGAGCTGCCCGACGCCGCGGAGCCCAGCCCCGAGGTCTGCAATGCGGTCGATGACAACTGCGACGGTTTCGTCGACGAGGCGCTGACGCCCGACGCGTTCACCAAGACCGATATCGGTGGCGGCGTCTTCATGGACACCTTCGAGGCGTCACGCCCCGACGCGACCGAGGACGCGGCCGGCTTCCTGGAGTCGGTCTCCTGCTCGAGGTCCGACGTCCTGCCGTGGACCGGTGGTGGCTTCGTCGAGGCGGAGGCTGCGTGCGCTGCGCGCGGAACGGGCTTCCGACTCTGCACCGCGGACGAGTTGGAGACGGCTTGTAGCGGCGTCGACGACGATGTCTATCCGTATGGCATGCTGTTCGCCCCGACCGCTTGCAACGGCGTCGAGCGCGGCGAAGGCCAAGCCGTTCCCACCGGCAGCATCGGCACCTGCGACACCGACGAAGGGATCTGGGATCTGTCCGGCAACATCGCCGAATGGACGTCGACCCAGACCAACGCGGCTGCGACGCCCAACCGCATCTTCCAGCTCCAGGGTGGCTCGTACCTGTCGCCCGAGCTCGGCCTCTCCTGCAGCATCGAGCTCGCCCCCCGCGCGCTCGAGGTCACGCTGCTGCCCAACATCGGCTTCAGGTGCTGCTACCAGCCGTAGCGGCTGCCCCGCGCTCCCCCTGGCTTGAGCCCTTGGCTTGAGCCCGAGGTGACCTCCGAAGACGGCCCGCCACCGCAGGCGGCGTCCATCAGCAGGCCCCGATCCTGCCCCGTGCGGGAGAGGGCAGCGTGGTACCCTCGACGCATGTCTTCGAAGGAGGAGCGTGCCGAGCTTCGGCGTCGCACCTGGACGGGCGGCGTCGCGTCGTCTTTCGCGGAGATGGAGCGCGTCGACCGTGCCTTCTGGCTCTCGATGTCGCCTGCGGATCGACTTCGCATGATGTGGTCGCTCGTCGAAGACGGCCTGGCGATGAAGGGAAGCGATGGAGCTCCACCCCGACTTCAGAGATCTATTGGCGGAGTTCGCCCGCTTCGAGGTTAGCTTCGCCGTGCTGGGCGGCTACGCGGTGGGCCATCACGGGCGACCGCGCGCAACGAAGGACCTCGACCTGCTCGTATCCGGCGCAGGCGACAATCTGCGCCGCGTGGGCGAGGCGCTTCGTGCTTTCGGAGCGCCGCCCAGCGTGATCGCGGCAGTCGAGTCTCTCGGCCCGACCGAGGTGGCGTTTCTCGGCGTTCCGCCAGTGCGGGTCGACATTCTCCGAACGGTGGACGGCGTGGAAACCGAAGCCGTCCTCGCTCGCGCCGTGTCCGTCCAGGTCGACGGTCTCTCGATACCGATCATGCACCTAGAGGATCTCATCGCGAACAAGCTCGCGGCCGGTCGTCCGCAGGATCTCGCCGATGCCGAGGCGCTCGAGCGCATCCGAAGCGACACGCGATCGTGAGCCCGTCGTCGCCACGCACTACGGACGACTCGCCGTGCTGTATCGGCTGGTCGGGGAATCCGTCTCGGCTCAGTTTAAGAGCAAAACATCGAGGGAAGTCGAGTTCGCCGCGCGTGCATTCGGAAACCTCGCAGACGCGTTAGAATCGTCCCTGCGCGAGCTGCACTTACCGGCGCCCGCGGACGATTCAGCGTCTTGAACTACGAGCGACTCGTGAACGTCGCGCACGTTGCAAGTATCGAGCGCGCGAAAAGCGTCCCCACGCGCAGCAAGCGAATCGCCGCGCTGACCGCGACGCTGCGGGGGCGCGGGGAGCGACGCACTTCCGACGGGAAGGGCAAAAGCACCTTTGTAAGCGGCAACCTGCCGAAAGGATGAGCCCCCTACCGCTCCTCTCTATCACCCGGAGCATGCCGAAATGGCCGACCCCTTCCACGCCTTCAAGTTGCATTCGCGCGAGGATTTCCAGATCTGGCTGGCCAGCGACGTCGAAGCGCGCGATGAACTCTATTTGATGATGCTCGCCCTTCTCCTTGGAGAGGAGCTTGATGCAGACGATCACTTCCTCGGGGACGTGTTCGGCCCGGTGCATGTCCTCGGTGACCTTGGCCCCGGTCTCGGTGATGCCGTCCTCCAGGAGGTCGTGACCCCAGGCGACGGCTTCGAGGGTCGGCTGGGTGGAGATGGTGTCGCGGATGCCAGGGACCTGGCGGACCACGGCCACGACGTCTTCGGGGTGCATCCAGCAGGGGCGGTCCAGCAGGGGCGGTCCGAGCCGTGTCGCGTCCCGAGTACCGGCGGGCGAGGGAGGCGACGAGTTCGGGGGTGGCGGGGGTGACGGTCACGACGGCGTCCGTGATGGCGGCTCCCCCCGTCAGCGATCGTCCGACCGTCCTGCCTCATTGACGGGCGCCATGAAGATCCAAGCCGCCCTCACCTTCGCTCCCCCCTGTCTCGCCGCGCTCCTCGTGGCGTGCTCGCCGCTCTCGGCGAGGGGACCCCGGGGCAGTGACGCCCTCCCCGTGGTCCTTGCTATCCGTCAGCCTGGCGCTCCTTGCCACCGCCTGCGGTCCACCTCCTCATCGACGTAGCCCATGAGCTCGTGGAACGAGCCGCTGGGCTTGGCATGAGCCCGAGGTGAGTTTCAAGGACGCCCGCCACCGCGGGCGGCGACGTCAGGGCCGAGATCCGTCCGCAGACCCCGATCCTGCCCCTGGCAGGCTCCGGCCCGCCCGCCGCTCCGGCCACGACCCTCTTGGCCGACGCCTTCGGGCCCGAAAACTCGCCCGCCGAACGCCCCTGGCGTTCAGGTTCAGGTAGCCTTCGGACTACTTTCGCGGTTCAAAATCCCTACTCGCCACCGCCTCGCTGCTGAACTCCTCGGCGAGCTCAGCCATTGCCTTGCTCACGACCCCGAGCAGCTCGGCCACACGGCGCCGATCCATCTCTCGAGACAGCCCGCCCGCGCCACCACGGGATGAATCTCCAGCCCCCATAACCATAGCTGAACATATGCAGCTCTGGAGCTACAGGCTGTCAATGGTATGGGAGAATTATTGTTGCTTCTTGGCAGGCTTTTTTGCGCTGCGCGCTCATTCACGGCTTCTGCCAGGCTCTGCAAAAGCGTGGATTGCCGCGGGCACTGCTCACCGACAACGGCTCCGCCATGCTCGCCGCCGAGACCACCGAGGGACTCGAGCGC
>Ga0335394_10004302_pt1 | contig 16165 bp, 13 predicted proteins | sample MAT03_FD_205741 | JGI IMG/M metagenome (GOLD analysis project Ga0335394, IMG submission 205741) | Freshwater microbial communities from Lake Fryxell liftoff mats and glacier meltwater in Antarctica - MAT-03 (spades assembly) (version 2) ... | reverse complement strand
GGCCACCGTAGTCGGTCCGACCTCGAGCGGTCTCTCGGGTTGGAACGGATGGACAAAGATACGTTCCAACAGGAGTTTTGCCAGCTTTCGAGTTTACGGCATGATCGAAGGGGTAGTCGAAATCGACCAGGCGATGCAGATTGGTTTGCTCCATGTAGGGCAAAATCATGGCCGACCACGCAAAGTTTTTCAGTCTTGGGTCTCCACCCCATGGCCTCCATTGCAGACATCCGGGCGGCAACGAGCCGATGGCATCGTTGTAATTGTGGAGCGATAAGCCGACTTGCCGGAGATTGTTCTGGCACTGGATCTTGCGCGCCGCCTCACGGGCCGATTGAACGGCAGGCAAAAGCAAACCTACCAAGATACCAACGATAGCCATCACCACCAACAGTTCCACCAGCGTCATACCGAGGCTTCTTCGGGGCACGTGGGAATCTGTTATTTTGTGTTCGACCTGGCGATTTGCCAACTCTAACCAATCGACGGCCGGTTCAAAGACCTGAGCGTTGTTCCGAAGTCTAGTCAGTAATGGCAGAGACGGATCCTCGGCGAGAAAATGGGAAAGCAGTCGATCGTTGGTCGCAGACGACTGATCGCTCTGAGGCTTCACGTCGTTGAGAACCACATACGATACGTGTAGTCCAAGGGATTTGGCGGCTTGCAAGGCCGTCAACACTTGATTGACGACTCCCAATCGATTCGATGAGACCAGCACGATCGGAAACGTAAACCTGGAAGCGAGTACCGCGTTAGTGGTTTCCCAAGTCAAAGGTGACATGAGACCTCCAGCCCCCTCGACGAGGAGCAGTTCACATTTGCCCAACCATGCTTGAGCTCCTTCGCGAATCAGGTTCGCAGAAACCGTCTTGCCCTCCATCTCCGCAGCAATAGGAGGCGCGAGAGGCGCACTAAAAAGCTGAGGCGTTACCTCTTCTAGCTGACCAAGCCGACCGGTTGCCAGCCAAAGCAAATGGCCATCGCTCTGCTCCAGCGACGCGGCACCGCTGGCAACCGGCTTATAAGCACCTACCACCGAGCCCTTTCGCAACAAGTGCTCGATAATCTTGCACGCAACGAATGTCTTCCCAACGTCGGTGTCCGTGCCGAGAATGGTAAGTCCATTCACGGCTACTTGCTCGCTTCAGGTTTTGCTTTGAACAGCAGCAGGAACGCTCCCAAGGCAATGAACAGAATCACGCTTGGAACCATCCAAAACCCAAACCAATTCGTCCCTTCGGCCGTTTTAAACGTTTCGGAGAGCTGCCCGCTCGCAAGGGTTCCCAGCCAAGTCCCAAGACCATAGACCAAGAATCCGAGCAGCGATTGTGCGCTCGCCTTGAGGTCTTCAGGAGCTGTTTTGTCGGCATGGATAAAGCCGGCTGCAAAGAAGAAGTCGAAGCAGAAACCGTGCAGCGCAACCCCCGCGATAGCCAAGTAGAACCATGGCGTTTCAGACGAAGCGTTCGCGAACAGAAAGTAACGCAGCGCCCAACAAAAGAGCCCAACTGCCATCACAGGTTTGAGTCCAAAACGCTTGAGAAAGTATGGGAGCAGCACGAGCAGGAGAAGCTCCACCCCTTGCCCAATCGCCAGCGTCGAACCGACATTCGAAACCCCAGCTCCCTTGCCGAGGAAATCGCCAGCCGAATTGAAATACATTCCCATCGCGATCGAGGCGACCAGGGTAATTGCGAAAAATACCGCAAATGAAAAATCCTTGAGCATCGCTAATGCTCGTAGAAAATCCAAGGCGCCAGCTCCCGTTCCCGTGGGTGGCGTTTTTGGAAGTGCGACCAGGCAATAGATTCCGAGCAAAAATGAAATCACCGCCGCTTGCATCAGTGGCCCATTGGTCGCAATGGTGTTTGCAATTGCAAGTTCATTCCCTTCCGCACTTATTCTCGTAATCTTGCCAGGAAAAAGTTGATCCATCAACAACCCAGCACAAATCCAGCCAATCGTTCCGAAGACTCGAAGCCCCGGAAAATCCCGACCACTGTCGGGCACATTTCTAAATGTCAGCGAATTCACCACTGACAAGGTTGGATTGAAAAAAAGAGAGTAACTAAAGGTCACCATAAATAAGAGCCAGTACTGAGACGGATCCGTTATCTGGCTCATAAGAAAGAGAAGCCCGGCACCCACAATATGGCAGATTGCCAGCAGTCGTTCACTGTTCATCACCCGATCCGCCAAGTAGCCAGCAAATAGCATTGAGATCATCGCCCCGAGATAGACGTTGGCATTCAAGGCCGTGGCTTGCGTGGGGGTAAAGCCCTTTTCCAACAAAAAAGGGTAGTACACGATAATCCAGGAGCCCCAGATCGCAAACTGGAGAAACATCATGATCGACAAGATGATCCTTCTATCCATCGCGAGCGGTGGTGCGTTGGTTGCGGAATTTGAGTCAGCTAAAGCAGCCATCCAAGGACCTTTCAGAGTTCAGTACAAATGCAAATCAAGAGCGGGGGACCGAGTTCGTTTTCTCGAAGCTGGCAAGCATTATGGTTGTACACCCACTCCATGTATACTCCCCATCAACCCAAACCTTTTGGGATTTCGAATTCAGGAGAATGTGTCGCCCTTTCGCCTAGTTTACCCACTCCCCCCGGCCCTCGAATTCTGTATTGAAACCCCTTGACGTACATAGTAGAAGTCGAGAGGAACTTGACGATTCCGTCTGCGACATTCCAAATTCTAAGGCCACTCGGCGATGCGACATCTGACCCAGACCCGCTTTTTAGTGCGTTCGCTTTTTTGGCTGGTACCTGCTCTGCTGTCCCTCGTACATTCTCCTGTCGGTGTCGCGCAAAACGACTTGAGGATCAAGGATATCTGCCGTCTCAAGGGTCAGGAAGAAAACACACTCCAGGGCCTCGGTTTGGTCGTCGGCCTCAAAGGGACCGGCGACGGCGACATCAAACCGATGGTACGAGCGCTTACCCGCTCGATGCAACTGATGGGGGGGGCCGTTTCGAGCGATATCCAAGGTCGGCTGCTGGAAAAGGAAATGGCCAATGCAAAAAACGTTGCTCTGGTCTTCGTCGAGGTCACTATCCCAACCTCCGGGGCTCAGCAGGGAGACAAGCTGGCCTGCAAAGTAAGTGCGATCAGCGCGAAAAGCCTCGAGGGAGGTAACCTGATGCTGACGCATTTGCTGGGTCCTCGCGCGGACCGACCGGTCGTTTACGCGTTGGCCAGCGGGCCACTTATACTCGACAACCCAAAGATTCCTACCTCGGCCAAGATCGTTGACGGTTGCAAAATGGAGGCCACCGTCGCAAACGAATTCGTAGCCAACAATAAATTCTCGCTTGTCGTCGATCCCGACCACCGTTCCATCACGACTTCGCAGAACATTGAGGATACGATCAACGACCACCAAGATAGTTCAGACGGAACATCACTCTCCAAAAGCCAATCGAACAATTATTCGAAAAGCGAAAATAGCAAATACGCTAAGGCCATCGATCAAGCCATCATTGAAGTGACTCTCCCCCCCTATTACTTGGAAACACCGCTGCAGTTCGTCTCCTTGATCTTAGATCTGAAACTGATCAATCTGCATAATAAAAAGCGGGTCTACATCGACGAACGGGAAGGTGTACTGATCATCGGCGATGACGTCACGATCGCTCCCGTAGCTATCTCCCACAAAAATCTGACCATCTCTCCACGTGGACAATCCGTCAGCGGAAGCTTCGTGCCGGTAAGCTCCCAAGACGGAAAAACACCGCGTCCTACACTGAAGAACCTAACCGACGCCTTGAATATGCTGGCTGTGCCAACAGCGGATCAAATCTCGATCATCAAAGCGCTTAAGCGGCAAGGTAACTTGTACGGCGAACTTGTCATCGAATAGGAAATCATGGATATCTCAAGCCTCCGAACTGCATCCTCAGCCTTTGGCCCAAACGACTTGCTCCGCTCTCGAGCTGAACAATCGATCGGAAAGTTAGACACGCCCGTCGAGTTCCAAACGACATTGCTGGGCAAGCCATTGCTGGGCAAAAGCATCGCACGCGAAAGCATCGGTCGCGAAAGCATTGCTGCCGAAAGCATCGGGGCCGAAAGCATCGGGGCCGAGAAGGTCCCGGCCGTCGCATCCGACGGTGAAGAGATGCGCAAGGCCTTTCAAGATTTCGTCGGGCAGACCCTGTTTGGGCAAATGATCTCATCGATGCGGAGCACTCAAGAAGATGCAGCCTATTTCAATGGCGGTCGGGCTGAGAAGATATTTCAAGGCCAGCTTGATCAAATCCTGTCCGAGGAATTGTCGGAAGCCGGGGCGGCCAGCATCTCCGATCCGATGTACAAATTGTTCCAGCTACGCCGCCAATAAGGCGAGCGATTGGGCGAAAGATACCGGATGAAACGGAGGCTAGAATGGGACCATTTGTCCCGTCCGAACAAAGGATCGGGACATTGATCGGGACATTGATCGGGACATCGGCCGGACATTGGTCCCAATCTGCTTTTGGTAGTTTCCAATCTGCCGCTTTGCCTAAAGTAAATGCTACTTTAAGCTGACGTTGATCGATTGCAGCATGCTAGTGAGCATTGCCTTGAAGACCATTTCCAAACTCTGGAAATCGCGATCCTCGGCTTGGATTTGCACCAAGAACGTTTTTCGATCCACGGTGAAAGCGACGAAACGAGACATCACGAGCAGATCTAGATAGTAAAAATTGGACTCGACCGCCCGACTATCAGCCAGGGGTTTCGCGTCATGTTCCAGACCCGGATCGATTTCATCGTACTCGATGTTATCGTACTCCAATTTCATGATCTCCTGCGCTTGTTCAACGGCTTCGCGAGGAGCCACTGTCCACGGGTACTCGGTGACGGTCATGAACGCAGAGGTAGGGCTTTCCAAGGTGAAGCCGAGCACTCGACCGTCGTCCGTATCCTCCGTGATGCTCCAATTTTCGGGATACATACAGGAGAGGCCTAGGCCGTTGTAAATCTTTGTCATGACTAAGCTGCATGTCGCGAGCGTTTTTGGGGTGGCTGGTCTCTCCAGCGCCGATGGACCCACCAATACTGTTCGGGAAACAAACAGATGATCTGCTCAAGACACTGATTGTACCATCGAGTCAACGATGGCACGCTGCTCAAGTGTTCGGTCTTCCCGGGTTTGTCCGACTGCTCCCTAGGATCTGCGATTCCCAAGACGGAGAGCTCAAATTGCATCGGCCCACCCTTGCGCACGTTTCCTACCACGATCATCGGCGCGCCGGTAGAAAGGGTAAAAAGTGCGAGCCCCTTGTGGCACGAGGCTGGCTGTCCCATGAAATCAACCCAACATCCGCGTGGACCGGCGTGCTGATCGGCCAGAAGAGTCAAATTGCCACCGCGGCTCAGGAGCTCTTGGATCTGCGGAGAACTTCCTTCTTTCGCCAAGAAATACTGGCCTCCCAGGGACCTAAACCGAGTTATGAAATTGTGCACGTAACCGTTGTCCAAGGGCCGGGCGATGGTCGTGGTCGAAACCCCAAACAAACCCGTCAAAAAACCAGCCAACTCAAAGTTGCCAAAGTGCCCCGAAACCAAAACGGTCGGCCTTTCGTCCATGACAATCTGGAGGATCGATCGCCGATCCGGTATCTCAAAATGCTGATGCCAGTTTTCGCGATGAACTTTTCGTGGAGCATGCGCAATCTCGCATCCCATCAGCAATAGATGATGCCACATGGCTTCTTTCACGTCCGACGAGTGGTTGGAATCCCAATCCGGAAAAATAAGCTTCAGATTGGCATCGATCAGCGATTTGCGAACTGGTATCCAATGCGAGAAAAGTTTGGCTAGGACTCGACTCATTCGATCGCATCGTTCGAGCGACATGATCTGCAGCGAACACATCAAAATGCGAAGCACGAAATACGCGCATCGATCCGACCAGCCAAATGTTTGATTCCCATGCACTTGTTCCTCTGCATGATGCGACATAGCGACCCATCCCTTGGTCGAAAGAGAACTTGAAAAACCAACTCGAATTGTGCCGTATTGAGCCGCTTTGGCCAATAGCAAGTTCGCGAAAGCTAGCGAACAGGTTCCAGACCATGCATGCGACGCAGCATGCCTATTTGTCCGGAATGAACCGATTCATGCAAGGGACAAAACAGCAATGCTCCCAGTTTGATGGGATGAACGGCCCAGGGCATTTCGGTTGGCTCCGACAATTGCTCTGCCGTAAACTTCGGAATCGCATCCATGGCTTGCGCGTGAATCCTATCCAAACATGTTAGCAATTCCGTTTTGGAAGGAATTTCTTCCGCGGAAGTCGGAGGCAAACTCCCTCGCCCGAAACGCTTTCGAAGCCACCCCGGCATCAACTCCAAGTCTCCTTCGGCGCGACCCCGTTGCCTAAAAAGCATCAACCCATATTGTGAAACGGCCAAGTGCCCGACTTGCCAAGCGATATGAGACTTGGCCCCCACCGGAACTACCGGCCACAAATCTTCCGGCACATTTTCGAGCAGTCCGAGCGTGTATCGTCTGGCAAAGTCAATCTGGCCAATCACAGCATCTCGCATGGCCAAAACGGATTCCGCCGACAATAGTGGCAGAGAAATAGTCGATGAGTTCATTCGGGGCTCCGGGTGCGTAGATTGAGGCAAGCCAATAGACCGAACCAGCCCGCTTTGGTCAACGTCAGCTCACCTCGGAAGATCAACTACGGCTACTTGCTGGGATCGCGATACGAAGCGAGAATGGCCGCTGGTTAGTTCCACGAAACCTCGTACCCAAAAGCCACTTCGCAACGTGTCAAACGCACCCACAGGGAAGCCTCCCAAAAGCATCGGGGATTTGTTGCGAGAGTTTCGCGAGCATCGCGACCAAATGCGAAGCGAACTCGGCAAAATGATCGTCGGGCAGGATGAGGTCATCGAACAGCTCTTTGCGGCCATCTTCACTCGCGGCCATTGCTTGCTGGAAGGAGTACCAGGACTCGCCAAAACACTCATGGTCTCCTCCCTTGCCAAAATCCTAGACGTTAACTTCAAACGCATTCAATTCACCCCGGACTTAATGCCATCCGACATCACGGGCACTAACGTGCTAGAGGAAGACCCTCAAGGGAAACGGGAGTTTCGATTCGTCGAGGGGCCGATTTTTACTAATATTTTGCTAGCCGACGAAATCAATCGAACCCCGCCCAAGACCCAGGCGGCCCTACTCCAGGCCATGCAGGAAAGGGAGATCACCGTTGGACGAAACACCTACCAACTTCCCGAACCTTTCTTTGCGATTGCCACCCAGAACCCTATCGAACAGGAAGGAACTTACCCTCTCCCTGAAGCCCAGCTCGATCGGTTCATGTTCAATATTAAAGTGGGGTATCCCAGCGCTGAAGAAGAGGAACGCATCCTGACATCCACGACCCGTAGCGAGCGCCCTGAAGTGGGCAAAGTCCTATCCGCCCGCGCCATCATGAACATTCAAAAGCTGGTTTCCAGTGTGGCGGTAAGCCCATTCATCGTGAAGTACGTCGTCACGCTCGTTCGAGCCACCAGACCGGGCGAACCCGATTCTCCCGAAATCGTGCGAGAACTATTGGACTTCGGAGCTGGACCGCGGGCTGGACAATTCCTGATTCATGCAGGCAAAGCGATCGCAGCCATGGACGGTCGCTTTAGCGTCGGCATCGAGGACATACGTAAGATCGCCATCCCAGTCTTGAGGCACCGATTGAGCACTAATTTCCAGGCTCAAGCCGAAGGGATGACCACGGACAAAATCATCACACGGTTGCTAAAAGAAATCAAAGAGCCCAACGTTCCTAAATTTGCAGGCAACTCTTAAATGGCTTAAGGCGAGCAGCGGACTGGAATCTATCGTTGCGCTCCAGCTCAACGCCGTGAACGATTTAGAGGCGGCTTATTCAGGGCGAAGTCACTCTCGGCACGAGTGACCCACCGTGGGTCACACCTGCCGGGTGTGACCGTGAAATGAAAACAACATTGATCTCTCTCCCAAGCTCAAACTCGCTCAAACTCGTTCCCAAGCTCCAGCTTGGGTACGCACACTCTGGAAGCTCCGCTTCCCAAACCCAGTATCAGAACGCCGAAGCAGAGCTTCGAGGACGGCATCCCCAAGCTGGAGCTTGGGTACGAGGACGAAGTCACTCTCGGCACGAGTGACCCACCGTGGGTCACACCTGCCGGGTGCGACCGTGAAGTGAAAACAACATTGATCTCTTTCCCAAGCTCAAACTCGCTCAAACTTGTTCCCAAGCTCCAGCTTGGGTACGCACACTCTGGAAGCTCCGCTTCCCAAACCCAGTACCAGAACGCCGAAGCAGAGCTTCGAGGACGGCATCCCCAAGCTGGAGCTTGGGTACGAGGACGAAGTCACTCTCGGCACGAGTGACCCACCGTGGGTCACACCTGCCGGGTGTGACCGTGAAGTGAAAACAACATTGATCTCTCTCCCAAGCTCAAACTCGCTCAAACTCGTTCCCAAGCTCCAGCTGGGGTACGCACACTCTGGAAGCTCCGCTTCCCAAACCCAGTACCAGAACGTCGAAGCAGAGCTTCGAGGACGGCATCCCCAAGCTGGAGCTTGGGTACGAGGATGAAGTCACTCTCGGCACGAGTGACCCACCGTGGGTCACACCTGCCGGGTGTGACCGTGAAGTGAAAACAACATTGATCTCTCTCCCAAGCTCAAACTCGCTCAAACTCGTTCCCAAGCTCCAGCTTGGGTACGAGGACGAAACATCTATCGACCTACAAACGGCTGAGGTAGTTGCCCCATACCGGGATTGAATTGTCCAGCACCCTGCGGCATTGGATAGTTTGGAGCGTAGCCTGGCTGGGGAACAAAACCACCGGGCATCTGCATCGGCCCTCCGACGGACGGGCTCGGTTGCATCGGTCCGCCTGCATAGGGTGCAGCTTGGTATTGTTGCGGGTATTGAGGATACTGTTGATAGGGTGTGCACGCAGAGCGGTTGGCGCAGCCCGTCCAAGCTGAGATGACAAGGCAAATCGCCGGTATCAAGACTCTTTTGCTTTTCCCCACGATTGAAACCTCTTTGCAGACAGCAGCCGGACCTTAACTTCTTTGACCGGATAGTTGCAGAAATACTCCGCTGGCGTCTACAGCATTTTTGGTTTTACGGCTCGATCGCAACATGTAGAACTCCCCTTCTGGCCAGCCCATGCCCCCTCTGGCCAGCCCTCGCCGCTGCTGAGCAGATTGTAACGGGTTAGTTCGATTTCAATCCAACCGTATTCACTGCGATGACTTGGTATCGGTACGTGACTCCCTCTTTTGCGGTTTCGTCCGTGTATCGCATCGGGACGAGCGGTTGCGTAGGTGTGTCGCTATAGGAATTATTCTGGAAAAGAGGACGACCAAAAGCGTTTTTCCCTTCGATCACGCCGATTTCCATACCGTCACGCTGGATGATAAATTTTTGAAGACCGCTCTCCAGGTCAGCATCGGCTTCCCAGCTCAGTTCCTTCCCAACAACGCGAATGTGCTTTGGAGCGGGGGGCGGAGTCGTATCGGCAACACGGGTGTCCAGCGAGTATTGCATCCATGCGCGGGCGATGGTTTCATTTGGAAAACAAAACGACGCCTCCGTAGCACCTTGCCATAGCGCCATTGGCTTGGGTTCGATCGGTGCAAAGGATTCCTTCTCCAATCCGCCCATCCATGACCTTTGGAGGTCCATGGCACGCAGCGATCCCTCTGGCGAGTTTGGCAACCTGGCACTCAGGCATGCGTCCAACCATGGAATCGCGAGATACCTTTGGTCGCCGCAATCGTGACTGGAATGAGGATCGACAGCTAAGCCTAAAAACGCATCCTTCGAACGCATGGCAAGTACGAAAGACTCGACACCCTCCCAAACTTTGGCAAATCGACCATCGCGAACCGTGACGCCCTCTTTGGTTCCAAGATTGCAGAAGATTGGGACTCGGCATGCTGCCTCCGGAATCGCCCAAGCTCGAGGTTTGGTCTCCGATATAGTGAGGGGCGGAACGCCCGAACGAAGCCAAGCGGCCGCAACGCGTTCGGGATGGAGAAACGTCATTCCACCCGCCCAATGCCCACCGCCGCTATGCCCCCAGAGTGCCCACGGAACCGTGGCTAGCTCTGGATGCACCGTGAGAGTTGCAAGATCCGACAATGATTTTCGAAACGCGCGATCCGATCCATTGCGTGGATCGCACCAGAGTTGGCAATCCGCGTTGTCGGGTTGTTCATACGATGGACTGAGCAGCGCACAATCATGTTTGCTGGCAAGGGCTTGCCAATGCAGATCATGAGCACCCGTCTGTCCCGATTTACAAGAGCCCTCGCCGCATCCGTGCTGGTGTACGATGACTCCTCGCAAAGTCTTGACGCTCGGTGGCAGCCAGAGGGAGAAGCTGACGGCATAGGGCAATTCACCAGGGGCCGAAGACTCTTTGTAGCGAATTCGGTAGTACGGTGGATCGGCCGGCAAAGCCATAGCAAAAGGATTCACGGCAGCTGGCTCTTGGCCGCGAACTACCCCGCCCACCGCGACGGATATTGCCAATAATAGTTTGGTAAAGTTTGTCATGGTCCTGTTTCGCTCTTTCGGAAGTCGGAAAAATACTGGAAATCCGACCCCTCCACCCTAATCAGTTTACCAATTCACCCAAACTCGTTGGCCGAAATTTTGATAAGATTTGACGGAACGCCATAGCTCCCCCAGAGAGCAAGGATAGAAAGCGATGGATCATGATGTCAACGGTTCGAAAATATCAGCCTTACTACACCGTCGTGGACTACCAGCAATGGCAAGGGGACTGGGAACTCTGGCATGGAACGGCAGTGGCAATGAGTCCGTCTCCATTCGGGCCGCATGAACGAGCCGTATCTGCAATGTCCTTTCAAATCCAAGATTCAATACGCCAATGCGGATGCAACTGCTCCATCTACACTGGATTGGACTGGATTGTTCAATCGGATACCGTGGTCAGACCAGACGCGATGGTTGTGTGCGGTGCACAACCATCACTTCATTTAGAAAAGCCGCCGGTGCTAACCATCGAAGTTCTAAGTGATTCGACAGCGGATAAAGACCGTCATGCAAAACGGGAGCTTTACGAGAGCAAACATGTTAAGCACTACCTGATAGCCAACACCGCAGCTAGGACGATTCAATGGCTCGAGCTAAAAGCGGACGGCAAGTACGAGGACGTGTCAACTCGCATCAACAATGGAGAGTTCTCCGTTTCTCTACAGGATGGATGCGAAATTCAGTTTGAATGCAAGTCGGCGTTTGGATGAAATGATGCAATGCATTGCTAACTTGCGCATCGCGTTAGCGGGTAGATTGCAATCTGCCGCTCGCCTTCCAGCAACTTTACGGAAGAAAATGCGCAAGAAAACGCCCCGGGGGGTTTTTCCTTGCACGTTCGCGAGCCAGAATAAGTGGCCTCGTCCATCGCGGACTGTTGACCATTTTTACATCTACACCTTTTCAAGCTTCTCACATCTACCCTTGGAGCCTACCTAAACCATGATTCAACGAAGCCGTCGCGAGTTTATCAAGCAGACGACTGTCGCAGCAACCGCTGCCTCATTCGTTCCCTACATTCATTCCTCTGCCAAAGCAGCCAAGCTTTCTGCTAACGATCGATTTACCATCGGTTGCATCGGCGTTGGCAGCATGGGCACCGGCGATGCTCAAGGCCACGCAAACTTTGGTGATGTGGTTGCGGTTTGCGATGTGGATTCGGTTCACGCCGATCGAGCCAAGAATCACGAAGAGATCGGTAAGGGTAAGGCAGATTCCTACGCCGACTACCGGAAAGTGCTCGAACGCAAAGACATCAATGTGGTCAGCATTGTCACCCCAGATCATTGGCACACCAAGATTGCAGTCGAAGCACTACAAGCTGGCAAACACGTCTTTTGCCAAAAGCCACTCACTTTGACCTTGGAAGAGAACCTACTGATTCGCGCAGCCTGCAAAGCGAACCCGAACTTGGTTTTTGTGATTGGTACGCAACAACGATCGGACCGAGACCGCTTTCTGCGAGCCGTCAACATGGCCCAAAAGGGCCTACTTGGCGACATCACGAAGATCACATGCGGAATCAACGGTAGCCCAACCGGAGGTCCCTTTGAAAAAGTGGATCCGCCAGCTAACCTCGCGTGGGACATGTGGCTTGGTCAAGCTCCCAAGGTCCCCTACATGGAACGACGTTGCCATTACGAGTTCCGTTGGTGGTACGAGTACTCGGGTGGCAAGTTTACCGATTGGGGCGCTCACCATATCGATATCGCTCTTTGGGCAGCCAAACTAAGCGAACAAGGGACTGGCCCAGTTGAGATTGATGGAACCGATTCATCGCACCCTGTCGAGTTCAAAGATGGAAATCCGCTTGTTGAAAACTCGTACAACACTTCGCATGATTTCAACGTAATCCACAAGATGGCGAACGGCCTAGAAATCGTAGTGTCCAGCCGCGGGGATAACGGGATCCTCATCGAAGGTACCAAAGGACGTATCTTCGTGAATCGCGAAAAGATCACCGGACTTCCAATCGAGCAAAATTGGGACAAGGACGCTTACACCGAGGACGATGTAAAGGCCTTGTACAAGAGCAAGAAATACGAAGGTCACAAAGAGAACTTCTACACTTGCATTCGCGAAGGTGGCTTGCCTGTATCCGACGTTTACTCGCATCTTCAAACGATGAATGTATGCCATTTGTCTGCAATCGCTGCTCGATTAAAGCGAAAGATTCGTTGGAACCCCAAGACTGAAATGATTGAGGGTGACGATATGGCCAAGGCCATGCAATCAAGAAAACAACGAGAGGGCTTTGAGATTCTTAAGCTAGGGTAACTTGCGTAAGATAGGATTCAAATTGTCTTGTCGCACCCGGCAGGTGCGACCCACCCTCGACCTTCGTCTTCTATCCAAGCACGCATACCTTCATGTCGCAACATGCACTCTGGGCAATCTCCCCCGTCGATGGTCGCTACGCGCCCCAGACGACCTCGCTAGCCCCGTACTTCTCGGAAGCCGCCTTGATCCAGTATCGGCTTCGTATCGAAACCGAGTACCTCATCGCACTTAGCCAGATACCTTTGCCGCAATTGAAGTCGCTATCCTCGAGCGATGCTCCAAAGCTGAGAACGGCCATTTACGACCAGTTTACCGAAGAGGATGCGATCCAGATCAAAGAAATTGAACGTACCACCAATCATGATGTGAAGGCCGTCGAGTACTTCATGAAGGACAAACTGGATCAGTTGGAGTTGTCCCACATCAAGGAGTTTGTTCACTTCGGTCTGACCTCCCAAGACATCAACAATACCGCCACTCCACTGCTTCTCAAAGAGGCACATTATAACGTGGTGTTGCCGGCGTTGAACGGAGTGGTTCTCAAGCTGGAGGCGATGGCAAAGGAATGGGCTACCATTCCAATGCTCGCGCGAACGCACGGCCAGCCCGCCTCCCCGACCCGATTGGGCAAAGAGATCCAAGTCTTCGTAGTGCGAATCCAACAGCAAATTCGACTTCTCGAGACGGTTCCGTTCGCGGCCAAGTTTGGGGGTGCCACCGGAAATTTCAACGCGCATCATGTAGCCTATCCAGAGCTTGACTGGAACGCGTTTGGAGATGCATTTGTCTCATCACTGGGGCTTCAGCGTTCTAGCCCTACGACACAAATCGAACACTATGATAACCTAGCTGCCTATTTCGATGGTCTAAAGCGCATCAATACGATTTTGGTGGACCTATGCCGCGATTTCTGGACCTATATTTCGATGAATTACTTTCGACAGCAGATCAAGGCAGGTGAGGTGGGATCCTCCGCCATGCCGCATAAAGTCAACCCGATCGACTTCGAAAACGCGGAAGGAAACCTCGGTATCGCCAACGCTTTGTTCGAGCACTTGAGCGCTAAACTGCCGATATCGCGATTGCAACGCGACTTGACCGACTCTACCGTGTTGAGGAACATCGGTGTCCCCATGGCTCATACCCTCATCGCTTGCAAATCGGTAATGAAGGGACTTGGCAAAGTACTGTTGAATGAGTCGGCGATCCATGCGGACCTGGAATCGAATTGGGCAGTCGTGGCCGAGGCCATCCAGACAATCCTGAGACGCGAGGGATATCCCGAACCTTACGAAGCGCTAAAAGGTTTGACGCGTACCAACACTACCATCAATGCCGAAACGATAAGCGAGTTTATCCAAACTCTATCTGTTTCTGAGAGTGTGAAGCGGGAGCTGTCACAAATCACCCCGTTTAACTATACAGGCATCTGAACGAGTTTTGAAATTAGGTCGCCGTATTTCTAAAAACCCCATTCCTCCTCCGGTTTGCCTCCATTGGAGGCAAACCGGGGGAAAAATGGAGCGGTAAGATGATTGCGGGATAAGCTGCGGGATAAGCTAATTGTTAAAGCTTGCCTCATGCCAAGTTTCCCAATCCACTAGCCGCTGCCCGTTGCAATCGAAGTGTTTGATGCGTGGTTGATTGTGTCACCTAGCAAGCTCGAGCTAACAGGCCTGGCGTCCTGGTTTCGTTGCTATTTTTCGACCAATTGATTAGCCTATATAATATCCCACCAACGGCGATGTTCGCCAAATCCCACCAAGTCCGCCGTACGCAGTCCCGCCCAAGGAAAGCATCAGTGCTTGTTCCAATGCCACTTTCTAAGTCATCTAGTATTTTCGTATGGCCGATGGTTCGAATTGCAAGCTCGATTTATGCCCTGGTTTTGCTCGGAAACACTACTTCACTCGGTCAAGATAAACTCGGTCAAGACAAACTGGACGGCGATAAACTTGGGGAAAAGGAGGCTTTCTTTGAAACGAAAGTCCGACCACTTTTGACTTCGCACTGCGTCGAATGTCACGGGCCCGCTGAACAGTCCGGTGAATTGCGACTGGACATGCAATCTGCAGTCACCAAAGGGGGAACTTTAGGGCTAGCCGTTGTTCCGGGCGACTTAGAAAAAAGCCCAATCATTCGCGCGATTCATTACAACGACCCATCGCTCGAAATGCCACCCAAAGGCAAACTCGGCCTTGATGAAATTGCCATCCTCGTTGAATGGGTCCGGACGGGCGGGTTTTGGCCTAACGACAAAGAGCCTTCTGCCGATATAGTGCTTCCACCGGCTCAACGGATTGATCAGATTCGCGAGTCGCATTGGTCTTACCAACCCATCGAGGAGGTGGCCCCCCCAGAAGTCAAGAACGCATCATGGCCCAAACAACCGATCGATCGATTTATTCTATCTGCTTTGGAATCAAAAGGACTCACACCCAACAACCCAACCGACCGAAGAAATCTCATCCTGCGAGCATGCTTTACGCTGACTGGATTACCGCCGAGCTACGATGAGGTCAAAGCGTTTGAGGCAGACAAATCATCCGACGCGTTCGAAAGACTAATCGATCGATTGCTGGAGAGTAAACACTACGGTGAACGATGGGCACGGCACTGGCTCGACTTGGCTCGTTTCGCTGAGACCACGGGCTACCAAGCCGGAAGTCGAGACACGCGTTATCCATACGCATATACCTATCGAGATTATGTCATCAACGCCTTCAATGATGACAAGCCATTTAATGAGTTCATCATCGAACAGTTGGCAGCAGACCAACTCGAACTCAACGACGCAAATCGTCCCAAGCTAGCTGCTTTAGGCTTCCTCACCGTAGGCAGGAAATTTATGGGAAACCCACACGAGATCATCGACGATCGAATCGACGTCGTGACCCGCGCGTTCCTGGGTACAAGCGTTGCATGCGCGCGCTGCCACGATCACAAATACGATCCGATCCCGACAGCGGATTACTATTCGCTCTATGGAGTTTTTGCAAGCTGCCAAGAACCTGAGGAGCTGCCTCTCTTAGGTGAGCCTTCCGCCACTCCTGGTTACGACGAGTTCTTAGCAGCCACCGCCGAAAAGCAAAAGGAAGTCGACGGCTGGCTTGATAAAAAACGAGTCTCCACAGAAGAGGAGCTTCGGTCCCGAATTGCTGACTACATGATTCACTTGGCTAAGCTAAAGAATGAGAGCAACCCTAAGGATGTTAAAAAGATTGGCGATCGCGGACCATTGCGACCTCGGGCTGTCGGGAGATGGCAAGAGTTCATGAAGAGCCCAACCACGCAGAGCCACCCCGTTTGGGGTTTCTT